>WBZP01000364.1_pt1 | contig 62099 bp, 62 predicted proteins | sample 5204301 | NCBI WGS metagenome assembly WBZP01 (sample SAMN12412401, study PRJNA552823) | activated sludge metagenome | isolation source: activated sludge from nitrification reactor of wastewater treatment plant... | place: USA: Pennsylvania | collected 2017 | reverse complement strand
GGGACTCGCGACCGCAGCGAGGGTCAGCCAGAGTTCACTTTTTCATTTCAGTGCGCTCTCGACGCGGACAAGCAGATTTTGCTGGCGGCGATCGAGGAGGCCAAGGCTACCGGCGAGGTCAATATCGGCTACAGCACCGGCAACGATGAGTACCTACTCGTCAACTGCGGCTTCGACACCGAGGACGTTTCGTCGGACAGCGACGGGACGGCTGATCTGACGATCTCCGGCGTCGCTCCCGACAGGCTGAAGGTGCGATAATGGCGACGCTCGGCAACCTCCTCCAGCGACGCGGCGGGTCGGCGATGACGCCGCGCAACGTCAAGCTGACGCTCGCCTTGCCCGATCCGCAAGGCGGTGCGCCGACGCCCACCGAGGCTGACATTGCGCTACTGCCGCTGTCCCTGACGGCAGAGGGGAAGGCCCGTCGAGCTGCGGAAGCCTACTTTGTGAGTCGGCGAGACTTCGGCGACGCGCCGGACCTTGCCGTCGAGTACCTGTTTCAGTTTGCCGTGGCAGCTATGCGCGACCCTGAAGACCTGCGACGGGCCTTCGTTGACGCAAAAAGCCTCGACACGTTCCGTTGCTGTCTCGTCGGCGAACAGCTTGACGTGCTGATCAAAGAGTATCGCGAGCTGATCCGCTCCGAGTACAGCGAGGTCATTACCGACGCTGACGGCGTCAAGGACGAAGCGACCACGCTTTTTCCCAAAGCCCCGGCCTAGCGGTGAAGGTCGCCGGGGCGACGATGGCCGAGTGGTTTCGCGTCAGGTCGGTGCATAGCGTCCACGACGAGGACGCGGTGCGGTTTCGTCTGGCTCAGATTGCAGCGACGGAGTTTCTGACGCCGAAGCCGAAGAAGAAAGGCCGCGACAATGGCTAGCGAGAAAGCATCTGTTCAAATCAGCCTCGACGGTGCCGACGCCGTAGTCAGCGACGCCAAGAAGGCGGAGCAAGCCATCAACAGCATCGGCACCGGCGCGGTTAGAGCGGGCAAGGCCGTCGCTGGCTCTATGCTGGGCGCTGTCGGCTCGGCGATGCAGCTTGCGGCGGCGGCGACGGCGATTAACTTCGGGAAGGGGATGGCCGACGCGAAGACGTTGGATCTTACCGTCGCACGTTTAGCACGTACCGCTGGCACGTCCGGCGACGCACTCAAAGGTAGCTTCGAGAAAGCGGAACGCTCTACGCTCACGTCTTCGCTGGCGCTGGCTGACTTCTCGAAGGCGCTCGGTCGGACGACATACGACGGCAAGTATGCGGCTGGCAGTGTCGCAGCACTCGGCGATCATGCGTTGGCGCTGGGACGAGAGCTTGGCGACGAGCTGCCGCTTGCTGTGGCCTTACATGGCATCGGCGTCGAGGCCGAGAAGCTGCCCGCAGAGCTGGGGCGCATCCGTGACATGGCCGACCGTCTAGGCACCGTCGGTGGTGCGGCGGCTCTCGGCGACACTCTGGCGGCGCTTGGGCCGCAGCTCGCGACGGTGGCGACGCAGAGCGATGCGTCAAAAGCTAAGCTGGAATCGCTGATCGCAACAATGACCAAGGGGCTACGTCCCGAGCAGGCCAAGCAAGTCGGCGGCGAGGCGTTGGCGATGGTCAAGTCAAGGGCTCTCGACATCGAGCGGCTGACGGGAAAGCGCGTCATTGACGACAACGGGCAGCTCACCGATCCCACCGAGGCGTTGTCGTCGATAAAAAAGATCGCAACGAAGCGATTTGGTGGCAACCAGGAGAAAATGCGACGGGCGCTGATGTCAGAGTTCGGCTCGGATCTTGGCCTCTCGATCATGCGTACCGACTTTAACAGCGTCGGCAAGACAGCAGCGACGGCGAAGGACAGCGGCAAGACGGCGCAAGAGGCGGCGGCTTTCCGAGACAGCACCGAGGGCAAGCGCATCGACGCCGAGCTACAGCGGCAAGCAGCAGGCCGCGCCGTCGGTGGCAAGCTCCAGGGCGCTCTGGATTCGGCGACGGACACGCTCGGGCCGGTAGGCACGACTGCGGCGCTTTATGGTGGTGGCAAAGCCCTCGGCTATGTAGGCGGCAAGCTGCTTGCGGGCGGTGGCACATCGGGCGGCGTCGGCACTGGCGTGGGGACAGGCGTGGGCTCGTCACTCGCTACCGGGGCCGGGACGCTCGTTACGTCGGGGCTTGGCCTTAGCGCTGGCCTCGCCGTCGGGTCGCTGGCACTACAAGGCGGCGTACTCAATGAGATCGGCCAAGACCGCGACGAGATGGGAGCGGACTGGCGCAAGAAGCACGCGCAGACGCTTGGTAGCGAGCTGGCGCAGCAAGCCATCCAGCGAGGCGACCTGATGCCGGTCATCGGCAAGGCGGGCGGAGACAAAGAAGTGATCGCGGCGATGCTGACGACGCTAGAGGGCAGCCTCGACAAGTTGCCGTCGGCAATGGCGCAGCAAGTCGCCGCTGGTATCGCGGCAGAGCTGAAGCGTGCCCCACTGAAAGCCATCGTTCCTCAAGACCCCAACGCACCGAAGGGTAACTAAATGCCGACGGCAATTCTAAGAAACACTGAAGCCTTCGACTTTGTCACCATCGACGGCGAGCGGCTGGAGCTGTTCGGTGAGATGTTGAGCTGGTCGGACGAGGTCAAAACCGGCGTCGTTGAGAAGCAGGTAGTTCGCCGAGGTGGTGCCCTGCATCAAAAGATGGGTCCACCGCCGCGCAAATTTTCGGCGAAGTGTGTACTCATCGGCGGCGATGTGACGGCACGGTATCGACGGCTGTGCGATGTCGTCCAGGCGCAGCCCGAAGGCCGCGTCACGCATCCTCGCTGGGGTAACTTCCGCGCCGTCGTCGATGGTGTGTCGGCCAGTGAAACACCGTCGGAAAACACGAACCTTATCGAGTACAGCATCAGTTTCTCCGAGACAGGTCTACACGACCCCCCCAAGCCAGCACCCAGCGCCAAAGCACAGACCGCAGCAGCCCACGCGCAAACCAGCGCATCAACAAGCGCGGCAAGCGGTGGCGGGGTAGCGGTGGCAGGGGCAGCCCTACAAAACGCCGCTGGGGGCTTCCTGGTCGCGATTTCAGCAGCCGAAAGTGGTCTAGGTACAATTGGCGATGTCACGGCCAGCTACGCGGCGATGTCTGCGCAAGCTGTGGCGTTGGATGCACTCGCAGCCCCGAAGGATGTCCGCCGCGCCGCCGCCCTCGCGTTGTCGTCAGCGCTACAGGCGCAGCAACGCTACAGCGCCGGTCGTCCACCCCTCGTCACCTACACCGTCCCGTCGTCAACGTCGCTGTCTGCGCTTTGCCAGTCGCTTTACGGCAGCCGTGCCAACGATGCGCGAGCTGAAATCCTGCGGAACAATCGCATCCTTCGTCCATTCCGCATCCCCGCCGGGACTGCGCTTCTGATTTCCGACCCTTCCGTGACCGTCACCGCCGTCGAGTAGGTGAATGTTCAGCTCGGGGCTGGCTGGCCAGGGCTCGCAAGCATGCTAGGGGCACCCCTGGTCTGCCACAGACGCGCAGCGCGCAACGTACCTTTCGATCGTGCAGCAAACACAAGCCCGCGTCATCGTCGGTGGTGAAACAATTGAAGAGATCGAAAGCTTTGAAATCACCGACGACGTGATGGCTGTCGGCGAGGAACAACGCTTCGTTGTCGTCGCGCCTCGCAAGTACCGCGACAAGCTCAAGATGGGCGACAGCGTCGAGCTGATCATGCAGCACCCAGCCGTCAATGGCGGGGCACCGACGACAAAGCATCGAGGCAAGGTGATCCGCCGTGAGGCGTCAGTGTCGCCGACTGGTGGGTGCGTGCTGAATATCACCACAGCCGATCCCGGCTGGCACTTGCAGAACAGCGACGCGCCGATCCACGTCCGTATCCAGGGCAAGACTTACGCACAGCTCGTCGACCCCGCATCGTCGCCGCTCTTTGATAAGAGCTGGGGCTTTCGTGGCCTGCGTTTTGGCGCGAATGCCGCCCTTCTCCGCCGCTCGCTGAAACTCGGCGTCGCCGCTGCCGCCATCGCCGCGCAGCAAGTGCTTGATCCGGTCCATGTGATTCAAGTCGAGCCTGGGCAGAAGTCCTGGGATCTCATCGTCGAGTATTGCCGTCGCCTAAACCTGCTTGTGAACGTCTCCCCCGACGGCTATCTAAACGTCTACCGTCCCGTCATCGGCGGCAAAGCTGCGTACAGCCTGCGCTGCGTCGACGGCGATGCTGGAAACAATGTGCTGTCCGCGTCGGTGACTGAGGACGCGAGGACGCGATACACCGAGGTCACTGTCGTTGGTGAGCAGTTCGGCTATGAAGGCAGCCAAGACCCCAACGATCCGAATGCGAGCAAGAAGGTGGGCCGCGTCTACCATCGCGACGCGCTGCCCTTCGTGCATCGCCTGACCACCGCCGATGGTGAGATGTTCAGCAACGGCCTCGCTCAGAAGCAAGCAGAGTGGCTTTACCGTCGCAACCTCTACGACAGCTTGGCCATCACCGTTGATGTCGCGGAGCATCATCAGGGCGGTCTTTGGTGGGCTGCCGACAGCCTCGTCAACATCGCGATCGATGACCTGGGGCTCTACGGCAATTTCTACCTACAAGCGTGCCGCTGTACGTCGTCGAAGACCGACGGCGACAAGACGACGCTGACGCTGCGCATGCCCGATTTGCTTTCGGCAGCCTTCGGCGAGCTGCCAAACCCGCCCATCTACCGCGCCTACTCAGTCGGGGGAGGACCGTCGAAATGATAGCGCCTGCAATCCGTGATTGGATACGCAACCGCCTCGCCTCAATGGTCCGCCTGACAACGATTCGAGGACGTGACAGCAAGGGCATTTATAGCTGTGACGGCTATCGCCACCCTGACGACCCCGAGTCGGTTGTCGTCGCGAAGCGGGGGCAACACTACGGCTTTTGTAGTGAGCCCCCCAACGACGGGACTTGTGTTGCCGTGGCTGTGGCGGTGGGCGGTGGCGCAAGTAACCGCGTTGCCGTCGCCGAATATTCGACGAACACGCCAGAGATCGAAGAGGGCGAGGTCGTGCTGTGGACGAAGGCGGGGCAGCGCGTGCTGCTCAACAAAGATGGCGATGTCGTCATCTATCCAGCATCGGGACGTAGTGTCATCCTCGGCAGCTCCGCTGACGGCGACTGCGACCCCGTAGTGACTCGGGGTGAGCTAAACAGCCTCTTGTCGTCGCTGCGGACGTGGCTAAACGGCCACACCCACCCCACGCCGTCGGGGGCATCGTCAGCGCCCACAGCAACGATCGCATCATTGAGCGTGGACGCAAGCCCCAACGTCTACGCCAAGAAGCCGTAGCCCGGCTGGTTGTCGTGGGTGCTGTGCGCAGCGCGTCTATGGCAGGCCATGTGAGGCTGCCTCTCCTCTCCAAGCTGAATATTCACCAACCGGCTCAGCTTTTACCAAGAGGCCGTGCAGCTCCTTACTGGCCTGCATCCGACGCACAACTTGCCGAAGCTCATACACGTACCTTTCGGACGATGGATGCATCATTCAGCCTCGACAAAGCCGGGCGGTTGACGCTTTCGCGTGATGTCAACGGCAGCCCCTTCCTCGACGAGCGAGCCGTTTATGCGGTGTTCGCGACGTTGGCCGCTCACAAGGGCGGCTACGGCTGGGATGGCACGGTCGGTACTGACCTGCACACCATTCGCAAGGATGGTCGGCTGACGGGGACGCGACTGCGAGGCATCACCGTCGACCTGTTTGATCAGCTCAAGTCCGACGAGCTTGTGCGCAGTGGCGACGGTAGCGCCGAGCGACTGCGCACCGGGGCTTGGGTGCTGTCGCTGGCGTGGACGACGAAGGGTGGCATACCCACCGCCCAGAAGGTGAGCCTGTAATGGCTTCGTTTCTGACTGAGATTGAAGTTTTCGACGCTGCTGTCGCGTATTTCTCGACAGCGTTTGCCGACAGCAACGGGAAAGCCCCACCGATGGGGCCGCGCAGTTTTTTCGGTCAACTCGCTCGGGCGCTGGCGTCGCTGATCGGCGAAGTCCTCGCGACGGCGAAGACCATCGACGATGACGCGCTGCCCTACGTCTTCACCGACTCGGCTGGCGTCACGAAAACGCGCAACACGTCGCAGCGCCTCGACGACTTCGCGTACATCTTTGGCCTCCCCAGCGACGTGAGCGGCAAGTATGGCCGACGCGGCGCGACTGCGGCCCGTGGTGGCGGCGCGACGGCGACGGGCAGTGCTGGCACCATCGTCGCAACGGCGGCGCTACTCTCTGACCCTTCGACGACGGTATCACTGAAACTCCGTTCAGGCTTCACCATGGGCGTCAGTGGTAGCCAGGCGGTGACGCTTGATGCTGTGACGAAGGGTGAAGCGGGCAACCTGGCTGTCGGTACGGTGCTCCGGTGGGTCAGCCCACCGCCCGGCCTCGCGTCGACGCTGACGCTGACGACGGCGCTGTCCGGTGGCTTTAGCGTCGAGAGCGACGTTGATCTCGCCCTCCGCATAGTGCGTCGGCTTCAGAATCGCCCCAAGGGCGGCAGCTCTAACGACTACCGCGAATGGGCTGAGACTGCCGAGGACGGCAGCGGCGCTCTCGTTGGTGTGCTGCGGGCGTTTGTCTATCCCAATCGTGACGGCGCTGGCTCGGTAACGGTGGTGCCTTGTCTCGGCGGCAGTGGTGTGGCTCGCATCCCATCGACGACGCAAATCACGCAGATTCAAGCGTGGGTCGATGGGCTTCGCATCGCCACAGATACTTGTTTTGTCGTCAAGCCCCGCGTCGTGAGCGGCGAGGAGCTGTCGATTGTCGCCTACGTCCAGACGCAGCCCACGGCGCGTATGGAGTGGTCCGACACCTCGACGGTAACGGCGGTAAGCGGCACCGGCACGTCTTTGGTTGTCGACGCGCTACCGGCATCACTGTCCGACGCTGTCGACAACGGCAATAAGCCTCGTCTCGCAATTGTTCTCACCTCGCCGATCCCGTTCGTATCGAGGGTGACTGCTTATCAGGCTGACACCCCGATGATGGGACAGCACACGCTGACCCTCGAAACCTCCTTGCCTTCCTCGCCCGCAGCCAAGCGAGTTCACCCCGCTGGCTCGGCAACTGTGCCGGTAGCAGCGGCGATCCTGTCGATGGTGGATAGCCTCGGGCCATCGCGCAGTAGCGGCATGGCCGACGCTGGCGACCGTTGGGAAGACCGCGTCACCGTTGCCTCGCTAGCCTCTGCCGTTGTCCGTGCCGTTGACAGCAACGGCGAGCGGGTGGTGGTGACTGCGCCTGGTGTTGGTGTCGGTACAGGCATCACCATCGCCATCGGCGTCGCATCACCGACGGCTGACGACTACCCGACCTATGACAACTCCACGGCGCTCGGACCACCGATCGCCGAGTGCGTGTCAATCGTCGTCCGTGAGGTCGCGTAATGTCGACGGAGACTCGCGAAGCACTGCTCGCGTCGCTGCCGCCTGGTGTGCGCGAGATGTTGGCGGACGACGTGGTCGCACTGTTCGACGCCACAGCGTCGACGATCGATGACAGCGCCGTCGCCGCCGTTGACACTATCGACCCCGACTCGTCGCTGCTGACGTGCGGATCTGACCGCCTGCGCCGCTGGGAAAGCGACCTCGGCATAGCCTCGACACGTACCGCTCTGTTCGGCACGTTGATCGCTCGTCGAGCTGCCGTCATTTCGCGGCTGCGCGAGTACGGCCCCCCGACGGTGGCGATGCTTCAAGCTGTGCTTGCGCCGCTGCTCGACTACTCCGAGCCGTCGACGCTGACCATCCTCGAAACCGACAGAGCCGCGCTACGCGCTGCGCATGTCTACTCTGGCGTCGCTGTCGCCACCTATCTTGACATGGTGACGACGGGGATTTGGGAATTTTACGTCGACGATGATGGCAGGGTCGCACCGGGCGGTGTTGTCATCGACATCACCTTGTCGACGCTGCTCGATGTGAGCGGGCAGACCGTGACGGTGCAGACGCCCGGTGGTAGCTACTTCGCCCACGTCGGCACGATTGGTCGCGGTGTCGCCGCCTCGACAACGTACCGGCTCTACTTCCCGGCAGTGACGGCGTCGTCGGTGTTTGGGACTTGGCGCGTCTACGTCTACACCAATGGAGCTTCAACGGGCACCTTGGAGGACTGCAAGCTGTTCGTCGAGGGCATGGGGCCAAGCGGCCTCTGCGGCGCTGCTTTCGAGTGGGCGGCGGTTTACGAACCCCTCAAGAGCAATGGCAGCCCTGACTTCGACGCCGCTGTCGCTGCCGCGCAGCGAGTCGGGCTTGCCACACGAACCGGCGGCGTTGTGACGATTGCCGCTGCTGGCGTCGGCCTTGCCGCTGGTGACTACGCGGGCATACCCAATGACAACACCAAGCCGTCGGGCTTTGTCCCCGGCGCTTAACGAGGTTTTACGATGACTTGGCCATTCGACCCACACGCCACTTTCGGTGACAACTCGACGCCGAAGGTGACTGCGACCCACATTAACGAGTGGGAAAAGAACCACAACGCCTTGTCGTTTCACGCCTATCTGCAAAGACCACAGATGCGCGTCTACTGCACCGACGGCGCGAACCTCGTCGGCTACGTCTCGCCGATGCTGATCAAGGACTCTGCGACGGCGAAGTATCGCTACGTCGGCGCGGGGTCGCTGTTTATCACGCCGAGCGAACTGGAGACGCCCGGCGTCACCTGGCCTGCGTCTACGTGGTTGTATCTGTACGCGACTTGCACCAACGGCGTCGTTGGCTGGAAGGTCAGCACCACCGCTCCGACGGTGATCAGCCCTGATGGCTCGTCGTTCTCGGCGCAGCCCTTGTTCAAAACCGGCGACGAGACGATGCGTTACGTCTGCTCCTTTTACTCAGACGGCTCGTCGGTGTTGAAGCGTTTTCACCGCGTCGATAACGTCACCAGTTACATCGACGAGGAGCAATGCGTCCCGGCATCGGCGGGAATTAACGCTTGGCAGACGGCGAGCTTGGCTACCTACGTCCCGGCCCATGCGGTCGAGGCGGAGCTAGATGGCACCCTTGACAATTTCGCGGCTGCTTATCGCTACCTATACATCACCTACGTCGGCGACGCCCCTGCCGCGCCGCGATCAGTCTGCACCAGCGCGGGCAGCTACAACGCCTCGACGATGAGCGTCTACCTGAACGGGGCCTCATTTCGATGGAAAACCGACAGCAACGCCCTCGATCACACCGTACGGATCTCGATCCGAAGCTGGAAGGATTAAGCCCATGCTAGACCCCACCACCGTCGAGACGGTACGAACTGCCGTCGAGACGCATCCTAACATCTGGCTCTCCGTCGGGGTCGCCGTCTCCCCCGTCTGTACCGCCGCCCTCATAGGGTGGGTCACAATCCGCTTTGTCATGCCCGCCGTACGCGAGGAGCTGGCGGCGTCGCGGCTGCATATGTCCGAGGCGCTAGCCAAGCGCGGCGTCGAGGCTGCTGACGACATCAAGGCGTCGAGAGAGCTAGCCCGCGTCCAGCATGAAGCGCTCGTCGACAAGATCGAAGGCAAGCTTGATCGTCTCGGCGAGCGGGTGCAGGACAGCCACACGCTGCTGCGCTCCATCGCCGCAAAGATCGGTGCTGTCGCGCTGGTGTTGCTTCTCAGCTTTGGAGTCGGCTTCTCCAGTGGCGCGGTGGTGGCGCGACTTCAACGTCCCGCTATCCCGTCGACGGGCAAGGGCGAATGCAGCGAAGTGAATTGCACCGAGGACGAGTATTGCTGCGGGCAAAACAAGTGCTGCATGCGTTCTCGTCGCGCCGTTGACGAGACAGAGATTGCCCGTAAGCCGCTGTCGTCGCTGCCTCAAGGCTTGGCCTCGATCGCGTCGCGACCGTGTGTTAGCCCACGCCTTGATCAATGCGAGGTGCAGTAATGCGTCGCAGTTTATGCCTGTTTCTCGTCGTCGCTCTCGTTGGCTGTGGCCCCGGTCTTTCGGAGATCGTGCGTCTGCGCAGCCTCGCCGACCGGGCGAAGGCGTCCTGTGTCACCGCCCCGGCTGTCAAGAAGGCTGAGCGGTGTGAGCTGGCGCTGGCTTGTGCCGAGAGTGCTGATGAGGCGGCGAAGTCTATCCAAGCGCTGCAAGAGGCGCGGAAGGCTGGCACGGCCACAGCAGCCGCCCCAGCTATCAGCGCGGGCTTGTACGCGGGTTCTGTCGCCGTCTGCACGGCGGGAGGGATCAAGTGATGTCGACCCTACTTGCCTTCATTGTCGAGTTTCTGGCCAGCGTCGCCGCCGCCGCGAAGGCGAGGCAACAGGCCAAAGCCGCCGAGGAGCTGCCGCGTGGTGAGGCTGAGATCAAGGCCATCGGCGAGGACGTGGCGGCAATCCGTGCGGAGCTTGCGAAGCTGGCCGAGCCGCCGATGCCAAAGCCGAAGCCCGAGCTGCCGAAGCCAATGCCGCCGAGCTGAATATTCACCGTTCACCTTGCAAGCAAGTAGGAGGCGACGATGGAAGCTTACCCCGGCGCAGTCTGGTCGCAATCACCAAACCACAGCAGCCGCAAAGGGGCTGTCATCAACAAGGTGGTGATCCACATCACCGACGGTTCGCCGTCGCTGTCTGGCTGCGTCGAGCGTTTCCAACGTCCTGAGACGAAGGCGAGCCCGCACTTTGTCGTAGGTCGCGGCGGCGAGGTGGTGCAGCTCGTCCAGCTAGACCGGGCGGCGTGGCATGCGAGCGGCTGGAATCGTGAGAGCGTCGGCATCGAGCATATCGCGAGAACGCCCGGCGAGCTGAAGGGCTGGGCAAAGCTGAGTCGAGAAACGCGGCGAAAGCTAGTCGAGAATGAAGCGGATGCCGACGCGGAGACTGATCCGGGGCTGATGCCAACCGAGGCGCAGCTCGTGGCGTCCGTGTCTCTAGTCAAGTGGTTGTGTGAGAAGCTGGGACTGCCGATGGACAGGGAGCACGTCAAGGGGCATTACGAGTGTCCTGGCACTACTCACGAGGACTGCGGGCTAGATGAAGCTGCGGGAGGGATTTGGCCGTGGGCTCGTTTTCCCGTCTTATGTGACGGTAGCGGTGTGTAGGGCAGGTAGGTCCGGCTGCTTTGTTTTTCGTACGAAACAGAGGCCACACTACCAAGGCACACAAAAGGCACACACTTCGCCAGTTTATGTGCTACAGCGACGGGGCTAGAAGCCTGTGCCACACTAGTTCATGTACTGCGACTCCGTTACGGGTTCCTTCGGTTACATTCCCTTTCGTCGCTAGTGGTGGGGAATGGACATTCCCTGCTTGCGTTATGGCATTCCGTTGCGCGATGATGAGACGGTGAGAACTGCTGTGCTGCGCGTGCTTGGACCGTATCAGGAGCCGCACGGATTTCGCCTGGTGATGGTCGATGGCAAACAGCGCAAGTCGCTCAAATTTCCGTCGCTAGAGCTGGCACAGCAGAGCAAGCAGGAGCTACTGCGAGAGATCGCTTGTCGCCGGGGCCGTAGCGTTTCCGAAACCCTGGCAGAGTATGAAGTAGCGATGGTTCGGGAGCGCGGACGCCTGGAGTCCACAGCGAAGCAGTCCTGTCCACGTCTTGCGAGATTTTTGCCCGGAGACGAACTACTTACTGCAATCACCAAAGAGCGCGCCGAGTCGATCTACAGAGCAGAAACAGAGAGGCTGCGGATGGATGGTAGGCCGCTCTCTGTCGCGACACATCATATGATCCTAAACTTGGCCAAGTCGTTCTTCGGTTGGTGTGTGGAAAAAGGATATGTGACGGAAAATCCGTTTTCCAAAGTGCGTAAGATTGGCAAGCCCAGAACAGGAAAAGAGCAGCTCACTGCCGACGAAGCTCGGCGATTCCTAGATACCGCTCTACAGCGGATTCAGCAGGGGGATCACGGTGCGCTCGCGGTGGCGCTTCAGCTTTCGCTTGGGTTGCGCAGTAGTGAAGTGCTGCTGCGGCGGGTTCGTGATGTGGATGAATCCGGATCGGTCCTGATCATTCCGGATGGTAAGACCCACAACGCACGACGACGGCCGCACGTTCCAGAGTTCCTTCGTGCGCATTTGCTCGCCGCGATTGCTGGGAAGGAGTCCTCGGACTTTGTCTTTGGGGGCACTAGGGGAACGCAGCCAGCATTTTTGCGCGGCGACAACTCTCGGGGAACATTCCTTCGTCGAAAGGTTCACGAGATTTGCAAGCTGGCCGGCGTTCCCATGGTCTGTCCTCACAGTCTGCGAGGACTTCATGCGACGCTGGCCGTTCGTCAAGGAATCAGCAGTCATGCTGTCGCTGCCGCACTGGGTCATGGTAGCTTTGCGGTGACAGCTCGGCACTATGCAGACCCTAGCGCGATCGTTGATGCTCGCGTCCGCAACGTCCTTGATGCACTGCGCGATCCACACGCAGATACTCTGCTCCCGGTTCCCGAGTTGGCTCACAGCCTCCGTTCCGCACTCTCTCCCATTGCACTAGAGGAGCTTGTCACACTCCTTTTGTCCAAAAAAGTCGGGTAAGAGCCTACGCGAACGTCAGGGTATGAAACACCATTCCTTCCGCGTTCCCTTTGCGGTGTAAGCAAGCCAAACATCGACGGATTTTCGATGTGTCTTGGTGGTTCATGTACTGTGCAAACTTGTCGGCACCATCTTTGGGTTTGCCATCGTTGTTGATGATGTTTTCGACGGTGTTCGAGTACGGAACCACCAGCGAGAACATCTCTTTGCCCTTGCCGCCCTCGCTGCCTTGAAACTGCTCCGCGATCTGCGCGTTACCGAGTCGAATCTGGCTCACCGTCTTGGTCGCTTGCATATCTCGCAGCGCACCAGCATCGCCGGTCACCGCATGCTCACCAATCTTCTTGACGGCATCGCCCATGTTGCCAGTTTCCGTCGGCAAAAACTCGCCCATGAAGGCCCCTTTGTCCCCCATCTTGGCGGCTTCTTTGAGATACGTATCGATGACGGCCTGATTGAAGCCTGGATCTTTGGCGATCTCGTCCGGTTTTTTGCCTGCAAACTGCTTTTGGTATTCTGGCGAGTCTTTTAGTTTGTCATACAGGTAGTGGAGTTTGCCGCCGTCGATCTTGGTCTGCATCGCCCACGCATCGGGGGTGAGCGGAACTCCGAACGGACTGTACTGAAGCTCTTTGGCATCGGCACCTTCCGGCGGAATGTACTTATCGGGGAGCTTGTCCTGTTTTTGGTATTTGGCGAAGTCTGGAACTTCTCCAAACATGTCACCAAACGGAACCGCGTGGGCGTCCGGGGTTCCAGTCCCCTGCGGCTGCTTTTCGGATTCCTGTTTGGTTTCCTTGACGTTCTCTTTGATCGTCGAGCTTTGCTTCCCGCTCGGATTCTGCTGAACGCCCGCGAGCGGCGGCAGGTCATGATGCTCGCTCGTTTCCTGCTGGGGCGAACGTCCAAGCGATGGCAGCATCCCCATCCAAGGCGATGGTTTCGCCTCTTCGTCCTTTTTATGAGTATCAAAGAGCGGCATACGGGCCTCCAGTCCAGTTATCGGCACTTGACCCGCCCAGTTTCCCAATCCCAAACGGACCGTACGTAAGTACCGGAGCACCGAACCGAACGAACAGCGCCGCACTCACTGTGCAGGCCAGTTGTTCACAAAAAAAAGCCGACCCCGGAGGGTCGGCCCAACCCCCGTCCGATCGTGGTCAGGATGCTTGAACCCCTACTTCAAGTAGGTGGGCTCCACAAATGTAGCCGCTATGGGCTTCCCGACATGCGGGCGTGCACGCTACGGCCAGAGGTGAATCCCGGTTCAATACATGTAGGGAAAAAACTATCCCAACCGAGGCGATTCAGACAGACAGGTCGAGTCCTACACTAGGTGCCTGCTCGGCTCGGGTCAAGACCCGGCAGTGCTTTTGCCCGTTATTGTTGCCGGGATGGATCCACCCCAGGTACAAGTTGCGCCGAATTTACCGCGAGTTGTGCGAAAATAGCCAAGCAACTCGAGCGCCTACAGGGGGCCATCTTGATCCGTGGACGCAAAGCCTTCGTTCTGCTTTCTGGTTCGATGTTCACACTCTGGTCGGCCAGCGCCGATGCCAGCCCAACCCAGACGCGCCGGCCGTGTGGTTCGTCTGATCTCACCGTCGAGGTCTACGCCACCGGTGGAGTAATCCGCCCCGACTTGGCCGACTCGATGTTCCAGGCACCAGCGCGCACCACCACCACGGGTGCCGCCGAACAGGACTTTACCGCTCGCGGCAGCGACATTGGATTCAACAGTCCGTGGATGCCCGTGATCGAGGGTGGTGCGATCGTTTTTCCGTGTCGATTCTTTGGAATAGGTGTCCATGGTGGTGGTTCGTGGAGCGGTCTTCCCGACGGACAGGCCGTGAGTACGCAATTGGCCCAGCGGACCTCGAGTCAGCTTACGATGATGCGGATGGCGGCTTCGTTGCATGGGCAACTGCCGATCTCCGACTATTTTGTCCTACGTGCCACGGCCCTGATTGGCTATCGCTACTACAGCTTGCCGGTTTCGGGGACGGGTCAGCGAGAGGCACTGCTCCAGCAGTTTTCGCTGGAGCCACGACTTGAAGCACGGCTGCGACTTCCGGTGGCCGTACCATTCGGAGTGGCCGCTTACATCGGTGGGGAGGTCATTTCCCAGCCAGCGCTGACCGTTGGTGGTGGACTGTTCTTGGCGACCGATTGGCCGAGTTCGATTCGGCGCAAGCACCCACCCAAGCAATCCGAGTCGCTCACTGCGCCACCAACCACTCCGCTCCAGTCGCCGTTGGAGGCACCGGTTGAGCCACCAACGCAGCCACCAGGCGCTACACCCACACCGGTTCCGCTTCCGGGCCCAACCCCGATCGTTGCGCCGGGTCCGATCGTGGCACCTGTGGCCCCGTCACCGGTTGAGATACCGCCACCGGTGGTTGCGCCCGTGACTCCCTCTCCTGTTGAGACGCCACCGGTGGTTGCACCCGTTCTCGCTCCGCCTGTGGAGACACCGCCGCCCGCAGCGGTGGTCAATGGGGTCGCGTTTATGGATCTGAACGGCTCGGGACTCGTCAACGTCAAGAGCGATGTACTCAACGTCCGTGGTGGACCGTCTCGCACTGCGGCGGTCGTCGGTAGTTTGCAAAAGGGCAGTCGCGTCACCCTCACCGGCGTCGCTCCGGGCTGGTATCGCATTCAGTTTGGCAACGGCGTCGCCTACGTGAGCTCCGATTTCATCCTCCGCGAGCCGTAACTTCCGCATCTCCTACCATCCATTCGCACCACAGCCCGGTCTCTGTATCGCTGCATCGCTGCGTGTATTTTCCGTGTAGGAGCGGTAGCATCCTCGCGCTAAGGATGTCGTATTCAAATCTACCGAATGTTGATGCTCGCGTCGGCTCTGACCGCAAGGTGAAAGCTGACGGGGAGTCACCGGCGCACTTGCCTCCCTCCTGGAATGCTCCGCCTTTCCTTACCGTGGCTGAGCCCACCCCGACGAACCTATCCCGCCCTTGGGTCGTTGCGCTCCTGGGCGCGGTCCTGGTTGCGGCGTACTTTCTGTCGTTTCCGAGCCATCGCTATGGCTACGACGCGATCGAATACTCATACGGAGCAAAGCTCGGCCACAGCCTGTTTCATCCTCATCACTTGCTGTACAACGCAGCTGGTCGCTGGCTGTTGCTGGTGGTTTCTCCTTACATTGCCGTCGATGCGATCGGATTCCTGGCTGCTGTGAACGGAGTGATTACTGCGCTGTCCGTTGGACTCCTCTGTCTGCTTCTGCATCGAGTGGCTCGCAGTCTGCCGCTGGCGTTTGGACTGAGTCTTCTGTTTGCGGTTTGTCGCGGCATCACCAACATGGCGACCTCGGTAGAAGTCTATCCAGCGACGACGCTGTTCGAGCTTGGTGCGCTCGTGCTGTTTGTGGTGCGACCGCGAGCCTCACTGCGATCCGTGATTGGGATTGGACTGTTGTCCGCAATGGCTTCGCTCTTCCATCAGACCGGAATCTTCTTTGTCTTCGCAATGGCCTATGGACTGTGGGTCCGTGACCGCTCGCTCCGTCCTGCCGCTGTGTTCCTACTGACTGCCTTAGGAACCTGTGGCGGGGTCTATCTTTGGGTTGGCCTGGTCGTCGAAAACAGACCGCTGCTCAGTTTGTGGAAGTGGATCACGCTGTATGCGCACTCCAATCAGTATCAGCTTGGATTGTGGGGACACGGTCTGCGGTGGGAGAGCCTTCCGGCGGCGATCCAGGGCTGTTTCCAGGTCATCACGCATCCCTATTACCTAGAGAACTTTGACCTGCAGTTTCGTCCAAGCGTGAGCGACATCTTGTTTTCTCTGTCCGTGATTGGGTCTCTGCTGCTTGCGCTCCGTTTGTCGGTGACGGCCTTCCGTAGTCAACGTCAGAGGCGCAGCTTATCGACGGAAAATGGCAAAGGAAGCGACTCCTCCCTGGTGGAGCTGCGACTGCGCGGACTGCTCTGGGTGTGGCTGCTCATCCATGGTGCCTTCACGTTTTGGTGGGAGCCGGGGAACTTCGAGTTTTGGCTGCTGCTGTTGCCCCCGAGCATCCTTCTGCTGGGGGATTTGTGGCGGCAACTTGATCGCCGCTCTCACTCCGTGTGGCTTCAGTTCGGGGCCATGATCGTTTTGCTGGCAGTCGGCAACTTTGGACTGTGTACCCTTCCCAATTATCGAGGCCTCGACAACTCCAACGCTGAGATCTATCGCATCATTGCGCGTCATGGAGTCGATGCAGAGGATGTGTATATCGGCGACTCTCCGACCCTCAATCTGTACTTTCTGTACTACCAAGACAAAGACGTTCCGCTGCACAGCCTGCGCTATCTTGGGTATAGTGATCCCGCGCAAAAAGCGGTGGTGCTGATGGCGTACCTGAATCGGCTCGCCGAGATCCGGCGGAGCCATCGCGTCTTCCTGTTGGAACAGGAGCTGACCGATCCGCACGAATGGTGGACTGAAGGGGAGGTACGTGCTGCGTATGACTCCCAGCTAGTTGATTCGAAAGTGATCGGTACCTATCAGCGAGGAACACGGACGTACCGGATTTTTCGGCTGGCCCCGACTCCTGCCACAAGCCCTCTTGCGATTCCGCCCGCGACTCCTACGGGGATTCCGAAGGGTTAGGAGGGGGTCGATTCCGCGTCTATGCGACGCTTTCGCTGGACCTTCTTTTGTTCGACAAACGGTTGCCGAAGTAGACTCCGATTGCCGCACCGAGGGCCGTTGCCATCGTCCACGCCGCCATACCGAGCAGGCCCCAATACACGGCGTTCGACTTGGCTTGTTCGAGCCCATCGATCTGCGCCGCCATGGTGTTCATCGGTGCGACCAGGCCCGCCGTCTTTTCCATCGGTCCGGCGAGTCGCGACACCCGATCCATCGGATCGGACAGCTTGGTCAGGTTCTCCATCGGTTGCTTGAGGTCGGCCACGGCCTGGAGCGTTGGACGCAGGGACGCCACATCCCCCATCGAACCACGCAGGCTCGCCACCGACTGCATCTGCGGACCGAGCGAAGCCATCTGTTCCATCGCCGGTCTGAGCGCTGCAAGATCACGCATGCTCTTGGCCATCGCCTCGAAGTCGGTCTGCATCGCGGCCAGCCGGTCCATCGACCCCTTCATCTCGGCGAGCTGCTTCATCGAGCTGTCAAGATGCGCGACGTTGTCCAGGCTCGGCTGCATCTTGCTCATCGACTCCGAGGCCTGTGAAATGAACTGTCCTGACTGACGAATCAGACCGCTGGCCTCGCGAAGCTGCACATTGGTGTCTTTGATCCCCTGCGAGGTATCCCGCACCATTCGCATCAGATCGCAGCCGCCCAGTAGCGCAAGCAGCGCCACCGTCGTCAGCCGTGCCGAGTTTCCCGTAAACCGTCGTGTCCGCATGTCGGAAATGCCTCACCGGGGACGGTAGCACACGTCTATGACGCAGTGCGGCTAACCCCGATAAGTCCCTCTACACACAAGACAAATTCTTGTGATAGGTTCTGGCGCAAATGCCAGGCAGTCAGCCTACGGGCGGTTCCTCTTCCCAGCTTTCCGTATTTCCCGAATCCGCGACAGTGAGCGAGGACAGCTCATTTTTGGTATGCCGGAAGTTGCGGAGCAAGCTCGCGTTTTCAGCAATGGAGTCGAGCGACGGTGAGCCGGTATCAGAGATCGAGGCCCTACAGAGCACCGGAGTGTATTGGTGTCTGTCGACGATGGAGTGTGCGGGGCCCGATGGCGCGCTGGCTCATGGGAGCCTGTGCCACTCCGAGCGCGGCTGCTATTCGGCGCGAGGCTGAGTCCGAGCTGGTGTGGATGGAGGGTGGGACTGGCCGATCGGAATCGGCTCACTAGGGCGTGATCCATATTAGTCATATGAAAAGACTAATATGGATTATTGGTAGCACTCTTGTCCCCCAAGAACGGCTGAATCGCGTATGATGCTTCATCAAAATCGACAAGGAGTCCTTCCATGACAGCTTCGACGCTAGGTCGTGAGGTGGTAATCGTTTCTGCCGCTCGTACCCCCATCGGTGCGTTTGCTGGCGAGCTTGCTCAAGTTTCTGCCCCGGAACTGGGCGCTATTGCAATCAAGGCCGCCCTCAGCCGCGCCGGGGTAAGCCCGGCTGATGTTCAAGAAGTCACGATGGGTTGCGTGCTCCAGGCAGGTATCGGGCAAGCCCCGGCCCGTCAGGCTGCGATCAAGGCCGGGATTCCCAGCGCCGTGCCGTGTCAGACGCTCAACAAGGTCTGTGGCTCGGGACTCAAGGCCGTCATTCTTGGCGCGCAGGCGATTGCACTCGGGGAAGTCGAGATTGCGGTCTGCGGCGGCATGGAGTCGATGAGCAACGTCCCGTACTACCTGCTTACCGCTCGCGGTGGCTTTCGGATGGGCCATCAGCAGGCCACCGACGGAATGATCTTCGACGGATTGTGGGATCCCTACAACAACTTCCACATGGGATCTGCCGCCGAGATCTGCGCCCGTGACAAAAAGATCGATCGCCAAAGCCAAGATGCCTATGCCGCTGAATCGTACCGGCGGGCGGTGGCTGCGCAGGCCGGTGGCAAGTTCGATGCTGAGATCATTCCCGTCGAGATTGCTCAGAAAAAGGGTCCGGCCAAGGTCGTTTCTCGCGATGAGGGTCCAGCCCGAGGCTCCGACGCGGCCAAGCTGGCGACGCTACGCCCGGCCTTTGAAAAGGACGGCACCGTGACGGCTGGCAATGCCTCCAGCATCAACGATGGTGCGGCGGCGGTGGTGCTGATGTCTGCCGAGGAAGCGGCCCGGCGCGGTCTGACGCCACTGGCGCGGATTCGTTCGTGGGCTCAGCATGCGCAAGAGCCGGCCTGGTTTACCACCGCACCGGCGTTTGCGATCGAAAAGGCCTTGGGTCGCGCTGGCTGGAAGACTACCGATGTCGACTATTACGAGATCAACGAGGCGTTTGCGGTGGTGGCGCTGGCGAATAACCAGCTCCTCGGGCTGTCGACGGACAACGTCAACCCCTTTGGCGGCGCGATTGCACTCGGCCATCCGATCGGAGCATCAGGCTGTCGGCTGCTGGTGACGCTGCTGCATAGCCTGTCGCGGGAAGGCAAGCATCGAGGCGTGGTATCGCTGTGCATTGGGGGCGGTGAAGGCATCGCGCTGACCGTCGAGCGCTAAGCGAAATTGAGCGTGTAAAGGGAGTGAATTGCAGATGAGCGAGAGCGCCATTTCCAAGCTAGGAATCGTCGGTGCCGGTCAAATGGGAGCCGGTATCGCCCAGGTTGCCGCCGAGCGCGGAGTCTCTGTTGTGCTGGTCGATCGCGATGATGAAACCGCCGCCCGGGGCAAGTCCAAGATGGCTGCCACGTTGAGCAAGCTCGTCGAAAAGGGCAAGCTCACCGCTGAAAAGCGCGACGCCACGTTGGCAAACATCGTCACCTCGGGGAGCTATGCAACGCTTGGGGACTGTGACTTTATCGTCGAAGCTGCCACGGAAAACCAGGAGCTGAAGCAGAAGATATTTGCGCAGATCGATGAAGCGGCCAAACCGAGCGCGATCTTGGCGACGAATACCTCATCGATCTCGATCACGCTGCTCGCCAGCAAGACCCGACGGCCTGAGCAAGTGATCGGGATGCACTTTATGAACCCGGTGCCGCTGATGACGCTGTGTGAGATCATTCGCGGACTCCAGACCAGCGACGCGACCTACCAGGCGACTTTGCAGCTTGGCAAGGCGCTTGGCAAAGAGCTGGTGACGGCCCGTGATGTGCCCGGCTTTATCGTCAACCGCATCCTCATCCCGATGCTCAACGAGGCCTGCTTTGCGCTCGCCGAAGGACTTGGCACCGCCGAGGACATCGACAAGGGCGTAAAGCTCGGGCTCAATCATCCGATGGGACCGCTGCAGCTTGCGGATCTCATCGGACTCGACACCGTGCTAGCCATTGCCGAAGTTTTGCACCGTGAGCTAGGCGACGACAAGTATCGACCGGCCCCACTCCTTCGCAACTATGTCTCCGCAGGTTGGCTCGGTCGCAAGTCCGGACGTGGTTTCTACAAGTACTAGGCGCTGAATCTTCCAATCATCGAGCGATCGGGTAGGATTTGCCCCGCCCGATGTCTCTGCGTTTCCTCTCTCTGTTCCGTGTCGTACTCCGCACTGCGGGGCGTGCCGCGTTTCAGCGCGCTGGTCTGCTGTACTTGGCCATCCTGATTGCAGCGGCGATTATTTTTTCCGGCAACGGAATGTCTGCGTCCGATGTAACGGAATACGCGGCGAACGCGCCGATGTTCCGACTCTGTCTTTGGTCGCTGTGGCTGATTGCTACCACTCCTGCGGCACGTGCAGTTCTGTGTGAGCCGTCTCTGTTTGTGCTCCGAGCGCTGCCGATTCCACGCCTGCACTTTTGTATCGCGCATGGGTTCCTGCTGCTGGTGGTCGAGCTGCCATGGACCATGATGTTTGCGCGGGGATCGGGGCTCCTGACCGGAGTAGGCGTCGCTGTGACCGCGATGACGGCGCACTGCCTGATCATTGCCCGACGACGCAGCCCGCTGTTCGGGGTGTTGGTGCTGTCCGTGTTGGGGCTCGTGATGATGCCTCCCCCGGCGGTATTGTGGGGACTCCTTGCGATCGTGGCACTGCGCTTCGCGCTCGTCCTGGCATTTGTGGCGGCTCCCGAGCGCCGGGTGTCAGTCGGTCAGCCTCTCGTTCGAGGACCAGCTTTGGTGGCGCTAGGTCTGACCTATCTGCTGACGTTGCGACGCAGTCACGGTGCACTCCTCTTTCGCGCCCTGTTGCTACTGGTGCTCGGTATCGCGATTACGATTCTGTCGCTGCGTAACAATCAGATTCTGATACCTGGACTGCGCTGTACGATCTCTTTGGGAGTCCTTTCGTTTACGCTGCTACTCGGTCTGTGCGGCATCACTGGTCCGGTCTTGCGCAGCGAGCGTCAAGCCGAGTGGCTGCTCGCAGTGTGCCGGGTTCCTGGTTCGATTCGGGTTGCCGCGACCGCGCTGGTGTTGGCTCTGTGCGGAGCGACGTTGGGCGCACTCCATGCAGTTCCTGTGGCCTGGTTGTTGGGTGCTGACTCGCGACTCTGGTTCAGGCTCTTGGCGGACTCTGTCGGCGCAGGAATCACCTTGGGAGTCGTGTCTTGCGGCCTCGTTCGTTGGGCTCAGCGTGGCACGGAAAAGGACACCGACCGCTTACTGATCGTGCTGGTTTCGGCGATATTGTCGTCTGTGATCATGGTTTGGATGTTTCACGAGTGGGCTCTTGCATTCTACGTTGTGGCAGGGTTTTGGCTGCTCGCCGGGGCGACCTCTTCCGTGACACCATCCGGTCGTTGGCTGCGTCTACGTCGTGAGCAGGAGCAAGGAGAGCTGTGATGAGTGTTGAGATTCGTAAGCTCCACAAGCGTCTCGGTGCACGTCAAGTCCTGGCCGGAGTGGATCTTATGATTGCGCCTTCCGAAGTGGTGGTGATACTCGGCCAAAACGGGAGTGGCAAGTCTACTCTGCTGCGGCTCATCGCTGGTATTTTGGAACCGGACTACGGACAGATTGTGATCGCTGGCAGTCCCGTTCAAGGCGGGGGCGTCGCTGCCCGGCAGCAGATCGGCTACGTTCCTGATACATCCGACCCGCTTCCAGATCTACTGGTGGCCGAGCTGTGCGCGCTGGTCTGTTCGCTCAAACAAGCGCCCGCTCCTGGGGCGGGTCTGATGACACAACTTGGGGTGACTCCCTACTTTCATCAGCGACTCGGAACCCTTTCGTTTGGTCAGCGCAAGCGAGCGTGTCTACTGTGCGCTCTCATCGGAGACCCGGCCTTACTCGTCTTAGATGAACCGAGCAACGGAATCGATCCAGAAGGGATCGCCATGATTCTCTCTGTGCTTGCTGAGCATCTTCAGCGTGGAGGGTCGGCCATCGTATCCACCAATGACGCTCCGTTCGCCGCAGCGCTTGCCGGTCGACAGCTCCGACTTCAGGACGGTGTGTTGATTGGAGTCAGTGGGCCGGCCACATGATTGCCGATTGCGGCGTGTAGTGAAGGAGCCGCTCGGCACGGTGGCCATCCATGACCGCGCTGAAGTGAAAGCGGAAGCGGTTGAGATCGTAGACGAAGTCGCTCCCGATGACCTTGTTTCGTAACCAGTACAGAGGTGACAGCAGGACAGACGGAACCGGAACGCTGGTCTGTCCCCACTTTTCGATCAGCACGGAAAGGGGGAGGGTATCTTTACCGGGAATGTTGAAGATGCCACTCGACTGCGCAACCGTCGCCAAAGCGAATGCCCGGGCCAGATCGGGCAGGCTGATCAGGTTTATCATCGGATCAAAGCCGAGTGGTTGGAAGCAGATCTGAGAACCCAGATAGTCAAAGAGTTGGCTGCCCGTATCGGGGGCCAGACACTCTGCACAGCGCAGCACGCGAATCGAAAGGGAGGACAGTCCGATGCTGGCGCAGGTGGTCAAATCCGCTTCCGCACGATCCCTCAGCCACTGCGCGATTTGTGGAGACAGATCGATCGGGTGACGCTCATCAATGATCTCTGGCTCGACGGCGCGCACGCGATAGATCTCGGCATGGCTGCGCAGGACAAAGGTGCGGATTGTCGGATGGTCCTCACACAGGCGCAGAAGCTCACGGGTGGATTCGACGTTGAGCTGATGGACGCGGCTGCCGGTCGCATGGGCGGCTCGATGCAGCGCTGTGTGAATGACCGTTTCGACGTTGTGTGCTTTGGCAGGGGCAAACAGCAGCGTTCGCAGCTCGCGGGAGCGGGTCAAATCCGCTTGCACATAGATCACTTCGGGCTGTGCGAAGAGTCCTTTGACGTCTTCGTACGACTCTGCTCCTACTGCCAACACGGGCGAGGCTACCTGGTCCTTTAGGAGCTGCGCAACGATGGCTGCCCCGACGGGAGTTGTGGCCCCAGTTACGAGAGCGCCTTTCATGTGAAGACTCCTTTCCGCTCGCTGAGTCCGCGCTTTATGAGCGCTTGCACGGCTGCTTGTACTTGGGAGGCTGCCGCCGAAGCAATCTCTGGGTCATCGGCATCAGCAGCACTTCGTCCTTCATACAGATTAAGAGGCTCTCCGTAGTGAATGTGATAGTGAACCGGTAGCGGAAGCGGAATTGGGCTGAGCGGAACGTAGGGCGCACCAAAGGTGTGAATCGGCAAGCGCAGCCGCAGTGGAAACTGCTCCTCTGCACCGATGACTGCAACGGGAATGACCGGGGTGCGATGTCGGATGGCCATCTCGGCAACACCGACTCTGAACGGTCTGAGTTGATAGCGTTCAGAGAAGTCTTTGTCGATGCCTGGGACTCCCTCTGGGAAGATCAGCAGTAGCTCACCGCGCTCTAGGAGGGCATGGACATTGCCGCGACTGCCACCCACGGTTCCGCAGCGTGCATAGATGCTACTTACGATCGGCAGAGCTGGCACAAAGTGATCGGTTACGGGACGCGGCACACGTGGTGGGTCGGTATTGCTGACCACATCGCAATAGATCATGGTGCCGTCGATAGGAATCATGCCGCTGTGGTTAGATGCCAGAATCGCCGCTCCCTGTTTTGGAATGTTCTGCGCGCCGTGACTTGAGACTCTGAACCAGTGTTTGTACAGAGGCTGGAACAGAGCGACCATTCCTTGGACCCATTCCGGATGCAGGCCAAAGACATCGAAGCCATGCCCAGCATCTTGGAACGAAATTTCTGACAGCCTCCTACGTTGTTGCGGATCAAGCAGAGCTTGCGCCAAAAAGCGGAGGAGTAGTGGCGAGCGGGACATTTTTACATGGTATACCAACATAAAGGACAAGGAGTCTCGGCCATGAAGCACTCGACGCTATCTCGTATCCTGTCACAAGCACTGTATGGCGCGCTGGCGGTGTCTGCTGGCTGTGGGGTCAACGTCTCGTCCTTTGATTCTCCAGCATGTACCAACGGGTACGCGATGTCTGTCGAAGGACTTCGTCCCGCCATGCCGGTCGATTACCTCGAGCTGCGGACCGTTGATACGTTCGGAGTCTCGATGTCATCGGTGTTGTCGAGTACCGGCACCAAGTGTGCGACCGCGCCGGTTCGTCCGACCTGCGAGGCCGCCTTCGCGAGCAAGATGCCGACCAAGGGTTTCTACCAGCAGTGCAGCGACTACTGCACGGGCGGCGCTCTTCTCGCAACGCGGGGGGGCGAGGTCATTGTCGCCGATTCCAAAGCGGCGCTCGATGCACTGTTGGCTCCTTATGACACGCCGCAAGAAGCGGTCCTCGCGGCACTCAGTACAGGCCAATACATCAGTTGCACGGATAAGAGTCGCGGGGCCGTTCGTGCGGTTGCCGATGGATTCGAGGTGGTGACCTCAACGGGCAGCGGCTGTGGTACCTCGGACCCGGTGAGGCAACATCTGCTTCATGTCGATGCGAGTGGTACCGTGGTCGAGCAAGACAGCTACCTGCTCCAGGCTGGTGCTCCGGGGTGTGTCATTGGTCGTCGTCCCGAGGGACTGCGGCGAGCGGGTGTCTTGCGTCGCGCCGACAGCGCCGTGGGGTGCTATTTTGCCGACAATGCCCGCCTGGAGTCTGCATCTGTGGCGGCATTCCGGGTGCTTCATCGGGAACTGCTCGCCTACGGGGCCCCGGCGTCCCTTTTGCGGCAGGCGAAGCGTTCGGCACGGGATGAAGTTCGCCATACGCGGGTCACCCGACGCTTGGCTCGGCGCTATGGTGCGGTGGCCAAGTCTCCGTCGGTACAGCCCCAACCGATTCGCTCGTTAGAGGCGCTGGCGATCGAAAACGCGAGCGAGGGCTGTGTGCGCGAGACCTTCGGGGCGCTGCTCGGGCGCTGGCAGGCGTTGCGAGCTACTGATCCGGCAGTGCGTCGCGCCATGCTGCGGATTGCCCGCGATGAGAGTCGCCACGCCGCGCTATCGTGGCAGGTCGCGCAGTGGGCCGCGACGAAGCTGTCCCCCGAGTCGCAGCGCCGAATCGCCATCGCCCAGCAGCTAGCCGTCGAGACGTTGCGCGCCGAGCTTGCGGTCGAGCCTGCAGCGGCTTTGCGTGAGACGGCGGGGATACCGAGCTCCCGCGAATCACTGAGGCTGCTCGATCAGCTTGAACAACGCTTGTGGAAATCCTCGTCCGCTGCGTCGGCTTTGGTGTGAGCGCGAGCTGACCCGGTCCCGAGGCCGGGCACCGCTTTTGCAATGGGGAAGACTTGACTTCCCCGCCAAGGTACCACCATATCGCGGTATGAACCCAAGCTTGGCTCGCTACGTTGTACGGCCCGCAGATCCACGTCGGGCTCGACTGCTCGGCGAGCGACTGGGACTTCGCCACCTGACAGCGCAGCTTCTCATCAACCGTGGCGTGCGCGATGAGCAAGAGGCACGGAAGTACCTGGATCCACGGCTGTCGGACCTGCGTCCTCCCGAGGGCGTGCAGCCGATGGCAGGCTTTGGGATTGCTGTAGAACGACTCAAAAAGTCAGTGCTTGATCGTGAGACGGTTGGGGTTTTTGGGGACTACGACGTCGACGGAATTACCACCTGCGCGCTGCTGACCGACTTCCTGAATCGGGCGGGAGCAATGGTGGTTCCGCGTGTCGCAAGACGGGGCGATGGTTACGGTTTTGGAAAGGCCGATGCCCATGATCTGGCGGGCCTTGGCTGCGATGTGATCGTAACCGGCGACTGTGGCACCAGCGATCACGAGACGTTGGCCCTGTGCAAACAGATGGGAATCGATGTTATCGTCGTCGACCATCACCAGGTTCCAGAGCGTCCGCCGCAGGCGCTGGCCTTGCTGAACCCCCACCAGCCTGGCTGCGCGTTTCCCTTCAAAGGCTTGGCTTCCGTAGGCGTTGCTTTCTATTTGGCAGCGGCTCTGCGGACCCGGCTGAAGGCGGCGGGGTGGCCTCATTTGCCCGACTTGCGCGACTTTTTGGATCTGGTAGCGGTGGGCACGATTGCGGATTTGGCCCCTCTTGCGGATGAAAATCGTGTGCTGGTCCACGCCGGACTGCGCGAGCTCAAGCGGTGCTCGCGGCCGGGTTTGCGGGCGTTGTGCGAGATCGTGGGACTCGAGGAAGGCGCAAGCACCTCGGCGGATGTGGCGTTTCGGCTGGCCCCCAGGCTGAATGCGCCGGGTCGGCTGGGCGATGCGACCGAGGCGCTGCTGTTGCTCATTGAGACGGATCAGCGCAAAGCCCGCACTCACGCCGAAAACTGCAACGAACTCAATACCAAGCGTCAGCTCGTTCAGGAAGGGGTGCTGAAGGAAGCGCGGGCTGCCGTCGAGGAACAGCTTCGCAAAGGCAATCCCGAAGTCCTGGTCGTGGGAGCGGAAGGCTGGCATCCCGGTGTCGTCGGAATCGTCGCTGCCAAGCTGGTGGATATCTACAATCGTCCGGCGGTGGTGATTGCGTTTGAAGATCAGGTCGGTCGCGGCTCGGCGCGGAGTGCCCAGGGCTTCCACTTGTATCTAGGGCTACACGGGGTTGCGTCACTGCTCCTTCGTTACGGTGGACATGCGGCGGCTGCGGGGCTATCGGTTCATGTCGACAACTTGGATGCGGTGCGTGAGGCACTCTGTACGGCCTATCGACATCAGCTCGGTGAGCGACTGACTTCGACCGATGTCACCGTCGACGCCGCCGTTTCTCTCGATGAGATCGATGAGCGACTGACCCAAGAACTGTCGCTGCTCGAACCATTTGGAATTGGTAACCATGAACCGCTGCTCCTGATTCGGGAAGCGGAGTTGGTTCGGCACCGCGTGGTCGGTAGTGGTCACTTGCAGCTTACGTTGCGCGCTGGTGGCACGCTGCGCGATGCCATTGGGTTTGGACTGGGCGGACGGGCTGCGGAGCTGAAGTCGGGCGGAAAGCTCAACCTGACGTTTGTGCCGCAGCTCGATACCCACAGAGGCATGCGGCGGGTCCGACTGCGGCTGCGCGAAGTGACTCCCGCCACCGATGCGCCGGTCAAGCTGGCAGCCAACGAAGTCTAGCGGGCCGGGGGCTTCCTAGGCTTGTCACTTTGCGATGGGGAAGCGCATCGCCAGATCGGCCGGAATTCCTCCCATCGCGGCCACCTTCCCATAGGTCAAAGCGGAGCTGCGCGCTTGGCGACGCTTGCTAGGATCCTTGGGATCGACTGCGTACAGACCCATCTTTACGTTCATTCCGTGATTCCACTCGTAGTTGTCAAGGAGCGTCCAGTAGTAGTAACCCTCGACGGGAATTCCTTCGGCAATGGCGCGTTTTACCCAAGTCAGGGACTCGACCACCCAGCGCGAAGCCGCTCCAGAGTCGCTGCCATCTTCGACCCCGGTTTCGGTTACGATAAGTGGCACTCCGTAGTCCTTCACAGAGGACAGCACTTCATACAGGCCTCGGGCGTACTGCCAGTCGTATTCCATCGTCAGCACGTTAAACGTTAACAGCGGGGACATCTGCGGCAGAAACGACTTGGCGGAACCGGGAATGATGTTGCGCGAGTAGTAGTTGACGCCCAGGAAGTCCATCCGTCCTGCCAAATCTTCTCTGTGAACCGGTTTCCCATCCAGGTTGCGATCGAGATCACCCTTGATGGTTGCGTTCAGGAAGACCTTGTTGATGAGATAGTCGAAGTTGGCGGCTCCCTGAACATCCAGCTCACTTGATGGATCGGCTGGCGCAACCGCTTCCAAGTTGTAGACCGTGCCGACCCGTGCTGGCTTGCCATCACCGTCGGCATCTACGGTGTCTGCCGCCTTGAGGGCATCGTACATCCGGGCATGACCTTCGATCTCTGCAACCAAGACCGAGCGCGCAGCTTCTGTTTCAAGGACCACCGCAGGGGGATGAGTCCGCTGCTCAGTTTGAAACAGATAGCCTGCAATGATCACCGCAGTAAATGGCTCATTTTCTGTCGCCCAGTCATCGACCTCAGCTCCGAACTCGCGACCTAGGAATCCGGCGTACTTGGCCGATTCCTTTAGAATTCGATCGTGATCCAACCAGCCCCGATTTTTACAGCGAGCAAAGTCGATGTGACAGCCGTAGGCATCGTGAATCCACGCCGGTAGGACGTAGTGAATGACCGTCACCAGTGGACGTATCTGGCGTTTCTTTAGCTCGGAAAAGACACCGTGGTAGAACGCGAGCGCTTTCGGATCTGCGGCACGCTTGAGGTCTTCATAGCCATCAATCCCGTCCGTGGCCTTGGGAAACACGCGGCCCCACTCGATCGACAGCCGCAAGGAATTGTTGTGCAGTTCGGTCGCGACGAGTGCGATGTCGGATTTGTACAGCTCATAAAATCCAGGTCCGCTGGAGAGCGGATCACCGCTGAGGTACAGTCCCTTCTTCGCGATCAGCTCCGGTCGCGTGACGTAGTCACTCCAGTCGGAAGCGAACTCACACTCGCTCTTGGCGATCGAGGGACAGCCCATCTCGGCCTGAAATCCGGCGATTGCGCTGCCGAATCGGAAGCCCTTGGGAAACGTCAGATCCTCAGTGGGGATATCGGGTTGATTGCCGCCGCAGCCGAAGAGAAGGAGAGCCGCGAAACAACTCAGACTGGAAACGCTTCGCATGGCGCGGAGTGTCGCCAAATTGGCTGCGAAAGAAAAGAGCTGAGCTTGTTACAGACCAGTTCGGATTCGGTGCGTGTGATTGGTGACGGTAAACAGAATTTCAGACGCACGAGTTTGGTCGCCTTTGCGTGCAGCCTCTTCGAGTTGCCGACAGAGCTGCGCGAGCCCGTTGGCACCGATTCCCAATGCTCCGCCGGCGAGCCGATGTGCGGTCTTGCGTAGATCATCCATGGCTGCCGCTTGAAGCTGTCCTTGGGCAGCGGCGATGCTGGTCTCGGACTCTGCGTGAAAGACGGTCATCAACTGTTGGGCGGAGTCCTCTCCGATGATGCCAGCCAGTTCCACCAGCTTGCTGCGAATGGAATCGAGTTCCGCGTCCAGTCCTTGGTCCGGGCCCTCGGCGTTCGGTGTCTGCGGCGGTGTTTTGATCGCATCACTGCCGTCACTCGAGTGAAAGTGGCGGGGCAACCATTGATAGAGCAGTCGCATCAAGGTATCGACTGTGACTGGCTTGGTCAGAAAGTCGTTCATACCAGCAGCCAGACTTCTTTCTTCATCCTCACGGAATGCGTTGGCAGTCAGAGCGATGATCGGAACGGTGCCCATGGGATGGGACAAGCGCCGTATTTCACGGGTTGCACTCAGTCCATCCAGCTCCGGCATCTGACAGTCCATCAGGATCAGGTCGTACTGGAATCGTCGTGCTGCTTGTACAGCCTCATTGCCATTGGCCACCACATCGACTCGGCATCCCAGTCGTTCCAGCATCAACACTGCGAGTCGTTGACTGGCTCGGTTGTCTTCCGCAACTAGGATTCGCGGGGGAGACTCACCGGCTTTGAATCCGCCGACGCTGCTGCGTTCTTGCCGCAGACGTTTGTGGTGCTGACCAGATGAAGAATTGCCACCGAATATCTGGTGCAGTATTCGCAATAGGCGACGGAGTCGGATTGGCTTTAGGAGCTCTCCCATCAGCGAAGGAAGGATCGGAGAGAGCCTGTCCTTTTGCTTCCTGGTTGTCGACAGGAGCGCCATCGGGATGGTCTGATGGCGAGGACTGTTTCGGAGGAAAGCGGCGAACTTCCGCATGTCCTCCATGGGAATCAAATCAGACAGCAGAATGGCCGATGGCGTACGAGCATTGGGATCCGCGAGCACACGTTTCGCTTCTTCAATACTTTGGGCGAGCTTGGCCTCTAGCGACACCTTGCGAAGTAGCTGTTCGAGCTGCTCTCGGATGGGCGGACACTCATCGATCACAAGTACCACCGCTCCGGAGGCAACCGTAGGAAGCATCTCCGGTGCGGCAGCACCCTCGCTGGTGATCATCGGTAGCTCGAACCAGAACGTGGAACCAGAGCCGAGCTTGCTGACGACGCCGATGGTTCCGCCCATCGCTTCGATGAGTCGCTTACAAAGGGCCAGACCTAGTCCGGTGCCTGTGTGGCGACGGACAATCGAGGCATCGACCTGAGAAAAGGGTTGGAACAAAGAAGACAGAGCGTCTGGCGGAATGCCAGGACCGTGGTCAGAGACGGAGATTCGCAAGCGAGGGGGAGTGGCGTTTGGCACCGCCATTCCTTGCACGATGATCTCTCCGTGTTCGGCGAACTTGACTGCGTTCCCTACCAAGTTGATGAGCACTTGGCGCAAGCGGCCAGGGTCGGTCATGATGTGGGTGGCGCACGAGCGGTCGAGCAGACACACCAACTGGAGTCGCTTCTGCCGGGCCGACTCCGCCAGAATCTCGATAGCGTCCTCCATCGCCAAGCGGATATCGGTCTCGACTGTCTCTAGCTCCAGCCGATCCGCTTCCACTTTCGACAGATCCAAGATGTTGTTCAGTTGACTGAGCAGTGCGTCGGCGGCAGTGCGAACCGCTTGAACGTACTCCAAGTGTTCCTTGGCCAGCGGCGCATCCAGAAGCAACGAGGTATAGCCAATCACGGCGTTGAGTGGCGTGCGGATTTCGTGGCTCATATTGGCCAGGAATGCCGACTTGGCGCGATCTGCGGAGCGTGCTTCATCGACGGAGCGCATCAATGCCGCGTTCTTTTCGGTGAGCTGTTGGGTATGGGCCTGAACCTGCGCCGTGAGCGTCCGGTACAGCCGACGAAACAATCGCAACGTCAACGTATCAAAGATGAGAGTGAGTAGCAGATTGCCGTATTCCCAGACGAAGACGCCGCGCTGTCGCGTGGTGACCACAATGACATCGTAGATGACCAATACCAAGTAGATGGCTAGCGCGGAAACTGCCATCCGACGTTCGGAAGGGGTCATGCTCTTGGCTTTCCAGAGCAATCGGAGGCAGTGAAAATAGAGTAGTATGGAAGGAGTAATATATATGAGTATCCAAGGGGTTGTCTCTGTCTTGAGAAACCGCTGACCCAACCAGTCACTCCAGAGATACACCTGATTCCCGACTACGACGCCTGGCCACAAAGCCGCCATAGATCCGAGCGTTGAGACCGTCAGTAATCCTTGCCACAAACGGCGAGGAACCGTCTCATCTCGCATTCCATAACAGACCCGCACCGCACATAACGCCAACCATAGAATCATCGCGGTTTGAAGCTGCGTGCACAGGGCGGTGATGATAGGATTTGAGGTCGTGTACTGAATCCCGCGACAGATGTTCACCATCTGCGCCACCACGCACCACGCGGCGCTCCAACTATGAACCGTGACTTGTTGCTGGAGCTGGTTGCTGGCTGTTCGTCCTAGCATCAAATGCAGGATCGCCATGTGGATGGTGATCCCCGACGCCAGGGCGATTCCTAAGACAGATAATCCGATTCCGCCCACGTTACCGAGGGTAGCAGAGATCCGTTTCGGCTCGACCAAATTACTTTGCAGGAATGGATCGACTGGCTGGAGTCTCTGGACTATGAGAGGCGTGTGGCGTTATCATACGGCCGGGTCGAAAGGGGGATATCGCGCATGGCGCGTTCATCGTTCTTTGTGTTGGTGGTCGAGGACGAACCGATTGCTCGCATGACACATTTGGGGGCGATCGCTCGGCTTCACGATGTCGCTGCGATCGGCGCCAGTAGCGTCCTAGAAGCGCTGACGATCATTGCACAAAATCCGCCTCAGGTAGTGGTGCTAGACCTGCAGCTTCAAGACGGAACCGGAATTGATGTGATGACGCGCCTGGCCGAACTGAACACTCCAGTGGAGCTGGTCATCGTCAGCGCCCACCTGGATCGATTTCGGCACAGTCTGAAGGTCAGCGATCGTCTGCACCTGCTGGAGAAACCAGCTCCCCTCCGCGAAATCCAGCGTATCGTAGAAGGTGCGCAGAGAGCCACCCTTCCTACCAGTCCCTTCACTCCGCTGGACTACGTTCAGCTTGCTTGCATGGGACAGCACAGCGTGGAAATCGACTGTGTAGGGGAAGATGTCTGTGGTGAGATAGTCATTCGCAACGGACTCCTGTGGTCGGCACAGGATGAACATGGCCAAGGCGTCGCAGCGTTTACACGGCTGGTTCTTGCCGAAGGCGCACTCCTCCGGGTTGCACCAGCTCGCGAGGACAAACGTCCGCGTATGATCACAGAAAGCTGGGAGCAGCTCGTGCTCGATGCGATGCGGGAAAAGGACGAGGCGGCCCATGCACGTCCTCCCAAAGCGCGAGCCGAGGTGCCCGCGACGGTTGCTGCCGTGCCTGCGGAGGTCCAGGGCCAGCCGATTCAGTCTTCTCAGCGCAGCGCATCTTCGTCCACTGGCTCACCTGTTGCCGATGCAGCATTGGCAGCAGAACGAGGCCCGGCTCAGAGAACCCTCAGCGCTGATGCGCGAGCCGACTTCGATCAGTATGTTGATCGTGGGGTGCGGGCCGTGATCGAGCGGAACTATCCGCTTGCGATCATTGAGTTTGAGCGGGCGCAGGCCCTGTGGCCGGAAGAACCGCTGGTTCGTCATCGGTTGAAGCGTCTGCGGATGATGCAGTCCAGCAACACCACCGCTTCCGTCTAATCGACGACCGTTGAGTTCCCGTTTCGCTGAGCTGTTCGCTTCGCTCTTCTCTTCCCACCTGGCTTGGAGTAGGTTTCGCGACTCCTTGTCTGCTACTCCTTTTTGTAAAACATGCCTAGGGAATGATTCATATGAACCAGCCGCTTTCCATCCAGCCGCAGCGACTCCGAGACTCGATAGAGGAGCTTGGCCGAATTGGCAGCTATCTGGATGACAGCAGTGGTCTGCGCGGAGTCAATCGGCTCGCATTGACCGCTGCGGATGGCGAAGGACGGCGACATGTGGTCGCCAAGATGAGAGCGCTCGGAATGAGCGTCACCATCGACCGAATTGGCAATGTCTACGCCCGAAGATCGGGCCGCGATGACTCTTTGGCACCGGTGATGATGGGCTCTCACATCGACAGTGTTCCCACTGCGGGCAAGTTCGATGGCTGTTTGGGCGTGCTCGGAGCGCTGGAGATCATTCACACGCTGGAAGATGCGCAGCGAGTCACCCGTCGTCCGCTGGTTGTTGCGTTTTTCACGGATGAAGAGGGATCGCGCTTCGGTACCGATATGCTCGGCAGCGCAGTCGCCACAGGTCGCCTTCCGCTGGCGGAAGCCTACGCGTACAAAGACCGGGCTGGACTCAGTGTGGAAAGCGAGCTTCGCAAGATTGGGTTTTTGGGAGATGTCGAGGAAAAGCTGACCCCACCGCATGCCTATTTGGAGTGTCACATCGAGCAGGGTCCGGTGCTGCGTAGTCAGAACCTGGACATCGGCGTGGTGACCGGGGTGCAGTCGATTTCGTGGCACGAGTTGTCGATCGTGGGTCGCAGTGCGCACGCCGGAACAACTCCCATGGAGCTACGTGCCGATGCCTCCGTGGCCGCTTCCCGGATCAACCTGCGACTGCGGGACATGGCGCGAAGTGGCAAGTATGGCGCGCAGATGCGGGCAACGATGGGCGCAATGGTGCCGGTGCCGGGACTCGTAAACATCATTCCGGGGCGGATGACGGTGACGGTGGATCTGCGCAATCCCGATGACAACCTGATGCGGTCTGCCGAAGCGGACATCATCGCGTTTTACGATCAGGTTGCACACGAGGAAGGCGTGCAGATTACGTGGCGACAGACAGCGCGCACCGACTGCGTCCAGTTTGATCCCCGAATCATGGATCAGATCGATGCCGCTGCCGCTCATCGCGGGCTGTCCCGCATGCGGATTGTCTCAGGTGCTGGACACGACGCGCAGGAAATGGCGCACCTAACCCGTGCGGCGATGGTGTTTGTCCCTGGGGAGTGGAACGGCATCAGCCACAACCCGCGTGAGTTCTCCACCCCCGAGCAGTGTGCAAACGGCGTCAACGTCCTGTTAGACGTCCTACTTGCCATCGCTGAGGAGCCATAGCTGTACCGCCCGGCGGCGACAACCACGGACCGCTGATTGTGGGCTTGACGAGGCGACCCGCTGTTGCCTATGTTCCCGCCTGCAAATGAACCTCGGTCGCGTCATTGGTACCGTCGTTGCAACCCAGAAGTACGAGGGTCTGCAAGGCAAGAAGTTCTTGGTCGTGCAACCGCTCGATCACGCCCTCCGCAGCGCCGGTGAACCGATCGTCGCCGTTGATACGGTGAGGGCTGGGCCGGGCGAGCTGATCTACTTTGTGAACTCTCGCGAGGCAGCGCTGGCGCTGGACCCATTTTTTGTACCAGTCGACGCCGCAATTGTCGGCATCGTCGATGACATTGCCGCCGAAGCAGCCCCGCTAACGGCTGGCGTCTTCATCGGCGAACCGATCGGTGGGGGAGGTGCCAGGTGAAGCTCTGTCGCGTCCTTGGTCCCGTCGTTGCTACCGCCAAGCACAAGAGCTATGCCGGTCGCAAGCTGCTCGCCGTCCAGCCGCTCGATGAGCATGGTGCCTCGATGGGGAGTTCGTTCCTGGCGGTCGACGACGTGCAGGCCGGGCCGGGCGATGTCGTGTTGGTCATGCAAGAGGGCAACGGTGTCCGTCAGCTCCTACAGATGGGAAGCCAAGTACCGATTCGCTCGCTGATCGTTGGCATTGTCGATCGGGTGACGGTGTCTGCATGAGCCCCCCGGAAGCCCGGCTACGCCAAGAGCTACTCGACTATTGCCATCGCTTGCATGCCCGAGGCTGGGTGGCCAATCACGATGGCAACCTGAGCGTGCGCCTGCGTCCCGGCCAAATCCTGTGTACCCCGACCGCTACTTCGAAGGCCGAGGTCCGCGAGGAAGGGCTGCTGGTCGTTGATGAATCGGGGGCTCGTCTGTTGGGGCAAGGCAAGCCGTTTTCAGAGCTTGCGCTGCACCTTGCCGTGCTCAAGGCCCGGCCCGACGCTCGGGCGGTCATCCATGCTCATCCTCCGCATGCGACGGCACTGGGCTCGACGGGGCGTGGTCTCGACCAGCCGTTTCTTCCCGAGGCGGTGGTGTCACTGGGGCCGACGATTCCGCTGGTCCCGCTGACCGCGCCCGGTAGTGCCCAGGTTGCCGCGCTGTCACCACTATTGCCGCTGTACGATTCGGTGTTGATTGCGGGCAACGGCGTCCTTTCGTGGGGCGATGGCATCGAGCAGGCTTATCTTCGGCTAGAGCTCGTCGAGCATCTGTCCCGAATCGTGCTTCTCGCGCTCCCGGCGGGCGGTATTAGGCCTTTGCCCGATTCGATGCTGGGTCCGCTTCTCGACGCCCGCAAGAAGGCTGGTCTGGGCCCCGAAGCGCGAGGCGTAACGGTCCCGCCGATTCGTCCTGCCGCATCCGCCGTCGCTCCCGCCGATCGTTTCATTTCGCTGATTCGCGAAGAAGTCGCTGCTGCGCTGAGCAAGTCCTAAGCCGGCCCGGCTTGCGGCCCAAGCCTCTGAGCGTCGGACCCCACACGTCGGGTTGAGCATCGTTCTCTTTTTGGGCGAAACTGTGAAAGCTACCAAAGCTATTTCGTTTCGTTCTTAACGACGACAGGGGGACTCATGCGTACTTCGCGTTTGACTAGCTTCATCGCTGGCTCGGTCTGTGGTTTCGCCATGATGATGGGCTCGCTGCTGCTGAGTAGCTGCTCGGGGGAGGGCACCGGCGGTGGTGGCACCACCATCCCGATGGACGCTCAGTGTCAGCCCGGCCAGAAGTCGTGCGTCGGCAACACGCTCAATAGCTGCTCGGAAAATGGTACGTTTGTACCCGAGATTGACTGTGCCGGTTCGAAGGTCTGCGACGCCACGCTCGGCTGCGTCGATTGCTCGCCGGGCAACAACCTTTGTGTAGGTACGGAGGTTCATTCCTGCAATTCCAACGGTACTGCGGGGCCGCTGGTTCAGGCCTGCGACTTCGCCCAGACCTGCCGAGGTGGTGCTTGCATCGACTCGTGCGAGCTGGCGGCCAGCGAGTTCATCTATCTGCTCGACAGCTCGAACCAGCTCTTGTCCTTCGAGCCGCGCACCGACACCGCCCCAATGGCCGTGAAGGTCATCGGGAAGGTGACCTGCCCGACCACCAGCGCCCCCAACTCGATGTCGGTCGACCGTCGCGCCCGTGCTTGGCTCAACTATGACGACGGCAAGCTCTATAAGATTCCGACCAACAACCCGGCCTCGTGCGCCGACAGCGGCTATCAGACCGGCGTGGTGCCCACCGCCAAGGTTGGCATGGGCTTTGTTTCGGACAGCCCCGGCAGCAAGGTCGAATCGCTGTACTTGGCCTCATTTGGTAATCCGTCACAGATGTGGAAGCTCAATCCACTCGACGCCGCGCCGATTGTCTCTTCGAAGATTGGCACTTTTGCTTCGAGCGCCACCTCGCCCGAGATGACTGGCACCGGCGCTGCCGAGCTGTATGCCTACTTCCCCGCTGCGGATGCTACCCACCGCATCATTCGCGTCAACAAGACCACCGCTCAGGCCGACCTGACCTGGAGCCTCCCACCCCTGGCGAGTGGGCCAGGTGCCTGGGCCTTTGCCCAGTGGGGTGGTCGCTATTACGTGTTCGTCACCGAGAGCAACATCAGCCGAATCTATCGCTGGGATCCCAATGCGGCGGCGGGGATGCAGTGGGTTCGCGTGCAGGACAACTTGGCGACCCGAATCGTGGGTGCCGGCGTTTCGACTTGTGCACCGACCACTGTTGGCTAGGGTATGATGCTGGCTCATAAGCCATGCTGATCGAAGTCCAACAGAGTCCAGGTCGTGGTCGCGGCGTCTTCGCCCGCACCGCAATCCCCAAAGACACAGTCATCGAGGTGCCGGCGGTGCTGCCACTGACCCAGGCAGAGCAGGCGGATCTCGCCAAGACCCACCTGAATGACTACCTGTTTGCTTGGGATGACCCTGCGGCTCCCGAGCTTGATCAAGTGGTGGTGCTGGGACTGCTCGCCATGGCCAACCACAGCGGCGACCCCAATACGATCCTACGCAGCCGGTATGCGGAGCGGCTGATGGAGTGGGTTACTTGTCGCGACATCGCGGCGGGTGAGGAACTGACCTTCCGCTACCGCTGCGAGCTATGGTTTTCGCCTAGCTGACCCCGTCAAGCCAAACCCTACCCAGCAAGCACCTCCGAGCGGGGTGGGGCGGATGAAAGCTGCTCTGGGACGGGTCTGGGGTATCCCCAAACAGGATGAAAGCTGATCTGGGAGGGGTCGTGGGTATCCGGCAGGAGGATGAAAGCTGCTCTGGGACGGGTCTGGGGTATCCCCAAACAGGATGAAAGCTGATCTGGGAGGGGTCGTGGGTATCCGGCAGGAGGATGAAAGCTGATCTGGGAGGGGTCGGGGGCTGTTCGTTACGAGCTGGGAGGGAGCGGGGCTGCCGGGGCTGCCGGGCTTGGCTGGGGATCATCGGTGGAGCGACGGCCGGTGAGGTTTGCCCGGAGGTTGTCTAGCGGGGCCAAGGCTTGGATGGCCAGCTCGATGGTGGATTCATCGCTGTCATCGACCGTGCCGCATACTGCACTGGCATAGGACGAGATGGCCTTTTGCAGTCCCATGCGGTGGGCATTGAGGTTTTCCCCGACGCCGGTCTCGCGATTGAGGACGCCGTGGACCATGCGCTCGTACCTGGGGAGCAGCATGCGGATGTGGTCGAGGAACTCGGGTCCGCACAGCTCGTCGATCTCACGGGCCAGCTTGTCTTCGTCGATGCGCTTGATGAGGATTCGCATGGCGGCTAGCTGCGCCGGGTAGTTGTCACGCAGGAATGACAGGCCGCTGTCGCCGAACAGTTGGCGAAGCAGGGTGCTGGCTCGCTGCGACTTGGGCTGCTTGCTGGACGGGAGCGCTGCATAGCCATCGAGACGCAGCTTGAGACCAGTAAAGCAGCCGTCGATCTCGCCATCGAGCAGCCGGGTGTCTTCCTCGGTCGGCGTGTTTTGACGCTGCCGATCCATGAGCGCGGTCTGGGCCGCATCGATGCGCGTCTGAAGCCGCTCGCTCGGCTTCTTCAGCGTGGCACCGAGCGCTCGTGGACAGGACGCAATCAGCGCCCGAGCCAGCGTCAGCCCCTCCGGCAAAGAAAACATCGGCGCCCGAACATACACAGAAGGATCAAAAACCAGGTCAGATGTAGACATGTCAGGAAGCGTAGGTACGGGGTCGGGGTGCCGCAAGGGCATTTCTGATAGGCTGCGGCGATCATGAGCCACGGGTGGTTTCTAGAAGCCCTCAAAACGTATTTGCTGCGGCTTACGCAACAGAAGCCCTCTGCCGAAGCAGAAGAGTCGTCGATCGATCCAGTCTGGGCCCGCAACCTGCTGCTGCGGACACTGGAGCGGGTGGAGAAGGGGGAGTCAAACCTTCGCTATTCGCCTAAGGAACTAGATCGGCAGCTCGACGACTGGCAGCAGGGCGACCGTGTGGTGGTCTTTGCGCGGGAAGTCGCTCGGCTTCTGAAGCAGAGCTTGGCTTCCACTATGGACAGTGAGGAGCTTCGGGAGTTGGTGGCCCTCGGCTTGGCTCGCTGGTTTTCACTGCCTGGAGAACTCTCCAGTCGTGTTCAGACTGGACAACTAGACCGCTTGACCAACGAGGCCAAGAAGCTGGCCTGGCAGACCTCTCAGGTGTTTGTTGGGATGGATGTAGTCCATTACGCCAAGGCTAACCGCTTGACCGTAATTAAAGACGGTAGGCTGCAGGTTAGCCCCTTGGGTCAGGTGATTCAGCACTTGGAGGGGCGGGATGCCGTGAGGTGGTTGCTCCAAGTGGAGGTACAGCAATCGCTAGGGCCATCCGATCCTGATCGTTTGTCGATAGATGGAGCAAAGTTGCTTCTTGCATGCCCTAAATGGATAGATGAATCGGCAAGCGATGAGTATGCTGGCCCGTGTCATCACAGCACACAGTTTCGGATGAGTCAGTTTGGGATCTTGACTGTAGACGATGCCAATGGTGTGCGTGAGTACTGGTCTTTGTCCTCGTTAGGTCAAGAGTTATTGGAAGAGGTTGTCGGAGAAAACCAGACGCCCTTGTCACTGTTGGCAAAGTCTCTGTGTAGTGATTTGGTCAGTTCAGCGGTAGAGACGATTCATAAGCCAATGGCGCTCACTTCATCTGCCGCAGAGGCGACGACGAATCAAGCGCGGATGGTGGCTCATGAGGTGCGCAATGCGCTTTTGCCGGTGCAGGCCGCGCTCGACTCATTGTATCGCGAGGTTTTGACGCTGCCACCGAGTGAGGTACTGGCACGGCGACGCAAGACCATTGATGAGGGCGTGCGGGGGGCGCTCCAGTTTACAAGGACGCTGCTTCAGACTGCCGAGCTGGGGGCTAGGCCGCCGCAGCCGTTTGAAGCGGTGCAGGCCATCGGCGAGGTGGTGGAGGCACTGGCATCGACAACTCAGATTGTGCTGAGCGGGCCACAGGGGATGGTCCTGCCGCTACTGCATGGTCGTCGGGAACACTTTGTCTTGGGAGTGCGCAACCTGATCCAAAACGCCATCGAGCACGGCGGGCCCAAGCTACGGCGGGTGGTGGTGGCGATGGAGCTAGAGCCCGCCCAGGACGCAATCCGTCTTACCGTGGATGATGATGGCCAGGGCGTCGAGCCAGCCAAGCGCGAGCGGATCTTTGACGAGGGCTTCACCAATAAGCCGGGTGGGACGGGGATTGGGCTTTCGTCGGTCAAACAAGTCTTCGAGCGGGACTTCCAGGGCGTCGTGGTATGTTCCCAAGCGCCCCTCGGTGGGGCCCGGTTTGTGGTTCGACTGCCTCTGGTAAGTGGTGGGCCGAGATTCGGTCAGAAGGAAATCAAGCGATGAGAGCGGTTGCCCGTATCTTGGTAGTAGATGATGATCCAGCGTTTAACGCCATGCTGGTGGAGCGATTGACGGAGCAGGGGGATGCGGTGCGCTCCGCGAACAACATCGCCGCCGCGCTGACCTTGCTCGATAGCGAGCGCTTTGATGTGGCGATCCTCGATCTGAAGCTTGATGGACAGTATGGCGCTGATGTGGGAATCGACTCTCTTGGTAAAGTGCTTGATCGGGCTCCGGCTATTAAGCCCATCATCATCACTGCGTATGCCGATGCTGCGTCTGTAGAGAGAGCTTTTCACAATGGCGCGTATGACTATGTAGAAAAGACAGACTTTGGCGTCTTCTATGCGCTTCTGCTGGCCAAAGTTCGCAATGCGCTAGAGCCTGCTCGTGAGGCGCGGATTGCTTCGCTTACGAACGGGGCGCGTGAAACCGAGATCGTGAAGCTGTGGGATGAGGTGCAGCGGGAGACGGACCGGCATAAGAAGGGAACTCGGCTGGAGGAACTGCTGCTGATCCTGTGGCGGTCCGTTCCAGGGTTCGAGAATACCTTTCCGAACCAGCGGAGCAGCAATGAAGAGATCGACTTGGTCGTTGAGAACGGGTCCAAGGATGAGATTTGGCGGAAAGAGTCGAGCTACTTCTTGGTCGAGTGCAAGAACTGGACATCGAAGGTAGATCCCAAAGAAGTCGTCTGGCTGCGAGAGAAGCTGCAAACCCGGCAAGGGCGATGCAAGCTCGGGTTCTTCGTTGCTCCCTATGGTTTCACCGCTGGAGCCGAGACGGCGCTGCTGAAACACAGCGAGTCTGGCGTGATGATTGTCCTACTGGCCAAGGCCGAGCTAGAGCAACTGGTCGGCGCGGGTGGGTCGGAGCAGCGCAATCAGGTGCTCAAGGAGCTTGTCCGGCAGGCCGTGGTTCGGGGGTCGTAGCGCCTTCGTTCGTTGGACGGTTGTGGGCTACCGGCGTCTGTGCGAACGTGGTAAGGATGGCGAGGCGGTCCGTGGGGCTGCTTCAATCTTCTATACTTGCTAAGGAACGACGACTGCCATGGATCTCCGTCTCAGTGACGAGCAACTGATGGCTCAAAAGACGGCTGCCGAGTTTGCGCGGAGCGAAGTGCTCCCTCGGGCTGCCGAGATTGATCGTGACCACCGCTTCCCCGCCGAGCTGGTCCGGCGGATGGCCGAGCTGGGCTTTCTGGGCATCGCGATCCCCGAGCAGTATGGTGGGGCGGGCCTTGACACCGTGTCGTATGTGCTGGCGATGGAGGAAATCTCCCGAGCCTGTGCGTCCTGCGGCGTGATCATGAGTGTCAACAACTCGCTGGTCTGTGACCCACTGCTCAAGTTCGGGACCGAGGCGCAGAAGCAAAAGTGGCTGGTGCCGCTCGCTGCGGGACAGCTCCTCGGCTGCTTTGCCTTGTCCGAGCCGGAAGCTGGTTCGGATGCTGCCGCCCAAAAGACCGTCGCGCAGAAGGATGGCGATGGCTGGGTGATAAGCGGCGTCAAGAACTGGATCACCAACGGTCCGAACGCAAATGTCTGCATCTTGCAGTGCATGGCCGATCCACCGGGTCGGCAGGCCGGGCATAAGGCCATTACGACGTTCATCCTGCCGATGGATCTGCCGGGCGTCCGAACCGGTCCAGCGGACAAGAAGCTTGGCATTCGCGGCTCGCAGTCGTGTCAGATCTTCCTCGATGACGTGCGGGTGACGCGGGACTTGCTGCTGGGCGACGTCGGTACCGGCTTTAAAGTTGCGATGTCGACCCTCGATGGCGGGCGAATTGGCATTGCCTCGCAGGCGCTCGGGATTGCGCGGGCCTCGTTCGAGGATGCCGGTCGCTATGCCCTGGAGCGCAAGACGTTCGGACAGGCGATTGCCAACCATCAGGCGATTCAGTGGAAGCTGGCCGATATGGCGACTGAGCTGGATGCGGCGCGGCTTCTGACGTTGCGGGCGGCCACGCTGAAGGACAAAGGCGTTCGGTACAGCAAAGAAGCGGCCATGGCCAAGCTGTTCGCCGCCGAGTGCTGTAACCGTGCTGCCAAAGAGTGTGTGCAAATCTTCGGCGGCAACGGCTACGTCGAGGACTACCCCGCCGAACGACACTATCGCGACGCCAAGATCACCGAGATCTACGAAGGCACCAGCGAGATCATGCGCATCGTTATCGCCGCTTCGCTCTTGAAAGAATAAGCGGCGTTGTAGTCGAGTCCGTCACCAAGGAGTCACGTCATGCAGTCTTTACACCTCTGTTTGTCCTTCTCGCAGCGGCTGTCCCATCGCGTGGGACGTAGCGTTGGACTTGGAGGTGTCCTGCTTGCTGCCGTGGTCTTGTCGGCTGGTTGCGATGACAAGTCCCCACAGACTCGGCAGAGCACAGCCAGCCTTCGTTCTTCAGGCAAGAGCGGTGGCACCGTGCAGCAGGCACCAGGCGGCGGCTATGTCGAGTCGAGCGAAAATGCGCAGGATCGTGCGGAAGCAGTCCGTCGGGTCTGTCAGCGCAAGGCCTCGAGCGACCTACCGAGCTGCTGGAGTGCCGAGGTGGATCGGACCAAGAACCGCAAGCTCGAAGCGCGGATTGGCCTGATGCTGAGCGTGTCGCCTGCGGGCAAGGCCGAAAAGGTCGAGGTGATCTCGCCGGTCGCCGAGCAGCAGACCATCGAGCAGTGCGTCGCGGATGCAGCACGAGGCTGGAGCTATCCCGATGGTACGGAGACGGCGACGGTGCGCTGCGACTTCTTCCTGCGCTCGAGCCAGTAGTCGGCGGTTGCCGTAGGTCAGATCAAGGAAAGGACATGTGGATGCTGGGTCGTCGAGCGGTTGTGCAAGTGGCGCTAGGGGGCGTGCTGCTCTGCGGAGCCTTGCTGGGAACGGCGGAGTCCCGCAAGAAGGCGAAGCCGGCACCTCCCCCAGTGGCCACAGAAGAAATGGCGGTCGAGGGAATTGCTGGACAACTAGACGCGGCGGCCTGTCTGAACCTGCTCGAACAGAGCAAAGCCGACCTCAAGAAGTGTTACGACGACGTTTCATCGCGGATGTACTTCTTGAGCGGCCACATCGAGCTGAAGCTGTTCATCGGAACCGATGGCAAGGCCAAGCGAATCATCACCCAGAAGTCCAATGTCGGCAGCTACGAGGTCGAGCACTGCTTGGTGCAGACGCTCGGGAAGCTCGCGTACCCGCCCGCCAAGGGGGGACTTGGGGAAATCACCTATCCGATGGACTTTGCCGGGCGAGGGCCGCTCGGGGCGTGGGGTCGCGAGCAGATTGCCGAGAACCTCGACAAAGAGAAGAAGAACCTGCTCGGCTGTCAGAGCAAAGCCAAGAAGCCAGCGGGCAACGACAAGCGGGCCATGGCTGAAGAGATGCGGCTGACGATGTATGTCGCGCCGGGTGGACAGGTCGCTGCGGTCGGATTTTCATCGCCCAAAGATCAACTGGATGATGGCGTGACCGCTTGTCTGGACACCAAGGTGCGGAAGCTGCGGCTTGCAGACCCTCTCGGCAAGATCGTCAAGATCGAGTATTCACTCTCTGGACAGAACGACGGCGAGTAGCGCAAGAGTCATCGACCGAGGCCAGAAGCGAAGAGTCAATCGAACATGCACTTTGAGCCCAGCGAAGAACAGCGACTGATTGAAAAAGTGGCCCGCGAGTTTGCCCAGCAGGTGCTGCGACCGCTCGCCGCCGAGCGTGACCAAAAGAGTCAGTTTCCCGAGCGCGAGCTGAAACAGCTTGGAGAACTGGGACTGCTCGGCGTCAATGTTGCCGAACAGTACGGGGGCTCGCAGGCTGGGGTTGTCAGCTATTCGCTGGCGCTGTCGGAGATTGCGGCGGCGGATGCCTCGGTGTCGGTCGCGATGGCGGTTACCAACATGGTGGCCGAGGTCATCTGCGCCTTTGGTACCGAGGAACAGAAGCAAACCCATGTGACCCGGCTGTGCTCGGGTGAAGCCGTCGCGGGGGCATTCGGTCTGTCCGAGCCGCAGGCGGGCTCTGATGCGGCGTCACTGCAAACGGTGGCCGAGAAAGTTCCGGGCGGCTACAAGCTGACCGGCAACAAGCAGTGGATTACCTCGGGAGACCGGGCCGGTGTCATCATTGTCTGGGCGCGTACCGATGGCGGTACCAAGGTCGACAAGCGCAACCAGTCAGCGGGACTGTCGGCTTTTATTGTCGAAGGCGGGACGCCGGGGCTGTCGGCGGGACGACCGGAGCACAAACTGGGGCTCAAGGGCTCGACGACAGTGCCACTCATCTTGGACGGCTGCTTTGTGCCCGATTCCGCGCTGCTTTCGCGACCGGGCGATGGATTCAAGATTGCGATGGTTGCGCTGGATGGGGGCCGGATCGGCATCGCCAGCCAGGCCGTCGGCATCGGACGGGCGGCGCTTGCGGCGGCGCGGGAGTACAGCAAAGAGCGCAAGCAGTTCGGCCAGCCGCTGTGTGACTTCCAGGCGATTGGTAACATGCTCGCGGACGCGGCAACCCAGCTTGAGGCGGCGCGACTGTTGGCTCTGCGGGCGGCGTTTTTGAAAGAGAGTCGGCTGCCGTTTTCGCAAAAAGCGGCGATGGCCAAGCTCTATGCATCCGAGGCCGCCGGTCGAATCTGCGACATGGCGCTGCAAGTCCACGGTGGTTACGGCTACACGCAGGAGTTTCCAGTCGAGCGCTACCTGCGTGATGTGCGCGTTTCGCGAATCTACGAGGGAACCAGCGAGATTCAGCGGCTGGTTATCGCTCGCTCTGTGCTGAAGGAGTTTTCCGACCATGCAAGCTGACACGCCTGCGGGCAGTGCCAAGACCAAGCTCAGAATCCTCGTCGCCAAGCCGGGCCTTGATGGCCATGATCGGGGTGCCAAGGTGGTGGCGCGAGCACTCTCTGATGCTGGCTACGAGGTCATTTACACCGGTCTTCATCAGACCCCGGCGATGATTGCCGCAACGGCTGTTCAAGAAGCCGTCGATGCGGTCGGCCTGTCGATCCTATCGGGTGCGCACATGACGCTATTTCCAGCGGTGCTCGATGCGCTGCGCGGACGTGGTGTTGGTGACGTACTGGTGTTCGGCGGTGGCATCATTCCGGAAGAGGATGAGGCCGAGCTGAAGCGACTCGGGGTGTCGGCGTTGTTTAAGCCCGGTACTTCGACTCGCGACATCATCGACTGGGTCGAGCGTGTGGTTCGTCCGCGTGCCGAGGCCAGCCGTCTGAGCTAACCGTTCGCCGTACTCCAACCGATTCCCGACGAGTAAGCAATGATCGACTTTGAGCTGTCCGAAGACCAAAAGGTGCTGCAAAAGATGGTCCGCGACTTTGCGCAGGCCGAGATCGCACCGCACTGCCGAAAGTGGGATAACGAGTCGCACTTTCCCCACGAGCTGATTCCCAAGCTGGGGGCGCTTGGTCTGCTCGGGATGACCACTCCCGAGGAGTATGAGGGATCGGGAATGTCGATGCTCGATGTGGCGTTGGTCATCGAAGAGCTGGCAGCGGTCGATGGCTCGGTGGCCATTACGGTCGCGTCGCACAACGGGCTGTGCTCGGGTCACATCAATTTGTTCGGCAGCGAGGAGCAGAAGCGCCGTTATCTGCCAGAGCTGGCGTCGGGGCGCAAGCTAGGGGCGTGGGGACTGACGGAACCGGGCTCGGGCTCAGACGCCGCCGGGGCCAGAACGCGAGCGATTCGACTCGATGACGGAAGCTGGAGTCTGACCGGACAAAAGACCTTCATTACCCAAGGCTCGGTGGGGGGGGTGGCGGTCATCTTGGCGGTGACTTCTCCGGAAAAGAAGCAGCGCGGGATCACTGCGTTCATCGTCGACTACGGCACACCGGGCTTTTCGGCGAGCCGTCGCATCGAAAAGATGGGCCTGCACGCCTCGGATACCGCCGAGCTAACACTCGACGACGTCCGTGTCCCGGATAGTCAGCGGCTTGGCGAGATCGACAACGGCTTTATCGACACGCTGCGCATCCTCGACAAGGGGCGCATTACGATTGGTGCGATGGCGCTTGGACTGGGTGCCGGGGCGATGCAGGCGGCGATTCGATACTCCAAAGATCGACGACAGTTTGGCAAGTCACTGTCGGAGTTCCAGGCGATTCAGAACATGATTGCACAGGCGGTCATGGAGCTGGATGCATCGCGACTACTGCTTCATCGGGCCGCCTGGATGCATGACCAGGGGATGCGCTTCGGGCTCCAGGCGTCGATGGGCAAGCTGTACGCGGCGCAAGCGGCGATGCGTGCCTGTAGCACGGCGGTTCAGATTCACGGCGGCTACGGTTACACCCGCGAGTTCCCCGTGGAAAAGGCGATGCGTGATGCCAAGTTGTGCGAGATCGGAGAGGGGACCAACGAAATCCAGCGCCTGGTGATCGCTCGCGAGCTGCTGTCCAAGGGCGACCTTTTGGTTCCGGGCGTACTCTGAACATGACGGACGTACCCTCGTCTTTCGCGACCCACTTTGCATCGGTCGTCTCGGCGTTTGTGACGGCCTGGCAAGATCCGGCGCAGCTCTTTGTGGCAGAAGACCTCGCCGCAACCCGGCAGCGGGCGACTCGCTTTGCGCTGACGATGTTTGTACTTTCGTACGGAGCTGCGGCCTTCGGTGTCTGTTTGATTGGCCAGTTTACCGGGCAGCTCTCGGTGTTCGCGCCGATCGCGCTGATTCTGCTTTTCACCGGGCCGCTGCTATCGATCGGGCTACTGGCGATGGAGTCTGCGCTGGTGCGGCTACTCGGTCCCCATCCCGTAGCGGGTCAGCCAGCTTGGGACTTGGCGATTTCTGGGGTTGGGTTTGCGCAAGCGACGCTGCCCATCCTGATTCTACCGGTGGTCGGGTTGCCGCTCGGGCTCCTGCTGGGGGCGCGCATCATCGTCAGTGGACTCAAGAAGCTGGGCGCATCGAGCGGTGAGCGGGCGTGGCTGGTTGCACTGGTGGCGCTCGGGCTGCCGACCTTGCTGTCGCTGGTGGTGCGGGCGACGCTCATTGAGACCTATCGTTTGCCCTCGGCGAGCATGCATCCAACGCTGTTGGCAGGAGATGTCGTGCTCGCTACCAAATACGACTATGGCTTTCACTTGCCGGGCAAGCCGCGAGCGATTTCAGCTACCTTGCCGCAGCTCGGGGATTTGGTCGTCTTTACGCGCAGCGAAGAGGAACCCCTGCCGCTGGTCAAGCGCGTGGTGGGTTTGCCGGGCGACCAGCTTGAGTTGCGCGGCCAGAGCCTGTGGCGCAACGGAAGCCCGGTGCAGGTCGAATCGGGGAGCGGGCGGTGTGAATACCGCGAGATTGATCAGAAGCAGCCACCACCGGGCACGCTCCACAAGTGTCACTTCGCGACGGAGAATCTGGGCGGACGCAGCCATTCCGTGGTCTGGGATCTCGATCCGCTGACGACCACCACTCCACAGAGCTTCACCGTCGGACCCGATCAGGTCTTTGTGCTCGGGGACAACCGAGACAACAGCCATGACAGTCGCCACTTCGGTCCCATTGCCGTATCGCGGGTGAGCGGTCGTGCCCGGCGCGTGCTGTGGTCGTTCTCTCCCAGTCGCGAGTTTCGTCGGGAACGCACGATGCTTGCGCTGCCTTAAACACGACGCGGCCTCGAATCATTGATAAGCTCGCTACCCAATTCCCACGTTCCCAACCAAGGAGACACAGATGAAGGTTCTTTCGATTGCTCAGTCGTTCGCGCTGCTCGCCGTGACCGCCGCACCGGTGGTTGCTTCTGCTGCAGCCACGGAATGGAAGATCGACTCCTCGCATAGCAGCGCGCAGTTTTCGATCAGACATCTGATGGTCAGCAACGTGCGCGGCGAGTTTGGCAACCTCTCGGGCACGCTGTCGATCGACGACGCCGACCTGACCAAGAGCAGCATCACCGCCGAAGTCGATGCTTCGACCATCAATACCCGCGAAGCGAAGCGCGACGAACACCTGAAGAGTCCGGACTTCTTCGACGTGGCCAAGTTCCCAAAGCTCACCTTCAAGTCGACCAAAGTTGAAAAGGCGGGCGCTCAGCTCAAGATCACTGGGGACATGACCATTCACGGCGTGACCAAGCCGGTGGTGCTGACGGCGGATGCTCCGACTGCGGGCATCAAAGATCCCTGGGGGAACGTGAAGCGCGGCTTTTCCGCCACCACCAAGCTCAACCGCAAGGACTTCGGCCTGAGCTGGAACAAGGCGCTCGAGGCCGGTGGCGTTGTCGTTGGTGAAGAGGTGAGCATTACCATCGACATCGAAGCCAACCAGGCCAAGCCCGCCGCTCCGGCACCACCCGCCGCGAAGAAGTAGTCACTCCCCATGGATGGCGGAGTCTTGCGCTCCGCTGCCACTCACCGAGCGCACCGTAGTCGCGCTTCCTTCATGCTCTCCCGCAGATATTCTTGTTGATTCCTATGCCCAGACAGTGGCTGTGGTGATGGCTGCTCTGTCTCGTCGTTTGTGGCGATTGTACGGTGCCGTTGGGATCTTCTCTTCACGCTAAGACTGATCAATATCCGTCGCTGATGTTCTAATCTGTAAAGTGTCACTTTACACAAAACAAGAGCCTGCTAACCTTGGATCATGATCGACATCATGGGGTTGCCTCGCTTGGTTCGCGAGCGGTGGGATATGACGAAGCGAGACCTGAGAATGGTTTCGCTACTCCTACAGGGGAAGCATCCCGCGCCACTGATTCCACTGGTCCAAAGTGACGTGGTGCGTTTGGCGCTTCAGCCTCGGGCACTGCGGGTTCGGGAGGTGATTCATGAGACCCCGGATGCGGTGACGTTGGTCCTGACCGATCCAAGCGGAGGTTCACTGCGGTGCGAGCCCGGGCAGTTCTTCACGGTCCTGGTTACCATCGCTGGCAAGGTCGAGCGGCGAGCCTATTCGGCAAGTAGCTATGTGGCCGATGGCTCTGTGCTGACCCTGACCTGCAAGCGAATGAACGGCGGCAGAGTCTCGACCTACCTGCATGAGTACGCGCACCCTGGAATGATGCTGCAAGTGCTGGGACCATCGGGGAACTTCACCGTGACCCCGCAGAGTGGGAATCGGCGCCATCTGGTGCTGATCGGTGGCGGTTCCGGAATTACGCCGCTGCACTGCATTGCGCAAGCGGTGCTTGCGATTGAAAAAGAGTCATCGATTACGCTTCTTTATGGGAACCGCAGTCGCTCCGATATCATCTTCGCAGAGAGCTTGGCACGGTTGGCCACGGAGCATCACCAGCGGTTCACGCTTCGCCATGTTTTGCAAGAACCAGAGGCCGATCTTCTGACGGGAACTGGGATACTTGATCAGTCAACAATCGAGCGTGAACTTTCGCACCTGGCCCAAGATGCTGGGACGACGCACTACTATCTATGTGGTCCACTGGGTCTGATGGAGGCTGCTCGCGCTGTTTTGCTTCGCCGTGGCGTGACCCCACAGCGAATCCATGAGGAGCGCTTTGCCACTCCCCAGCTTTCGCAAAGTGAGCTACCACGAACTACTCAGTCCGTCGAGATCGAGCGTCACGGGGTCGTCCACACGGTGCAAGTCGCGGCGGAAGAAACGGTGCTTGATGCGGGCCTACGGCAAGGGATCGATCTGCCGTTTTCGTGCACGATGGGCGGCTGTGGCGCGTGCAAGGCCAAATTGGTTTCCGGCGATGTCCTGCTGCCCGAACCCAACTGTCTCACGGCTGAGGAGCGGGCGCAGGGTCAGGTGCTGCTGTGTGTCTCTCATCCTCGGCGCAAGAGCCGAGTTGTGGTGTCATGAGTCGTCGTCCGACCGATACCTTTCGGATGAAGGATCTGTGTGAGCGGACGGGGCTGCCGCGCCAAGCGATCCACTTCTACATCCGTGAAGGACTCCTTCCCGAAGGCCGGAAGACTGGCCGCAACATGGCTTATTACGGAGCAGAACACATCGACCGAATCCTGCTGATCCGCCGCCTGCAAGAGGAACGATTCCTACCGCTGCGGGCTATTAAGGTAGTGTTGGGGGCCAAGGACCGCTCGCTTACCGACGCACAGCAGAAGCTCCTGCGCGAGGTCAAACAGCACTTGGTTGGCACCAGTTTGGTGACTTCCGCACCGCGCAAACTGGCGCTGCTACCGCTGTGTGAGAGGACCGGCATTGCACGGGCAGAAGTCGAGAGAATGGCGGATCTGGGACTCTTGAGCATCGACACTGATTCCCAAGGACGACCGAATATTGCCGAAAGCGATGTCTGGTTGATCGAGTCTCTGTCCCAACTGCGTGGGGCTGGACTCAGTCGAGAACTGGGCTTTGGTCCCGATGATTTGCTGATCTTTGAGGACGCGATTTCCGGGGTGTTCCTCAAGGAGATCGCGCTGATTAGTGAACGGCTGCAGCACCTAACAGCCAGAGACGTCGCGGCAATTGTGCAGCGCGTCCAACCGATTGTGAATCAGATCTTGTCGCGTCTGCATGATGCCAAGATCGCGAGCTTTGTGAGCGCTCTGTAGGAGGACTCAGATGTTCGATCTCAAGACCGTGAACCGCTTCCTTCCTGGTCGATATCGCGATCGCATTGATGAAGCAGTCGAGACCCTGAACCTGCTTCGCGAGATTCACGACCCACGGGTTTTGATGTCACTGGGCCCGTCCGGTATGCGCGGTCTTCTGTGGAAGAGAGGGAAGCAGGGGGTGCCTACCAAGGTGCCGGCCTCGCACAGTGCTCACTTTGATTTTACCTATCCCGCAGATCATCCTGAGATGCAGGCGTTGTATCAGCGTGCCAAACAGGGACAGTGGGATTCTGACATGCTGCCGTGGCATACCAGCGTCGATCCAGAGAACCGTGAAGTCCCGCTGATTCCTGACAACTTCATCGGTTGGGACGAGCTACAGGCAGCGGGGATTCGACTCTCTCCCAAAGAGAAGCAAGGACTCCTACATAGCGTTACTGCCTGGATGCTGAGTCAGTTTTTGCACGGTGAACAGGGGGCTCTGTTTGCTGCGGCCCAAGTGACCGAAGCGGTCCAATTTTTCGACGGAAAGCTCTACGGCGCTACCCAAGTCATGGACGAGGGCCGACATGTCGAAGTGTTCCACAAATACCTGACGCAAAAAATGAACAAGCTGTATCAGGTGAACGACAACTTGTTTGTCATCATCGATGCGCTGATGGCTGATTCGCGTTGGGATCTCAAGTTTTTGGGTATGCAGATCATGGTGGAGGGACTCGCACTCGGGGCGTTTGGCGTCGTCTACAAGCTGACCAAGGAGCCACTTCTGAAGCAGCTCCTAAAGATGGTGATTCAGGATGAAGCTCGCCATGTTCACTACGGCGTGCTCGCTCTGCGGGACCATATCAAAAACGAGCTTTCCGAAAGTGAACGACAGGAACGGGAAGACTGGGCGCTGGAAGTGGCCCTGCTGATGCGCAATCGCTTTATGGCCTACGAAGTGTTTGAAGAGTGGGGCGAAGGAAAAATGTCGCGTGAGCAGTGGCGTCACATGGTCAGCCATGCACCGGGAATGATTCAATTCCGGCAGGTGATGTTCTCGCGATTGGTGCCGAACTTGCGCGAGATTGGTTTGATGAGTCCACGCATTCTGCCGCGCTACGAAGAGGCCGGACTGATGCAGTACTTCACTGGACTTGCCGCTGATCGGTTGAGCGGTGAGGATCTGGTGCAGTCGCTGGACGCTGGAATTCGCAACTGATTTGACAGCGTTCGGCAGAGCGACTTTGATGAGGCCATGCAATCCGTGTGGTCATTCTCTCCTCGACTCCTTCCCGCACTCGGACTCTTCCTTTGTGCTTGTACCGAAGCGAACTTGTTGGGAGAGGAGTCTCTGCTTGATCTGACTTCTCCGGCAGAACTGGGTAGCGTGCTGCCTGATGCATTCGGACTGGATTTGGAACACCGAGACGGTGCGCTCAGCGACGCCGCAACCGGGTCCGACTGTCCGTTGGGAATGGTGGCATTTACCGGATTCTGTATGGATCGATGGGAGGCACCGAACCAAGCGGGCATGCCTCCGCTGGCGATGCGCACCGCGAAAGACGGAGTCGACTGGTGTTCAGCTCGTAGCAAGCGTCTGTGCACGGAAGCAGAGTGGGTGAGGGCTTGTCAGGGGAGCACGGGGCTTCCCTATCCGTACGGCAGGAACTATCAGAAGGGTCGCTGCGTCGACGACAAAATCTGGAAAGTACCGGACTGGACGGTCCTGGGAACGTGGCCAAGTGCGGCGGCTCAGTCCGAAGCCGCTCGACTCTATCAGGCTGAGCCAAGCGGTGCGCGTCGTGACTGCATCTCATCAGATGGTGTCCAAGATTTGACCGGTAACGTTGCGGAGTGGGTGGTTCGCTCGTTCCCAAACGCAAACAACTATGATCATGTGATGAAGGGCTGCTACTGGGCGGGCTGTTATGGAGGCTCTCCACCGAGCTGTTCGTTTGTGAACCCGGCTCATCCGGGCACGTTCCGCACCTACGAAGCCGGATTCCGATGCTGTCTGACGCGCTAGCTCTCGACAGTTTTGGTTTCTCCAGCTAGGATGGGCACCCATACGCAAGGAGAAGTCGGTGGCTGGACTGAGGCTGAAGAACACGTACTCGAAGAACTTGGAAGACTTCGTACCGCTGGACGTGGCGGGTGCTAAGGTCTCTCTGTACTCGTGCGGACCGACGGTCTATTCGTATGCTCACATCGGCAACTTCCGAAGCTTTTTGCTAAGCGATGTGCTTCGCCGGGTCTTGGAGCAGCGAGGCTACACAGTCCGCCACGTCATGAACATCACCGATGTTGGCCACATGACCGAGGATCATCTCGCCGATGCCACGGGGGAAGACAAGCTGGCCAAGGCGGCGCGGGAACTGGGCTGGGATCCGTACAAAGTTGCGGCTCACTATGAGTCAGCTTTCGTCGAAGATGCCAAACTCCTACGGCTCAAGAACTACTCTGGATCGGAAGCCACAGAACGGGCGCTGCATCCGCGTGCTACAGAGCACATTCCCGAAATGCTGGCGATGATTCAGACTCTGCTACAGCGCGGACATGCCTATGTGGATGACTGCGGGCAGGTGTACTTCAACGTCGCGACGTTCGCAGAGTACGGTCATCTATCGGGCAAGGTGATGGAGGATCTGGAGGCCGGAGCCCGGATCTGTGTTCGTGCCGAGAAGCGAGATCCGCGAGACTTCGCACTGTGGAAGGTAGACTCTAAGCACCTGATGCAGTGGGATCCGCACAGTCCGCAGGGCTGGCGAGAGGGCGAGTATGAGCGCTTGCAGTCACTGGTGCCATCGGGAATTGATCCGGCGGTGAAAGCAGGCTTTCCGGGTTGGCACATTGAGTGCTCTGCGATGTCGCGCTCAAGCTTGGCGTCGGTGATCGACATTCATACAGGGGGAGAGGACAATATCTTCCCCCATCATGAGTGTGAGATTGCGCAAAGCTACGGAGCCCGCGAGACTCCCGAGTCGCCGGTGAACTTCTGTCACTACTGGGTCCATGCGCGCCATCTGCTGGTGAATGGCGCGAAGATGTCGAAGCGGGATGGAACGTTTATCACGGTTCGGGATCTGTTCAACCCTCGGGCCAACAAGCGACCCGAACTGGCCGCGCAGCTAGAGGCTCTCGGCTTTGCGGGAGGCTGCGTGCCAGCGGGAATTCTGCGCTTTGCGCTGATCTCGACGCCGTTTATGCAGCCGATGAACTTTACGTTTGATGTGCTGGTGCAGGCTCGGTCTTCTGTGGAGCGGCTCCAATCGCTGTATGATCGGGTCGCTACCGCCGGTGGGGGAGGTGGGGCCAGTGGGGCCAGTGCTGAGATTGGCGAGGCCCTTGCTCGTGCCACTACCGAGTTCGATGATGCACTGAATGACAACCTCAACATGCCGCGTGCGTTGGCTGCGGTGTTCGGGGTGGTTTCGGTTGCGAATCAGCGTGAACCAAGTGGGGCAGATGCGGCGCTGGTGTGTGGATTCCTAGAGCGTGCCGATGAAGTATTTGCGGTCCTCGACCGGGGTCCGCGTGGTGGAAGCATTACCGTGGCGGAACTGGAGTCACTGGCGGCGACAATCCCCGAAGGAATGGCCGCAGCCGAAGGCAAGGACAGCGAGGCGGTCAAGCAGATATTGGCGCTACGATTTGCCGCACGGCGGCGTAAGGATTTTGCTCGAGCAGATGAGTTACGCAAGCTGCTGTCCTCTCGTCACATCGAGATCGAAGACAAGAAGGACGGAGTTCGTTGGCGGTTGGTCTAATCACGGTCGTCCTGCGACCGCATTGCGCAAGAAGGGATCGAATACTTATGACGAGACAACTAATTGCAGCCGTACTATCGGTCTGGATGTTGGGCACGAACGTGGCCAGCGCCGATGTCGTGCCACCAGATGGCTGTTCCTCGACCAATCCCGACGTCAAGCTCTGCGATGGGAAGAAGGCTGGGGACGCTTGTGTTTTCTCCAACGGCACAAAAGGCAACTGCGCTGCGCTGCGCTGTACCACCGATGGGGGGGCGACTCTGTATGCCTGCGTAGCCACCGGTGCATCGACTCCTTCCACGGGTTGTAGCGCCGCGATGGGAGTCTCTTCTGCCGGGTTTGGCTTCCTGCTGACGGGCGGTGCTACCTTGGCCTTGCTGGTCGGTCGCCGTCGTCGCAAGAACTAGTCGTCAAACCGAGTTCACTGCGAGGCCTAGTTGGATTCGGTGGTGATGCGAAGGATTCGTCCGTAGACTTCGCCGGTATCGCTGTCGATTTTTGGGTCGAGAAAGATACGTGTGACGTTCAATCCCCTCATGATCGACAGTCCTTCCGGGGAAACCAGTTCCTTGGCGGGGACTCCGGCCGGCTGCAGTTCGAATGCAGAGTGCATGTGGGGTGCAAACTCCGCAGCAGCCTCGGCCGTCGAGAAGAAGAACCCGTACGGCACACGGCACCACATGTCGCGGCCGTTCTGAGTCAGATACCAGACCACATCGGGAAGAACCGAAAATACCTCAGGTGACATCCTGACAATCGAACACAACAGATGGTCACACGCAAGCACAGAGCGTCCGGAGTGAGTGGCTCGGGAGGGTTTTGTGTTCCGCCGAGTCAGACGTGCATTTTGGTGGCCGAGTCGGCGTAGGGGGCAAGTAAGCGTCTGTGAAGTATTTATTTGTATCCTAAAGTGCGTTTTGATGTGTAGCCTCTCCAGGCGTCCGTGACGTCATTCGCTGACGGGTTTGCTGAAACAACGGTTGAAAGCAGCAGCCTCGCTCGTGTACCATCGGTCATTAGTGGAAAATTGTTTGGTAATATGCCCTACCTCTATTCGTGGGTGTAGATCGTCGCTGAGTCGAGACACCATCCTTCCCTTGGGCGGACGCTCCGGGGAGAGGCTGAGCCGACGGCTTTGAGCAGCCGTTCGGAGGAAGCGTTCGCCACGATGGAACTCGATGCTCTCATACAGCAGGAACTCACGGACGTGCTCCCCAATTCAGCAATGAGTGTGGAAGTGGAGCTCGATCTGGGATCCCTAGAGCTCAAGAACCAGATTCTCGAGAGCTTCGATGACCTGATCGCACGAAAGCAATTTCGATTTGGCATCTTGCATGAATTGACCAAGCTCCGGCTCATGATTTGTGAAAACGGAAAATTGCGAATTTTGAATCGGTACGCTGGGCCTTTTGACGACGAATATCAGTTAAAAACAGATATCCTGTTGACCAAAGCCGGATTTGAAAACTTATCATTTTCTGAACGAGATGGGCAACAAATTATTGAAGCAACCAGGCGTCCGCACCTCGTTGAATTATATCGGAATGATTTGACCGTCCGAGAGATTGTTGAGCCAGTAGAATGCCTACGATGTCATGAGTTTGCTCAAGAGAACTTCTACTTCAAGGATTACAACTACAATATAGAAATCGCTCGTCAGTTCGATTTAAACTCGGACATGTTCGCCGTATTCGATAAAGGCGGTCGGATTTTGGCCATTGGCCGCTCTGCCGCTCGGGTGCCAGGATACTATTGTCCATTTATGTATGCTACTGAGCAAAACGGCCAACACATCATCGTACCTCCGGAATTTGTGCGATTCTGTGAAGTGATGGTTCTGTTTCGTGACGGCAAAATGGGTTCGGTTGCATTCAAATGTATTGTCGAGGTACTCCTGAAATTCTACTATGAGAACGCACACTATGATTCATTTTGGACCACCTATGACGTGACCGATGTATACACCGGGACTTATTACAAGAAACGATTCCTGCTTTCTGACTATCATAAAGTTCTTGTGTATCGAGATTTCGGTGGTAATTGGAATTTGATAAACACCAGAAAAATCAAGGAATTATATGAAACGCGGCGTAATATATTTCGCTAAAGAAATCAGATTGCAGGCTGCTGAGAGGCATCAATGGTTATGAAAAAATCTGAATTAGACCAGCAATACCGAGGTGAACTGGACGAGTCCATCACTAGTGTCAATCGCATTGCCGCAGCGATTGGTATTGTGGTTACCAGCTTTCTGATGGTCTACGCAGATCCTGCCAATTTTCGGAAAGAAGTATCTATTTCAACGTTGGGCTTCGATGTGCTGCCGCATATGTTGATTGGCAGAGTCATGGGTATCGTTGCCTGTGTGATCTGCTTAATCATAGCACTTGTTCCAATACTAAAGAGATTTGCATTTTATGGCGGTATATTTCTGTATTTTGGAACGGTAATACAGTGCGTTCATTTGGCCGCATCAATGGGTAATTTTGATGCATCGGTCACTGCGTGGATCATGCTCTCTGTTATGATGATCGCCATCTATCCATTGCCGCTGATTTGGACCCTGTGCTTGGCCGTTCTTGGGTATCTATACTATTTTGTTGCATTTTTTGGATTTTATGATGGTATGGCTGAATTGGCTAACTCCAAGGATCCGCAGGGTCAGCCGCAATTGCGATTTATGATGACATTGATAAATACTGGTGCGACTGCCTTGCTATCATTGGCACTAAAATATACTTTGCAGAGAATTCGCCGGAAGGAGTTTGATTCACGAAAGGGCTTGGAACACGCAAATGTGGAAATTGAAAAGCTGAATGATAAACTACGCGATGAGAATCTGAAATTGTCTCATGAATTGGAGGTCGCTCGGCATATACAAGAGATTGTTTTGCCTGCGAAAGCAGAATATGGCTCATTTCCAGAGCTAGATATAGCATGCAAGATGATCCCGGCCACTGAAGTCGGTGGAGATTATTATGATACGATTCACTTATCATCGAATGGAATATTCTCGATCGGCGATGTGACTGACCATGGACTTCAATCAGGTATTATTATGATGATGGTACATACTGCGATTCGCTCGGTGAGCCAGATTGAACAGCATGATCTAAAGGCAATCTATAATGTTGTGAATAAAATTGTATATGAATTTCGAGTCAAGACAAATGACTATCGCTTCATGTCTCTGCTTATATTAAAATATTTGGGAGAAGGCGTTTTCAGAATGACCGGCCAGCATGAGTCGGTTATTATCATCAGGAATAATGGCGACATTGAAGAGATATCCTCTCTCGATTTAGGGATGTATGCTGGTCTCGACAAAGACATTGACCACCTACTGAAGATCCAGGAATTCCAGCTTCAGTCAGGTGATACGCTGGTTTTGTACACAGATGGAATTACGGAAGCTATGAATGCCAAGCAGGCCGAGTTTGGGAAGGAAGGACTCATCCAGGCAGCCAAGAGCGTGCATGGAGAAGGCGCGGAAGCGATCAAGGAGCAGGTGTTGAGCCAGTGCTTTGCGCATCTCAATGGTGCCACCGTGCATGACGATCTGTCTCTGCTCGTGATCAAAAGGAGGTGACCCGTGAAAAATCTAGTACATATTGGCGATTCAATTGATACAGAGGAAGGCATTGAGAATATCTTCAGTGTCGCCATATTGCCTCTTGATATCTTCGATTTCTGGGAACGCTGTGGACAATTCTCAGATTTTATTGCTGAATACTTTGAATACAATTTTGCCGATCGTCCAGGATGCAAAAATTTGATCTCAACAGTCATTAATGAGCTGGTTGAGAATTCAGTGAAGTATTCGAAGAATAAGTCACAGCCAGTCGAGTTGACGATTCGGAAGCGAGGCGACAGATTGGTCATTACGGTCACCAATTCTGTTCCTCGACATCAGAAAGAGAAGTTTGCTAGCGTCTGCCAGGAGTTGTTTGAGCGTGACCTTGATGAACTATACATCGAGCGCGTCGAGGCTGCCAGCAGGGACTCTAAGTACTCAGGGTTGGGTCTGATCCTATTGAAGAAGGATTATAATGCTCAGTTGGGCTTTAACTTCTTCGAGAATGATCAGGACTTGAGCTACGTAACGATTTCCCTGGATATTGAGGTTTGATGAAGTGGTGACCCAACGGACACGCTTCTGTCAACCAAGTATTGATGGGCAATGGAATTGCGAGGTTTGTAAATGACACTCAAAGGCGATAGCTATACGGTTGAATACGTCAAGATCAACAACCTGATCGTGTTTCGAGGGGTGCTTCGACTGCAAGGAAGAGAGCATTATCAGCAGATTTACGATCTATTGGTCAATTCAATTTCAGACGTGGAATCTGTGCTGGCAATTGATATGTCGAAGCTTGAATTTTTGAATAGCTCTGGCATTTCATCTTTGTGTTTGTTTGCAATCCATTTGCGCGATGTTCCAGGAAAGCGAGTTGTGATCACTGGTAGTAATAGTATTTCCTGGCAGGCCAAGTCGTTGGCGAACCTGCTGAAATTTACTAACAAAATTAAACTTACACTCATCTGACTGTGTTCCACCAATGATGGAGTATGCGGTGATGGGCTAGGTTCCGTGGCCAGAATCATGAACCCAATTTGTCATTTCGAGGCTGCCGGTCTGTCTCTATGTCGAGGGGGTTCTCGTCGTGGATGATGTAAGCTTGGACAAGGTGCGGAGTTCACTTGACTCGCTGCTGCAAGATAACAGCCCGGTGCGTGCAATCAATAATAGCGCTCAGAGTGTGGAGCAACTGATTGGGCTCACGCGGAGCTTGGTCGGGGCTGTCGATGCGACCCTGCGCGAACTCGCCGATTTGCGATTGATTCATGAGTCAACTCTTGAACATGCCACCGAGGTCGAAAACGAATTAGAAGAAAAGAATGCTCGAATTACTGAACTGACTCAGAAGTTACGAAAATACCTTCCCGATGCTTTGTATGACCGAGTGATGGGTGGTCATTTAGAGGCAGAGAGCCCACATCAGCGAAAACGCCTGACGATTCTTTTCTCTGATATTGTTGGGTTTACTACGCTTACAGACCATTTGGAACCCGAAATGCTATCAGCTCTACTGAATTCTTATCTCGATGCCATGGCTGGCCTAGTGAATAAATGGGGTGGCGTGATCGATAAGTTTATCGGTGATGCTGTGATGGTTTTTTTTGGAGACAAGGAAGGCGCAGATATCCAGCTTGAAACAGAGAAATGCGTATTGATGGCACTGGAAATGCAACAACAGATGAGTCTGTTGCGGCAGCGGTGGTCAGAAAAGGGACTTCCAGGCGATCTCAGAATGCGTATAGGTATTAATACTGGATACTGCACACTCGGGAACTTTGGTTCAGAAAAACGGATGGATTACACGATTATCGGTGGCCAAGTAAACGCCGCATCCCGTCTTGAACATCAGGCACCCCCTGGTGGAATTTTGATCAGTGGTTCGACTTACCTATTGGTTAAAGATAAGCTTGAGTGTCTACCTCGTGGCTCTGTTGCTCTTAAGGGAATTCACCATGAAGTGGAAACCTATGAGGTGATCAGACAGAGGGACGATAGCTCTCCCTGTGCCTATCTAGATGAGACCGAACAGGGCTTCCAGCTACGAGCCGTTCACTTCAACCGTTCCACGGCTTCGCGTATCGAATGCGAGGAGTTAAGAATCGCCTGCCTCCGTGCCTTGCAGATTATCGAGGCCACCGTCTCGGACACCGAGCTGTCCTTGGGGGCCGTTCTCGATTTGCCGGAGCGTTCCGACGGCGCTTCTCGCTGAGCCCGTCGACCCAATGCAATGAGATCCTGATGAGCCACTGTGGAAAGACCATCCGAGGCCGCTTCATCCTGATAGGATGCGCGGATGCAGAACATCGAAGTAAAGCGGTTTATCGCGGCTCCGATCGATAAGGTGTGGGAGTGCTACACCGACCATCGAGGCTGGGTACGCTTCCTTGGTGCTGGTCGAATCACGTTGGCTCCGGAAGGACAACCAGCACCGAACGGGGTTGGTTGCGTGCGCCATATTCGCGTGGCGGGCCTGGAGATGGTGGCGGAGGAGATCACGGTGTTCGAACCGCCACAACGGATGAAGTACCGGATTGTACGTGGTGGTGGACCGCTCCGTAATCACGAGGGAGAGGTTTTGTTTGCAACGGAAGGAGCGGGCACCAGTGTGATCTGGCGCTGCCGCTTTGAGTCGACCGTCCCAGGGTTGGGCGGATTGCTTGCATTGGGTGTTCGGCGTATCTTCAACATGGTCTTGGATGGAGTAGTAAGGCAGCTTCGTTGATCTTGGGTGAGCCTGCGTTGTCCACCGATCTTCCTGAGCCTCCGGAGTCCAGAATCCGGAAATTGATCCGATATTCTCAACGAGAATTTCCTTGGTATCGATTTGTGCCAGGTCGCCATCCACATCCGGTACGTGATCCTCTTGGACACTCCTATCAAGGTAAGGTGAAAGTACATCATCAGGAGTCGTGGCATCTTACAGGTTGGCGGACGGTGGATGACTGGTGCTACGGCGTGGATCTGTTCAATCAGTTCTATTTTTGGGAAGCCCATGAAGCGTGGGAAGGTCTGTGGGCGGTGGCGGACCGCGATGGAGCGCCACGACTGCTATTGCAAGGTCTGATTCAGGTCGCGGCGGCTTGTCTCAAAGCTCATCTGGGAGTCTGGAAGGGGACACGTAGCTTGTCCGAAGAGGGACTGGGGAAACTACGTCGCGCTGGGGATTTGCAACCGCACTTACTGGGACTTGATATCCCAGTTACCGTCGCAGAGTTTGACGCCTATTTTGCCCGAATCGCAAGCCAACCGGTTCTGTTGCTGGCTCCCGATCTGCCGATTCTGCGGCTCCGCGATTAGAAATGGAGTCCATCGGGAAGGAGTGCGAGTCTTGGGATCGTGCGGGTCGCTGCCAGTTGGGATCCACCCTGGATTCGCACGGTGGTGCGTGATAGCACCAGCATGGTAATTCCTCCTGCGAGCATTGCGGTACCGATTCCTAGCGTGGTGCCACCGGCGATGAGGAAGCCAGTTGAGGGACCGGAACTGGTACTCTTTCCGACTGCAATGCTCGTAAACACGACTCCCACCACCGTTGAGATTCCACCGAAGGTGGTTAGGAGGACTCCGCCCGCTCGTGGACCGGTGTGCCCGGCGTCGACATCCAGCGTGACCAACGAAGTCTGCGGTAGCACAAATGTTGAGGATGGATTCAGGTGCAGTCCTCGGATTTGAAACAATCCGTTGGGGTCGAATGGTACCCCGCATGGCGTGCGACAGACCGGGCTCCAGACGTCGTAGTGCGAGTAGTAGCGATGCCGTCTTCCGAAGACCAATCGTGAACCGCCACCGGTGACTTGAAAGAGCGTCGCGGCGGGATCATTGGACCGAAGCTCGACGATCGGCGTGGGGGGTGGTGCGTACTGTGGTTGCGGGTACTGCGGTTGTCCGTACTGCGGTTGTCCGTACTGCGGTTGGCCGTACTGCGGCTGCGGATACTGCGGTTGTCCGTACTGAGGTTGTGGTTGTCCGTACTGCGGCTGCCCGTACGGTTGTTGACCGATTTGTGTGGGCTGCGGTTGG
>WBZP01000363.1_pt1 | contig 62173 bp, 47 predicted proteins | sample 5204301 | NCBI WGS metagenome assembly WBZP01 (sample SAMN12412401, study PRJNA552823) | activated sludge metagenome | isolation source: activated sludge from nitrification reactor of wastewater treatment plant... | place: USA: Pennsylvania | collected 2017 | reverse complement strand
CAGCCCGAAAGTGAGTAGGGCGATGGCAAAGGGTCGGAAGATCATCACAGTCTCGTCTGAGGGATGGGGTGGCCATACTACCGCGAGGCCACACATGGACCGATCATGCCACTGAGGTGGCGGACCGCAGGTCCGCCACCTCAGCTAGGCGCTTCAGAGTGCCCGTCGGCGACGCCTGATCAATGCCACACCCAGGAGCAAAGCTCCGATGGCTGCGGCACCCAATCCGGCGTACATCGAGGCGAGGTTCGCACCTTGCGTGGCACCCGTGTTGGGCAGCTTGACGTACTTGTTGATCACCGTGATGGTGTGATCCATCTCAGGATCGGCGATCACGATGCCGTCGTCTACACCGCCCACCGTTGTGTCATCGGTATCTTCGATGGTCACCAGCGCACTGCCGGCGCCGCCGACCTCGTCAGCCACACATTCGGATCCTGCCTGCACCCGCAGACGAATCGACTGTCCCGCCTTCAGCTTGAACCGCGGGAAGACCTCTGCCGTCTCGTCCGGGTAGGTGCAGATGACCTCGAAGGTGAACGGACCCTTGTGGCTGGTGTCACCCACGACCTTCTTCTTGATCACAATGAATGCCTCGTCGAAGGTGTTGGTCACCGACAAAGTCAGCACCTGCTCAGCCTCGCTTGAACCGACAATCGCGGCGTTGTCGAACGAGTCGTAGTTGACGGTGTGGCTGTTGGCCCCAGAGGTGTTGGTCTCCACTCCGAAGCAGTGGGCACCCTTGGGCAACTTGACATCGTTTCCGCTGCTGTCCTTGACCCGGATGGTCTCGCCATCCTTGACCGTGACCGGTCCCGAGAACAAGGTGGCGATCACCGGAGATCCGGCTTCGTCCTGGGTCTCGATCTGGCAGGTCACGGTGACCTCGAAGGACTTGCCAACCACGTTGGGCAGGTCGGCGCCGCTGCCGTCAACCGTCTTGGCGACGTCGATGACCGCGACCGAGAACGCGTTGCTCACCTGGGCAATCACCGTGTTCTCCTGGTCGTTTTCAACGATCACCACCTCAACCGGAGCCGGCGTGTTGTCGGCGTCAGCATTGTCGGTTTCCGTGATCGTGCAGTTGGTGCCGATCGGCAGGCCGCTGAACGCCTCGCTCGTCACCGAGGTGGCTCCCTGGGCGGGAGTCAGCGTGACATTGGTGTCGAGCACGGTGCGCTTGTCGAAGGTGCACATCACGGTGAACTTGAAGGGACCCTTGCCGAACAGTTGGCCACCAGGACCGACGATCGACTTGTTGATCTTGACCGAACCGGTGGTCACCGCGTTGGCGGTGTCAGTGTCGGTCACGGTCGTCTCCACCCCAATCGGGTGACCGGTAGCGGCTGCCGTGTTGGGCTCGATTCCCTTCGTGATACCCGTGGTCTTGCAGGTGTACTTGACCACGTCTCCGGGAGCGAACTTCGCAAACTTCGCGTAGTCGGCCGAGGTCGCCTCACATGCGGTGGTGACCGGGTCGGTGACCTCCACGTCGGTGAGGGTGACGTAGCCGGTGTTCTTCACCACGATCCGCCAGAGCACGTCGGAACCGTAGGGGCGAATTGCACGCTCGGTCGTGGGACCGTTGCCAGCCACATCATCTGCCGACCAGCCACCCTCGCCGAGAGCGGCATCGGGGTCGCAGGAGTTGTCGGCCTTGGTGCAGACCTCCTTCTCGATGTCGATCGCCGGGTCGCGCTGCAGCGCCAGATCGATCGCCAGGTTGGAGAACGGATCGGTCGTGGTCGCGTCGGTGACACCGTGGATGTTCTCCGCGGTCGGCTCGTCACCGGTGATGCTGCCGGTGTCGGGGTTGACCGTGGCTGAGAGCACGAACTGGTTGGACCGCACCGAGCCGCCCACTCCCGAGATCGCGTCGTGCGACACGGTGTCGTTCTCGTCCACATCGGCTTCGGTGGTGCCGGCCGCCGGGAAGGCAGTCAGTTGCCACCCGTCGAGCTTCCCACCCGAGGCGAAGTCACTTGCCGGAATCTCCACGTAGTAGGTGCCTGCCGGCAACTTCGTGAACTTGTAGACCCCGTCGGTGGTGGTGGTCGAACCCACCTGAACGGGGGATCCACTTTCCGGCACGTAGAACAGGTTGACTGTGACCCCGTCGGGCACCAGCCCGTCGACACCGGCGTCGTAGGCGCCGTTGCCGTTGACGTCTTCGAAGATCAGGTCACCCACAGTGTGCGACACCGTGCGAACCGTCACTCGGTTGGAGGCCAGGGTCTGGAATCCGTTGGCGTTGCTGAACGTGTCAGAGAAGGCCGTGAAGCGGTCGGAGTAGACGTTGTTGGCCTTGTTGGCGTCGGCCGAGAACGGGTCGGCGGTGTCACCGGCTTGGAGCTCGAACGACACCACCAGGCCCGAAGTCGCGGTCTGCTTGATCGGGGTCAGATCCTGAGAACCCACGAACTTGAATCCGGTCACCAACGACCAGTCAGAGATGCCCGCCGCGGGCACCCAGGTCGAGGTGTTGTTGTTCAAGTTCTGGTTGATCGTCCCCGGTGCGTCGGTCGTGTAGTAGAAGGTGCCTGGGTAGGCAGCCCCAGCCATGTCCGCCACGGTTGGTTCGCCACGGGTCAGCGTGAGCACACCATCGTAGTTCGACGCCGGCACTCGGTTGACGCCACCTGGCACCGATCCGTCACCGTTGTAGGGGAACACCTCGATGAAGGTAGGCGCCTTGATGGTCAAGGTGTCAGAGAAGTTCTGCATTGACAGGGTGTACTTCTGGTCGTCGTTGAGCACGTCCAGAGGCGCGTCCACCTTCTTGCGCAGCTTCACTTCACCGGTCTGCTCCAAGACGACGGTGTGGTCGTCGGACGGAGTGATCGGTGAGCCTGTGAAGGTGATCTCCGAGTGATTCACCAATGAGGTGGCGTTGGGGGCCAGCGGATCGGTGTTGGTGCAAATTCGCCGGTTCGGGATCTCGGTGTTGGGGGTCCATTCGCCCAAGTTCCAGATCAAGGTCGTTCGACCTGCCGAAGGCGTGTCGTAGAGCACCACGTCGGCTGGCGTGCCGCCGGGCAAGGCAGCGGTGCAATCGGGGTCATAGTCGGCGTACTTCGGGAGCACGTCGGTGATCTTCACCCCTTGCACCGGTGCCGGGTCCTGGGACTGCGCCTGCAGAGATGAGACCACCTCCCAGACCACCTGGTTGCCAGCCACCGCGGCACCGGTGTTGCCGAAGTTGGCCGCGCCATCGCCGACACCGTCAATGGTGATCGTGCGCTTCTGAATCGCTGGTACAGCAAGCGACACGGTGACTCGGTCACCGTCAACAGCGGTGTTCTCCGGTGATGGGGTGTAGCCGCGGCTGGTCCAGTTGGGGCTGGCCTGGTCCGAGCGCACCGTGCCGAAGTTGGCGATCACGGCGCCGGCCGGAATGGCTTTCCCGTCGTGCGGGCCACCGTTGAAGGTGGAGCGCACCCGCATGCCGAAGTCGAGCCGGTTGTTGACGCCGAAGTCCTGCGTCGTCAACTCGCCAGTCGCCGGGTCGATCCCGGGCCGAACGCGGACCGCGTTGACCGCCTCAAGACCCCCCGGAACGCTGTTCGGGTCTTTGTACCAGGTGGTGGCGTCGTCAGTGCACCGAGCAGCGGCCTGGTTGGTCCAGGTTCCGTCATAGCGGCCCGTGGTCCCGTTCAGGCCGCCCGAGAGCGGGTCGTCACCAGCCGGCAGATCGATGTGACCGAACTCGAAGATCCACTTCTCGTTGTAGGCCTTGGCCGCGGTGTATTCGTAGTTGCCGGTGCCGGGACCGTCAGCGGATAACCAGGCGTAGATGTTCGGGTCCCCGTTGCTCACGGTCTCCGTGGAGGGCACCAACGTGGCCATGGTGTTGTCGAAGACGTCGCAGATCCTTGAGTCGGTCCAGGTGGGCGCGTTAGCGTTGACCCAGATGAGGTGGGTGTCGAACACCTGGCCGGGCTGCATCACGGCACTGCCGTCGTGGGGCGCAGTCATGTTGGGCAAGTACTGCCAACCCTCGTTGTACAACACGGTCTGATCCAGCAGGTACTTCGCGAACTGACCGGGCGCGTAGGCGAAGCTGGTCGGTCCGGCCACGTTGTCGCTTTTGGCCGGCGTCGTGGTGTTGGTGCCCGACGGGTCACAGAAGGGCATGCCCTCCGCGTTGAGGTCGTTGCCATCGACACTCATCGGGTCACACCAACCCGGCTCCCGGCCGCTGCCGAAGTTGCTCGCGCCAGAGACGCCGTCAGGATCGAAGTCGCCGACTCGGTTGTACAGGGTCAGACCGCCGGCATCGTTTCCGACGTTGCCATCACCGGCGTCGATCGAGGAGAGCGGAATGAAGATCTGCACCCGGTACGAGGCGACATAGAAGGGGCCTGCGGACAGGTCCGCCCCGGCCGGCTCCTTGGTGGGGTAACGGGCCCCGGACATGTCGATCCCGTCGAAGGTCAACGTATAGTCACTGGTCGGGTCGGAGGTGTCGTTGCGAGTGGCCGTGCAGGTGCCCGAGTCGAGCACTGTCATGTTCATCTGAGAGAAGTCGCCGTAGGGCCCGGACCGGCCACCCACGGTGCCTGCCCACCTTGTGGGGTTCGGGATGCACTGGGTGATCGCAAACTCGAACCCCGGGTGTGCGGTTGCGCCGTCAGACAGCATCGAGAAGAGGTCGTCGGTCACCGTGATCGGCTGCTTCAGCGCCTCAGTGCCCACCCGTCGGTTGGTCTTCACCTGGATCACGGTGTAGGTGTAGTAGCCAGGTTCAGAACCGTTGCCCACATCGCCGTATCCCGGTTCTAGGTTGAAGAACCCCTTCTTCTCGAGCTCGAAAGCCGGGGCCGCAGTGATCTGGATCGGTCCGTAGGGCACCTCAGCCGACGGCACCGCCGTCGGGATCCCGTTGGCGTCGACCGCGTAGGCAGTGCCGACGGTGTCGAAGGAGGAGCCGTTCGGCGAGGTCGAGGAGACTTTCACCACGGGCTGAAACAGCACCGCGTCACCTGTTTGGGTCCACTTGCCCAGGTTGCACTTCAAGGTCACCGAAGTGGTTCCGGCCGGGGGCATCGCGCCTTCGGGGATGACGTTGCCATCTTGATCGACGATCACGCTAGCCGGGGTGGCGCCGCCGCCACCACTGGGCTTGCAGCGCGCCGGAATGCGGGCGAAATTGGCAATCGCGCCGTCGGTCAGGTTAAGGGTCTGCTGGAAGATCACGGCTTGGTTCGTGGCCGACAGGTCTTCGAAACTGGAGTCAGTGATCGACCAACTAAAGGTCACCGTGTCAGCGGTGCGCACGATCAGATCGTTGGCCGCACAGTCCTGACCGGGATCGGCGCAGGTCGCATCAAACGGCGCCGAACCGGTGTAGACCGCGGGGTCCCCAGTGCCGCCGTCGACCGGGATCACCAAGTTGGTGTACCAGTCCGGGCGGATCAGTGTGTCAACCGTGGCGTTGCCGCCATCGGCGATGGTCAGCGTGGCCGACTCACCAACCTGAGGAGACGTGCGCGGAGTGTCGTTGTCGCCACTGTCTGGGGTGATGGAGTAGGTGTTGTCGTTGACGGTCACCTTCACCTTGACCGTGCCACCCGAGCACGAGGCTGCGTCGACGCCGCTGATCGACCAGGTCCCATCCGCCCCAGGCGTCGCGGACCCGATCACCGCACCGCCCGCGTCACAGATCAGCTCGACTGTGGTTGCGTTGCCGAGCCCCGGCTCGCCCGCATCGAGCGTTCCGTTGGCGTTGGTGTCGACCGACACGGTGCCTGAGACGGTCACGACCGGTGCAGCAGAAGCCACAGGGACGAGCCCGAAAGTTAGAAGCGTTGCAGCCAGCAGCGCTGTGAACCCGAGATGTAGACGGTTCTTGACCAAACCGCGACGGTTCATTGCGATTCCTAACTAGTGATGTGATGTGACCAGGCAAGGGGCACCTGGCGATGATCGGAGGGCAGTGGCAACAGGTGCCACCCCCGGATAGGACGAAGTCGGCCGCGTGGGCCGAGGGGAACAAGAGCTCATGCGATGGGTCGCCCGATCCAGACCGACCGAAGGGTCCAACGGCCGGGGCCGAGGCGCTCGCCTGCGCAGGTGAGGATCGCCAGCCGGTGTTTGGAGTCGTCGCCGAAATAGAGCTTGCGAAGTCCGGGCCCTTCTTCGGCGACGCGCCTCAAGGAGATTCGATAGCACTGCACTTGACCGCGGGCACCCAGGACTTTGACCACGTCGCCGTCACGCAGAGTGGCGTTGAGCTTGTTGCCCAGAGCAGAGTTGTCTGGCCACGCGTGGGCAGACAACAGCAAGTGATACTTGGCGGCCGAAGCGCGAGTGCCGGCCTTGCCCCACCCAAACACAGCCTTCCCGCTTGTGGTCAACGGGGGGGCGGCAACATATCCGGGCCTAGCGGTCACCTTGACCTTGCCGACAGAGGGCACTGATACCGCGACCGGCTTGAAACTGCCACTAGTCATGCGCGAGCAGCCACCATCGGCGGTCGCAACGCGGTGTGCGGTCAGTGCCGCTGAAGCGGACGCGCTCACAGCACAGATCGAACCCATCACCAGCACAAGCGTGCTCACAAGGCTTCGCACGATTAGCCCCCCACGGCTCACAATTGTCCTCCTCAAGAGCGCGCAGACTCCAGAGGTTGCAGGGGAATAGTGCCGGGCACCCAGCAGTCCGCTGACGCCTGCACCCAAGTTCACGCCCAGTTGTCACGCTTTAGTCAAAATTTGATTAGATGCGGTCATCGCACGTAAGAAGACCTGATGAGAACCGGGACAGAGCGCTGCGGGAGACCAGCAGGGGCTCAGCACGAGGCATAGGAACCTCCCGCCAACGGCCGCCGCCCGACTCTCGTCAGGATCTCAGCAGTGTTGATGAAGAGTTCCGCCGTGGTTAGAGTGCACCGACCAATCGATACATGGCATATGTCCGGGTCGCGACTTTTTCCAATAGTTGACCTGGCCGGCTTAGAGGAGCCGACTCAGTCAACGTGCGCAGGCAAATGGCGCCGGATCGAGGTTTGCACCAGTGGGTAATGCCGAGGAAGGGTCTATGAAGGTTCAGCGACGTTCACGCCTCCTCGAAAGGCGCTGGCTCACCAAATCATTCGATGCGCTTGCCTCGGGATCTGTGTTGCTGATTCAAGCCCCTGCTGGATATGGCAAGACGACACTACTGGAGACCTGGAGTTCTTCGGCACCCAACCGTGTCGCGCTTGTGTCTGCATCCTCGCAGAACTTCGAGTCGAGTCTCTCCGATGCGCTAGGCCGCCTCTTCCCATCGAGCGGCTCCGAAGCCGGAGCCGAACACTCACCGCACTACGCACAACTGATCTCCCGGGGCCCACTCGTACTGGCCATCGACGACGTCGACGCTAGCTACACTGACGCCGGGATCATCATCGAGGACGTCATTAGGCACCAATACCCTCAACTCATTCTCATCCTCAGTGGACGACGCATCCCGGACTATGGATGGTCGCGACTTCACACGACAGGCCGTGTGTTTCGGCTCGGCCCCGAGGAGCTACGCCTCCGAGCAGCGGAAGTGGCCGCGGTCTTGAAAGCTGGATCGCAGAAGTCAACTCATGAAATCGAACAGAGCGTGGAGGGCTGGCCGGCGGCTGTCGCCATTAGCGCAGGGGACCGGGATCGCATTGAGAGCAGCCTTGGGTCGCCGCTTGGAGAATATGTGGTCAGTCAGTGTTTCGCCCACGCGGATCCATTGACGATTCGCCTGCTAGTGGCGAGCCACCTCATCGGCGGCCTCTCACAGCGCGATGTTGGGATCGTGGTCCCGGGCCCGCTGCCGGCCGACCCGTTTGGCACCTGCGAACGAGACAGCATTCCGCTGACGACGATCAAGCGCTCGGCCTTGGGTGCGCAGCTACAGGTCTCCCCCGTGATCGGCAGACTAGCGGCTCTCCATCTCGCCGCTGTGGACCTGCCGGCCCATCTCAATCTCATGGTGGGAGTGGCGGCATGCTTGCAGTCGCAGGACCGAGACGACGAGGCGTTTGACATCCTTCTCGAACTCGGAGACCGAGTAGTTCTGCTGCAGCATCTGTCCGACAGAGGACTCGTTCAAGCGGTCAAGGGCAACACCAAGATCGTGCGGAGTTGGCTGCAAAGATTGCCCGCAGACCTCGCCACCACCCACACCCAAGTCGCGATGATGCATGGCGCCGTAGCCGGAGTCGAGGGCGATTTTGAGTCGGCGGCGATGTGGTTCGCACGCATTGCTGCCAACAACGGCGAGGATCTCGGCGCCGAGGTGTCAACGCGCCTGACTGATCGAATCGAACTGTTCGCTCACTTTGGCGGACTAGTTTCGGGCAAGAAATCGACAATCGCTCTAGATGATTGCGAAGTCGCGCTTGAAGTCGGATCAAAGGTGCTTGATCACGTTCTCGCAGACAATCTACGAGCGGCACAATCGCTATTGGATGCGGCCCACCTAGTTAGTTCAAAGTTTCCTTTGGTCGAGGTCAATTTGCTCGCCATCAGGGCCTATCTGGCCTACCTAACCGGCGACCAGTTGGCAGCGCACGATTGGGCAACGGCCAGCCGCGAGTTGGCGGCGAAGCACGAGCTCGACACAATTGCCACCTCCTTTCTCGTTGATGCCATCAGTGCGCTAGTGACCGCCGCCTCGGCCCCAAGCCGCTCCAGAACGCCGGGCAACCTGGTCGAACAAGCCGCGGCCAAACTGACCAAATGCGCCGGCGGAATCCACGGCTTCCGGGCACTGGGCTACGTCGTACTCATCGAAGCTTGCCTGCTGCGCAAAGCGATGGCGGACGCCGCGGCGTTTCAAGAACGCTGCGACGAAGCCCTGGCTCATCATGGCCAACCCGCGCCGCGCGCAGATAGCGTTCGAGAGCAACTACTCACCCATAAGCGCTCGACCATGGCGCCACCCGGCACCGCCTTGACTGAAGCGGAAAGGCGAGTGTTGGCGATGCTTGCTACCCACCTGACGGTCCCCCAGATCGCACGCGACTTGGTAGTGAGCCCGGCGACCGTTCGGGCCCATGTCAGGGGCATCTACTCGAAGCTGAACGTCTCCGGTCGGGCCCAGGCGGTCACTCGTGCCGCCCAGCTCGGATTGCTCGACGAGTCACCCTGATCGTTTGATCGACCGGCCCGGAGCCATCGTCGCAGTGGCGCAGTAGGCGTGCGGGCCGGTGCCATCGCGGACCGGGGTGAGGTCGATGATCACGGTGACGTACTTGTCGCCGCGCCGGGTGAGGCGCCAGACGTGCTCGTCGACCCCGATCACCTTCACGCCGTTGAACCGGTCGGGATCGTTAATCAAGAGCCGCTTGCCCTCGGCCACACGGCGTTGTTCGCGGTGTGCCACGCGACTCCGAGCCCCTCGGCGACCCGGCAACGGTCAGATGCTGGACCACGATCCCGACCAGCGCCCACCGCAGAGCGGTCCGGGTCAACGTGGCCCGCGGCTCGGCCGCCGCGCTGGTGTCTCGGCGCCACACGTGTCCGCAGCCGGTGCACTTGCGTCGACCGACGGTAACGATGAGTGTGGTGGGACGCCAGCCCAGAGGCTCGTGCGCGAGCTCCCGAGAAACCGAGCCACGCGCGACGCCCTCGCAGCCGCAGCGTCGGCACCACAGATCAGGCTCACCGACCCGGCAGGTCAGCACCGCGCGGTCGGGGTCAAGTCGCTGGCCAGTCACCTCCAGCCCGAGGTCATCAAGTCGGCAGAAGGCGGTCAGATCAGGGCGAGCGAAGCCCGCCCCAGCGGTAGCGTCAGGCACGTCGGGGTCTTCCGGATGGACAGCGTCAGAACTTCCATCCTCGGCAGACCCCGACCCTCGCCACAGGACCGACGCGCGCCGACTACCTCACAGCCGCACTACACCGTCATCTGGGAAGAGCCGGCAAAACCGCCCCGTTACCTTCTTCATGGCCTCGTTAATCGAGGTTCTGGTCGCCAGGACCGGCATGACTCAAAGCCCCTGTCTTACGCATGATCCGGGGGGTGTTGTCACCGGCTCTGGTGGCGTTGGCTGACCGCTGATAGGGACAGGGCCACCTTCCGGTAGGTCTCTTCGTAACGTGGGTGCCGGCTTCCTTCGCCAGACTTGCGACCAGTTGGTTTGCGAGAGCGGGAAGGAATGAACAGTGCAGCGACCCCAGTACGCCGTGTTCCTTGGTCTGGACGTCGGCAAGGAAGAACACCACGCCTGTGGGCTGAACCCCGATGGGGACCGTCTCCACGACAAGGCCCTGCCGCAGTCCGAGTCCAGGATTCGGGAGACCCTGGCGTCGCTTGCCCAGCACGGACGCGTGCTCGTGGTGGTCGACCAGCCAGCGTCGATCGGCGCGTTGCCAGTGACGGTCGCGCGGTCGTTGGGCATCGACGTGGCCTATCTGCCCGGGCTGGCGATGCGACGCATCGCGGACCTGCATCCGGGCAATGCGAAGACCGACGCGCGCGACGCCTACGTCATCGCCGAAGCCGCTCGTTCGATGCCACACGCCCTGCGCCGGGTCGACACCGGCGATGAAGCCCTGGCCGATCTGGAGGTCATCGTTGGTTTCGACGACGATCTCGCCGGCGAAGTAACCCGGATTGCCAACCGGATCCGTGGTCTGCTCACCCAGATCCATCCCGCGCTGGAACGCGTGTTGGGGCCAAAGGTTCAGCACCCGGCCGTGATCGAGTTGCTGACCCGGTTCGGCGGGCCACAGGGTTTGACGAAGGCCACCCGACGTCAACTCATCACAGCCACCAAGACTCGGGCACCCCGCTCGTACGAGAAGCTGGTCGAGCACATCACCAAGGCCTTGGGCGAGCAAACGGTGACGGTGCCTGGCACACGTGCTGCCGAGCTTGTACTGCCTCAGCTGGCGACCACGCTGAGCGGGCTGTTGGCCCAACGGGCCGAAGCAGCCAAGCGGATCGAGGAGATGCTCGATCCGCACCCTCTTTCCCGGGTCCTGACCTCGATGCCGGGGATCGGCGTCAGGACCGGCGCACGGATCCTCCTCGAAGTCGGCGACGGCAGCTCATTCCCGACCAGCGGCCACCTGGCCGCCTACGCCGGACTGGCCCCCGTCACCCGACGCTCGGGCACCTCGATCCGAGGAGAGCACCCCAGCCGGGCCGGGAACAAGCAACTCAAACGAGCCTTGTTCCTCGCCGCGTTCGCGTCGCTGTCCGACCCGACCAGCAGGGCCTACTACGACCGGAAACGAGCAGCCGGAAAGAAACACAACGCCGCCCTCATCTGCCTAGCACGCCGCCGCGTCGACGTACTCCACGCCATGCTCCGCCACGGCACCCTCTACGAGACCCGTGAACCCAAGAAAATGCCAGTCGCCGCTTGACGAAACCCATAGGGACACCCCCCCGGGTATTCCTCAATCGCACCACATTTGGTGTGGTCACAACCGTATTCGGCCGTCGGTCACTATCTCAAGGTGCATCAACTCCGTTGTCGCTCGAGCTACATTCCGCCGCATTGGCCGATAAGCGTGAGAGCCAGTCACTGGCGTCGTCTTGGGTTGTTGGAGGTGACTATTTGGGTTGCGTGGATGCGCGAATATATTGGCATGGCTAGCCAGGTGGGCAAATACGTGCAAGCCCTGGCCAAGCGGCCGAGCACATGGCCGACCTCGAATGAATTCACGAGCGGCTGATCAGCTCACTGCACCCACCAGTTCGCTCCGCACTAGGACGCAACCTGGGTGCGGAGTCAAGGTGGGTACTTAATCTGGGAATCCGTCCGCGCCCCGTAGAGTCGAGGCGTGACTGACTTGAGGGTTCACGCGATCAGCGCCGAGGAGCACCTGGCCTATCTGCACACTCAATACTCAGCCAGCTTCTTGCAGACCCCGGCGTGGGCGAAAGTGAAGAAGGAATGGGCCTCGCGGTCGCTGGGGTGGTTCGACGGCGACGAACTGGTCGGGGCCGCGCTTGTGCTGCTCCGCCGGATTCCGAAGAGCACGCGTGCCCTGGCCTACCTCCCAGAAGGGCCGGTCATCGACTGGGGCACCGCAGACTTGGGGCGCTGGTTGACCCCGTTGGCGTCCTACTTGAAGAGCCAGAAGGCATTCGCGATCCGGATCGGGCCTCCGGTGGTGATTCGCACCTGGACTGCCCAGCAGATCAAGGACGGCATCGCGGATCCGACCACCGAGACTCTCAGTGACCTGACTCCAGCGACCCGTCCGCCCGCAGGAGCGGCGGTGGTCTCACAACTGCACGAACTCGGCTGGCGCCGACTGCCCAGCAGTGGTGGGTTCAGCGCCGGGCAGCCGCAATACAACTTTCAGATCCCGCTAGTCGGCCGCACCGAAGACGACGTGCTGCGCGGGATGAACCAGTTGTGGCGGCGCAACATCAAGAAGGCCGCCAGGGAGGGCGTCGAGATCCGGCTCGGCGGTCGTGAAGACCTGGCCGCCTTCCATACGCTCTATGCCCACACCGCCGAACGCGACCACTTCACCCCGCGGGGGCCGTCGTACTTCGAGACCATGTGGGATGCCCTGAGCGCCGAGGACCCCGACCGCATTCGGCTCTATCTCGCCCACCACGACTGTGACCTCGTCGCCAGCACGATCTGGATCCGGGTCGGCGCGCACACGTGGTACTCCTACGGCGCCTCGTCGACTCACAAACGCGAAGTACGCGGGTCCAACGCCATCCAATGGCAGATGATTCGCGATTCGATCGCGGCCGGGGCGAGCGTCTATGACCTGCGCGGGATCACCGACACGCTCTCGTCCGATGACGCCCATGTGGGACTGATCCAGTTCAAGGTGGGCACCGGCGGAGAGGCTGTGGAGTACGTCGGGGAGTGGGACCTACCGCTCAACGGATTGCTCTACAAGGCCTTCCTGACCTATCTGCGGAGGCGCGGATGAGTCTGTTCCTCCACGTCGATGGCCCACGCTGGCGCGCCCACCTGAGGTCGGTCGCCGAGCGCGAACCTGGCCTGGTTCCGGTCGCCAAGGGCAACGGCTACGGGTTCGGACTCGGGCGACTAGCTCGACGTACGCAATGGCTGGGCGTGCCCATGCTCGCGGTCGGAACCTACGACGAGATTGCAGCCGTGGCCTCGCGCTTCGATGGATCGATCATGGTGCTCACCCCGTGGCGGGAGTTCCAGCACGCCCCCCACGACGATCGGCTAGTCCACACAGTCAGCCGACTGTCCGACTTAGAGATGCTGGCGGCCGGACCACACCGACCCCGCGTCGTGCTCGAACGCGCCACGTCGATGCTGCGCCACGGTATGACGGCCGCTGAGTTGAGGCAGGTCGGTCGGGTGCTCGGGTCACGGCCCGGCGTACGCGTGGAGGGGGTGACCATGCACCTTCCCCTCGGCGGTGGCTCCCACCAGAGCGAGGTCGACCGATTGATGCACGACGTGGTCGCCGCCGACCTCGGGGTGCGCGACATCTATGTGTCTCACCTGGCCTCAGCCGAACGCACCGGCTTGCAGGCAGCATGGCCGGAGTTCACCTTCCGACCTCGCATCGGGACCGACCTCTGGTTGGGTGATCGGGGTTCGCTGCGGGTCACTGCGACCGTGCTCGACGTACACCCCGTGGAGCGGGGCGACGTCTATGGCTATCGCGGCCGGCACGCCCCGGTGGCCGGCTCGATCGTGGTCGTCTCGGGCGGCACGGCGCATGGGATCGGACTGGAGGCGCCAGCATCGGGAAGTTCGCTGCGCAACCGGGCCTCGTCCGTCGTACGAGGAGGGCTAGACGCCATGGGCCTGGTGCGCTCGCCGTACACCATCGACGGCAAGCAACGCCTCTTTGCCGAACCCCCCCACATGCAGGCCTCGATGCTCTTCTTGCCCGCCGGATCCCGCACCCCGGTCGTAGGCGACCAAGTGGACGTCACCGTCCGCTTCACCGCCACCACCTTCGACAAGACCGAGATCACTGATTGAGCAGGCCTGCTCGGAGGTCGCGGATGATCATGGCGGCTAGGTAGATCTCGGCGAGGATTCGGATGATGATCGCGGTTAGGTAGAGGGGGTCGGGGGCTCCGGTGGTGGCTGATGCGGTGAACTGGCCCAGATAGAGCCAGACCGCCGCGAAGTAGAACACCTCGCCTGCCTGCCAGATGATCAGATCGCGCCAGCGCGGGCGGGCGAGTACGGCGAGGGGCAAGAGCCAAAGAACGTACTGCGGGGAATACACCTTGTTGGTGATCAAGAACGCCGCCAGGATCAGATAACCCAGTTGGGCGAAGGTGGGGGTGGCGGGGGCCCGCAAACCGAGCACCAAGATCGCCACACACGCAAGGGCAAACACGACCAACGAGACCCGGTTGACCGTTTCGGGGGTGGCCGGACTTCCGAGCAGCGAGAACCACAGCCACACACTGCCCAGATCAGGGCCACGGTCGGAGTTGAAGGTCCAAAACACCTGCCACTGAGCCATCCCGGTGATCCAGGCCGGGACATTGAGCGCGACCCAACTCACGACGCCGGCGACCAGCACGGCAGCGAACTCCGTCATCTGGCGTCGACGCAGACAGATCACCAGCAGGGCGCCGAGCAGGAAGAGCGGATAGAGCTTGGTGGCGGTGCCGATGCCCAGACAGATGCCGGTCAACACCGGTCGGCCGCGCGCCCACGCCAACAGGGCTCCGGCGACGCAGGCCACCGCGAGCAGATCCCAGTTGACGAACCCGGTCAACAGCAGGCACGGCGACACCGCGAACCACAGGGCGTCGTAGGGGCGTCGGGGATGCACGAGGGCCAGCAGGTACGTCGTCAGCATGCCGACCGCGGCTAGCAGGACGACGTTGACCACGAAGTACCGGTTGACCTCGGTCACCATGCCCGGGAGTCCCCAGATGTCTCCGGCCGCAACCTTGGCGCGCTCGGCCTGCGTGGGTCCGGACCCCACGATGTTGGTGAGTCTTCCGGTGGCCCAGGCGAAGTAGGAGATCCCGACCGGGTACTCCATCACCTGATAGCGACCCTCGGTGTCGGAGTAGGGCCACACCCCCTCGGCCAAACCACGCCCGGTGTAGAGATAGGGCAGATCGGAGTAGCACATCGCGGCGTAGCGCAGCGACCCGTCGGTCCACTGGGTCTGCACGCAGGGCGCCTTCTGCAGCATCGCCACGGCAAACGTCACCGTGGCCAGTGCCAAGAGCACCCGAATCGGCGTCCACCACGGATGCCGACGACTCCGTCGACCAGAAGGTCCCCCGAACCCGTGACTCCACTCGACCGCAATCGGATCTGTGCGCGACGGGGCCACGACCTGATCCCCGCCCAGGGGTGGCCGCTGGGTCACCGCAATCTCCGCCGAGCCCTAGGGGTTGGCAGGTGCAGCCGGGCTCGGGTCGCCAGACGGTGACGGATTATCAGTCGGCGTCGGCGTTGGCGTGGGGGTCGGCTTCGGCGGCGGCGGCGGCTTCGGCTTCTTGCTCGGCTTCGGCTTGGCGGGCGTAACCAGACCAGGGTCGTGCCCGGTCGAAGGTGCCTGCCCGTCCACATAGGCCGGCGGTGGGAATTGCTCCACCGGCAGGCCGGACATCAGGGCCTGCATGATCGCTGTCCAGGTGCGGGCTGGATAGGAGCCACCGAAGTACTCCGGCAGCCAGCCGTCGAGTTGCTCCTGCCCCTTGCCGCGCACATACATGACGCCGGTGGCGATCTGGGGGGTGTAGCCGACGAACCACGCACTGGAGACCTGGTCTTTGGCGTTGGTGGCGGTGCCGGTCTTGCCCGCGGCCGGACGACCCAGGCCGAGGGCGGCGCGGCCGGTGCCGGAGTCGACCACCTGTTGCATCGTGTAGGAGGTGTCGGCGGCGATATCGGGGTCGAGCACCTCGGCGCTGTCGTCAGGACGGTTGTAGAGGGTCTTGCCGGTGATGGCGCTCTTGACCGACTTCACGACGTACCACGGGTGCGCGACACCCTCATTGGCGATCGTCGAATAGGCGTTGACCATGTCGATCACACCCACGGTGTTGCCACCGAGCGCGGCGGTCGCGTTGTCTTCCAAGGTGGTGCGGTCTTCGGGGATGCCCAGGGTGTAGGCCATCTTGTTGACGTCTCCGCCTCGGTTGGGCAGACCCTGAGTCAGGTCGACAAACGCGGTATTGACCGACTGCTCCATCGCTTTGGTCAAGCTGATGTGAGCGCCGTAGTTGTTGCCATTGCCGGGCCCCTCGTTCTTCACTTCGAGCCCGTCGGGGAACGTGTAGGGCGAATTGCCCTCGAAGGTGTCCTTCAAGGCATAGCCAGCCTTGAGCGCCGCGGCCACCGCAAACGCCTTAAACGTCGACCCCGGCTGACCACCGCGATAGGCCCAGTTGAACGAACTCTTCAGATAGTCCTGACCGCCATAGACAGCCTTGAGCGCCCCGGTCTTCACATCAATGGAGGCCGCACCAATGTGGAGACCCTTGAACTTGCCCACCGGCCGCTGCGCCTTGACCGCCGCCTCCATGCTCTGCATCGCGGACTTGTTGAAGGTGGTGGTGATCCTCAAGCCCCCACCTTGAATCTGGTCCTCGGAGAAGCCGATGTCGCGCAACTCGTTTTTGACCATCTCCAACATGAAGCCACGCTGACCGCCGTAGGTCTGCGACCGCTTGATCTTGGGGAACTTCGGCAGCTCCTGGGAGTACGACGTCGCGTCGGCCTGGCTCAAATTGCCCATCTCCGCCATGCCCTTCAACACATAGCGGTAGCGGCCGAGCAGACGCTGCTCCTCAGCCGCCCCCTCGGCCGGGTCGAAGTTGCCCGGGGAGTTAAGCACGCTGGCCAACACCGCACCTTCTTGCACGGTGAGGTTCTTGGCCGGCTTGTCGAAGTAGGCCCGAGAGGCTGCCTGGATGCCATAGGCGCCGCGGCCGTAATAGATGGTGTTGAGGTAGCCCTCCAGGATCTGCTTCTTGGTCTTCTGCTTCTGCAACTTCAGCGAGACCACGGCCTCCTTGACCTTGCGGGTCAGGGTGCGTTCGGGAGAGAGGTAGAGGATCTTGACGTATTGCTGGGTGATTGTGGAGGCACCCTGAGTGGAGTTGCCGCGGGCGTTGGACAGCGCAGCCCGCAAGATGCCCTTGATGTCGATGCCGCGGTTGGTCCAGAAGGTGCGGTCTTCGGCGGCGATGACGGCGTCTTGCACGTGTTGGGGGATGTCGGCGAGTGGGATCGACTCTCGATCCTGCTGGGCGAACTTGCCCAAGGTCTGCTTGCCACCGTCGTAGAAAACACGGGTGGTCTGCACTTCCCACTGTTTGTTGGGGTCGGGCACCGGGACTGCGTTGTAGACCCCGATGGCACCGATGCCACCGAGCACGGCACCGATCAGGCCGAGGATGAGCAGCGCCTTGGCGAATCGCTTTAGTCGCGACTTCGGGGGCTTGGCAGTGCCGCCAGGCCGCGTACTGCGGCGAGGTGGTCGAGAAGAGGTGGCCACGCGGACTCCTGCGGTCGGTGAAGAACGCGCCCCAGGCTACGGCGTGGGCCAACCCGGGGCTAACTGATCAGGGTCGAGTGTGATCAGAATCCCCACGCGTGGCTTGCGGCCCATCAAGCCACCCAACAGGGTTTCGAGGGTGTTGCCGACCCGAGCCAGGGCGTATTTGCGGTTCATCGCCGTCTTCACCTGACCCACCTCTGCGGGGTCGGTGACGACGCGACCACGGCCCTTGTAGATGGGGGCGTCAGGGCTGACCTTGCCCCTCACGTCGCACGGTTGCAGCCTCACCTCAGGGGTGTTGCGCACCCGTCGTACCTTCCAGGCGTCAGCCAACGTGATCACCGCCAACTCCTCGCCCAACGGCGCCACCCAGACTGGCGTCGGCTTGGCGTCACCGTTCTTGCGAAACGTGGTCAGCAGCACATAGCGCTCATCGGCGATCGGTTTGGGCATGATTCAAATCTACCCACCGACCCAGCAGCGGCCACTTAGGCTGCGGGGGTGGGTGATCTGCAGTGTGGTGCGAAGCTGTTGGTGGCGCGCCACGGGGAGGCGGCCTATGTCGAGACCTGGTTCTCCGATGAGGGTGGTGGGCTCACCCCCGTGGGCGCGCCACCATGCACTCAATAACGGCACGTTCGCCGAGGTTCGGATCGACGGCGGTGGTTGGGACTTGGTCGACTGGCCATACGCTCCACCTCATGAGTGAGCCCACCCTCGAAGAATCCCTCGTCGTTGCCCACTCCCCAGAGCAGGTCTGGGCGCTGATCAGCGATCTCACCCAGATGCCGCGCTGGAGCCCACAAGTGCGCAAGACCGTGGTCTCTGGCGGGTCGACTCATCTGGGCGCGACCATGATCAACTTCAACCGCCGCGGTCCGCTCTGGTGGCCGACCCGCGCCAAGGTGGTCGCCTACGACGCCCCTCGCCACCTCGCCTTCCGAATCGCCGAGAACGCCACGGTCTGGAGTTTCACTCTGGAACCCACCGACGGCGGCACCCGGATCATCGAACGTCGCGAGGCGCCCAATGGCATCTCCGGACTCTCTCTGGTGCTGCAGAAGTACGCCCTGGGCGGGCGGCCCCAGTTTGAAACCGAACTCCGCCAAGGCATGCAAGAGACGCTGCAGCGAATTGCCGCCGACCTGCACTGATCGGCCGACCAGAGCCGCGCTGGTGTGAGGGTTCTGCGGCTTTTTGGGGCAACATCTTCCAGATGTCGGTGCGCAGGCGCAGACTGACCCCATGTCGCGACGAATCTCGGGCCTCGCGCTCGGTCTTGCCCTGATCCCGCTCACCCTCACTCCTGGTGCTGGAGCGGCCACTCACCCTGACTCCGGCAAGCGGATCGTCAAGGGTGACGGCGGGTTGACTGACACCCGCACCCCCTCGACCACGCGGACCCGCACCAAGATCGCGGTCGATCGTCCCGCGGCGGCGGCGCGGCAGTTCCTGGCCAGCAAGGTCGGGACCTATCACATCAAGGTCGACTCCCTGCGCACTGATTCGGTGCGCACTGAGAAGGGAGTGACCACCGTCCGGCTCAACCAGACCTACGCCGGGTTGCCGGTCGTGGGCGCGCAATACGTCGTACGCATGAAGTCGAGCGACGGCGCCAACCTGGTCACCGGGACCAGCGGTGCCTACTTCACCGCGATCTCCCCAGCGACGACTCGCACCCTGGACCCGCGACTGGCCGCCCGGGCCGCGCTTCGCTCGTTGCGAGTGCACTGGCTGCGCACCCCGCGCACCATTGACCGCGGCACGGTCGTGGTCCCGTTCGGCGCGGGGGTGACGGCACGCCAAGTCGAGGTGCGCGGCCGCGACGCTCAGACTCGGCTGCCGATCCGCCGACAGGTGTTTGTCAACGTGCTCACCGGGCAAAAGGTGTTTGCCTACGACGAGATCAAGTACGACGCACCCATCGACACCACCGGCCCCTCGGCCAAGGGCAGCGCGATCCCGCTGAAGATGTGGCAGAACTCCGCTGGCCGCTACGAACTGCGCGACCGCACCCGACCGATGTGGTCCAGCGACGGCGGCGAGATCATCACCTATGACGCCACCGGCCGGGACGCCCAGGTTTTCTTCGGCGCCCAACCCAAGCGGCCCGGGGTCTACTCCACCGCCACTGTGCCGCTGACTAGCAACCCCGGCGGGGTTAACGACGCGCACTGGGGCGCTGGCCAGGTCTTCGACTTCTTTTCCTCCCTGGGCCGCAACAGCATTGATGGCATGGGCGGTTCGATCCACTCCTACGCAGGCACCACCTTGTTTGGCGACCAGTTCGACAACGCGTTCTGGAACGGCTCCTACATGGTCTATGGCGGTGGTACCAAGACCACGCGTCCGTTTGCCAGTTCCCTCGATGTGGTCGGACACGAGATGACTCACGGCGTGATCGAGCACTCCTCCAACCTCTTGTACGTCGGTCAGTCCGGCGCCATCAACGAGGCCGCCGCCGACTACTTCGGCAACACGATCCAAAACAAGGTGCTCAACACTCCGACCGGGCCTGGCGACGGCCTGCTCGGTGAGGACCACTGCCTCAAACTTGCTCCCGAACTCTGCGCTCTACGCGACCTCAACGCACCTACCGACGTCGGCGACTACATGGGCTGGACCGACGACAACCGCGGAGTGCACCTGAACTCACCGATCATCTCCAGCGCTTGGTGGGAGATCCGCAGCAATCTCGGTGCTGCGGTGGCCGACCCGTTGGTCTACAAGACGCTCACCCAGTATCTGACCCCGTTGTCGCAATTCCTCGACGCCCGTGATGCCACCATCGCGGCAGCGCAGGATTCTGGCTTCTCAGCCGCCGACGTCGCGGTCGTCCAAAACGCGTTCGACTCCCGCGGGATCAAGGCCAACTGGGAGCACGACGCGATCGGAGTCGACTACGACCCGATCCGCGAACTCAACGCCGACAGCGGCAACACCGTCGCTGCTGGCGGCAACCAGTGGGTCGTTGACGACATGAGTCCGGACTTCTCGGCGGCCTACATCTACGGCGGTGCGTTCGGCACCGCTGGCGCCAAGATCAGCCCGGACTCAACCGGACTTGACGTCAAGCCTGCCACCGACGGCAACGCAGTTGCCTGGCTGAGGGTCAATCCAGCCGACATGCGGGTGAGCATCCAACGCCTTGAGTTGAGTTCGATGGCAGTCAGCGAAGAAGAGGTGCTGCCCGAACCGTTCGTCTGGCAGACCTGGGTGGATGGTCCGAACACTGCCTATGTGGCTCCGGTGACCTATCGCGAAGACGACATCGTCGTACTCCGTCCGGACCTGCAGGACCTGGTGATCAAGCCAACCCCGAAATACGCCATCATCGCTGCCGACGTGCGCGACGGCGTGGTCGCCTACGCCGAGGCCGACCGCCGCTCGAAGAAGATCGCGGTGCGACTGGTCGACGTCGCCACCGGGATCAACACGAAGTTGGCCACGCTCAAGAACAGCAAGTCGATGGAGTTGAGCTCTGTGGCGATCACGGCCGATGCCGTCGTGTTCAGCCTCAACAAGGTGATGCGCAAGCCGGGCACCGGGGTGCTCAGCGTTCCGCGTTCCGGTGGACCGGTGACCACTCTGGTGCCAGAAAACTCCGCCGCTTTGGACTGGGGCTTCTTGAGCAGCAACGACGACGTGGTCACCATCTCCGGATACTCCTCCAACCCGCATTTCCTCGACGTGGAGTTGCGGCAGATCCCAGCCACTGGTGGCACGCAGTCGAGCGTCACCTGCGCCACCGGCGAGAAGGGCAGGTTCGCTACTGGGGGCGGAACCAAGGTGGCCTGGATCGACTACACCCGAGGTCGCGCCGAACTGGTCAGCCGCAACACCCCCGCGGGCACCTGCGGCTGATCCCGAATCAGGCGTTCTCTCTGCGGAAGGTGGCGGTGCCCCACCACACGCCGCCTCCGCAGAGAATCAACGCCCATACCAGCCCCCACAGGAGCGGCTGGTTGGCATAGGTGCCGGAGAACGATGTGCGCACCGCGTCGACAACCCAGCGGAACGGCATGAAGTCGCTGACTCGGACCAGCCAGGCCGGACCGATGGTCATCGGCAGCAAGATTCCAGAGAGCAGCAGCACGGGCATCATGATCATGTTGATCAGCGGCGCCATCACGTCTTCTGACTTCGTAGTCAAAGCGAGCGCGTTTGATCCGGCCGCACAGGCTCCACCTACAAGCATCGTGATCACAATCCCGACCACCACCCCAGCCAACGGCGCTTTCATGCCCAGCACATAGCCGAGTCCGACCAAGATCAGCGCCTGCACAAGCAACTGGAGAAGGTCGCGCATCAGTCGCCCGAACAACAACGCGGTCCGAGACGCCGGAGTGACACGTTCTGCCTCAATCACACCTTCGCGCCACTCTCCGATTAAGGAGAAGCCAGCGAAGAAGGAGCCGAAAATCCCCAATTGCACCAACATGCCAGGGATGAAGAAGGTGTAGGCATTGGTGGCGCCAAACTGGTTGATCAGCGGCTTGAGCAACGGCCCGAACAAGAGCACGTAGAGCACGGGTTGGATCATGCCGATGATCACCCAGGCCGGGTTGCGAAGGTTCATTCGCAATTGGCGGCGGAACACGATCACAGAGTCGCGAAGGAACTTCATCTCAGGCGCCTTCCTCACGCAAGGACCGACCGGTCAGATTCAAGAAGACATCGTCGAGGGTCGGTCGATGGACTTCGATCGACACCAGCTCGGTTCCGTCGTCTTGCAGTCCCCGCAGGATTGCAGGGAGCACGGGGGCAGCGCGCTCGACTCTCACGCTCACACGTCGGTCCTGCACACTCGGCTCTTGACTCGACAACGCTGCAAACCGGCGTACGGCGGAAGCCACCTCCCCTGCCTCGGCCACCTCGACCTCGATCAGATCACCGGCCACTTGACTCTTGAGGTTGTCTGCGGTGTCACTGGCCACGATCCGGCCGTGGTCGATGATCACGATTCGGTCCGCCAGGTGGTCGGCTTCGTCAAGGTAGTGGGTCGTCAAGAAGATGGTGGTGCCCTGCTCGGCCCGCAGGCGAGCGATGTGGGTCCACAGATTGCTGCGAGCCTGCGGATCCAGGCCGGTAGTCGGCTCATCGAGGAACATCAATCGAGGTTGATGGGTCAGGCCCATCACGATGTCGAGTCGGCGCCGCTGCCCGCCCGACATCGCTTTGGGAGTGCGGGTCCACAGCCCATCGAGATCCAACTGTGAGAAGAGTTCCTGACCTCGTCGTGTGGCTTCGGCCCGGCTCATTCCGTAGAGCATCGCGTGGTCGACTACCTCGTCACCGGCTCGGGCTTGAGAGAACGCACCACCGGTCTGGGAGACGTAGCCGATCACGCGGCGCACCGCGGCCGCATCGGTGACGACGTCGTGCCCGGCCACCGTCGCAGTGCCCGCATCGGGTCGCAAAAGTGTGGTCAAGATCCGGAGCGTCGTCGTCTTGCCCGCGCCGTTGGGCCCAAGGAAGGCGACGACCTCGCCGTCAGCGACATCGAGATCTACCTCGTCAACTGCGCGAACGTCGCTCTTAGCCTTGCCTCGACCAGTGCTGAAGGTGCGGACCAGGCCTCGGGCCGAGATCATCGAATCCATCCGGGCACTCTAGGGCCAGGCACTGACAACCTGCCCCCGGTTTTCCCAGACCGCCCATCTTGGGGGTTGCGGTCAGGCTCTGGGACCAAGGCCAAAGAGGGCCGCCAAGCCGAGGGCGGAGCGCGGGGCGTAGGCCGTGCGCCAGAGACCGCCGTGCACTGCCTGTTCGGCTTCGTCCTGCCACGGGTGGGGGTGATCGGGCATCGGCACGTGCAAGTCGTGGATCAGCAGTGCAGCCATCAAGACGTTAGAGGTCGCCGGTTCGAAGACCTCCACACCGAAGCGGTGGGCTCCGGCGTACGCCGCGGCGAGAGCGCGATTCTTCACCACCGACTGAGTGCGTGTCGGTGGGGCGATGTTCATCGACACGGTGCGGCCCTGGCTGCGCTCCACCGTCGCCCGCCAACGCTGCAGCCGCTTGGCTAGCGCGTAGTTCGGGCCTTGCTGTGGCACCAACGCGTCGTGGATTCCGGGGTTGCTGCCAGGCGCGTATTGCCGAGTGAGCAGCCGGCCACCCGACAGTCCCCGCAGCGGACGCCCAATCAGTTTCGGGCTCAGTCTGCGATCGGCATACGCGTGGGTCGACTGCGCCACGGCGTCTTCGGGTACGACGAACACGTCGGTCGGCGTGGCCAAGAACGCCAACGCCGTGTCGGGCCGCTCGGCCAGCACCCGAGTGGTCAGCGCATCCACTGCGGCGGAGACGCGGAGGTTGGCGGCGCCATCGGCGTACACATAGTTGCCGAGGACGACCCGACCCGGAAGACCACCGATCCACGCCGCGAGGGCGGGTACCTCTGCGGTCACGTCGAGGCCGGCATTGGGCAGGTCCGAGGTGGACGCCGCCAGAAGGGTGCCTGCGCGCTTCTCTGCGACCTCGGCTAGCCGCTTCCACACCGCCTTGCGCGGCAGATCAACCGCCGCCACAGTGGCTCCCCAGCGCAGCAGGGCTCGGGTCGGGCCCATTTCAGAGCCAGCCCCCAGCGCCACGATGGTGTGGCCGTCGGCCCTGAGCCACTCGGGATGCTCAGCCACTCGTCGTACGGCGGTAGCAGCGCCCGCCTCCATGACGCCTTGCTCGACCCAGGTAGTCAGGCGGCGGTCGAGCTCCTCGTTGCCGAGCCGCTGGCCGCGAACCGGGAGCAGCAGTTCGGTGAGCGGGCCCGCCGTGCCCTCGACCCGGGCCGTGCCCAACTTGGTGCCGCTGGTCGGCCACTGATCGAGCGGTTGGTCGCCGACGACCATCCGTCGGTGCACCGACTCCAGCCCCGCCGCAGCACTTGCCGTCCACCCCTCAGGCGAGGTCAGCCCGGCGTCGATGAGTCGACGGAAGTGGGTGAGGTAGCCGCGTCGCCAGTTTGGCTCCCGCTCCGCCGCGCCGACGCCAGTTGGATCGATAGGCCTGAGCGCGTCCGCCACGACGGACCGCCCGAAGGCGGAGGTGCTGCGCCGACCGTTGTCGTCGGCTGGAAAGTCGATCGAAGCCATGCCGGGCACCTTGGCACACAGGGTTGGCCAGGGCCAGTGTTGAGCCTGGATATCGGTTGGTACTCCCACACTTGTCTCGACGACTTCAAAGCCGTGGTGGAGGTGGTCACCGACCTCAGCGACTAGCCGCACGCGGCTGAGGTGCAGCAGGGGTGTGTTGATCTACGGCCCCGACTTGGCCGATCGCACCTTCAACGCCCGCTGCGGGTTGCCGTTGATGAGGGGTCACGGATCGTCGTACTTCACATGGGAGATTGGTACTTGACCTGGCAGATCTGCCAGGTGAGGCAACAAAGTCACAAGTGAACTTGTGACTTTGTTACTGCAAAAAGCGCTCCCCTACCGCCGCGCCCACCACGCCACCAACGCATCCCTCGCCGCTTCCAGCGACATCGGCCCCTCATCAAGCCGCAGGTCGAGCAAAAATCGATAGGCCTGACCAACCTCTTGCCCCGGCCCAATCCCCAAGATCTCCATGATCTGGTTGCCGTCGAGGTCGGGTCGGATCGAGGCGAGTTCCTCCTCAGCCGACAACCGGGCAATTCGGGCCTCGAGGTCGTCATAGGTCCGCCGCAACCGATCCGCTTTGCGTCGGTTGCGGGTCGTGCAGTCGGCCCGGGTCAACACGTGCAGCCGTTCGAGTTGGTCACCGGCGTCGCGCACATAACGCCGTACGGCGGAATCAGTCCACTCTCCCGATCCGTAACCATGGAAGCGCAGGTGCAACTCCACCAGCGAGCACACCGCATCGACGGTGTCGGTCGGGAACTTCAAGGCCTGCATCCGCTTGCGGGTCAACTTTGCCCCGACCACGTCGTGGTGGTGGAAGGTGACGGTGCCGTCGCCCAGGAAGCGGCGAGTTCGCGGCTTGCCAACATCGTGCATCAACGCCGCAAAGCGCGAGATGAAGTCCGGCTCGCCGCCCAGGCGCCCCTCCAAATCGATCGCCTGCTCCAGCACAGTCAAGGTGTGTTCGTAGACATCCTTGTGGCGGTTGTGTTCGTCTCGTTCCAACGCCAGCGCGGGCAACTCAGGCAGCACCCGAGCCGCCAGACCAGTCTCGACCAACAGCGACAGACCCAGCCGCGGGTAGGGCGCGCAGACCAGTTTGACCAGTTCGTCGCGCACGCGTTCGGCAGAGATGATCTCGATCCGCTCGGCCATCTCGGTCATCGCCGCGACCACGGCCGGATCGACGGTGAACGCCAATTGCGCGGCAAATCGAGCCGCCCGCATCATCCGAAGTGGATCATCCGAAAACGAGTCCTCCGGGCGGCCTGGCGTACGCAGCACTCGGTTGGCCAAGTCCACGATCCCTCCGAAGGGATCCTCGAAGGTGTTGCCCGGCAGGCGCACAGCCATCGAGTTCACGGTGAAGTCGCGTCGCTGTAGGTCGTCGACCAAGGAGGTGCCAAACGCCACCTCGGGCTTGCGGGAGCGTCGGTCATAGGCCTCGGCTCGATAGGTGGTGATCTCTACCTGCCACGGCCCGCGGCGACAACCGATCGTCCCGAAGGCCCGACCTACATCCCAGATGTGCTCGGCCCAGCCTTTGAGCAGTCTTTCGGTGACTTCTGGAGTCGCGGAGGTGGTGAAGTCCAGATCCTGCTGCAGCCGACCGAGCATCGCGTCGCGCACCGGCCCACCGACCAGCGCCAGTTCTTCGCCCGCTGAAGCGAAGCGCTCCCCCAATTCGTCGATCACCGGACCGATGCGCAGCAGTTCAGCGGCAACGCGCTGCTGCACCTGGACCATGTTGAGCGGGGTGGTGGACACGCTGGGAGAGCCTACGGGAGCGATAGTCTCGTGCGGTGAGTTCCCCCCTGTCGCGCCCGCGCGCCATGTTGGCGCTCGCCCTGGCAGGGCTCCTGCTCACGATCGACACGTCGAGCGCTCCGGCCGCACCCGCACCAGTTGAAGCACTGCAGATTCGACTCGACCGGCTCTCACCCGCAGTCCTGCCACGCAAAGGCACTGTGCTGGTCACTGGCACCGTGACCAATCCGACCAAGGACAGCTGGCGCGAACTCAACGTCCACCTGACCACCTCCCCGACGGCGATCGCCACGAGCGAAGCTCTCGCCACGTCGTACGCCGAGGACGACGCCACCCTCGGGCTGCAACGCCTGCAAAGTCCCCAGGCGTTCACCGGGATCGGCGATCTCAAAGCCGGCGAGAGCCGACGATTCCGGATCAAGGTGCCACGCTCGGCACTCGGTCTTCCAGATCAGCCAGGCACCTACTGGCTGGGCGCACACGTGCTCGGCACCAGCCCAGACGGCCGCGACGACGTCGCCGACGCCCGAGTGCGGACGCTGGTCACCCAGGTGGCGAAGCGGGCCAAGTCCAGCCGAATCGCGCTGACGATCCCCGTGCGCGCAGTGGTGCGCACTCACGCCGACGGGCGTCCATTGCACGACGAGGCCTGGGCAGCGGCATTCGGTCCAGGTGGCCGCCTCGAACGACTGGTTCGGCTGATCGAGTCCGGCCACGCCCGACAGTTGACCATCGTCGCCGACCCGGCCGTGGTGGATCTGGCAGACCGTCTCGGCACCGGGCTCACCGAAGACGAATCCTTGGCGACCAGTGCGTCCACCTGGGTGGAGCGTCTCCGCCAAGCCAGCGAGGGCCAGACTCTGCTGGCGCTTGGCTATGCAGACCCTGACGTCGCGTCGTTGAGTCGCCTCGATCCCATGCTGATCACAGCAGCCGCCGACTTGGGCCGGGGCACCATGGACCGTCTCCAACTTGCCTCACTCCCGGCCGTGGCTCCGCCGATGGGCGTGCTGCCGGACCGAGCGCTGGGCCAATTACCGACGGCATCGCGGATCCTGCTGGACGGACAGAAATCCGAACACCCTGCGACAACAGCGGCCGACACGGCTGACGGGCACACCTTGATCTTCACTGCCAGCGCGCCCAACACGTCGGCCCTCGAAGTCCGCCAGTGGCTGCTCGCCCAAGCCGCACTTCGAGCCGGCGAAGGCGGCACCCTCGTCGTCAGTCTGCCGCCGAGGTGGGATCCCGGCCCGGACAGCCCGCGCCGCTTCTTTGCCGGCCTGCGCCAGCCGTGGCTCCAGTTGACCGATCTGCCCCAGCCGACCGGCGTGTGGAACGCCGAACTCCCCTACCCCGAGTCCGCCGCCAAGAACGAGTTCGGCACTCCCGCTGTTGATGCCGCACGCAATCTGATCAGCACCTCACGCCGCTACAACGCCACTGTCGTGCAAGACGCCCCCGACGACCGGGTCGGGGTCGCGCTGCAGACGGTCAGCTATCAAGCCCGCCGAGACCGCCGCAAAGCGATCGCCCAGTCGATCGCCGTACGTCGGAGCCTGATCGATGCCCTGGCTGCCATCCACGTGGTCGGCCGGCCGGCAGTCAACCTGGCTGGCGGTTCGGGCACACTGCTGGTCACCTTGGTCAACGAACTCGACCAACCGGTCAAGGTCGGTCTCAAAGCGTTCTCGTTGAGCCCCGGCCTCACTGTGACCGAAGGCGACCCAGTGCAACTGCGCGCCCACCAGCGCACCACGGTCAGGCTGCGCGTCTCCTCAGACAACATCGGGGTCTATCGGGCGCTGATCAGCCCGGTCAATGACCGAGGCACCCGGGTTGGGATCCCGTTGGAGTTCAGCATTCGCAGCAGCAACGTGACCAGATGGGTTTGGGCGTTGATGGGCGCGGGGGCTGCGGTCCTCTTTGGCACGATCGGAATGCGCCTACGCAAGCGCGGCCTGCACACTCGCGCCGAGGTCGAAGCTCATCCTGAACTCGACCCCGAGCGAGCCCACCATGACTGACAAAGGGTTGCTCGGCGCCAGTGCCGTGATGGCGGTCGGCACGGTGTTTTCGCGTCTGAGTGGCCTCATCCGCAGCGTGCTGCTCGCGGCGGCCTTGGGCACTCAGTTGCATGCCGACCTCTTCAACATCGCCAACACCATCCCCAACATGCTCTACATCTTGTTGGCTGGCGGGGTCTTCAACGCGGTCTTGGTTCCCCAGTTGGTGCGCGCGATGAAGGCCGACGCCGACGGGGGTGCCGCCTACACGAGTCGCCTGATCACGGTGGCAGGACTGTTTCTTGCCGGGGTCTCTGCAGTGCTCGTGTTGTGCGCACCCCTGCTGATGCGGCTCTTCTTGGACCCGTCGTTCTTCGCCTCACCCGACTTGGCCGCACAGCGCGACTCAGCGATCGTCTTCGCCCGCTACTGTCTCCCCCAGGTGTTCTTCTACGGGATGTTTGTCCTGGTCGGCCAGGTGCTCAACGCAAGAGGCGTCTTCGGACCAATGATGTGGGCACCGATCGCCAACAACGTGATCGCGATCGGCACGCTTGGCCTTTATCTGCTCACCTTCGGGGGCGCGTACGACGTGTGCGCCGACCCTTCAGCCGTCGTACCAGCAACTCAGAGCGTGCTCGGGCCCTATTCACCCGGGCAGCAGGCGCTCCTCGGGGTGGGCTCAACCTTGGGGATTGCGCTGCAGTTCTTGATCCTGCTGCCCTATTTGCGCCGGGCCGGGTTCCGCTTCGAACCGCGTCTGGATCTGCGCGGATCAGGCCTCGGCCACACGATGCGCCTGGGCGTGTGGACCGTGCTGTTCGTGATCGTCAACCAGATCGCCTACACGATCGTGGTCCGGCTCGCCTCCAGCGGAACCGCCCAGGCCCTGGGGCATTGTGCGACTCAGGGCACCGCCACTGGCTACACCGTCTACTCGACAGCCTTCTTGATCGCGATGGTGCCGCACTCGGTGGCGACGGTCTCGCTGGCCACCGCGGTGCTCCCCCGCTTGTCGGCTCATGCCGCAGCCGACGACCTGGGCGCACTGGCAAAGACCCTGAGCGCAGCAATGCGCTCGGCCTATGCGGTGATCATTCCTTTTGCCGCGCTGCTGCCTGTGGTCGTCTATGACTTGGTGCGACTGGGCTTCGGCTACGGCGCCGCCCGCTCGAGCTACACCCTCTTCGCGCCCTCACTGATCGTCTTCGGGCTTGCGCTGGTCTTCTTCACCGGCCACTACCTGATGTTGCGCGGCTTCTATGCGATGGAGCAGACCCGCCGCGTCTTCCTGATCCAGTGTGCGGTGGCTGCGACCAACGTCGCGATGGCCTGGCTGCTGACTCGCCAGATCGATCCGGTCGACACCGCGCCCAGACTTGCGATCGCCTACGCCTGTGCCTACGCCGTCGGTGCGCTTGTCTCCTACGCGTTGCTCAGTCGCCGCGTCGGCGGGCTCAACGGCGCCGGTCTGGTCCGCTATGGCCTCCGCGTGCTCGCCGCCGCCGTCGGTGCTGCCGCGGTGGCGTGGGGCGCGATGACCCTGGTGCACAACTGGTCTTCGTTTGGCCCCTGGTTGACCTCAGCGGTGGCCCTCGGCACCGCTGGACTCCTCGGCTTGGCCACCTACGTCGGGCTTGCACGCCTGCTGAACCTCAGTGAAGTCACTGAACTCACCTCACTGATCACCTCACGCATTCCGGGCCGCCGCTAACCGTCGTGCGCCGACCTAGGTCGCGCAGATTCACAACACCCCCCAGATCACGCGGCTCTCGTTAGGATGACGGGGCCATGGAGACAAGCCGATGACGCGGTCGATGCATCCAGGAATGCTCCTGGGTGGGCGTTATCGACTCGACGATCTGCTCTCCGACATTGACGGGGCTCGATTCTGGCGAGCCACCGACACATTGCTGGCCCGCAGTGTCGCCGTACACGCGATTGCCTCTGACGATCCCCGCGCCGAAACCCTGCTCAGCGCCGCTCGGTCGGCAGCGGCACTCAACGAGCCGCATTTGCTCCGCATCCTGGATTGCGACCTCACCGATTCGCTGGCCTGGGTGGTCAACGAGTGGGGCACCGGCGTCTCGCTCGACGTGATGGTCGCCGCCGACGTGCTTCCACCCGAGCGAGCCGTCTGGTTCGTCGGTGAGGTAGCCGAGGCGATCACCGCAGTGCACGCCAGGGGCTTGGCCCATGGCCGACTGTGTCCAGAGAACGTCCTGCTCACCCACACCGGCGCGGTCAAACTGATCGGTTTTGCCGTCGACGCCGCCTTGCATCGACCCCGCGAGGCCGAGTCGGGGAACTACCCCGGCGCTGACCCCATGCAACGCGACGTCCGCGATCTGGGTGGGCTGTTGTACTGCGCTCTTGTGGGCGCCTGGGCAGGCGCCTCGGCCTCCGACGTACGCCCCGCACCACGCAACGGTCGCGACCCCATGCGCGCCCGGAAGGTCCGCGCCGGCATCCCTCGTGAATTGGACTCGCTTTGCGACCGAGTCCTCTCCACTCATCGCACTCATGACCGAATCGGCAGTGCCCATGAGTTCGCCTCGCTCCTCGGTGCCTACGCCGGGACAGAAGTGCTCGGCGCTCCGATCCAGTTGGCTGAGCCCGAAGACACCCAACCGATCCCTCAACTCCCGCCCTGGCCGAGCGAGCCAGATCCCGTCCCGGCCTCGCCGTCGGTGGTGCATGAACCGCGTCCGGTCACTCCACCGCCCATCACTCCACCTCCCGTCACCCCACCGCCCAGCACCCCACCGCCAATCACTCAGTCCCCGATCGAGGATCCTGAAGCCACTCAGGGCGTGGGCAGTGAGCGGTTCGACGACGACCCGGTGCCAGAACGGCCGGTGTTTGCGCCTCACGGCGCCCGTCGTACGCCGAAACCTGGCGTGCCGCTCACGCCGGCGCCCGTCATCGAGCGTGAGGAGGAAGTCTCCCGACCACCCGCGCCACTGCATGAACCAGATGACAGCGGTTGGCCCTTCGCTGAAGCACCAGTGGCGCCAACCCACCCCGACCGGCCGTGGCTGCGGTGGCCGTTGATCGTGGGCTTGGTGGTCGCCCTCCTGATCGGCGCCTTGACCTGGGGAGCTGCCACTCACCGCCTGCCCGGTCAGGAACCGGTCACGCCCCAAACCACACCTGCCCAACCCGTGGTTCCGCAACGCGTGCCGATTGTGGCGGCCCAGGACTTCGACCCTGAGGCAACTCCACCCGAGGAGAACCCGGACCAGGTCGGCAAGGCGATCGACGGCGACCCCAACACGGGCTGGACCACGCTGACCTACAAGCGGCGCCCCGATCTGGGCGGGCTCAAGTCCGGCGTCGGCTTGATCCTGGATCTGGGTGAGATCCATCGAGTGTCGCGAGTCGAAGTGAGCTTTGCCACGGCGCCGACCAACTTGACCTTGTATGCCGTGCCAACCGACGGCGACTTGCCCACAAGCTTGACCGGCTTGACCAAGGTCGCTTCGGCTACGGACGCCGCTACCCAGTTGTCCCTGCGGCTGAAGCGACCGATCCGAACGCGCTACCTCGTGGTCTGGCTAACCAGTTTGCCGCCAGCCCCAGGGGGATTCCGGGGCGAAATCACCGACGTGGCGGTGTGGTCATGAGCCAAGCCACCGACAGAGATCTGCTGGCGGCTCACGCCGCTGGTGATCCGCAGGCGTTCGGCGAACTGTTTGCCCGACATCGAGACCGGCTCTGGGCCGTGGCGTTGCGCACCACCGGCGATCGTGAAGATGCCGCCGATGCGCTCCAAGACGCCATGGTCTCGGCGTTTCGGCGCGCCGCCGACTTCCGGGGTGACGCGCAGGTGACCACGTGGCTGCACCGGATTGTGGTCAATGCATGTTTGGACTTGCTGCGTCGCAAGAAGGTACGCCGAGCTCAGCCGCTCCCCGACGAGCTCGAATCTGACACTGACCGAGCCGACTTGGGCGCGACGGAGGAGACTCCCGAGGTCGCGGCCCTCCAAGGCGACCTGCGGGCGCGCCTGCTCGCCGGTCTGCATCGACTCCCTGATGAGCAGCGATCGGCGATCGTGCTGGTCGACGTTGAGGGGTTGTCGATCGACGAGGCTGCCGACGTACTCCAATGTGCCGCAGGCACGGTGAAGAGTCGGTGCTCGCGCGGGCGACATCGCCTCGCCCAGATGTTGGGCGGCTCCAGGGCCGACTTCGAGGCCGACGATGGAACCCCTGGCCCATCCGGCACGTCCAAGCGAGTGCCGGCAACGACCCAGGAGGTGAGTTCGCGTGACCGCACCAGGTGATTTCGACGACGCCGAACTCAAGCGCCTGCTCGCCGACTTGCGCGACCACGACCCCCTGCCAGGCGACGTCGTGGATCGGTTGGACGCGGTGCTGGCAGGACTGGTGGCCGAGCGGCAATCCAACGACACCCCAGTCGATCTGAGCGCGCATCGTGCGCAGCGGCGCCCTCGCCGCGCCAACTCAGTGTTGGTTGCGGCCGCGGTCTCCGGCGTGCTGCTGTTTGGCGGCTATCTGGTCCAGCAGGGCGGCGGTGCGGATTCAAGCGGTGGTGCCGGGGCCGACAGCTCCGCCGCAGGTGACACCGATTCAGCCATGGTTCGTGAGGCCAGTCCGGAGGCTGTCTCGGGGAGCGCTGCGTCCAAACTCGCGTCACCAAAGGTCACTCTCCGCGGGGATCACCTCAGGTCCGACGTACGTCGTTTGCTCAACCAGCAAGCGCTCGTCGATCAGAGCCTCGTCGGTGAGATAGGCAGCGAATGCCTCGCCGTCTCCGTGCCCCGCCGGGCAGAGCGCTATTTCGTCGCCGTCGACGGTCAACCTGCGATGGTGGTGGTCAACCAGCGTCAACAGGTTGCGGTGTGGCCGTGTGGTTCAACCGAGCCGCTGGCGCGCTTCAAAGTGCGGTGAACCGGTCGGTCTGGGTCGGCGCGGGAATCAGATGTCTCTAGGATCGGTTGACCACCCATTCCAACGTTGACTTAACAAGCAGGTGACATGTCCGACGTACGCAACGTCATCATCATCGGATCCGGACCATCGGGATACACCGCCGCCGTCTACGCCGCCCGAGCCGCGCTGCAGCCACTGGTGTTCGAGGGCGCTGTGACCGCGGGCGGGGCGCTGATGAACACCACCGAGGTGGAGAACTACCCAGGTTTCCGCGACGGCATCATGGGCCCGGCCCTGATGGAGGAGATGCGGGCTCAGGCCGAACGCTTCGGTGCCGAGATGATCACCGACGACGTGGTGGCGGTCGATCTGACCGGCGACGTGAAGGTCGTGAAGACCCACGATGCCGAGTTCCGCGCTCGCGCGGTGATCTTGGCGATGGGCTCGGGCTACCGCAAACTCGGACTGCCTGATGAGGATCGCCTGTCTGGGCACGGGGTCTCGTGGTGCGCTACCTGTGATGGCTTCTTCTTCCGCGACCAAGAGATTGCCGTGGTTGGCGGCGGCGACTCCGCAGTCGAAGAGGCCACCTTCTTGACCCGCTTTGCTTCGAAGGTGCACCTGATCCACCGCCGTGACGAGTTGCGGGCGTCCAAGATCATGGCCGACCGAGCGCTGGCCGACCCCAAGATCGAGTTCCAGTGGAACTCTGAGGTTGCGGCTATCCACGGCGACGCTCGCCTCACCGGAGTCACCCTGCGCGACACCGAGACCGGCGCGGAGCGCGAGTTGGCGATCAGCGGCATGTTTATCGCCATCGGTCACGATCCGCGTTCCGAACTCCTGCCCGGCCAGGTCGATCTCGATGACAACGGCTACGTCGTCGTGTCCCACCCCTCGACCCGCACCAACCTTCCAGGCGTGTTCGCCGCTGGCGACCTCGTCGACCACCACTACCGCCAAGCGATCACCGCAGCCGGCACTGGCTGCGCGGCCGCGCTCGACGCTGAGCGCTACATCGCCGACCTCGACCACAGGGCCTGAGCCCCGATCACTGCAAGGAGATTCACCATGTCACACGTTCAGCCTGTCACCGACGCCGAGTTCGAGTCCAAGGTCCTGTTGAGCGAGAAGCCTGTGCTGGTCGACTTCTGGGCCGAGTGGTGCGGCCCCTGCCGCCAGATCGCCCCGGTGCTCGACGAACTTGCTGCTGCCCACGGCGACAAGATCACCTTCTTGAAGATGAACGCCGACGAAAACCCTGGCACCCCCGCCTCCTATGGCGTCATGGGCCTGCCCACCATCGCGGTCTTCGACAAGGGTCAGATGGTCAAGCAGATGGTTGGCGCCAAGCCGAAGTCGGTGTATCTGAAGGAATTGGCTGACTACATCGGCTGATTTTGGGCCGCGCTTGTTTGGAACAAAGTCACAAGTTAACTTGTGACTTTTGGGGTCAGTGGGACTCCTGTTATCTCCTGAGACATCTCAGCCCTCAGCGGATGGAATCTCCCTCGTTGCGACCGGCCGGGGGACTACGCCGCGAAGTCGATCGAACGCGCTCTCCAGTTCCTCGCGCCAACTCAGGGCTGTGCGCAGATCCATACGCATCCGCGGCGTGCGGGCGTGCGCACGCAGTGTCCTAAACCCGACCGACAACAAGAAGTCCGACGGCACCAAGCAGTGCTCACCCGCGTCAGCGCGCGTGTCGGCAAACGCCTCCACGGCCTTGATCCCACCGCGCTTGATCAGGTCACGGGCCATCTCCCGGACCAAGAGTCGCCCGATCCCGCCGCCACGTACGTGTTCGGCCACGCTCAACGACACCAGGAGTACGGCGTCAGGGGAGGCCGGTGATGTCGGAAACCCAGATGCGCCAGGCACCATCACCGGTGGGGCATAGAGCACATGACCGACGATGTTGCCGTCGTACCTCGCCACTCGGCCGCAAGACCCCCACTCCCGCAGCACCTCGCCGACCCAGCCTGCCTTCTGCCCGGCGTCAGCGCATCCGGCCAGTCGTTGCATCGGACCCAGTTGCCAGAAGGCGCAACTGCCACATCCACCGGGCAGTTCGGGCAGGTCATCAAGGGTCAAACGGGAGGTGTGGCGTCCCATGTGATCACCCCAACGATGAAACAGCAGGCCGGATGCATCATCCTAGAGTGCATGCCCGACCAGCCCACCGCCCAAACGACGCCGATGCCGCGTCGGTTTAGTGGGCGCCTGGATCAGTACGTCGACCGCTACGCCACCCGCACCAAAGGCATGACCGCCTCGGAGATCCGCGCTCTTTTTGCCGTTGCCTCACGACCGGAAGTGGTCTCTCTGGCCGGTGGAATGCCCAATATTTCTGGACTTCCCCTCGATGTCGTCGCCAGTGCGATCGATTCGGTCGTCCGCGACCACGGCACTGTGGCGATGCAGTACGGCTCCGGTCAGGGTGAGCCACGCCTGCGCGAGCAGATCTGTGACGTGATGGCTCTGGAGGGCATCGAGGCTCATCCCGACGATGTCGTGGTGACCGTGGGGTCCCAGCAGGCGGTCGATCTGGTCACTCGCATTTTCTGCGATCCCGGTGATGTGGTGATCTGCGAGGCGCCGTCGTACGTCGGGGCGCTAGGCGTTTTTCGGGCCTACGAATGCGACGTCGTCCATGCCGAAATGGATAGTGAGGGGTTGATCCCCGAGGCGCTTGAGCAAGCAATTGTGGCTACCAAAGCCGCGGGGCGCACGATCAAGTTCCTCTACACGATCCCGAACTTCCATAACCCCGCTGGCGTGACCATGTCCGCACAAAGACGACAAGAGGTTTTGTCGATTTGTCATGCTCACGACATATTGATTCTGGAGGACAACCCCTACGGACTGCTCGGCTTCGATTCCCCGCCGCTTCCCGCCCTGCGCTCCTTCGATGGCGACGGGGTGATCTACCTAGGGTCGTTCTCCAAGACCTTTGCTCCGGGTTTCAGAGTCGGCTGGGTGCTTGCGCCGCACGCCGTACGTGAGAAGTTGGTGCTCGCCCAGGAGTCGGCCACGCTGTGCCCGTCGAACTTCTCTCAGATGGCGATTTCTAGCTATCTCTCCTCCCACGACTGGAAGCGTCAAATCGAAGAGTTCCAGAAGATGTATCGCGACCGCCGCGACGCGATGATTGACGCGCTGACTGATCTCATGCCTGCCTCATGCTCTTGGAACGTCCCAGCTGGCGGCTTCTACGTCTGGCTCACCCTGCCTCCCGGCATCGACGCCAAGGCAATGTTGCCCAGAGCGGTCACCGCGAGGGTCGCCTACGTGCCTGGCACAGCCTTCTATGCCGATGGGTTTGGCTCGTCATCGGTGCGGCTAAGTTTCTGCTATCCCACGCCCGAGCGGATTCGTGAAGGCGTACGCCGCTTAGCTGGCGTCCTTGAAGCCGAACTCGAATTGCGGCAAACCTTCGAGTCCACCGCAGCTCCCAAGGCAGTGCGTGGCTACGAAGCCCCCAATACGGATCTGAGCTAGGAGGCATCGAATGGATGCTGATCGCGTCGTCGTACTCGCCGGAGGGCTCTCACACGAACGTGATGTCTCCCTGCGATCGGGTCGCCGAGTCAGCGAGGCGCTGCGGCACGCCGGCGTAGCGGTCGAGGAGCGCGACGTCGATGCGACTCTCGTCACCGATCTGTTGGCGAACCCGCCCGCCTGCGTCGTACCGATGTTGCACGGCGACTCTGGCGAAGATGGAGCCATCCGCGAGGTGCTCGAGTTGCTCGGGGTCCCCTATGTGGGAGCGGGTCCAGAGGCCTGCCGCTGTGCCTTCGACAAACCAGTGGCCAAGTCCGTGGTACGTCGGGCAGGGATCCATACACCTCACGCGGTCACTCTCCCTCACGAAACCTTCCGCGAACTCGGTGCCGGAGCGGTGATGGATGCCATCGTGGGTCACTTGGGCCTCCCGGTGATTGTGAAGCCGGTCAAGTCGGGCTCCGCCTTAGGTTGCTCGGTGGTTCGAACCCGAGCAGAACTGCCCGGCGCAATGGTGGGTGCCTACGCCTATGGAGACACTGCTTTGGTGGAGCACTACATCACGGGCGTTGAGGTCGCAGTGCCCGTTCTCGATCTAGGTGATGGTCCGCAGTCGCTACCGGCGGTGCAGATCAAGGCAGACGGTGGGGTCTACGACTACACCGCCCGCTACACCGCAGGCACCACCGAGTTTGTTGTCCCGGCCCCCCTCGCTGACCGAGTCCTTGAAGAGGCTGCTCGCGTGGCCGTCACCGCTCACACCGCCCTCGGTCTGCGGGATCTCTCCCGCTCCGATCTGATCATCGACGACGACGGCGTGGTGTGGTTCTTGGAGGTCAACGTGGCCCCCGGAATGACTGAGACATCCACAGTGCCACTCTCCCTGGAGGCAGCGGGCTTGGACGTCGGTGAAGTCTGTGCCCGCCTCGTGACGGCTGCCAGGACTCGCGGCTCACACACGCCCGCATAGCGGATGTTTCACGTGAAACATCAGGCCACGCGCGACTAGCTGGGATCGATCACGTCCACGATCCGTTGCAGATCAGTTAGCGACGCGAACTCGATCGTCACCCGCCCTTTGGATCGCCCCAGTGCGATCTTGACCCGCGTATCCAGACGGTCACCAAGACGGGCAGCCAGATCGTCCAAGCCAGGCGCCACCGGGCGATTGCGACGACTGCGCGTCTGCGGGCGGTCCGCGCCGCCCATAGACACGATCTCCTCCAGCCCGCGAACCGAAATGCCCTCCGCCACTACGCGCCCAGCCAGGCGGTCCTGGTAGTCGGTGTCATCGACTGCAAGCAGGGCGCGTGCGTGTCCGGCAGAAAGCACTCCAGCGGCAACCCGCCGCTGAACCGGAGCCGAGAGCTTCAGCAGCCGGAGCGTATTGCTGATCTGCGGCCGGGACCGGCCGATCCGTTGGGCCAACTCCTCATGAGTGCAGCCGAAGTCTTCTAATAGCTGGGAGTAGGCGTTGGCTTCTTCGAGTGGGTTTAGTTGGGCCCGGTGAAGGTTCTCCAGAAGAGCATCACGCAGGAGGTCGTTGTCATCGGTCTGGCGCACAATCGCCGGAACGGTTTCCCGCCCAGCGGCACGGCTCGCGCGCCAACGGCGCTCGCCCATGATCAACTCGTAGCGACCTTCGCCCACCGAACGAACCACTACCGGTTGTAGGAGCCCTACCTCGGTGATCGAGTGCACCAGCTCGGTCATGGCCTCTTCATCGAACTCCACACGAGGCTGACGGGGATTCGGCGAGATGGAGTCAAGTGGGATCTCGGTGAAATAGGCCCCCTCGGGAGTGACCTCGGGTGGGCGGGTCTCTTCGGCTGAGGTTGGAATCAGGGCACCCAGGCCACGGCCCAAACCTCGACGTGGAGTGCTCATTGTGTGGCCGCCTTTCGGGCTACTTCACGGGCTGCTTCGAGGTAGCTCAGTGCCCCTGGTGATCCCGGATCGTAGGTCATCACGCTTTGGCCGTAGCTGGGCGCCTCAGAAACCCGAACCGACCGCGGAATCACTGTGCTGAGCACGCGATCGCCAAAGTGGCTGCGCACTTCTTCTGCGACATTCGCAGCCAGCCTGGTGCGGGCGTCATACATCGTGACCACGATGGTTGAGACCGACAGTCCGTGATTGAGATGCGAACGCACCATCTCCACGGTTTCCAGCAGTTGGCCAAGTCCCTCCAGTGCGTAGTACTCCGCCTGGATCGGAATCAGCATCTCCTCGCCGGCCACGAGCGCATTGAGAGTGAGCAGGCCAAGGGAGGGTGGGCAGTCGATCAGCACGTAATCGAGCCGATCCTCTCCCTCACCCACACGCGGATCGGCCTCTAAGGCGCGGCGCAGGCGGTTCTCCCGAGCCACGACACTGACCAGTTCAATTTCGGCTCCGGCCAAGTCAATCGTTGCCGGCACCACAAGCAGGCCCTCGACATCAGACGAGGGTTGCGCCACCTCGGTCAGTGGAGCGCCATCAACCAAGATGTCGTAACTCGACGGCGTGCCACGGTGATGCGGGATGCTCAACGCCGTAGAGGCATTGCCCTGTGGGTCGAGGTCGATGACCAGAACGCGTTGACCCAACTGCGCCAAGCCGGCCGCGAGATTGACTGTCGTGGTGGTCTTGCCAACCCCGCCCTTCTGATTGGCAACCACCATCACCCGAGTACGACGAGGGCGCTCCAGCGGAGCCTGTAGTTGGCGCCCCTCCCGCACCAACAACTGGTGCGCAACTGCCCGAGCCAAAGGCGTGGTCTCGTCGCTAAATGGACCCTGACTCTCAGCCAAGTCGGAGGCGGTGCGGACACCCAGACCCGCTGATGTTTCACGTGAAACATCAATCTGTGGAAAACCCTCACCCTTCTGTGGAAGCTTACGCTCAGCAGAGGGGTCGGGGTCGGTGGATAACTCTGTGCCTCGGTCGTCGGCGCCGGTCTCGTTTGAGTCTGCGTGCTGCACGGAGTTGCCTTCCATCAGATCCCCACCCGGATCACCGTGGTGGGCTGTTCGAGCCAGTCTTCCCCGAGTCGCTCAACAGCAAAAGACCTGCCACCTAGCCTGTGGACAGCGCCACGGTGAGCCTTGAGTTCGTCGGGTGCGGATGCGCCCTTCATGGCCACCATCTCACCCCCGGGCGCTAACAGTGGGATCGACCATTTGGCCAACCGGTCTAGCGGCGCCACCGCACGGGAGGTCACAACATCAAAAGCGCGTTCACCATGAAGTTCTTCGGCGCGTGCACGCACTACCTCCACGTTGGCAAGAGCGAGTCGTTCGACACATTCCTCCAAGAACGTCGTACGACGAAGCAAGGGTTCGATCAAAGTGACCCTCAGATCGGGCCGCCGAATCGCCACCGCAATCCCAGGCAGCCCAGCCCCTGAACCGATGTCCGCAACCGATTTCTCGTCAGCAAACACTTCAGTGAGCACCGCCGAGTTGAGCAGGTGTCGCTCCCAGAGTCGCGGCGCTTCTCGGGGACCAATCAAGCCACGAGTGACGCCGTCGGTGGCCAAAAGCTCTGCATAGGTGATCGCCAGTGGGAGGTGATCGGCAAACACCCTCCGCGCCACGTCCGGTGCAGAGGGTGTTTCACGTGAAACATCGTTCACGCTGGCAGAACCACCACGTAGCGACGTGGCTCCTGGCCCTCCGACTCGGAGGCCAGTCCTGCCGCAGCCACAACGTCGTGGACTACTTTGCGCTCAAAGGGAGACATCGGCGTTAACGACTCGCGTTCCCCGCTGGACTTCACCCGGTCAACCACCTCGGCAGCCAACTTCTCAAGGCGTCCCCGACGGTCGGCACGGTGACCAGAGACGTCCAACATCAACCGCGAGCGCTCACCGGTCTCGCGGTAGACAGCAAGCCGAACCAACTCCTGCAAGGCCTCCAGCACCTGGCCGTCCTGGCCCACCAACTGCGGTAGGTCGGCGCCCACGATAGAGACAGTCGCCCGATCGCCTTCGACGTCCATATCGATGTCGCCGTCGAGGTCGGCGATCTCGAGGAGTTCCTCGAGATAGTCAGCGGCGATCTCGCCCTCTTGCTCAAGATGATTCACAGTTTCTTCAGTCATTGGATCCTTCTCCAGACTTCGGCCGATTCTGGGCCTTGCGTTGACTGCGGGTCTGTCGCTTCGGCTGCTGCCGAGTAGGCGACTTGGGAGGTTCGTTGGCGATCACGTCCGGCTCGCTGGCAACCGTCGTCGGGGGCTTGAACTTCTGCCCCTTCTTGGCCGCCTTCGCCGCATCGCGGGCTTCCTTGGCACGGAAGGCTTCGGTGTTGGGAGCGGGCGAATTGCGGATCACGAAGAACTGCTGACCCATGGTCCACAGGTTTGAGGTCGTCCAATAGAGCAGCAGACCGATCGGAAATGCGATCCCACCCACCGCGAACACCAACGGCAAGATGTAGAGCAGCATCTTCTGCTGCTGCGCGTACTGCCCGGTCATGGCGTCGGCCGGCATGTTCTTGCTCATCAACTGACGCTGAGTCAAGAAGGTGGTGGCCGTCATGGCGACCACGAGCGCGGCGGCCAGGATCTGCACCGTGATGTTGCCATCTGCCTTGGTGAACGACGCCGAGATCGGCACCCCAAACAGCGTGGCGTCGCTCATCTGCCGCGCCGCCGCATCGCTAAGTACGCCGTGCCCCTTGCCCTTCGCGGCCTGGGCGATCAACTGATAAAGCGAGATGAAGATCGGCATCTGCAGGATCAACGGCATGCATGAGGCCAACGGGTTGGTGCCCGTCTCCTTATAGAGCGCCATCGTCTCTTGGGCCAGACGCTCGCGGTCATGGCCATATTTGGCCTGTAGTTCTTTCACGCGCGGCTGTAGCAACTGCATGTTGCGCGAAGAGCGGATCTGCTTGACGAAGAGCGGGATCAACATGGCCCGAATCGCCACGGTGAGACCGATGATCGCCAGCGCCCAGGCTGCCCCCGACGCCGGATCAAAAACCAGGGAGAACAGTTTGTGGAAGCCGACCAAGATGACCGAGACCACCCAATAGAGCGGGGCCATGATGGCGCCGAAGAAGCTAGACACTCACACTCCTAGAGGTGTGTTCCGACGACGAACGCGCCGGGGGAACCGGGTCGAAGCCACCCGGAGACCAAGGGTGGCAGCTGACTAGGCGCCGCAACGCCAACCAACTGCCTTTGATAGACCCATGCACCGTGACCGCTTCTAGCGCGTAGGCGGAGCAAGAGGGGTAGTAGCGACAGACCGGGCCATACAGCGGTGAGATGAAGAATCGATAAAACTTCAAAACGCCAATAAGCAGATACTTCACGCCGCTGCCCCCAATCTGCTCCATTGACGATCAACGGCGGCGCTGAGTTCCGCGAAGGTGGCTGACGCAGCGCCTGGTTGGGCTCGAAGTACGACGTGGCTCCCCTTGGGCAAAGCCGCCAGCCGAATCGCCATGATTGACCGCAGACGCCGCTTCACCTGATTTCGAACAACGGCGTTGCCCACCGCTTTGGACACCACGAAACCTACCCGGGTCGACTGATCCTCAGCCGGCGCCAGGTGTAGGACCACGACAGGGCCCCCGGCCCGGGCACCGCGAATTGCAGCGCGGAATTGGGCCGAGGTAGTCATCCGGTGGCTGCGAGCCAGCACCGGGGTTGGCCGATCAGGCGGCCAGTCGGTTGCGGCCCTTGCGGCGACGAGCCGACAGGATCGCGCGACCGGCGCGGGTGCGCATGCGCAGGCGGAAGCCGTGGGTCTTGTGACGGCGACGGTTGTTGGGCTGGAAAGTGCGCTTGCTCACGAGTTCATCTCCACTAGAGGGTGCATCAGGCTGGTGGTCGTACGACGAGCACGACTGGCGACGCAGACCCACGCAGGAGCGGTTCCATCATGGACATGCGACAACAGTCGGGCCAGGGCTCGACCGCACAACGGTACGCGGTGGCCAGAACAAGGGTCAAACCGGCCGCGAATCTCGCAGAGCGCAGGCAACCGAGCAGAGTTGCACAACCACCGCAAGACTACCTGCGCGACACGCCGAGAGACCCGCGAGCCTGTGGACAACAAGTTGATGCATGGTCTCGAACCTTGTTAGTTTCGCTCTCGGATATGACCCCACTCACTCCGCCGGCGGTGTGGAACCGCAGCCTGAGCGAGCGTAGGTCGAAGCGGGGTCGGTGCCGAACGCGTGAGTTCACAACCTGTGGACAAAGGTGTGGACTCATGGGCACCAGAGAAGGGGATGGCACGGGTGGATCCGTTCAGCAACGAGGACCTTGCCCAGATCTGGGTCGATATCGTCAACGACACGGCTCCGGTGCAGCGGCAGTGGTTGGCCACCAGCAAGTTGCTGATGATCGCCGAGAACACGGCCATCATCGCGGTGCCCAACGCCTTCACCCGCACACAACTTGAGGGCCGCCTGCGCACTCGCTTGGAGGACACTCTCTCCGATGCGATCAACCAGCAAGTCCGGATCGCAGTCACGGTGGACGAGTCGATCGCCGTACCCCCGACTTTGATCGAAGAGCCTGACGAGATTCCCCACCACGAGCCAATCACCCCGCCGATTGACCTGGGCAGTCGCCGCCCCGATCGCGGCTTCGGGCACGCCGCCGCGACCCAACTCAACCCCAAATACACCTTTGACACGTTCGTGATCGGGTCGAGCAACCGATTTGCTCACGCCGCCGCAGTGGCCGCAGCCGAATCACCGGGCAAGGCCTACAACCCACTGCTCGTGTACGGCGACTCAGGGCTGGGCAAGACCCACCTCCTGCACGCCATCGGCCACTACGTCCGCAGCCTCTTTGACGACGTGATGATCCGCTATGTGAGTTCTGAGGAGTTCACCAACGAGTTCATCAACGCGATTCGCGACGACAAGATCCAGACGTTCCAGAAGAAGTACCGCGACGTCGATGTGCTGTTGATCGATGACATCCAGTTCCTCGAGGGCAAGATCCAGACTCAGGAAGAGTTCTTCCACACCTTCAACGCGCTGCATAACGCCAACAAGCAGATCGTGATCTCCTCCGATCGGCCGCCCAAGCGCTTGGAACAGCTTGAAGACCGACTGCGCAACCGGTTTGAGTGGGGACTGCTCACCGACATCCAGCCGCCGGACTTGGAGACTCGAATCGCGATTCTGCGCAAGAAGGCGGCCGCTGATCGCTTGGTCGCGCCAGCCGACGTACTCGAATTCATCGCCTCTCGGATCCAGACCAATATTCGCGAACTTGAAGGCGCACTGATCCGGGTGACTGCATTCGCCAGTATCAATCGGCAAGACGTCGATCTCACGCTCGCGGAGATCGTGCTCAAGGATCTGATCCCCGAGGGCGGCGATCCTGAGGTGACCTCAGGACTGATCATCGCCCAGACCGCGGCGTACTTCGGGTTCACCATCGACGAGTTGTGCGGTCCGAGTCGCACCAGGGCGCTGGTCACTGCCCGACAGATCGCGATGTATCTGTGTCGTGAACTCACCGACATGTCCCTGCCCAAGATCGGTCAGGACTTCGGCAATCGCGACCACACCACGGTGATGAACGCTGACCGCCGGATCCGCAAGGACCTTGCTGAACGGCGCAACGTCTTCCACCAGGTCACCGAACTGACGACGCGGGTCAAGCAGGCGGCAAAGCAGGGCTGATGCCCATAACAAAGTCACAAGTTCACTTGTGACTTTGTTCCCCCGTTCACCTGTTGACGACCGCGCCCCCAAGACGCACAACCGTCCCCGATCCCTGTGGATAACCCCCCTCCAAAACCAACTCCGCCAGCGTCCTCCACAGACCGCACCACTTGACTCCGCCAAACTCCACAGGGCTCAGGCTCCAGAAAAGGACCGCTGACCTGCGCAAACAGTGGTTATCCACAGAATCCACCGCCCCTATGACGACGACGAGATAGATAGATGACCCAATCGAATTCGAACTCTGCTGGCCACCAACCTGGGGATAACCCGAGATCGACGCTCGAATCGAGGACTCATCGGTGCACTCCGATCACACCCAGACTTACCCCGCTCGGCTGAGCGTGGCAGGATTCACATTCCAAGTACTGCAGGAGGACCGCACGTGAAGTTCCGCGTCGAGCGTGATGTTCTGGCCGATGCCGTTGCCTGGGCTGCCCGCGCACTGCCCGTGCGTCCGAGTAGTCCGGTGCTCGCCGGGTTGTTAATCGAAGCCGGTCAACTAGGTGATGACGGCGAAGGCCTGCAGTTGTCGACCTTCGACTATGAGACCTCGGCTCGCGCCACGCTCAACGCCGACATCTCGGCCGAAGGCCAGGCACTGGTGTCAGGTCGGTTGCTGGCCGACATCTGTCGCAGTCTGCCGAGCAAGGCTGTCGAGTTGAGTCTTGAAGGACCCAAGGTCGTGCTGACCTGCGGTTCGGCCCGGTTCAGCCTGCCCACGATGGCCGTCGAGGACTACCCGAGCCTGCCGCAGTTGCCCGAGGTGTGCGGCACTGTGTCGAGTTCGGCCTTCGCCAATGCGGTCTCCCAAGCCGTGACCGCCGCCGGCCGCGACGACATGTTGCCGGTGTTGACCGGTGTTCGACTCGAACTCGAAGGCGACACGATCGCGATGCTCGCCACCGACCGGTTCCGCCTCTCACACCGGGAGTTGCAGTGGGATCCAGCTAGCCCCGACGTGAGTGCGGCGGCTCTGGTGCCCGCCAAGGTGTTGGCCGACACCGCCAAGTCACTCACGGGCGGTGCCGACATCCGAATTGCGCTCTCTTCCGGCGGAGCCGGTGAGGGCATTATCGGGTTCGAGGGTTCGGCTGCGGGCGGCGTACGACGGACCACGACGCGCCTTCTCGACGGCGAGTTCCCCAAGGTGCGGTCGCTGTTCCCGAACGAGCACCTCACTGTGGCCCGCGTGGACCGGTCATCTCTGGTCGATTCACTCAAACGGGTGTCATTGGTGGCCGAACGCAACACCGCGGTGCAACTGCACTTCATCGACAACACGTTGACCCTCGATGCCGGTAGTGGCGACGACGCGATGGCCAGTGAGTCGATCGAAGCGACCCTGTCGGGCGATGAAGTCACCACCGGCTTCAACCCGCACTTCCTGCTCGATGGCCTCAGCGCGATCGAGGCGCCATTTGTCGAACTCGCCTTCACCCAGGCGGCCAAGCCCGTCGTCATTGCGGGCCTGAACTCCCTCGACGCCGAACCTGACGTGTCATTCCGCTACCTGCTGATGCCACGTCGCCTGCTCTCCTGATCGCTCACCTTTAGGAGCAAACTCATGCATCTTGGACTCGTCGGTCTCGGCAAGATGGGCGGCAACATGCGCGAGCGCATGCGCCAACGAGGCGTCACGGTCACCGGATATGACCGCAATCCAGAGGTCAGCGACGTAGCGTCGTTGGCCGAACTGGTCGAAGCCCTCCCCTCGCCCAAGGTGGTCTGGGTGATGGTTCCGGCCGCAGACCCAACCCACGCCACGATCGCCGAACTCAAAGACCTGCTCTCTGAGGGAGATGTCGTCGTCGACGGCGGCAACTCTCGTTGGACCGACGACAAGATCCACGCCGCCGACCTGGCCGAGAAGGGGATCGGCTTTGTCGACTGTGGGGTCTCCGGAGGCGTTTGGGGTCTGACCAATGGCTACGCGCTGATGGCTGGCGGCGACCCGGCCAACATCGCCAAGGTGCAGTTCGCCTTCGATGCGCTTCGGCCCGAGGGTGAGTTCGGCTGGGTGCACGCTGGCTCCAAGGTGGGCGCTGGCCACTTCGCCAAGATGGTGCACAACGGGATCGAATACGCGCTGATGCAGGCCTACGCCGAGGGCTACGAACTCCTTGAAGCGGTCGACGAGGTCGACAACGTCACCGAGGTGTTCCGTTCCTGGCGCCAGGGCACCGTGATTCGTTCGTGGTTGCTCGACCTGCTGGTGGCTGCTCTGGACGAGGACGAGGGTCTGGCCGGAATCCGCGGCTATGCCGATGACTCCGGAGAAGGACGCTGGACAGTTGAGGCGGCGATCGCCAACGCCGTACCCATGCCTGCGATTGCGGCTTCGCTCTTTGCTCGGTTTGCCTCGCGCCAAGACGACTCCCCGGCAATGAAGGCGGTCGCGGCGATGCGCAACCAGTTCGGTGGGCACGCTCTGCACACCTCACCGCCTCCCGGCGGCGACGCCGCGCCTGCCTAAATCGGTGTACGTCGCACATCTGACGCTGCACAACTTCCGGTCCTACTCCGATCTGGACCTGGAACTTCCCTCTGGACCCGTGTCGTTCGTCGGTAGCAACGGCCAAGGCAAGACCAACATCGTTGAAGCGATCGACTACTTGGCGCGCCTGGGATCGCATCGAGTGGCCGCAGACGCGGCACTGGTGCGGGCCGGGGAACAACAGGCAGTGGTGCGGGCTGCGGTTGACAAAGCTGGCCGACGCGCTGTGCTCGAAGTGGAGATCAATCCGGGGCGCTCCAACCGGGCCAAGGTCAACAGAGCCGCACTCCCGCGGGCGCGGGAGTTGGTCGGGTTGCTGCGCAGCGTGGTGTTCTCCCCGGAGGACCTGGCTCTGGTCAAGGGCGATCCGTCGGAGCGACGCCGCTTCCTGGATGACTTGTTGGTGCTGCTCACCCCGAGGTACGCCGGCACGAAGGCCGACTACGACCGGGTGCTCAAACAGCGCAATTCGCTGCTCAAAACCGCCAGAGTCACGGGTCGGTCGAGCGCGGCCATCGACACCTTGGCGGTGTGGGATGCCAACTTGGCACGACTGGGCGCTGAGATCATCCAGCGCCGTTTCGCCGCGGTCACCGCTCTCCTGCCCGAGGTCGCCACTGCATACGCGGCGGTTGCGAAGGGGGCCCGAGTCGACGATGCGGGCCTGACCTACCGCTCAGTGGTCAGCCAGATCGGGCCGGAGTCGTCGGTGCCAGACATCGAAGCGGCCATGTTGAGCGACCTGGCGCATCGCCGCAACGACGAACTTGATCGTGCGATCACCCTGGTCGGACCGCATCGTGACGATCTGCTGCTCAACTTGGGACCTTTGCCGGTCAAGGGCTATGCCTCGCACGGGGAATCATGGAGTTTTGCCCTGGCGCTTCGGTTGGCGTCGTATGAGGTGTTGAAAGCCGACGGCGACGACCCGATCCTGATCCTCGACGACGTCTTTGCGGAGTTGGATGTGACTCGGCGCGATCATTTGGCGACCTTGGTCGTCGATGCCGAACAGGTGCTGGTGACGGCTGCGGTCGCCGACGACGTACCCGAAGCGCTGGCTGGAACGCGCTTTGTCGTGGCCGACGGGAGCGTGACTCGTGTCGGATGAGACCTCACCCACCCATGACGAGACCGGCACCGACCTGGCTCGTTTGATTGCCCGTGGACTGGCTGGCCGCACGCGCAAAGTACGCCGGCCGCGCACATCGCCGCCCACTCCGCCACGAGCCAGCAGCGCCCACCCCGACGATCGCGATCCGGCCCTGATTGACGTCACGCTTGAGCGCCTTGTGGAGGAGCGTGGCTGGCACAGCGACCTCCAAGTGCACGGTCTGTTCTTGCGCTGGGCGGCGCTGGTAGGCCGAGAAGTCGCCGACCACGTCACTCCGATCTCGTTTGAGGACGGCCGACTGGTGGTCCAAGCCGACACCACCGCGTGGGCTCAGCAGATGAAGTTGCTTGCCGCCACCGTCGTACGCCGACTCAATCAGGAACTCGGCGACGAAACCGTCCGGTTTGTCGATGTACGCGGGCCGAAGGGCCCCACCTGGGTCAAGGGCAAACTTCGAGTCAAAGGTCGCGGCCCGCGAGACACTTATGGGTAGCCACTTGACCTGGGAGTTTGGTACTGGACCTGGCAGATCTGCCGGGTGAAGTAGCAAAGTCACAAGTGAACTTGTGACTTTGTTCCCCAAAATGCGCCCCTACCAGCCCCGCCAACGTACGGGGACACCAACGACTGCCCAGCAAGCCGTCTTTGGGCCGATTTCAGCCCCCTCAGACGATGTTTTGCACAAAACATCCCCCCTCCGCTGTGCAAAACCACCGGATTTGCCGGCACTGGCGGGTAGACTGGCGCTTCGGCGCCGAGCCCACCAGCGAGGCGCCACAGTTGTGTCGAACGAGCGCCCAACTTCGGGCCGCAACCAAGACAGGGGTTCGCCGGGTGGCAGACCAGTCCCGCGATGAAGCACACATGTCCGGCAACTCAGGACACGCGGTTGAAGAAGGCAAATACGACGCCAGCGCGATCCAGGTCCTCGAAGGCCTTGAGGCAGTGCGCAAGCGGCCAGGAATGTATATCGGGTCGACCGGCGAACGGGGGTTGCACCACCTGATCTGGGAGGTCGTCGACAACTCCGTCGATGAGTCCCTGGCCGGCTACTGCGACCGGATCGTGCTCACCTTGCAGGCCGACGGCGGCATGCGCGTCGAAGACAACGGTCGTGGCATTCCCACTGACACCGCTCCCGGTCTCGACGTACCTGCGGTGACGCTGGCTCTCACCGTGCTGCACGCCGGTGGCAAGTTCGGTGGCGGTGGCTACAAGGTCTCGGGTGGTTTGCACGGGGTCGGCATTTCGGTGGTCAACGCCCTGTCGAGCCACTTGATTGTCGAGGTGAAGAACCGCGGCCACCTGTGGAAGCAGAGCTTCTCCCTCGGTGTGCCCGACGGAGAGTTGGAGCAGGTTCGCGCGCTGGAGCCCGGTGAGCAAAGTGGCACCACGGTGACCTGGTATGCCTCGCCCGACATCTTCGAGACCACCGACTACAACATCGACACGATCATCACCCGAATTCGTGAGATGGCCTTCCTCAACAAGGGCCTCGAGATCGTCGTACGCGATGAGCGACCGGCCGAAATTGAGGACCTCGAGACCGATCCGCTCCAGGCCGACGTGGGGGAGACCGAGAAGTCCGAGCGCGTCTTCAAGTACGACAGGGGCTTGGTCGACTACGTCGAATACCTCAACCGTCGCAAAGACAAAGCCAATCCGACGGTGATCAACTTCGAGGCGACCACCCCGGAGAGTGTCGAGAACCAGATGAGTCTCGAACTCGCGATGCAGTGGAACACCTCCTACCAGGAGTCGGTGCACACCTTCGCCAACACGATCAACACCCACGAAGGCGGCACCCACGAAGAAGGCTTCCGCTCCGCACTCACCTCGCTGGTCAACAGTTGGGGCGAGGAATGGGGTCTGATCAAGAAGCGCGAAGATCGGGTCTCTGGTGACGACATCCGCGAAGGCCTGACCGCGATCATCTCGGTCAAGCTGGGTGAGCCCCAGTTTGAGGGCCAGACCAAGACCAAACTCGGCAACACCGAAGCCAAAGGCTTTGTGCAGCGCGTGGTCAATGACCAGTTGGGTGACTGGCTGGAGAAGAACCCGGCCGAGGGCAAGGAGATCATCCGCAAGGCCCAAGCCGCCGCCCACGCCCGCATGGCCGCCCGCAAGGCGCGTGACCTGGCCCGCTCCCGCAAGGGTCTGCTGGGTGGGGGTGGCCTGCCCGGCAAGTTGGCCGACTGCCAGTCGACCAACCCGGCCGAGTGCGAGGTGTTCATCGTCGAGGGCGACTCCGCGGGCGGTTCGGCCAAGCAGGGTCGCGACCCCCGGATCCAGGCGATCCTCCCGATCCGCGGCAAGATCCTCAACGTCGAGAAGGCCCGCATCGACAAGGTGCTGGCCAACACCGAGGTGCAGGCGATCATCTCCGCGCTTGGCACCGGCATTCAAGAAGAGTTCGACGCCGACAAGTTGCGCTATCACAAGATCGTGCTGATGGCCGATGCCGATGTCGACGGTCACCACATCAACACGCTGCTGCTGACGCTGCTGTTCCGCTTCATGAAGCCGTTGATCGAGCAGGGCTACGTCTACATGGCTCAGCCTCCGCTCTATCGGTTGCGCTGGAACAAGCCAGCCGAGCACGAATTCGTGTACTCCGACGCCGAGCGCGACGCCTTGATGAAGGACGGCTTGGAGAACGGCAAGAAGTTGCCCAAGGAGATGCCGGTCCAGCGCTACAAGGGTCTGGGTGAGATGAACGCCGATGAGTTGTGGGAGACCACGATGGACCCGGAATTCCGCCTCATGCGCCAGGTGACGCTGCAAGACGCCGCGCAGGCCGATGAGATCTTCTCGATTCTGATGGGCGAAGACGTGGAGCAACGGCGCAGTTTCATTCAGCGCAACGCTCGCGACGTCCGGTTCCTCGATATCTGAGCGTCTCTACCCCTATCTACGTTTAGTTCTAGATTCCACGAGAGAAGTCAATCGTGACTGAAACCCCCATCGACGGCACCGGCGCCAACAGCCCTGACCGGATCGAACCGATCGAACTGCAAACCGTCATGCAGCAGTCCTACATCGACTATGCGATGACGGTGATCGTTGGGCGCGCGCTTCCCGACGTACGCGACGGGCTGAAGCCCGTTCACCGCCGCATCCTCTATGCGATGTACGACGGCGGCTACCGCCCTGACCGCGGATTCAACAAGTGCTCGCGCATCGTCGGTGACGTGATGGGTCAATATCACCCACACGGCGACTCCGCGATCTACGACACCTTGGTCCGCCTGACTCAGCCGTGGGTGATGCGCGCGCCGCTGGTGCAGGGGCAGGGCAACTTCGGCTCGGCTGGAAACGACCCGGCTGCGGCCATGCGATACACCGAGTGCCGGATGGCACCTCTGGCGATGGAGATGGTGCGCGACATCGACGAGGAGACCGTCGACTTCGTGCCCAACTACGACGGCAAGGGCGAAGAGCCCACCATTCTGCCGGCCCGCTTCCCCAACCTGTTGGTCAACGGTTCGGCGGGGATCGCGGTCGGAATGGCCACCAACATCCCGCCGCACAACCTCAAAGAGGTGGCCGAGGGCGTGCAGTGGTCGCTCGACCATCCCGACGCCTCCCGTGAGGAACTGCAAGATGCGCTGATCGAGCGGATCAAAGGCCCCGACTTCCCGATGGGTGCGCTGATTGTCGGTCGCGCCGGCATCGAGCAGGCCTACCGCACCGGTCGCGGCTCGATCCAGCAGCGCGCAGTCGTGGAGATCGATGAAGACTCCGAGGGGCGCACCTGCCTGGTGATCTCGGAGTTGCCCTACATGGTCAACCCCGACAACCTCGCGCTCAAGATTGCCGAGTTGGCCGATTCGGGTCGGGTCCAGGGCATCGCCGACGTGCGCGATGACTCCTCCTCGCGCACCGGCCAGCGGTTGGTCGTCGTACTCAAGCGCGACGCGGTGGCCCGAGTGGTGCTCAACAACCTCTTCAAGCACACCGAACTACAGACCAACTTCAGCGCCAACATGCTGGCTCTGGTTGACGGGGTGCCGCGCACGCTGAGCATCGACCAGTTCATCAGCAACTGGATCACCCACCAGATCGACGTGATCCAGCGTCGCACCCGCTACCGCTTGCGCAAGGCCGAGGAGCGGGCCCACATCTTGCGTGGTCTGGTCAAGGCCCTCGACATGCTGGACGAGGTGATCGCCTTGATCCGCGCCAGCGCGAGCGCGGAGGCAGCCCGCACCGGGTTGATGGAGTTGCTGGAGATTGACGAGATCCAGGCTCGCGCCATTCTCGACATGCAGTTGCGCCAACTCGCGGCTTTGGAGCGCCAGCGGATCATCGACGATCTGGCCAAGATCGAACTCGAGATCGCCGACCTCCTCGACATCCTTGCCGACGAGGCGCGCCAGCGCCGGATCGTGTCGGAGGAGTTGGCCGAGATCGTCGCGAAGTACGGCGATGACCGGCGCACCGACTTCATCGCCGCCGACGGCGACCTGTCGATGGAAGACCTGATTCCCGATGAGGATCTGGTGGTCACGATCACTCGCGGGGGTTATGCCAAGCGCACTCGCGCCGACCAGTACCGCACCCAGAAGCGGGGCGGCAAGGGTGTGCGCGGAGCGGCGCTGCGTGGAGACGACGTGGTCGAGCACTTCATGGCCACCTCCAACCACCACTGGCTGCTCTTCTTCACCACTGCTGGTCGGGTCTACCGCACCAAGGCCTACAACCTGCCCGAGGCCTCGCGCGACGCCAAGGGCGGCCACGTTGCTGGGCTGTTGAGCTTCCAACCCGACGAGTCGATCGCTCAGGTGTTGGCGATCCGTGACTACGAACAGGCGCCGTACCTGGTCTTGGCGACCCGCAGCGGCCTGGTCAAGAAGACCCGACTGGCCGAATACAACTCTCCACGTCAGGCGGGCGTGATCGCGATCAACTTCCGCGAAGACGATGACGAGTTGATCGGAGCGGAGTTGGTCAACGCCGACGACGACATCTTGTTGGTCTCGCGCAAGGGACAGGCGATCCGGTTCCGCGCCGATGACTCGCAGTTGCGTCCGATGGGTCGGGCTACCAGTGGTGTGCAGGGGATGAAGTTCCGCCCCGGTGATTCGCTGCTGAGCATGTCGATCATTCGGGCGGCGGAGTCGACTGAGGGCCAGGAGCGGCCGCAGTACGTCTTCACCATCACCGACGGTGGGTTTGCCAAACGCACCTTGATCTCCGACTACCGAACCCAGTCGCGTGGCGGTCTTGGCATCAAGGCGATGGCGTTGGCCAACGAAGATCGTGGCGTCCTGGTCGGTGCCTTTATCGTCGAAGACGGCGACGAGGTGCTGTCGGTGACCAGTGGCGGACAGGTCGTCCGCTCGCCGATTGACGAAGGGTTCCGCCCGATGGGTCGATCCACGATGGGGGTCAAGTTTGTGACGCCGAAGTCAGGTGACTCGGTGGCGCAGGTGGCTCGCAGTGTGGAGAAGCCGGACGAACCGGTCGCTGAAGAGTCCGAAACTGACCCCGAGGCGGTCGCTGATGCAGAGGCGAATGCCCAGGATGCGACAATCTCCGAGACCGACGAGCAGCAGGCACCCCAGGAGGACTGATGACCCCGCACGAGCAGGGCAGCGGCCATTCGGTGACCGACGACCTTGAAATTGTCGATGCAACCATCGACTCCGCACCCGAGGAGACTGCGGTGGACGCGCCGACCATGGCAATGGATCTGAGTGAGATCAATGCCGAGTCCGAGGCGCCTGCGTCAGACGAGGTGGTTGGTGAAACCGAGGAGATCATCCCGGTGCCGCCTACCGAGGCTGAGGTCGCCGAGGCAATCGGGGTCGAGCAGGCCGAGGTAGACGCGATCGTCAACGGTGAAGATGCATCCGCTGAGTCCGAGGATGCGGCCGACGACGCCGCCGAGGCTGGCGACGAGTCTCAGACGGATGAGTCGCAAGCGGACGAGCCTCAGGTGGACGAGGCCCAAGCGGACGAGCCTCAGGTAGACGAGGCCCAAATTGATCACACCGACAGCGACGCGGTTGACGATGACGTGGTCGCCGAAGCGGACGTCGAAGAAGATGCCGCCGATGACGCGGTTGCTGAGACTGTTGTGGGTGAGGGCGTCGAGACCCCGGAGTCCGCTGCCGCCGACTCTGCTGTCACCGACTCTGTTGACACCGACTCTGCCGACGAGCTGACGATTCCCGTGGCGGGCGCGGCGGCGGTGGGCGCGGTGGCGGCCGCCACCGCAACTAGTGCTGCTGAACGCACAAGCACCATGTCGGCGTTGTCAAAGGAGTCGCTCAAAGAGAAGTTCGCGCGCAAACCTGCGACCGCCGTACCGACCGCTCCAGTGGCGGCGGCCCCGGCTCGCGGGCCGCGCAAGGCACGCTTGCGGTTGCTCCAGATCGACCCATGGACGGTGACCAAGACCGCGTTCTTGCTCTCGATCGCGCTGGGAATCATCACGATCGTGGCGGTCGGGTTGGTCTACGCGGTGTTGAGCGCGGCGGGAGTGTGGAACTCGATCAACAACGCGATCGCCCCGCTGTTGGGCAACGACTCGGGCTTCCGAGTGCAGGACTATGTCAGCGCGTCGCGGGTGATGGGCTTCACCTCCCTGCTCGCCGTGGTTCAGGCGCTATTGCTGACGGCGTTGGCCACGCTGGCGTCATACCTCTATAACCTGGCCGCCAGCCTCCTCGGCGGCATCGAGGTCACTCTCGGCGAAGACAACTAGACCCGTTTTGGTCTGGCTCCTCACGCTGCGGTAACCTCCTCGTCGGTCGTCGTACGACGTCCGAAACGGGCCTATAGCTCAGACGGTTAGAGCGCTTCCCTGATAAGGAAGAGGTCACAGGTTCAAGTCCTGTTAGGCCCACCAACTCACGACGGACGACGGCACGGGCTGTGGCTGCCACTGCTTCGTCCGCACCACCGCGGCCATGTCGACCTTGCAGCGAACCAGCAAGGTGATCCAGCCCCTCCAGGGTCGGACCATCGGCCCGGGGCAGGCCGTCGCGATGGCCCGAATCCCGCCAGCCCAGGTCACGGAGAAGTGCGGAAATCTGCTCTGGCCAGGCCGGCCGTGGGACACGCCATCCGACCGGCAGTGCATCGAGCCCGCTCCAGTGCGCTCTCCGACACCTCCTCAACTCGAAGACGATGCTCCCACCCGTCGCCGAAGTCGTACTCGTACCAAATCTCGTCGCCCTTGGCAGCCACCACCTGACCAAGGCGTACGTCCGTCCTCCAACACCCCGTCTTCGCCCTCATCGATCACCTCGTGCAGTGTCCTTAGGGCAATGTCGCTAGGCAGTTCAAGCCTTCGCCAGACAGGGGGCTTGGTGCCGATCCGGTCTCGACGGACTCGAAGGGCGCGGGTCCTCGGATCGGGTTCGTGCAACCGTGGGTGCGGCCGCTGCAGGAACGACGCAGTGAGCGCATCGGCCCGATCTCGCAGCACCGACTGCAGCAAGCTTCGGATCTGGTCAGGGCTAGCGGTGCCTAGGTGATCCCGCAGGAGCGTCTCAACATCGTCGTGGGTGGTCACACAGCAAACTGAACCATCGGGCAAGCTACGTGGCGTTGAGTTCGGGGAATCCATCTTCCAGCCGCACGGCCTGATAGCCGGCAGCGCGCAGGTCGCGCACGGCGTAGGCCGACATCACGCAATACGGACCCCGGCAGTAGGCGACCACGGGGGTGCCGACGGGAAGTTCGGCCATGCGCTCGGCGAGTTCGGAGACCGGGATGTTGATCGCGCCTTCGAGGTGGCCGGTGGCGAACTCGTTCTCAGGGCGTACGTCGACGACCACGACCTGCCCCGATTCGGCTAGTTGATCCAATTCGGCCAGGGTGACTGGGCGGCTTCCGTCGACGGCACCGAAGAACGAACTGGCCAAGGCGGCCACGTCGGCAATCCGGTGTTCAGCCAAGCCAACGAGTCGGTGGTAGCTCTCGGCGACTCTGGGGTCGGAGATGGAGTAGATGCGGGTGGTGCCTTCGGCACGCCGTACGACCATGCCTGCGCCTGCCAGCACCTGCAGGTGGCGCGAGGTGTTGGCCACCGACGAACTCACTGCGTTGGCGAGGGACTCAACCGATCGCTCGCCATTGGAGAGTACGTCGATGATCTCGACCCGCTTCGGGTGCCCGAACCCCGCCGCAACGCGGGCAAAGTGGGCATAGACGGCGTCTTTGAATTCGCGGCCTGACGGTGCGCTGGACGCCTCCATAGTGTGAGTATTGCCCCAACTCTTGTATTCACGAAATTTGTTGAATACACTCGGGCCAGTTCCACAAACGGCGTCATGAGAACCAAGGGAACCCCCGAGCTCTTTGGATCTCGTGCCGCCGACCTACCGCCTCCGGGCGGTTGGGGGGAGGTAGCCGCGAGGGCGGTGGCAGTTCCGCGCAAGCGGGCGTCACCGCCCTCGCGTTCGTTTTGGCCAACGTCCTAGGCCCAGCCGGTAACCTCTTTGAGGACACCAACCACTTGGGAGATGACATGAAGAAGCTGCTGCTCGTTCTCGCTGCCGCCGTGGCCGGCGCCGTCGTGAAGAAGCGCATCGACGCCGCCAACCAGGAGCAGGCCCTCTGGCACGAAGCCACCGACCCAGTCTCGAAGGCCTAACCAGGCCCGATTTTTCGCGGGCGTGCATCATCTGAAACGATGACGCCCGTCCGGGGCCTTGGCGCAATTGGTAGCGCACCTGCTTTGCAAGCAGGGGGTTAGGGGTTCGAGTCCCCTAGGCTCCACACAGAGAAACCCCAGTTCAACTGGGTTTTTTCGCATTTTAGAGTGTGCTGCCAGGAGGCCTGACATCGGCGCCTGTGCCAAACTGGTGCCAGATTGACGGGATGGCCGCCAGACCTGCCGCATCACCGGGCGGCGATCTCGAAGGGGGATGATGGTGGCGTGGATTGGAACGACGAGGCTCACCTGCGCGCACTTGTGAATCGCCTGCGAGCCTTGAGCGCAGAGACCGAATGGTTAGAACTGAAGGTCGACAACGTCGAACCCGATTCGATCGGTGAATACATCTCGTGTCTCTCGAACTCCGCCGCTCTCGGGGGCCAGGAAACAGCCTTCATGCTTTGGGGTGTCCGCGACCATGACCACAGCGTCGTTGGCACGCAGTTTCGCCCGGCTGCCGCGAAAATCGGCAACGAAGACCTCTATCCCTGGCTTCTACGCTTTCTCGACCCGCATGTCGACTTCTCGTTCCACTCGGTCGAGGTGGATGCCGTCCCCGTTGTGATCCTCAGGGTTGAGGCCGCTGCGAAGTATCCGGTCAAGTTCAAGCACGTTGGCTATGTCCGGGTGGGGTCATACAAGAAGAAGCTGAGCCACCACCCCGACCATGAGCGGCGTCTTTGGCGGGTGCTGGATGCGCACTCCTTCGAGTCTGGGACGGCTGTCAGCGACCTGTCTGTCGAGGATGTCGTTCAACTTCTCGACTACCCGTCGTTCTTTCACCTGCGCAAGGTGCCCCTTCCCGAGAGTCGGTCTTCGATCATCGAGGCGCTGGAGGGTGCGCACGTGATCCGCAACAACGTCGAAGACCAGTGGCAGATCACCAACGCCGGAGCCCTGCTCTATGCCCGTGATCTTCGGGACTACCCAAGCCTGTCCCGCAAAGCTGCTCGGGTTGTGCACTATGACGGCACCTCCAGGATCAAGACCAAGAAGGAACAAGTGGGCCAGCGAGGCTACGCAACTGGCTTTCAAGGGCTGATTTCGTACGTCGCGGATCAACTACCCAACAGTGAGGTGATTCAGGGCGGGATCCGCATGGACGAACTACAGTTTCCGCAACTTGCCATCCGCGAGCTTGTCGCCAATGCGCTGATCCATCAAGACCTGACGATCACCGGGGCTGGGCCCATGGTCGAGATCTTCGACGATCGGCTGGAGATCACCAACCCTGGCACTCCGCTGCTAGATCCACTGCGTTTCATCGACCTGGCGCCACGCTCGAGAAACGAGTTCGTCGGTGCTGAGATGCGGCGGATCGGAATCGCTGAAGAGCGCGGGAGTGGGTGGGACAAGGTGGCATTTGAGATCGAGTTCCATCAGCTTCCCCCTGCCACCGTGGAGGTCAAAGACGATCAGACACGAGTGACACTGTTCGCACCCCAACCGCTCACAAAGATGGATAAGCCCCAGCGGGCCCTGGCGGTCTACCAGCACGCATGCTTGCGCTACGTGAGCAACGAGCCGACCAATAACGCCAGCATCCGAGCTCGTTTTGGGATTTCGGAGCGCAACAAGGCAACTGCCTCGAGGATCATCCGAGAAGCCATTGATGAGGAGCTCATGGTCCCCTACGACCCAGAGGCAGGTCCCCGGGTGATGAGGTATGTCCCCTTCTGGGCGAATCCGGAGCGGTGATTGTTGATGGAAACCTGCATGGCGTCTGTCTGAGTGGGACGAAACCACCTCTGACCTGCACAAACGCTGGAGAGCGATTGTTGATCGAAACCTGCACGGTACGTCTGCCACCCTGCTCGGGGCGGGTTTTTACATCCCGGAGCTTCGCAAGTTGAGATAGCGCACGTTGCCATCAGCGCCGTCGCAGTTCAGCGACCAGATAGTGGTGTCGTACTTCTATTCTTCAGGTTGGTTCACAGTACGACGCGGTCTGCCGAGCGCACCGGAACTCAGAAGCGAGGTCGTCGACGTCGCGCCCCGGCTGTCCGCTCGCTGAGCACGCGTAGGTCACGTTTAGCGGATCCCACGGCTTTCCCACGACCCAAACGTCACGCCGCCGTCGGTGACCCATGAAGTCCTACCGTTGCACGAGTGACCTTGAGCGATCGCGCCAGCGGCGGATGGTGAACCGAAGACGATGTCTTTGGCGACGCGACCAATGCCGTCTTCAACAACGATGTAGCCGTCATCCACGAGCTTGCGGTGCTGGGCGCCCAACGCGGCGTACGACTTGATAGTGCTGTCGGTGTTGCCGGTCGCTTCCCAACTGGCCACTACTGCTGACCCCTCCAGCATGGTGAACTCACCATCAATCTGCTGTGCCATGGCTCTCACACCTCGGCCCTTGTTGACGAGCCGGAACACCGGTGAGACCAGCTGCTCCGATGTAGTCACTGGCGGCGCAGTGATCTCCCGCGTGCGGATTGCGTCGACGCCGAGCACAGGCAGCACGATCTGAAGTTGGTCGATGAAATAGTCCATGTCAGAGGCATGCGCTTCGGGGAGAAGTTGCATGGGCGGCGCAGTGCCATTGTCGAGTACGACGCGCGCGGCCTGCGTGGCGAGCGCAATCAGGCGGGACTCGAAATATCTCCCATGAGCCTTGGTGAGATTGGCGTCCTTCGACGTAATCACGACGACCCTCCGCCAGAAGTCTTTGTTGGCGTCGTGATTGCGAAGTCGCGCTTTGAAATCATCGGTCTCGCCGATATAGCACCGGGTTCCGCCACCCTCGTCGTCCGGTCCGAGGAGCAGGTAAACGCATGTGCCTGAGAGCTCCGGCCTGCGAACGAGTGTGCTCATCTCCGCTCGCGGAGCGCTGAGCACCTGTCCGGTCCAGAGGTCGCTCTACCTACGACGCCGACAAGAACTCCCGGTAGCGTGCATCCAACAGAACCCGATCCGGACGCTGGGTTCGCCGTTCCGGAAGAACCATTAATTGCTGGCCGTGGAAGTCCTGGATCCCGTGGCGCAACATGGGTCCGTCGACCTCGTGCAGCACTCTCTCGTTGATCTCCACCTGATAGTCCGGGGTGATCCCCAAAATCCGGCGGTCATAGGCCGCGTGGTGCATCTTGCAGAGCGCGAGCCCGTTGGTGATGTCGGGGACGCCTCCGGAGGCGTCCTCTTGGATGTGGGCGGCATCGAGAAGTTCGCCGTGGCGGAATGAGCACACAGCGCAGGAGGTCCGGTAGGCGCGGAGCACGGCGGCTCTGAACGGACGCTGGTGCAGGCGTTGGCGCATCATTTGCTCGCGGTACGCCGCATCGATCCTCACCGGAGGCGTCCAGGCGGAGTCGATCAGGGGTACGTCGTTGATGTCGATCATGAACTGCAGACTCGACGGCTGCTCCTGGGTGACAAAGACCGGGTAGAGAGCGCTGTAGCCGCCACCCTGCACGCCTTGCCACCAGATCAGCGGAACCCCTTGGACCATGGCTTCCCGCAGCGCGCGATTGTCAGAGTGATTCGGGTCAGTCCCACGCATCTTGTAGCCGCATCGGCCGTCGGTGCCGACCAGGTCGTCGTCGTACGGCCGCATGGACCCGTGTGGGCGATACACCGTGCGGATCGCCAGGGCGGCGGTGAAGTCGCGAGGCTTCCAGATCCCCTGCTGGGTCGGCATCAGCCGAACGCGCTCGCCGGCCAGAACGAGAGCGCTGGTCTCGGCCTGGGTGAAGGTTTCCTTGCCCTGGGCCCGCTGCTTGTCCAACCACAGGAACGCTGCGTTCCTGATCTGGGCCTCGCGGGTGAACGGGTCGGCGGCCATGTGGTGAGTATGACGACGTTGAGGGGTATTGGGGAGAGTGTTCGGCCGTGAGGTACGCCGGGGTTCGGCAGCGGGTCCAGATGCTTGTCTGAATGTCTTGTTGAGCTCTCTCAGGACTGATAGAATCGAACACATGTTCGAGTCATCCTCCGTCGCCACAAGCGGCGCTTCCCTGGTGATGACTCAGCATGCCCTCAGTGCTCTAGCCCTCGACTACACACCTTTGGGTGGGTCTGAAGCGGCTTTGATCGACATGATCACGTCGTTGGAGAAGCTCAAGTCGGCGGCTGCTGCAGCGCAGGCCCGGCTTGCAGCGGAGATTTCGTCGCGCCGTGCCAACGCCCAGGGTGCACGCGGCCTTGGGAGTGAGATTGCGCTGGCTCGGCGCGAGTCACCCCACAAGGGGTCGCGGTTGCTCGGCCTGGCGACGGCGTTGGTGCACGAGATGCCGCACACCTACCGAGCGCTGGCGATGGGGGAGATCAGTGAGTGGCGGGCGACGCTGATGGTGCGCGAGACCGCGGTGCTCACCCTCGAAGACCGCGCTGAGGTCGATCGGCGCATGGCTGGCAAGCTGACCAGTTGGGGTGACAAGCAGATCGCCAACAAGGCGCGTGCGCTTGGCTATCAGCTCGACCCTGGCTCGGCGATTCGCCGTGTTCGCGGTGCCGCCTCCGATCGGAGAGTGGGACTGCGACCGGCGCCCGACACGATGACGTACTTGACCGGGTTCCTGCCCGTCCAAGCCGGCGTGGCCTGCTGGGCGGCGCTGACTGAGGCGGCTGATCGGCTCCGCAGTGCTGGCGACGAACGATCCCGAGGTCAGATCATGGCCGACACATTGGTCGAACGAATCACCGGTAGTGCCGCCACGGGGCCTGGCTTGCCAGTGAGCCTCAATGTGACCATGACCGATCTGGCCCTTCTCGGTGACAGTGATGAGGCCGCGCACCTCCAGGGCATCGGACCGATCCCGGCGTTCGTCGCTCGGGAGATCGTCCGCGAAGCCGACAAGGTGTGGCTGACCCGCCTCTTCACTCGCCCCGGCAGCGACGAACTGATCGCCATGGAGCAGCGCGGCCGCGTGTTCACCGGCCAGTTGCGCAAGTTCCTGATCCTGCGTGACGACGTGTGCAGCACACCATGGTGCGACGCTCCGGTGCGGCACATCGATCACATCCAACGCCATGCTGACGGCGGCCCCACCAGCGCCGACAACGCTCAGGGGCTCTGCGTCACCTGCAACCTCACCAAAGAAGCGCCCGGTTGGCAGACCGAGCGAGATCCCGACGTACGACAGATACGGATTACGACGCCTGCGGGGGTCAAGTACGGCGAGAGCCCGCCACCTCAACTACGAGTCGACTCTGCTTGGACCGACTGGGAGGTCGAGATAGAAGCCGCCTGATTCGGCCGACTAGTCCTTCACCACTTCGCCACCAGCGGACTCCCAGTCTTGGATGCCGCCAGCGAGGTCGTAGACCTTCTGGAACCCGGCTGCCTTCATCGCTGCGGTGGCGGTGGCTGAGCGGTTGCCGGAGCGGCAATAGACGGCATACGGCACGTTCGGATCGAGGCCGACCAGTCCGGAGGCGAATTCGGGGGACGACACGTCGAGGTTGACCGCATTGGGGAGGTGGCCGGCGTTGTACTCCGCTGGAGTGCGCACATCGAGGATCACTGTGTCGGGAAGTTTGAGCGCGGCGGCGAACTTCTCCACCTCTATC
>WBZP01000362.1_pt1 | contig 62189 bp, 56 predicted proteins | sample 5204301 | NCBI WGS metagenome assembly WBZP01 (sample SAMN12412401, study PRJNA552823) | activated sludge metagenome | isolation source: activated sludge from nitrification reactor of wastewater treatment plant... | place: USA: Pennsylvania | collected 2017 | reverse complement strand
CCCGGCCGGAATACCAATCGGCGGGTTCGTCGTGCGAACATGGTGGCCGCGATACCCCAGGGGCGGTAGCTCAGTTGGTTAGAGCCGCGGACTCATAATCCGTTGTTCTTGATGTTTGTCGCTGACGGCAGTCGACGCCAAATCACGAAAAATGAACTACTAGCTGCGTAAATTCTGTCAGATAGTGTCGGCAGTTAACGGCAGTGAATGAGAGCACTGCGGTATTATTGCGGTATTGATCCGACCTATGTCGACTGCCATGGGCCCGTGAAACCCGGGCCGGGCGCCGCAAGGGGCCACAGTCTGGAACGCGCACCTAGGCGCAACGAAATGAGAAGGTCGAGCGCGGTCGTCTGCGGCTGGGGTGTCAGCGGGAGGCCGCACAATTCTCCCCGTGAGATGCAACCGATTCCGCGAGGACGGCGCCTGGCCCGAGACAGCTACGTACTGATTCTGTCGCTTGCCGGCCACAAGATCACCGGCTACAGGACTGTTCATAGGGAGCGAAAGTGGGAGCAGTGCAAGATGGCAAGTCCCGGTTCAAGAGCGACGGGAAGACGCGGAAGGCATCTGGCCGCGCCTCCAACCGGGGTAAGGGGTCGGTCTGGCCGACTTTCATCGCAGCTTCGACCCTGACTCTGTCCATCTGACTGCGTCGAAGCCTCGCTGGATGACTAACGGGGCTCGAGTCGACTTAGCTTCGGCTTGGGGTCAGGCAGTCCGGCGAACGCCGGACCCCGATGATTCCGCCGCGGGCGGTCGATATAAGTCTCGGTCTCGCATTACTTTCATCGTTAACGGTCTTGGCATCGGTAGAGCAAGCCGGCGCCGCTGATGGACACTTGCCAAGTGGGCTTCGCTCTGCGTGCCAGCGCGTTCGCTGTCGGATTGGTATCGATCCTGTTCTCTATCGCGCCCTTGCCTCGCGGGCATGCAGACGCAGTGGGCTACCTGATCAATGTCACGGTGCGACCCGGTTACAACTTCCCAGATGCTAACGGCGCCTTGGCCTACGGATATGGCGTATGCGACCGAGTGCAGAAGGGTGATTCGTATCCCGCTATCGTTTCCGCTGTCTCCGCAGACTTTCCGGCACCAGACGAGTATCAGAGCCTCTATCTGATTGGCCAAGCGGTCGATGAACTGTGTCCAGAACTGATTTGGCAGGTGCGGCGGGCGGCCGCGCACTAGCTGTCACTTGGAGGTGGTGGAGGTAACAATGTTGCGTCTAGGACTATTGACTGCAGGGCTTCTAGCGCTGTCACTTCCCCTAGCCTCTGTTGCGCTGGCCGACAACTCGCGACTGAACAATGGTGTCGTTCAGAACGTCTATGTTGTCCAGCGCCAGGCGGGTTGCACTACACAGCTACGAATTGATCCCGCTCTCCAACTGGCCGCGCAGTGGCAGGCCCAGGACGTCCTCCACAACAGGGACCTGGATGGGGACTTGGGCTCTGACGGATCGACACCGCAGAGTCGCGCGGCAGCTGCTGGGTTCACCGGGAGAGTTGCGCAGACTGTCGCGATCAATCAATCGCTGGCTATCAACAATCTCGACGTCATTAATCAGTGGTACTACGACCCGGTTGCCTACTCGACGATGGCGGATTGCTCGCACAACGCAATCGGAGTTTGGTCCGAGAACAGTCTGGATCGATCGGTGGTTGTGGCTGTTTACGGACAACGTGGCTGAGGGACGACCCATTCGGACCCCCGCATTGCGGGCCTCGAACCGGCTGTTCCGGCAAACGTCCCAGGATGGCTGTTACCGATGGCGTTATCGCGTCGCGGCGGTTCCGCCGAAAGCTTGAAATGTGACTGAGGCGTGGGCTTCACTGCTCTCAGACGGGCTCACCGGGCGTTTCTGAAACTCTCTGAACATCGCCGGCACTCTGCCGCTTGCGGTAATCGCTGGCTGGTCGGGAGAGCAAGAGAACGCCTGGATTGCCTGGACGAAGTTGTTCGCCGGCAGTTTGGAGCTTCGATTGATCTCAGTGACTGCCGCGACGCGCCCAGCGAGTGCGCTGGGTAGGTTCTTCGCGCTTGCGTTGGACACCCTAATAGCCATCCCCCGCAGACCGTTTGCGTGGCGTGAGTTGGTGATCCAATCCTGGTTCGTAGCCAGGGTGTCCTTGTTGCCGACCGTAATGCTCGCGATTCCCTACACCGTCTTGGTGGTGTTCACCTTCAACATTCTGCTGATGGAGTTCGGCGCCGCAGACTATTGCGGTACCACCGCTGCTTTGGCGACTGTCACCCAGGTGGGGCCCATCGTCACCGTGCTTGTCGTCGCGGGCGCGGGAGCGACGGCAATGTGCGCCGACTTGGGAGCACGAACCATCCGTGAAGAACTTGACGCCCTCAGGGTGATGGGAATCGATCCGGTCCAGGCCCTGATCGTTCCCCGTGTCCTCGCGGCGATGTTGGCAGCTACCCTCCTTTCGTCGATGGTGATCATTGTCGGCTTGGTCGGGGGATTCTTCTTCTCGGTTTTTGTCCAGCACGTCACTCCGGGCGCCTACGTGGCCGGGATGACACTGTTGACGCACGTTGCCGATGTGATCCTGGCCCTTGTCAAGGCCGCGATGTTCGGCGCCTCGGCCGGCATGATCGCCTGCTACAAGGGGATCACTGTGAAAGGCGGACCCTCCGGCGTCGGCAACGGCGTCAACGAGACGGTGGTCTTCACGTTTGTGGCCCTGTTCGCGATCAACATCATCGCCACTGCGGTCGGGGTCAAGGTGACGTTGTGACCGTCGCTGGGCAGCACTTTCCGCGCTTGACCCAGAGTGCCCGCCGCGCTCTTGACGGCTGGAAACGCATCGGACTGCAGACCAAGTTCTATGCAACGACGTTGCGATCGATCGGCGATGCCATAGTTCATTACCGGGCCGAGGTCTTACGACTCATCGCTCAGATGGGGATGGGGACAGGTGCACTTGCCGTCATTGGCGGGACCGTGGTGATCGTCGGTTTCCTGACACTGACCACCGGCGCGCTGGCATCAGTCGTCGGCTACAACCAGTTCTCCGATATCGGAGTGGAAGCGTTAACCGGCTTCGCGTCAGCGTATTTCAACGTGCGGCTGGCGGCTCCTGTCACCGCAGCCGTCGCCCTGACCGCAACCATCGGGGCTGGCGCCACTGCACAGGTCGGGGCCATGCGCATCAACGAAGAAATTGATGCACTGGAAGTAATGGGAATCCGGTCTATCGCCTATCTCGCGTCGACGCGCGTTCTCGCTGGAATCATCGTCGTCGTCCCGCTGTACTGCGTGGCGGTCTTGGCCTCATTTCTGTCCGCACGGGTCAGCACCACGTTTTTCTACGGGCAATCCACCGGGGTCTATGACCACTATTTCAATACGTTCCTATATCCGGTCACCATCTTGTGGTCCTTCTTGCAGGCGATCCTGATGGCCATCGTCATCATGCTGGTGCACACCTATTACGGATACAAGGCCACTGGAGGACCGGCAGGGGTGGGCGAGGCCGTAGGTCGCGCGGTGCGAACATCGCTCGTCGCCACCGGGATGCTCACCATATTCGTCTCTCTGGCCATTTACGGCCAGAGCGGAAACTTCAACTTCTCCGGCTGAGTGCGATGGAATCGGTCGAAGAAGAGGGAATCCACCCCGGTTGGTGGGCAGCCGGACTAATCCTGGCGATCGCCGGGGCGGTGTGGTTCTGCGCTGCACTCTTCGCCGGTAGCTTGCGCACGTTCATTCCGGTGACGGTGAAGTCTGACCGTGCCGGCCTGGTGATGGAGTCCGGAGCCAAGGTCAAGATGCGCGGCGTGGAGGTCGGCCGAGTCGCTGGAATCGACGGCGGAAATCCCGTAAGTCTTCGGCTACAACTCTATCCAGATCAGGCCAAGCTGATTCCGGCGAACGCTGAGGCACAGATCAGGGCGACAACGCTTTTCGGGGCCAAGTACGTTGATCTGCTCTACCCGGACAACCCGAGTACCAAAGCGATTTCAGCAGGAGCAGTTCTGATGTCGCGCAACGTCACCACCGAGGTCAACACGATCTTCCAGAATCTCAAAAATGTTCTGGATCAAGTTCAGCCCCAGAAGCTCAACGCGGTATTGACTGCGCTGGCGGACTCGGTCCGCGGACAGGGCGAAAGGATGGGGACCGCGCTGTCGGCCGCGAACCGAGTCCTCGGTGCGATAAATCCGCGAATGGAAGCGGTCAATTCCGACTGGCGGGCGCTCCGAGGATTCGCCGAAGCCTATGGGACGGCTGCACCGGATCTGATCAAGGTGCTCAGTGCCTTCAGTACCACCAGTGCGACACTTTCGAACAACAGCAAGGATCTTGACGTTCTCCTGCTGAGCGCGATCGGCTTTTCCGAGGCCGGAATCAAGCTACTCGCGCCCAATGAAGAGAACTTGGTTCAAGCAGTCAATAATCTCGCACCGACGACCGACCTGCTGAACAAGTACAACCCCGAGTACACCTGTCTTCTCGTGGGCGCCAAGTACTGGCTCGACAACGGCGGCTACGACATCGCAGGTGGCAACGGGCACTCAGTTGTCCTGGATGACGCGCTTCTCCTCGGGGATGACCCCTATCGCTACCCCGATAACCTTCCGATCGTCGCAGCTAAAGGCGGTCCAGGCGGAACGCCAGGGTGCGGATCCCTTCCCGACGTTGCGAAGAACTACCCGGTCCGCCAGCTCGTGACCAACACGGGTTGGGGCACCGGTCTCGATCTGCGGCCCAATCCAGGAATCGGCTTCCCAGGCTGGGCCAACTTCTTCCCGGTCACTCGCGGTGTGCCTGAACCTCCAAGCATCAGGTATACCGGTCCTCCCGCCCCCGGGCCGATCCCATATCCGGGAGCACCTCCGTATGGCGCGTCTGCACCCGACGCCAACCAGCCGGCTGCACCCGATGTGCCCCCAGCTCAGTCGCCACCGCCATGAGTGCTACCAGGTCCAGAGGAACACAACGATGAAGAAGACTCTGCGCAAGGCACTTTGGGGTCTCGCGGCGTTTGTGCTGTCGTGTGGCCTTGGCACAGTGGCCCTGTTCTTCATCTTTGGTCAGTTCCGGTCGCAATCGGTCAACACCTACAACGCTGAGTTCACCAATGTCAGCGGACTGAAGAAGGGCGACTTCGTCCGCATCGCCGGCGTGGAAGTTGGCAAGGTCAGGGGAATCTCGATGAATCCCGACCTCACACTCAATGTGGTCTTCTCCGCCGACGGGTCCGTCGTCTTGACGCAGGGCACCCGGGCGGCGATCCGGTATGACAACGTCATTGGCGACCGGTTCCTGGAACTTCGCCAAGGGGCAGGTGGGGTTGGTCTGCTGAATCCAGGTCAGACGATTCCGGCCAGCCGCACCGATCCGGCCCTCGACTTGGACGCTCTGATTGGTGGGTTCCGCCCACTCTTTCGGGCCCTGGATCCAACCCAAGTCAACGCTCTGACGGGCCAACTCGTGCAGATCCTCGAAGGGCAGAGTACGGCGATAGGCTCCTTCCTGGCCCAGACGGCAGCGCTGACCGGCACCCTGGCCGACCACGACCAACTTATCGGCCAGGTGATCACGAATCTGAACACGGTGATGGGATCCGTGGCAGATCAAAGTGGGCAACTCGACAAATCGATCACGTCGTTGTCGGGCCTCATGAGTAAGTTGGCGGCTCGGCGCACCGAGATCAGCGCGTCAGTCGCCTACACCAATGCCTCGGCCGCATCGATCGCCGACCTTCTGGCGCAGGCTCGACCGCCGTTAAAAGAAACCATCGCCCAGTCCGACAGGGTCGACTCGATCGTGGTGGCCGACCACGACTATTTCGACAACTTGCTCAATACCTTGCCGGACGCCTATCAGGCGCTCTCCAGACAGGGCATGTACGGCGACTTCTTCACGTTCTACATCTGTGACGTCGCTCTGAAACTCAACGGCAAGGGTGGTCAGCCTGTCTATGTGAAGGTTGTCGGGCAGGACACGGGACGGTGCGCGCCAAAGTGAAGTCATTCTCTGAACGCAACCCCGCCATCATCGGGCTGTCTGGCGCCGTGCTGGTCGCCGCGGCGATCGTTGGCGCCCTGCAATACCAGCGTCTGCCGTTCTTCGCTGGCCAGAAGTCAACATATGAAGCATATTTCTCCGAATCCAGTGGCCTGGATTCGGGAGCCCGAGTGCTCGTTTCTGGTTTCCAGGTCGGCGCAGTCTCAAGTGTCGAACTTGATGGGGCGAGCGTGCTGGTGCGGTTCACCGTAGACAAGAGCATCCGACTCGGTGATCGCTCCGAAGCTGCGATCAAGACCAAGAGCCTGCTGGGGGCAAAAGAACTCGAGGTGATCCCACGCGGCGAAGGCACCCTGGCTAAACCCATTCCGATGGACCGGACCACTCCGGCGTACCAATTGCCCGATGCCTTCGGCGACCTCGCGCAGACGGTCGGCGCCCTTCGGACCGACAAACTGAACGAGTCACTCCGCACGATTGCCGATACGTTTCGGGAAACCCCGCCGGATGTGAAGGCAGCTTTGCAAGGTATCGGGCGTATATCTCAGACCATCGACGAACGAGACCAGCAGCTGAGATCTCTGCTGGCCAACACGACCAAGGTGACCGGAGTTCTGGCTGAGCGTAGCGATGCCGTCGTGTCGCTGATCACGGATACCAACGCACTGCTGGAGGAACTGCAGACTCAAAGCTCGTCTCTGGACTCGATCTCGGAGAGCATATCGGCGTTTTCCAAGCAACTTTCAGGTCTGGTCGCGGATAACCAATCTCAGCTCGGGCCAGCGCTGGACAAGCTGAATGGAGTGCTCACCATCGTTGACAACCGCAAGGAGCGAGTGCAGAGGGCGATCAAACTGCTTAACACCTATGCGATGTCGCTGGGAGAGTCGGTATCTTCTGGACCGTTCTTCAAGGCGTATGTAGCCAATCTGCTTCCCGGCCAACTCGTCCAGCCCTTCGTTGACGCCGCCTTCTCCGACCTCGGGCTGGACCCCAACGTCCTGCTTCCCTCCCAGCGGATGGATCCCCAGACCGGCCAGCCCGCCACGCCGCCCCTGCCGGTGCCCTACCCACGTACCGGTCAGGGGGGCGAACCGAACCTGAATCTGCCGGACGCGATCACCGGGAATCCCGGCGACCCCCGTTACCCCTATCGCGAACCACTTCCCGCGCCGGCTCCGGGAGGGCCACCGCCAGGGCCACCCGCGATACCACCACCCGGATTGGCCTCCATACCGCAACCCACACCATCTCCGGTATACGTACCGGCTCCCAATGAGGTTGCGCCCGAAGGATCGAAGCCGGAGGTTGGTCGGTGAAGCGCCGTTCCGTCGTGGCACTGATTGTGGCCTTGGCGCTCGGCGCTGGAGCGGTGTACCTCGCCACATCACTTGTTCACAAGGCGACGCGGACAGAGTTCGTTGCATATTTCGACAACAGCAATGGCATGTTCGTCGGCGACGATGTGGTCATCCTCGGCGTGCGGGTAGGTTCGATCAAACGAATCGAACCGCAGCCGAAGAACGCGAAGGTAACTTTCTGGGTCGACGACAAGTACAAGGTCCCGGCCGACGTCCGAGCCGTGATCGTCTCGCCCAAACTCATTACCTCCAGAGCCATCCAGCTCACGCCTGCATATACCGGCGGCCCCACACTGCCGAACGGAGCCGTGATTTCGCAGGACCGAACTCTGGTCCCCGTCGAGTGGGACGATTTCCGTGATCAACTGCAAAAGCTCACCGACGCACTTCAGCCTGATGGGCCCAATGGCGTTAGTCCGCTGGGCGCCGTGATCAACACAGCCGCTGATAATCTGCGCGGACAAGGCGCCCAGATCCGCGACACGCTCATCAAGCTCTCCCAAGCTGTTTCGATCCTCGGCGATGGCAGCGACAACATCTATGCCACCGTCAAGAACTTGTCGCTGCTGGTGTCGGCATTGCGCGACAGCGGCGATCTGATGCGCAGACTCAATACCAATCTCGCATCGGTAACCGGTCTACTGGCTGACGATCCGGACAAGATCGGACGGGCACTCGACGACCTTGCCACAGCCGTTTCCGATGTTCAGGCCTTCCTGTCGTCGAATCGTGAGCGCATCGGTACCACGTCGGACAAGCTGGCTTCGGTCAGCACCGCCCTAGCCAGCAGCCTCGATGATGTGAAGCAGACCTTGCATGTGTTGCCCAACGTCCTTCAGAACTTCATCAACATCTACGAACCCGCACATGGTTCGATCAGCGGAATCCTGGCGGTGAACAACTTCGCAGACCCGATCTCCTTTCTATGCGGTTCGATCCAGGCCGCATCGAGGCTCAACAGCGAGCAGTCCGCCAAGCTGTGCGTCCAGTACCTGGCACCGATCGTGAAGAATCGCCAATACAACTTCCCTCCGATCGGCGTGAACCCGTTCGTCAACGCCTCAACCCGGCCCAACGAGATCACCTACAGCGAGGATTGGCTACGGCCGAATCAGCAACCGCCGGCGGCACCACCGCCGGCTCCCGGCCCCGGACTCCCGATCGCGAACGCTCCGGTATTGCCGGCAGAAGTTGGGACACCGACGAATCCCGCCGAAGGACTGCCCGGCATGATGGTCCAGGGAGAGGGGCACTGATGGCCCTGAGTTCAGTCAAAAAGCGGCTTGTCATGGCGATGATGATCCCGATCGCGGGATCACTGACCAGTTGCAACTGGCAAGGCTTGAATTCCCTCCCCATGCCGGGAACCGAGGGCCGCGGTCCGGGCGCCTACACCGTTCAGGCGCAGCTTCCCGATGTTGCCAATATTCAGCCGAATTCGCGCGTCCGCGTTGGCGACGTCACCGTTGGTAACGTCACGCGAATCGAACGCCAGGATTGGCATGCCCTGGTGACGATGAAGTTGAATGGCGATGTCGATCTACCGGCCAATACCATCGCATCGGTAGGGCAGACCAGCCTGTTGGGCACCCTCCATATCGAGCTCGCCCCACCCCGCAACGAACCCCCCGCCGGAAGGCTGCACGATGGCTCGTTGATTCCCCTTGACCACAATGGCAGTTATCCCTCCACCGAACAGACCCTGGCCGCCGCCTCGATGCTGTTGAACGGGGGCGGGCTGGGCCAGATTCAGGACATCACCACGGCTTATAACGCGGCCTTCGGTGGACGCGAGGACGAAGTCCGCAGTCTGATCAAGCAACTCGACGATTTTGTGGGTCACCTCGACGCGCAGAAGTCCGACATCGTTGCTGCGATGGAGAGCGTCAACAACCTCGCCGGCCAGTTCGCCGCGGACAAGCCGGTGATCGACCGAGCATTGAAAACCATCCCGCAGGCACTCGAAGTGCTCAGCGCCGAGCGGGACAACCTCGCGGAAACATTCAACCAGCTTGGTCGCTACGGAGCCGTGGCAACTGATGCGGTCAACAAGACGAAGCAGCAATTGGTTCAAGAGCTTCGCGATATCGCACCGGTCCTTCGTTCTCTCGCCGATGCTGGGCCGGCTCTAACCCGTTCGATGAGCTGGCTTCTCACCTACCCATGGCCGAAAGAGACGATCACCAACTGGTTCCGTGGGGACGCTGCGAATATCTCGATGATCGTGGACCTCACACTGAGCCGCCTCGACACCTCGTTGTTCACCGGAACGCGCTGGGAGGGGAATCTGACGGAGCTCGAAATGCAATGGGGTAGAACTATCGGCCAATTGCCCAGCCCCGCAACAGCTGTCAATCCTCTCGTGGCCCCGTATAACCTGGAACAGGGCCCGTAGCATGCACCTCGACCGCAGAATCCGCGCTCAACTGATCGTGTTCCTCACGATCTCGCTCATATGCGGAGCCATCATGGTCTTCCGATACATCAACCTGCCGGCCATGTTGTTCGGGATCGGCCGCTACACGGTGACAGTGGAACTTCCCCGTGCCGCCGGGCTCTACTACCACGGCAACGTGACGTATCGGGGAACCGAGGTAGGCCGGATCAAGGAAGTGAACCTGACCCGATCGGGTGTGGAAGCGGTGCTATCCCTGAACTCAGGGACCCGGATCCCGTCGGATCTGATGGCCCGTGTGCACAGCCAGTCAGCCGCCGGTGAGCAGTACATCTCGCTGGAGCCTCGAAACGGTGACTCTCCACCACTGAAGAATGGCGATGTTATCACCGCAGCCAACACGAGTGTTCCGCCGGACATTGACACGCTTCTAGATGCCACGAATCGGGGCCTCGAAGCCATTCCGCGCGACAATCTCCGCACGGTGATCGATGAGAGCTACACCGCTGTCGGGGGCCTCGGTCCCGAACTCACCAGACTGATCAAAGGTTCGACCACGCTGGCGATCGACGCCGACCGCAATCTGGACTCAATCACAACCCTTATCGACCAGTCGGCGCCGGTGCTCAACACCCAAGCCGATACATCCGGCGCCATCGCAGCCTGGGCGGCTCACCTGAACACGATCACGGCCCAGCTTGAAGAGCATGATCGGGCGATGACGACTGTCGTCCAGGAGGGTGGGCCGGCCTTCGATGAGGCACGTGGTTTGCTTGAGCGAGTACAGCCGACACTGCCTGTGCTGCTTGCAAACCTTGTCAGCCTGAACAAGGTCGCGCTCACTTATCAGCCGGCTCTCGAACAGCTATTGGTTCTGCTGCCACAGGGTGTTTCGATCATTCAGGGGGCGAGCCTGGCCGACCGATATAACCCGGCCGGAAAGAAGGGCCTCTTCCTGGACTTCAACCTCAACCTCAATCTTCCACCGGTGTGCGCGACCGGGTTCCTCCCGCCCCAGCAGCGACGTGCGCCCACATTTGAGGACTATCCGGACAGGCCGGCCGGCGACATGTACTGCCGCGTACCCCAGGACTCGCCCTTCGGCGTTCGGGGCGCCAGGAACTATCCATGTCTTTCGGTTCCGGGAAAGCGCGCCCCCAGCGTGAAGATGTGCGAGAGCGACGAGCAGTACGTCCCGCTTAACGACGGCTACAACTGGAAGGGCGATCCGAACGCCACCTTGACTAATCAGGACGTCCCGCAGGTACTTGGCGCGCCAGGTTCGGACTCGCCTGTTCCGGCTGTCGTTGCGGCTGCTGGATATGACCCCGCCACGGGGACTTACTTGGCGCCGAACGGTGAGCGATATACGCAGACGGACTTGGCAAAGCCCCAGGGCAATCCCACCTGGCAGTCGATGCTCATGCCGGGTGGCGGTTGATCCGGTCGGGCGTACTCCTACCAAACCCATTCGCTGATTCCGCGGCAGTGAACCGGCGACCGTGTTAACCCTGACGTTATCCCAGGCGCCCGTCTTCGCTCGGAGTCTTGTCATAGTCCCAAGCGTGCTCTTGACTAACAACGCAACGAGTTCTGACGGGAGCGAGCCCGCCCGGAGACTCGGCTGCGGGCAACAGCGTTTGTCGTCTCACACGGCCTCGACGCCTCGTTCCGCTGGCTGATTTGGGCGGGAAAGGAAGAGTGAAATGACCTCACAACAACAGAACGGGCACGGACTCGGCCCCGCGCCGGAACCACATGTCGACCTTTACTCCAGGAACGGCTTCGGAGGGCCGGTGGCGACAGCGGTCCGGACCTACTACACGCCCCCGTTCACGAGAGCAGTTGGCGAGTACGTCCCCCAGCTGTTGGACCCTTCGCTGCTTCCCGGCGGCGAAGACGGTTTTCCAATCCCGCTGCTGGAAGGAGATGGCGTCTCGGTCTCGTCCTCCGTCCGGAGCGGTCCGACCGCCTACGCGCTCCGAAATGTCCACGCCGACGAACTTCACTTCGTCGTGGAGGGAGGGGGACGGCTGGAGACCGACTTCGGGGTCCTCGACCTGGTAGCCGGCGACTTCGTCCTCCTGCCACGCGCCGTCACATACAGGTACGGTGCGATTGTCGCGCCCCTGCATGAGCTCGTGTTTGCGACGGACAGCCGCCTCGTGATCGACCCCGATTTCGGCGTTTTGAACGTCGACCTCCACGTTGATTCACCGGTCCCTGATCCGACGATCGACCGCGGAGCTGGGGAGCACGAGCTCCGGGTGCTGCACGGCGGTCAGACCACGTCTTACTTCTATGACCACGATCCGCTGCCCTGCGTTGCAGTCGTCGGAGCGCCCGTGATCCAGCGGTTCAACTTCTCGAATCTGCACGTGTTGACCATCGATGTCGGTGCTCGGCCGCCGGGACGTATCATCAATGATGAATCAACGAAGTCGCTCTTCTACAATCTGAGCAGCCGACGGTGCGATCGCCCGCCCGCTCACCACAACGCCGACTACGACGAAATCTACGTCTACACGGCGGGCCCGGCTAACTACGGAGCGATCAGCAAGCCTGGCACCATCGCATGGACTCCCAAGGGCATCGTCCATCATGGCCCCGAGGAAGACATTCCCGAGGGTTACAAAGCGATCCTTTTCGAGACTCGTGCCAACATCGCGCTGACGCCGGCTGGCAGGTCTGTTGCCAAACTGGCCGAGACCGCCGACTTCGCGACCCATCCTTCTGTGGCGACTAGTCGCTGAAGACGGAGAGCAGATACATGTCAACGATGGTGTATGACGATTTCACTACGCCCCAATTAGATTCGGGTAAATGGACCAACTTTGCATTTCCTCCGGATGATGCGGGAGACGTTTGGGTGCTGAAGGAACCGGACGCTCAGATCACGTCCGGTTCGGGGCGGTTGGACGTGCGGATTGAGAAGTTCACGCGCTTCCACGACGTGATTGGCACTCACGACAACCCGAAGAACCTATTGGTGTCCACCGAGATGCTGCCCATATCCAAAGAAGGAAAGACTCGATTCAAGGGCTCGATGGGCGTGACCGGGATCGGGGTTTCGCCGCGTGATTACCGCGACGCCTTTGCGACTATCCAGCTGATCGATTTTGCGGGCGGCTGGGTCTTTGATGCAGGCGCGAGCGACGACATGGTCTTCTCTCTTTATGAGCGGTTGCGTCTCGACCCAAGCTGGGACACCTTCACCGCTGTCGTCGAGGATCCAAACACCGGCATCGTCGCCCGTTCCGGTCTAACCCATGAATACGAGATCATCTTCGATCCAGCCCGTGAGCGGGTCGAGTGGCTGATCGACGGATTACGTGTCTTCTTCGTCGACGCCGCACCGATTCCGGACCAGGTGATCATCGGGCTTGGCGCTTTCACGTTCCATCCCATTGAGAACGGCAAGAGCACTTCCATTCGGGGTCAGGGTATCTCGGTCTCCTACGGCCCCATTTCGGTGTCTACCGAAGGCTGACTCGGAACCGCAGTCCCGCGCACAGGTGCTAACCCGGCTTCACGCAAATTTGCCCTGGCGGACGACCGGAATAACCGTGGCGCGGCCCACAAATTCATAGAACAGAAGGGATCGCCGATGAAAGCGATCGACATGCACGTTCACCTGGGCGACGCGGCGGCACTGGCCGCAACCGAGCGATCGGTGCGGGCCATGAAGAAGTATTTCGGCAGATCGTTCGAGCCGGTGCCGATAGAGGACCTTGCCGAGCAGTATCGATCGCGAGACATGATGGCGGTGTTGGTGAACACCACGGACGAGTCAGTCACCGGCGACATACCCCTCCCCAATGACTACATAGCACGCGCGGTCGCGGACCACCCTGACGTCTTCATCGGTTTCGGTGTCGTCGATCCGCGCCAGGGTGCTCGCGCGGTAAAGGAACTGCGGCGCCTGAAGGAGATCGGGCTTTCCGGGGTGGGAGAGTTGCACCCCGCTCGTCAACGGTTCCTGCCTAATGACCCTGAGTACTATCCGCTCTGGGAGGCCGCTCAAGAGGAGCAGTTGCCGGTGCTTTTCCACACCGGCATGGCCGGTGCCGGCGCCGGCACTCCGGGCGGTGGGGGAGTGAAGCTGAAGTACTGTCAGCCGATCCTCATCGATGACATCGCCGCGGACTTCCCGGATCTGACGATCATCTGTGCCCACCCCTCCTGGCCCTGGCAGAGCGAGAGCCTCGCGATGGCCCAGCACAAGGGGAACGTCTTCATCGACATTTCGGGCTGGTCGCCCAAGTACTTCCCAGATGAGCTGGTGCAAAAGATGCGCAGCCAGTTGAAGCACAAGGTGCTCTTCGGTTCGGATTCGCCGGCGATTGGCGTGGATCGCTGGCTGGCTGATTTCGACTCACTCGACATACCCGTCGACGCGCGCCAGGCGATCATGCATGACAACGCCGCACGGCTCCTCAAACTGAGCGCCGACGGCACGGCGAGCCAGTCGGTCTAGTCGCCCTCGGACCATGGTCGGACGTCCCCGTCGACACCATCGGGTGCGCATCCGACCTATCGTGGCAAGCCCGTAAGAGGGCACTGATCAGGCGATTTCTTGGCGGTGAGCCAGATAACGCAGGGTGTAACACCCGGATGATCAAGTGTCTCGACAGGGAGTAAGCCTCAACGGGAGAAGTTAGCGACGATGGTGACCGCGGCGACGCACGTGACATCTAGGTGGGGCTTTGAGGACCATCCGACCCTGGCGGACCCTGCTGGACGGAACTAGTCGGCAGGTACGCCAACCGCCTTGTTTAGAACCAAGAGAGGACGATGATGCCGCGAATCTATGTCACCACCCGGTCTGGAGAGAAACTCGAGATCGAAGCCGAGTCATCGGGCGTCCTGATGGAGCTCCTCAAGGACAATGACATCGACGGCATCGTGGGAATGTGCGGGGGATGTTGCTCCTGCGCCACCTGCCACGTCCACGTCGACGCGGGCTCAAGTGTCGAGTTACCCGAGATTTCCGATGACGAGTCCGCGTTGCTTTCCGGCTTGCTGTCCTACACCTCAGAGTCGCGGTTGTCCTGCCAAATTCCGGTGACAGACGAAATCGACGGACTCAGCATCAGCATTCCGCTCGAGTCCTGACTCGCAATGAAGCATGCAGATGTTGTGATCGTCGGCGGCGGTCACGCGGGCGCCCAGGTGGCCATCTCCCTGCGGGAGAAGAACTACCCGGGAACGATCCTCATCATCTCCGAGGAGCCGGACCTGCCGTACGAGCGGCCATGCATGTCGAAGACCTTCCTCTCCGGCGAAGCCCCGTTCGATCGCACTCTGCTCCGAAAGCCCGATTTCTGGGCGAGCCGCGACATCCGCTTTCTGCAGCCGGTGCGCGCAGTAGCCGTGAATCCGCGAAACCACGAACTTGCGCTCGAAGACGGAGAAACCATTGGCTACGGCAAGCTGGTCTGGGCGGCCGGAGCGGCACCGCGGCACCTGAGCTGCTCAGGGCGCAACGCCACTGGTGTGCACTACCTGCGCACCAGGGCCGACGTCGACGGCATCAAAGCTGACCTCGGCAACGCCGAGCGGGTGGCGGTCATCGGTGGCGGATATCTCGGTCTGGAGGCCGCCTCGGTCCTGCAGGAGGCCGGCAAGCAGGTTGTCGTCATCGAGGCGCAGGATCGGATACTCGCCCGAGTCACCGGAACCGCGGTCTCCGAGTTCATCGCATCCCTCCACCGGCACAACGGCGTCGACATAAGAACTTCCGAGCAAGTGAAACAACTTTGCGTCAGCGGAGGGGGACGAGTCGCCGGTGTCGAATTGGAATCCGGTGAGGTCATTCCAGCCCAACTAGTGATCGTAGGCATCGGCATCGTGCCGAATGTCGTTCCACTGTTGGAAGCCGGCGCCGCTGGTCTCCAAGGCGTCCTGGTTGACGAATACTGTCAGACAAGCCTGGAGGACATCTACGCGATCGGTGATTGCACTTTGCAGCCCAACCGATTCGGCGGTGAGACACCCGTGCGAATCGAGTCCATTCAGAATGCCAATGACCAGGCGGTGGTTGCCGCCCGACACATCGTCGGCGAGCTCGTTGCCAATGACGCTATTCCGTGGTTCTGGTCAAAGCAGTTCAACGTCAAGCTCCAAACGATCGGGATGCTGACAGCTCACGACCACTTTGAGGTCTGTGGAACTCCGGAGGGGGGGTCGTTCGCGGTCGTCTACGCACAGTCCGGCCGGATCATCGCGATCGACTGCATCAATTCAACGAAGAGCTTCGTCCAGGGACGCAAGCTGATCGGCAAGACCCTCAGCGATGAAGACCTCTCCGTCCTGACATGAGTCGACAGCAGTCGCACAACAACATTCGAGCGCACCACCTCAATTGAAACCGGCAGGAGAAGCATCATGAGTCAACAAAACCTCACCACCGAGCCTCCGACCTTCACGGCCGTCGACTTCATGTCCCCGGAGTACGCCAATGATCGGCACAAGTACATCGCGGAAATGCTGCGCGACAGCCCGGTCTTCTACTACCCGCCCATGAATCTTTGGGTGATCAGCAAGTACGACGATGTCAAGGCCGCATTCAAGGATTACGAGACTTTTTCATCGGCCGCATGGGGAATGTTGCCCTGTCCTGACGATCTCAAGGCGCGGGCCGCGGACATGGATACCGATGTCCGCATCAACACTATGGATCCCCCGGAGCACGCCAAGTTGCGGATTCCCGTTCAGCAGGCGTTCCTGCCCGGCAACCTGACTTCGGTCGAGGAGAACGGCCGACGCATCGCAAACCGGCTGATCGATAAGTTCATCGACAAGGGTGAGTGCGACCTTCTGCACGATTATTGCTACTGGTTCCCGCTGTACGTCGCCCTCGACTTGCTCGGTCTGCCTGAAGATCACGCTGAGGACTACCACCGGTGGGCGATGTCGTTCTTTGCCCTCTTCACGCCGAAGCGCCCCGACGGTACGACCGATCCCGCGCACCTGATGGCAATGCCCCCTGAGGTTCTCCGCGCGAATTGGGAAAACCTTGCGGAATCAAACGACTACCTCCGCGGCATCGTTGAGGGTTTGGACGAGAATCCGCAGACGAACCTGCTTTCGAAGCTGCTCGAACTCCGCGAGTCCGATGGCTCACGAACCCTGAGCGTGAGCTCTATCGTCCGTAATGCTCTGGACTTCGTCTCGGCTGGCCATGATACGACCGCCACCCTCATCGCCCATTTGACGTTCTTCAGCCTGAGCGTTCCGGGCCTCAAGGAGACCCTGAAGAAGGATCCCGAAGCGATTCATCATGCGATCCTGGAGACGCTTCGGATGCAGGGCTCCGCCGACGGCCTCTTCAGGCGGACCATGCGCGAAGTGGAAATTGGTGGGGTGAAGCTCCCCAAGGGCGCCATCGTCTACCTCTACACGACCGCGGCCAACCTCGACCCCGACGTGTTTCCGAATCCCTCCGATTTCGAGATGGATCGCCCGAACGCGAAGGACCTCATCTCGTTCGGCTTCGGGCGGCACGTTTGTGTCGGTCAGAGTCTGGCACGCATGGAGGCCGAGATCGCGTACGGGGAGTTGCTGCGGCGTATCCCGAGCCTTCGGCTCAAGCCGGGCTTCGAGAAGCTCGCGTACAACCCTTCTGTGATGAACGTACAGGCCCAGAGCCTGCCGGTCGTATGGGATGTCTGAGCAAGCCATCCACCTCAACACTTTTCAGCTTCTGAAGATAGGGATCACGTTGTGACTGCTGTACTCGAAGACAAAGTAATCATTCTCACTGGCGCTGGGGGAGGGATCGGCCGCGAGAGCGCTCGTGTGCTCTCCAGTGCCGGAGCGCGTCTGGTTCTCGCAGACATCGGCAAAGAAAGTCTCGACGAGACTCGGGAAGTCGTTCGCGCCGGAGGTTTCGACGCGGAATGCATCGTGACTGATGTCTCGAACGAGGACTCCGTGGAGGCGCTGGTTTCCCAGACCGTCGCGAAGTTCGGTCGCCTGGACGGAGCCTTCAATAACGCTGCCGTTGAACAGGTCTCGAAACCCTTGGTTGACCTGTCTCTCGCCGAGTGGCAGCGTGCGCTGAGCGTCGACCTCACGGGGGTATTCCTCTGCCTGAAGTATCAGATTCCGGCGATGCTCGCGAGTGGTGGTGGCTCGATAGTCAACACGTCGTCGGAAGCGGCGGAGTTGGCCTTCCCGGCAGGGGCCGAGTACATCACTGCTAAGGCGGGTGTCAATGGATTGACCCGTGCAGCGGCGGTTGACTACGGGGGTCAGGGCGTGCGTGTGAACGCCATCCTGCCCGGGATCATCCGCACACCGATGATCCAGCGTCTCTCGGAGGACCCGGTATTCGGTGAGTTCCTCAAGCCCACTCGGGAACGTCACATCCTCAAGCGGTTTGGTGAGCCGGCTGAAGTCGCGGAAGCAGCGAAGTGGCTCCTGTCGGACGCCTCAAGCTTTGTGCACGGCGTGTGCTTACGGGTTGATGGCGGATTCGATGTCAACGGGGGAAGTTAGACACCACCGCCCCTCGGGTCACTGGGCGGCGTCGTCAAGGGCCGACTGCTGGGGTTTGTGTAGCGAAAGTCGCTCCGGATGACTAAACCGCTGGATGGAATCACCGTTCTCGAGCAGGGCACCTTCATCACAGGGCCTGCGGCAGGGATGATGCTTGCCGACCTCGGCGCAAAAGTGATCAAAGTTGAGCAGCCGGGCACCGGAGATCCGTTCCGCGCCTTCCGGGGTGGCCTCTACAGTCCCCATTTCCAGGCATTCAATAGAAACAAGCTGAGTATCACCCTCAATACGAAGCTTCCCGAAGACGCCGCCGTCTTCGACGAGCTGACTAAGACTGCCGATGTCTATATACATAACTTCAGGCCCGGGGCCGCTGAGCGGCTCGGCGTCGGCTGGGAACGTTTGCACGAGATCAATCCCCGGTTGGTGTACGCGGCCATCAGTGGTTTCGGGCAAACGGGACCCGATGCTCTGCGCCCCGCGTACGACACGGTGGCGCAGGCTGCTAGTGGATTTCTGCACTTACTCGTGAACCCCGCCAACCCGCGGGTGGTCGGGCCGGCTATCGCTGATGCCATGACCGGCTTCTATGCCGCGTACGGGGTCATGGGTGCATTGATCGAGCGTGGCCGCACCGGGCGGGGGCGACTGGTTGAGGTCTCGATGCTTGAGGCAATGTGCCACTTCAATGTTGACAGCTTCACCCAGTACTTCGCGGCGGGTGAAATCAACGGACCTTTTACGCGTGCCAGTGCGTCGCAGTCCTACGTTCTCGAATGCGGGGACGGCAAGTGGTTGGCGCTGCACATGTCCTCGCCTGAGAAGTTCTGGGCAGGACTCGCTGACGTCATTGGCCAACCGACCATCTTTGAGGACCCCCGATTCTCTACCCGAGAGGACCGGATAAAGAACCAAGATGCACTGATCGAGCGCCTCGGCACGGCCTTTGCAAAGAAGTCGAGGGACCAGTGGTGCAAGGAGCTGGCCGCCGCAGATGTTCCGCATGCACCCGTGTACGACGTCAGCGAGGTGGTCGAGGATGAACAGGTCAAACACCTCGGAATAGTTGTGGAGACGAGCCACCCAGAACTCGGCGCGTGGCGAACGGTTCGCTCGCCGATCAGCTACGACGGACAGCCGATCCTTGATGTTTCCCCGCCGCCGGCACTCGGTGAGCACAACGACGCAATCGTCACGCCGATTCGCGAGAGCCTGAGCCCAGGATGATTCGCCCTTCGGCGGCTGAGTTCGATACCACGAACGACTGCCAGCTGCGGTCTGTAACGGCTGCTGTAACACCTTGATGATTTCGTCCAGTGGGAAACGAGATTGATGTTGTTGATCGATCGAAGGCCATGTTGGTGAGAGATTCTCTGCGCGCTGCGACGAGGTCTGCCTCATGCCCACCATCAGCACATGAGAGTCGTCGAATCCAAACCACCGTGTCCTGCCACGAATAGGAGACTGAGTATGTCTCGAGATTGGGACCAATACATCCACGGCGAGTTCCACAAGCCCGCGTCGGGTGAGTACTTCGACGCCATCAACCCGGCAGATGGATCCGTCCTGGGGAGGGTCGCGCAAGGCGACTCCAAGGACGTCGACAAGGCGGTCGAGTCTGCGGGGGAGGCTCAGCGCTCGTGGGCCAAGCTCAATCCCCTTGAACGAGGAAGGGTCCTGAGTCGATTCGCTGACAAGTTGGAAGAATGTGCCGAAGGCTTGGGCAAGATCGAGTCCGATGACATGGGCATGCCCTCCGGGCTGGCGCCGAAGATCGTCCACGATTCCGCGAAGTTCTTCGACTACTACGGTGGATTGGCCTCCTCGATACAGGGGGACACAGTACCCATCGGCGAGGATGTGTTCTGCTACAACCTCTACGAACCGTATGGAGTGGTGGGAATCATCACCCCGTGGAACGGTCCGGTCATCCAAGCCGCCAGAACAATTGCGCCGGCGTTGGCGGCCGGCAACGCCACCGTGATCAAGCCAAGCGAGCATTCGTCACTATCGACGCTGGAGTTTGCGCGACTTGCAACCGAAGCCGGAGTTCCGGATGGGCTGATCAATGTCGTGGTAGGAGACGGTCCGCGGGTGGGCGCCCCCCTAGTTCAGCACCCCCTGGTTCGCAAGGTCGCATTCACCGGATCCACCAGGACGGGTCAGTCCATTGGCGTCATGGCGGCCGAGAAGGTCATGCCCGTGACGCTGGAACTGGGTGGGAAGTCACCTGACATCGTCTTCGCGGACGCGGATCTGGAGGCCGCAGCCGTGGGAGTTCTCACAGGTTTCTTGCTGAACAGCGGTCAGATCTGCACATCGGGAACGCGCATCTTGGTGGAACGCAGCATCTTCGAGTCCTTCGCTGCCAAACTCGCGCAGGGTGCCTCACAGTTCCCGATGGGACGAGACAGGCCGTTCCCGACCCTGGGCCCCATCGCGAACAAACCACAGTTCGAGAAGATCCTTGGTTTCTTCGACAGCGCCCGCGAAGAAGGGGCGACCTGCCTGACAGGTGGAGCGCGCGCCTCGGGACCGGGACTCGACGAAGGTTTCTACATCCAGCCGACGATCTTCGCCGACGTCACCGCTGACATGCGGGTCGTGCGGGAGGAGATCTTCGGACCGGTCGCAGTGGTGATTCCTTTTGATACCGAGGAGGAAGCTGTCCAGATCGCCAATGACACGGAATATGGACTGGCGTCCGGTGTCTGGACGCAGAATCTCAGTCGCGCACATCGTGTTGCCGCCCAGCTACAGGCCGGCACCGTTTACGTGAACGTGTACCACCAGAGCGCCATCGAGGCGCCGTCCGGCGGATACAAGAAGAGCGGCATCGGCCGCGAGAAGGGCATTGCCTCGCTCTACGGCTACCTGCAGCTCAAGAACGTCACGATGAAACTTATTTGATATTGGGGGAATGTCTATGAATGCTCAGCCTTTGCTGGAGAATATCGATTTTCTGTCGCCAGACTACGTCAACAATCTTGACAAGTATGTTCCGCAGGTCCTTGAGCACTCGCCAGTTTTTTTCTACCCCCCGCTAAACATCTGGGTCATCAGCAAATATGATGATGTCCGAAAAGCATTTTCCGACTACGATACGTTTTCGGCTAATGCATGGGGTGTGATACCACCGCCGCCCGATCTCGAATCGCGGGTACAAGACATGAACACGGATGTCCGGATCAATTCAATGGATCCGCCGGAGCACGCCAAGCTTCGCGCGCCAGTCCAGGAAGCGTTTATGCCAGCCGGCTTGACCTCGGTTGACACGAACGCGCGGCGCATTGCCAACAATCTGATTGATGGATTCATCGACCGAGGTAGTTGCGATCTCCTCGAGGACTTCTGCAACTGGCTTCCGCTCAACGTTGTAATGGACTTTCTCGGTCTACCGAAAGAACACGCCGGTGACTATCACCGATGGGGCACCTCGCTATTCGCACTGTTTACTCCGAAGCAGCCCGATGGCACCCAAGCCGAGCACTTGCTACCCATGCCTGAAGAGGTTCTGCGTGGCGCCTGGATGAATCTTGCGGAGGCTAATGAGTTCCTCCGTCCGGTTGTCGAGAATCTTGATGCGCACCCGGGTAATAACCTTCTGTCGCGTCTCCTTCAACTTCGGGAACCGGATGGATCGCGAACACTCTCGTTGAGCGACAACGTGAGAAATGCCCTGGACTTCGTCACAGCCGGGCATGAGACCACCGCTACCCTGATTGCCCACATGGTGTATTACGCGTGCACCGTTCCGGGTCTCAGGCAGCGGCTTGAAGGCGACGAGGCGGTCGTTTCGGGCCTCCTCGACGAGACGCTGAGGATCCGGGGTTCTGCCGATGGTTTCTTTCGCTTGACGAAGAGGGAAGTCAACATTCGCGGTGTTGACATACCGAAGGGATCGATCGTCTATCTCTACCTGACGGCGGCCAACATGGACCCAGCCGTGTTCGCAGATCCGTGGAATTTCGATACTACCCGACCAAACCTCAGGAATGCATTGTCATTCGGCTACGGTAAGCACACCTGCGTGGGCCGCTTCCTTGCCAAAATTGAGGCAAAAGCCGCCTTTGAGGAGCTATTCCGCCGGATTCCCACAATTCGACTTCCGCAGGGCTTCAAGATCAGATATTCGCCTTCCGTAATTAATGTGCTGATAGAGAGCCTGCCGGTGGAGTGGGATGTGGCGTGATCGCCGCCCTGCTTCGGATCGAGTTCATCGAACTGCCTAGAGCGAAGGAAATGGATCAAGCGAGATGACAAGCACTCAAGAATTGCAGGATCAGCGGCAACCCCCGAGGTTGACCGAAGTTGATTTCATGTCGCCGGAATTCGCGAACAACCGGAACAAGTACATTCCCGGAATACTCCGCGATCTCCCGGTCTTCTACTACGACCCGATGAACATCTGGGTGGTCAGTAAGCATGAAGACGTCAAGAACGGGTTCTTCGACAGCGCAACCTACTCGTCGAGTGCCTGGGGGCTGCTCCCACCTCCCGATGACATCGCACCGCGCGTTCAAGACATGAACACTGACGTTCGGATCAACACGATGGATCCGCCCGATCACGCCAAACTGCGCGTCCCGGTGCAGCAGGCATTCCTTCCGGGGGGTCTGACCTCGGTGGAAGCGTCCGCGCGGCGAATCGCCAACGAGCTCATCGATAGGTTCATCGACAAGGGCGAATGCGACTTATTGCAGGAGTTCTGCTATCCGTTCCCGCTTCACGTGATCCTGGAACTCCTTGGCGTGCCCAAAGATCGAGCGGAGGACTATCACCGGTGGGCCGCGTCGTTCTTCATGCTGTTCACACCCAAGCTGCCCGATGGCTCGACGGACCCCGAGCACTACAAGAGCATGCCGGCGGATTTCCTTCGAGCCAACTGGTCCAACATCGCAGAAGCCAACGATTACTTCAGGCCGATCGTCGAAGACCTCGATGAACATCCAGGCAAGAACGTCCTGTCGGCCCTGCTCCAGCTGCGTGAGCCGGATGGTTCACGCACGCTCACCCTCAGCACGAACGTCCGCAATGCGCTGGACTTCGTCTCTGCCGGGCACGACACGACCGCGACGGCGGTTGCACATCTGATTCATTTCACGGAAACGGTCGCAGGGTTGAAGGACACCCTGCGAAAGGATCCCGCGCTGATTCCCGCAGCCATCGATGAGACGCTGCGCATGCGGGGATCGGCAGACGGCCTGTTCCGACGAAATCTGGAAGAGGTTGAGATTAGGGGCGTTCGAATTCCTAGGGGATCGATCGTCTACCTGTACATCCAGGCTGCCAATCTTGACCCGGATGAGTTCCCGAACCCGCTGGAATTCGATCTGGGCCGCCAGAACTCGAAGACGATGATGTCGTTCGGGTATGGGCGGCATACCTGCGTAGGCCAGCATCTCGCCAGGATTGAACTGCGGGTTGCGTTCGAGGAGCTCTATCGGCGAATTCCCAGTCTCAGGCTGGCCGAGGGGTTCACCCAGATGACCTACACGCCGATGGTCATGAATGTGACGCCGCAGAGCCTGCCTGTTGTTTGGGAGGTTTAGCACTAGTGGATAGCGCGGAGTGGGCGTCTGTCCCGTCGCTGTGGGACGCCCTGAAAGGTGAAAGTGAACAGTACGGGTGGCAGGCGGATCCGTCGATCCAACCGTCATGGGACATTCCCGAGAAGATCGCGATCAACTGTGCAGTAGCGGGCCGAAGTGGGGTTGGACTCCCTGATTATCCGGTCGACATCGAGGAGTATGTGGACGCCGCTTCCGAGGTGATCGAGGCCGGAGCGTGTGGCGTGCACATCGACTACACGTGGGTGACCGATTCCAAGGGTCGACGCCTCGATGTGGACCTCCCTCCAGCGGAAGCCTATGGACTGACGGTGGGTCCGCTGCGGGAGCGGTTCGGCAATGACTTCGTACCGAATCTGAACATCCTTAATGGCAAGACGTTTGAGGAGTGCATTGCACCAATCGCCGCTGGGCTGGGGGAGGTAGCGCCTTGTGCAGCGGGACACCCGACGGACTTCGTGCAGCCCGCGGTACGGGCTGTGACCGAGTTGGGCGGCAGCGCGGAGATCGTCATCCACAGTTCGGGGGAGGTCGAACTCGCGAAGCAGCGACTGTTCGACACCGGGATCCTGACTGGGAGACAGACGAATTGGATAATCTTGTTCGCGCTACCCGTCACTCTTGGGAGAACGTTGATCTCAGGGGCTTGGGCAAATGACACCCGGTCGCTAACAACACACCTGTACTTGATGGTCGAGCAGATCAGGGCACTCGACCCCCATGCGGCGATCACCGTCTGCAACGCTGGACGCGCCGGCCTGTACCTCACCACGCTGGCGACGATGCTCGGATTGAACATCCGGGTCGGCCTTGAAGACGGACTATGGAAATACCCGAACCGAGATGACGTTAACAAGAGCAACCTCGAGCTGTTCAATCGAGCCCGCGAGGTTGCCGACATTCTCGGGCGGACGCCCGCGACTGCCAACGAGTACCGCACCATGATCGGCGTCGCGCAGAAGTAGAAGCCAGATCGACTGATGGGATGCCTATCTTTCGTCGATTAGCGTGCTTAGTTGCGCCCGTGCCTGGCGGGTTCGCTCGTCCACCAGAACCTCGGCAGCCCCGGATTCGATCGCGTCGAGAACTTGTCGGACCACTGATTCGGGCCGCAACTTGGGCCTGTCTGGGGCGAACGAGGTCATCTCGGTGTCCACCAGACCGACATAAACACCCACCACCTGGACTCCCTTGGGCGCTAGTTCGGCGCGCATTGAATTGGTCGCATTCCATAGCGCAGCCTTAGATACCCCGTACGTACTACCCGGCAACCAGGCAGTAATCGAAGCGACGTTGACGATCGTTCCGCGAACTTTGATGAGCCGTTCGGCGAAGACCGAGGCCATCGCAATCGGTCCTAACAAATTGGTCTCCAGCTCCTCCCGCAGCAGAGTGACGTCTGGTGCGAGGACCGACGCTCTGTGGGCGATGCCGGCGTTGTTGATCAGCACGCCGACATCAGGGGCCGCCTCAGCGGCGGCGGCGATTGACGCCGGATCGGTCACGTCGAGTCGTATGGTGACCACACGGGGATCCGGGTTGTCGATCGTGTGCGGGTTGCGCGCGGTTGCGTACACCTTGGCTGCGTCCCGGCTCAGCAGTTGCGTAACGTACTCGCGACCCATCCCGCGGTTGGCGCCAGTGACGAGTACTACCCTCCCGGCCAGCGCGCTCATGTCATCATCCGGCGGACCTACTGCTAGTCGCGCCTAGAGAGCTTGACTATGGGTATGACCCGGCTGGTCACCGCTTGGTAGTCGGCCATATTGGGCAGTTCCGCCACGATCCGCTCGAAGGCCACGTCGCGTGCCCCCGCCGGCAGTTCAGACGCGACCACTTGATATTCATCTGTGCCGACTTCGATTTGTGCCTGAGGGTTCTTGCGGAGGTTATGAACCCAAGCGGGATCCTTGTCGGCACCCGCATTGGAGCCCACCACCAGGAGTCCTTCGCTGTCGCGGAAGTATGCCAATGGCACGATGTGTTCGGCGTTGGATTTTGCGCCCCTTGTACGCAAGAGCAGTAGATCTCGTCCCTCCCAAGGCCCACCGACTTTTCCTGCACATGAGCGAAACTCGCGGATGACTTCTGCGTTGATCGAGTGATCGAGCTCTTTTGCCACGTCGTTGCAGACCTTCCTAATTCACCTTGGGCGCCCCGTGTGTGGCGCCCCGATGTGCCCATGATCATGTGTCAAGGCAGGCGGGCTTCCCGAGATGCTGGTTCTGTAACGGGTGGGGTAACACCTGAGTGATCTGGTCGGGGGCGCGGGCGATGGACTAAGGAGCTCCAAACGCCCGTAACGGGAGCCTGAAGCGTATGGATACCCCGGCGATCGGCACTGTCCGGCGCTGGTCGATGCTGGGCATCGGATTGTTTGCACCGCTGTGTGCCAACGTATTCATCACCGGTGTGGCCTTCCTTATCCCGACCCTGCACGGTGAATTGGGTCTCGACCTCGCTCGCGCGGGGCTCATCTCCGGGCTGCCGGCTTTCGGCCTGGTACTGACCCTGATCGTCTGGGGATACGTAGTCGACCAAGTGGGTGAGCGAAGGGTGCTGGCAATCGGATCGGGGTTGACGGCGGTCGCGGCCCTCGCGGCCGCCGTAAGTCATTCCCTCGTGTTGGTGTCGGTGTTCCTCGTCCTGGGCGGCATGGCCGCCGGAGGTAGCAATTCCGCCAGTGGCCGGCTTGTTGTGGGCTGGTTCGCGGCCCATCAGCGCGGTCTGGCCATGGGAATCCGGCACACTGCGCAACCGTTAGGCGTCGGCCTCGGTGCGCTGGTGATGCCGCGGTTGGCCCAGAGCCACGGGACTGGGGCCGCCCTGATGTTTCCGGCAGTGATCTGCGCGCTGGCGGCAGTCGTATGCGCCGTCGGCGTCCTCGATCCGCCCAGGCCGCCGCGGGCGGAAGCCCCACCCCATCATTTGGTCAATCCTTACCGGGGAGTGGCGACCCTTTGGCGAATTCACGCCGTGTCCGTCTTATTGGTGGTTCCGCAATGCGTGGTGTGGACCTTCGCGTTGGTGTGGTTGATGACTCAGCGTGGTTGGAATCCCGGGCCGGCGGGATTCATCATCATGCTCGCCCAGATGCTCGGCGCGTTCGGCCGTATCGCTGCGGGGCGGTGGTCCGATCGCATCGGGTCACGGTTGCGCCCGATCCGGATCATCGCCGCGGGTGCGGCGGGATTAATGCTCGCACTGGCGCTCACCGACGCTATGAGCGCCCCTTGGAGTGTGGCACTGCTGGTAGCCGCGTCGGCGGTCACCGTGAGCGACAACGCCTTGGCGTACACCGCCATCGCCGAGATCGCAGGTCCGTTTTGGAGCGGGCGCGCACTCGGCGCGCAGAACACCACGCAATGGCTCACCGCGAGCGTAAGCCCTCCATTGTTCGGCGCGCTGATCGGCGTGGCGGGTTACCCGGTCGCCTTCGCGATTTGTGCGTTGTTCCCGGTGTTGGCAATCCCGCTAGTGCCAGCCGAACCCACACTTCGATAACGCGGGGCGTAACGATCGGGGTGAAGGCTTGTGGTGATCTGGAGTCGATGGCCTGACTACGCGCCACGACCGCATTGCTTGTGACGCAACGGCCGCCGGACGAGCACACCATTCCCGCCCTGCGGCCCATTCGCTTGGAGGGACGATGAATCTGCCTCGGGGCACGGCCGTCGATGAGGCTGTGGTAGTTCAGCGCGAGGGCTTCTATATCGGTGGTGAGTGGCGGGGCCCGACGACCACTGATCGGTTGAAAGTCGAAAACCCGGCCACCGAGGAGATCATCGGATCGGTCCCAATCGCCGATGCAATCGATGTCGACCAGGCCGTGGCTGCGGCTGCGTCTGCGGCAGCGGAATGGGCCCTCTCCACGGTGGAGGAGCGACTCCACATTCTGCGTCAGATCGTGCTGCTGCTCCAGGCGGGTGCACCGCAGCTCGCACGGCTGGTCAGTGACGAGATCGGATCGCCGATTGCGTTCTCCGAACAGGTTCAGATCGGGTTACCAATCGCAGTGCTGGAGTCCCACATTCGTCTTCTTGAAGAAGGCGCCCTCGATGATGAGCAGGTGGGAAGCTCGCTTGTGACGAAGGCGCCCATGGGCGTCACGGTCGCCATTACCCCCTGGAACTACCCCCTGCACCAGCTGGTCGGAAAGATAGCCCCGGCGATCGCCGCCGGATGCACGACGATCGTCAAGCCGAGTGCGATCGCTCCGCTATCGACCTTCGCGTTTTTCGACCTTCTCGATCAGTCGGACCTTCCGGCTGGCGTGGTCAACCTCATCTTCGGGCCGGGCGCCGTCGTCGGTGAACTTCTTGTGAGCCACCCCGCTGTGTCGATGGTGTCCTTTACCGGTTCGACTCGTGCGGGCCGCCGCGTGGCGGAGCTTGCCGGCGCAGGCTTGAAGAAGGTCGCACTCGAGCTTGGGGGGAAGTCCGCGAGTGTCATCCTCGATGATGCGGACCTCGAAGGGGCGGTCAAGGCGAGCGTCGCGAAGGCTTACCAGAACGGGGGTCAGACCTGCTCGGCGTGGACTCGGTTGCTCGTGCCTGACCGCAGATTCGACGAGGTGCTCGAGCGAGTCGTCGCGGAGGCGGAGTCTTTCGTTCCCGGTGATCCTCGCGACCGGTCGACCAAACTCGGCCCGATGGCGTCTGCGCAGCAGCGCACGCAAGTACTGGACTACATCCGGCGCGCAGAGGCAGAGGGCGCGCGAATCGCCGCGGGTGGTTCCCAGAGCGTGCCTGAAATGTCGCGAGGCCATTACGTGCGACCGACGGTGCTGTTTGATGTCGACCCGGACGCCACTGTGGCTCAGGAGGAGATATTCGGACCGGTGCTGTCCGTGCTCAGATACTCCGACGACGACGATGCCGTGAACATCGCCAACAACTCTCGGTATGGCCTTGCTGGAGCGGTCTGGTCAGCGGACTCCGACCGCGCATCCCGGGTGGCTCGGCGTATGCAGACCGGTCGAGTGGACATCAACGGCGGAGCGTTCAACGTTTTCGCACCCTTCGGGGGATTCAAGGAGTCCGGCATCGGTCGAGAGCTCGGACGTTATGGGTTGGAGGAATATCTTCAGCCCCGGTCCCTGCAATTCTGAATCCGAAACCGGTTGGAAAGCATGCGATGAACGCCATTCAAAAACTGCTTTATCCGCGCACAATCGCGGTGATCGGAGCATCCAACGACCCTGGAAAGCTCTCCGGTCGACCGTTGGCCAACTTGAAGCGACTCGGCTTCAAGGGCCGCGTTGTGCCTGTCAATCCGATGCGAGCAACCGTTCAGGGGCTACCGGCAGTCTCATCAATCGAAGAGTTACCGAGTGGTGATATCGACCTAGCCCTCATCATGCTCGAAGCCGAACGTGTGGCCGACGCTATTCGCGCATGCGGTCGGCGAGGGATCCCGGCCGCAATAGCGTGTGCCTCCGGTTTCGCAGAACTAGGTGATGAGGGAGCGCAGCTCCAGGATCAGTTGCGAATCGCCGTGCGCGAAAGCGGTGTTCGACTTCTCGGCCCAAATTGTCTGGGGATGATCGGCGTACGCGACCGGGCGGTGCCGACATTCACGACGGCCCTCGCGAATGTCACTGCTCTTAACGAGGGTCCGGTTGCATTCGTCAGCCAGAGCGGGGCCTTCGGCTCACTCATCTTCAGCCAGGCACAAGGAATGGGGCTTGGAATGTCCCACTTCGTGACCACCGGCAATGAGGTGGACATGTCCGTGTCGGAACTGCTCATGGCGCTTGTCGACGAGCCAGATACCCGAGTTCTGCTCACCTATCTCGAAGGAATCAGCGACGGAAGAGACCTCATCGCGGTCGCGCGTAAGGCCCACTCAGCGGACAAACCCCTCGTCGCGGTCAAGGTCGGACGGTCCCAAACGGGTGCAGCAGCGGCGCAATCCCATACCGGGGCCATTGCCGGCTCCGACGCTGTCTTTGACGGCTTCGTCGACGAGTACGGCGTGATCCGGGCTCAGTCCATGGGTGAAATGCTGGATCTGGCCGTGATGTTGAGCCCCGGCCGTCGGGCCAAGGGGCGCCGACTGACGACAATCACCCTTTCCGGCGGTGCTGGTGTTCTCGTCAGCGACGCAGCCGAAGAGCATGGTCTCGACGCTGGGCCATGGTCCGAAACCTGGCAGCAGACCATGAAATCGGCGATCCCGCCCTACGGCTCAGCCAAGAATCCGATCGACCTCACCGCGACAATGCTTAGTAACCCCACGCTCTTGTCCAATGCCCTCGAGGTAGTGGAACGCAACCCCGAGTCCGACATGACGCTGGTCATACTCGGCAACGCCGACGATTCTGCTCCGGATTTGGTTGATTCCCTCCGCGACTTTCACCAGCGGACCGACCTCCCGCTCGCCGTGTCCTGGACCGGTGGCAATGGCTGGGCAATTCAGGAACTCCACGCCGCCGGCATCCCCGCATTCGATGACCCTTCCCGAGCTGTCGCGGCGCTGGCGAGACTCGCCGACTACAGCCTTCGGTCTGTTCACCAGCCTCCGCAGCGGCCGAGTGGTGTCGACGAGAAAGCTGCGCGAACACTGCTCGCCGAGATCCGCGCTCAAGGACATGCCCAGCTCACCGAATACCAGTCGGCCCAACTCCTCGCGACGTATGGCATCAAATGCGCGCCATCCATACCGGTGGGCACCGCACAAGCGGCGGGCGCTGCATTCGAACAGATCGGTGCCCCGGTTGCCGTCAAGTTACTCAGTGCATCAGTTGCGCATAAGAGCGATCTCGGCGTCGTCAAACTCGGGATCGACTCAGCCGCAGCAGTAATGGAGGCTGGCCAGGAGATCCTCGATGCGGCACATGCGGCGGGCATTCAGGATGGTCGCCTCCTCATCCAGGCGATGGCGGCCCCGGGAGTCGAATTGATCGCGGGAGCGAAGGTCGATCCCGCGTTCGGCCCCGTGGTCCTCGTGGGTGTAGGCGGTGTACTCGTCGAGGTGCTCAACGACAGCAGCGTGCGACCCGCACCGATCGGGCCCGGCTCAGCAGCCGACATGCTGCGGCGCTTACGGGGTTACCAATTGCTCGAAGGTGTGCGCGGTAAACCCGCCGTCGACGTGCCTGCAGTTTGCGATCTCGTGACCCGTCTGTCCTGGCTGATCGCGGATCTTCATGATGCGATCGAGGAGATCGATGTCAACCCTGTGCTTGCGTCTGCTCACGGCGCTGTTGCCGTCGACGCGCTGGTAGTCCTGCGCTCCGACCTGAAGCCCGATGCGCCGTGACCGAGTTCGGCACGCTCGACTACGACGTCAGCGATGGCGTCGCCCGTATCACCGTCAATCGACCCGAGGTACGGAACGCGCTCAGCAGAGAGGTGCTCGCCGACCTGCGGGGGGCGCTTTCCACCGCTCGACAGGACGACTCGACCGGCGTAGTCGTGTTCACTGGGGCGGGGGATAGGTCTTTCGTCGCCGGAGCAGACATCAATCAGCTCCGAAACCACTCCCTGCACACCGGCCTCGAGTCGGAAATGCAGCGGGTATTCGACGAAGTCGAGTCATTCGAGAAGCCCACAATCGCCGCAGTGAATGGTGTGGCGCTCGGTGGCGGCTGCGAGCTGGCGTTGGCTTGCGACATTCGGATCGCCTCGGCTGCTGCGAGATTCGGGCTACCCGAGACCGCATTAGGAATACTGCCCGGTGCCGGCGGCACCCAGCGGATGGGGCGCCTGATCGGAGTAGGCCGCGCAATCGAACTCATCCTCACCGGCCGGCCTGTGCCAGCCGACGAGGCCCTACGAATTGGTTTGGTTACGGCCGTCACCGCGCCGGAGGACTTGTTGGAGGAAGCGGGGCGCGTCGCTGCGGCGATTCTGTCCAAGGGCCCGCTGGCGGTACGACTCGCAAAGCTCGTTGTCCGCTCTGGGCTCGATGCCGATCTGCGTACCGGACTTGTCGTTGAGCGTCTCGCCCAGGCGCTTCTCTACACCACCGCGGACAAGGCCGAGGGCGCGCAGGCATTCCTCGACAAGCGAGTCCCGCAGTTCAGGGGAATGTAATGAAGGTGTTGGTCGTCGGAGCCGGAGCCATGGGCTCCCAGATCGGCATGACGGTCGCGCTTGCCGGGCTGGATGTGGTGGTGTTTGACCTCTCGGCAGAGGCGCTAGTGGCCGCGGAAAGTCAGTTGCGCCAACGGCTCTCCGGTCAGGTGGACAAGGGCCGCCGCAGCAGTCAGCAGGTCGACGAAGCATTCGCTAGATTGCGGTTCGAGAGCAATCTCAGAATTGCGGCCGCAGGCGCTGACCTCGCCATCGAGGCGATCGTGGAGAAGGTCGACGCAAAACGTGCACTCTTCGCTGAGCTTGGTCGATTGATGCCGGCAGAGGCCATCATCGCCTCCAACTCGTCATCCATCATTCCATCCAGGCTCGCCGACTCGTCTGGGCGGCCGGACCGATTCGTCAACTTGCACTTCTTCAATCCGGCCCTGGTTATGAAGGCAGTCGAAGTCGTACGTGGTCCGCAGACCTCGGACGCCACCATGGCCACGGCCGTCGCATTCGTCGACCGGATTGGCAAGTCTCCCATCGTGCTTGACAGAGAGATCTTCGGGTTCATCGCCAACAGGCTTCTCAACGCGGTGCGCGACGAAGCGATCCGCCTCCATGAAGGGGGATACGCGTCCGTGGAGGCCATCGATGCAGCTGCCAAATTGGCGCTCGGCTACCCGATGGGTCCCTTCGAATTGATGGATCTCACCGGGATCGACATCGGCTACTGGGTGAAGAAGGAGCGCTACGCCGAGACGGGTGACCCGGCGGACCTGCCTAGCCGGAGCGTGACTGAACTCGTCGAATCCGGGCGACTCGGACGCAAGACCGGCCGGGGCTGGTACTCCTACGACACGACAGGAACCTGACATGGATCTCTCGCTCAACGAAGACCAACTTGCCTTCAAGAAGCTGGCCCGCGAATTCCTCGACAAGGAGGTCGTCCCGTTTCGTGCCGAATGGGATCGCGCAGAGTCCGTCGATACGGCGATAATTCCCAAGCTGGGCGAAGTCGGCTTCTTCGGGCTGACCATCCCCACCGAGTACGGCGGACTCGGCGGCGACTACATCACCTATTGCATCGGGATGGAAGAACTCGGCCGCGCCGATTCCGCCGTCCGCGGCATTGTGTCCGTATCGATGGGCTTGGTCGGGAAAGTGATCTTGTCCCACGGCACCGAGGAACAGAAGCAGCAGTGGCTTCCCGGCATCGCCAACGGCAGTATTCTCGCCTGCTTCGGCCTCACCGAGCCCGATACGGGTTCGGACGCCGGGAACCTGAAGACCCGTGCTACTCGGGATGGCAGTGACTGGGTCCTCAACGGCAGCAAGATCTTCATCACCAACGGGACGTGGGCCGACGTCTGCCTTGTGTTCGCGCGCACGGATGGCCCAGGCGCCAAAGGCGTGTCGGCATTCCTCGTGCCCACGGACTCCCCGGGCTTCCTCCGCACCGAGATTCACGGAAAGCTCGGACTTCGGGGTCAGGCAACCGCCGAGCTGAGCTTCGATGACGTGCGGATCCCTGAGAAGGCCTTGCTGGGTGCCCGGGGTGAGGGCTTCAAGATCGCGATGCACTCGCTCGACAAAGGGCGCGTCTCGGTTGCGGCGGGCTGCACGGGAATCATCCAAGGCTGCCTGGAAGCGGTGGTCGGCTATTCGACCCAGCGCAAGCAGTTCGGACGCCAACTCGCTTCATTCCAGATGATCCAGGACATGATCGCCGACATCTCGGTGGACGCCGACGCAGCGCGCCTTCTGACCTGGTGGGCGGCCGATCTCATCGAGCGGGACGAACCCTTCGGTATCGCGGCCTCGAAGGCGAAGTACTTCGCCTCGGAAGCTGCGGTCCGCGCGGCCAACCTGGCAATTCAAGCATTCGGTGGCTACGGCTACGTCGACGAGTATCCGGTTCAGAAATACATGCGCGATGCCCGCGTGATGACTCTTTACGAGGGCACCTCGCAGATCCAGAAACTGCTCATCGGGCGCGCCGAGACCGGTGTCAGTGCCTTCCTCTGAGTGCCTTCTGTAGCGCTGAGCTGCGGTTTCCCGACATTTTCAGACCCGGAGCGGTGGATGGGCGCCGCTTCCCAAGGCGTTAACACCAGCGTTAACGAATTGGAATGGGGCTTTGTGGCCCGTGCCACAATGGCGACGTGGCTAGGACCCCAACGAGCGACCCCCGCCCACCGATGGTGGGTCGCAAGTTCGAGTGCCCGAAGGTGCCGGACGGGGTGCAGGCCCGACCCCGTCTCGACAAGCTGTACGCCGAACTCCTGGCTGAGTACGGGATCATCGAGGTTGTTGCCGGCGCCGGCAGCGGCAAGACGGTTCAAACCAGGTTGTACGCCCAATCTTGCAAGCGGGAACGCTTGGTGTGGCTGACGCTCGACGCCCGCGACCGTTCGGGATCGAACTTGCTCCATGATCTCGAATGCGCACTTGCCCGAGCGAACAGCACGGGCGGGCCGGCCCCCCGCGCCGGCAAGGAGACGGTGCGCAACTCTCTGCAGTCCGGTGCGACCGGTCAGGAGGCTGCCGCGTTGCTCGCCGCGGCTATCGAAGGCCGTCGCTATTTGATCGTGATCGACGAGTGCGAACACATCAGTGGGTCCACCGACGCGATCACCGTGTTGGACGCGTTCTTGGACTGTCTGTCCGAGAAGGTCCAAGTGATTCTGTTGTCAAGGGCAGAACTCCAGTGGCCGTTCCAGCGCCGAAGGATCGAGGGCAGTGTCGGACTGGTGATGGACCGGGACCTGAACTTCACGCTGGCGGAAACGATCGACTATCTCGGCGTCAACAACCACGATGCCGACGCGGCAGAACGGGTGTACGCCGGGACCGGTGGGTGGGTGGCGGCAGTGGCCGTCGGCGCCCGGTACGGGTTTCCCGAAGAGGAGTTCATGAGGGACTTCTCCAATTACATCGAGAGCCAGGTCGTGGGACCGCTGCCCATCGATGAGCAGGACTTCTTGATGACGACTGCTGCTATCGATAACGTGACCCGCGAATCGGCGGTCGCGGTATTCGGCGACGATGCCCAGCGAATCTGGGCGCAGTTGATGTCGCGCCATCTGCCTGGGTTATCCATCAGTCAGGACGAGATGGGATATCACTCGCTGCTGCGCAAGCACCTCCTCGAGCGCCTGCTGTGCAGCCGTCCGGACGCCCACCGCGAGATCCGACGGCGATATGCCGAACACCTCGCTCGCGCACGTGAGTATGAGAGCGCTACTGAGATTTGGCTCGAACTCGGCGAATACGATGCGGCGATCGAGACGGCCGCGCCAGCGGTTCGAATGATGTGTGAGCGCAGCGACTTTGTCACAGTGTTGCGATGGTTCACCGCTCTCGGTGAAGAACGTGTCCTGACAAACGATGCCCTCGTGGCCGCTTGGATCCGATCTGTCTGCGGCGAAAGACAATTCGATGAAGCGGCCAACCTGATCCTCCGGCTGGACCGCGAGGGACGCCTCCGCTCAGTTCTGGAGCAGGATCGCGCTCTACTGTTCACCACGGCTTGGGCTTTGCAGGGCCGGCCACAAGCAGCTCTGGATCTGCTCGACAAATTCGTCGGAGATCACCGCTCCAACGCGGTGCGGTTCATGATCGAAGTGACCAGCAGCCCACGGCCTACTTGCCCGCCGTACGGGGACACGTGGGACGACGCCACACCCGCCATGAGTTGGGGCTTGTTGTTGCAGGGCCGGGTCAGCGAGTTGGCAACGTTGGCACCCGCCGATACCGATGTCCCGCTGATGAACGCGACCGTGGTGCTGGCACCGGTTTTCCAGGGCGACTGGGCTGCAGCTGCGCAGGCGTGGGCCCGGGTGCCGCTCGAGATCCGCGACCGGCCACACTCGCGTTTCGTCGAAGCGATGGTCCAGGTCGTGATGCGCCGTTACGACGTAGCCGACGGACTCTTGCGCCGGGCCATCTCGGACAGCCGACGCGCTGGCTTTGGCCCCACGTCGGCGTATGAGGTATTCGCCGCTTACGTCTTGCTGGTGACCGGCGATATCGAACGTGCTCGCGAACTCTTGCTGTCCCTGGTAGAAGTTTTGGCCGATCGACGTCAGATGGCCTATCTGGAATGGGCCCAGTGCATGCTGGGCGTGGCGAACCTGCGCAGCGGCCGTATCGCAGAAGCCGCCTTGCTGCTGCGTGAAGCGCTGGCTTCGATGCAGCGTAGCCAGCGCCGCCTCTTCCTGCCCTTGGCTGCGATTGCGCTGGCCGAAGCCCAATATCTGGAGGGCGACCTGAGCGGCTCTCACGAGAGCGCCGAACTGGCCTACGAAGTGGCCAAGTCAACAGGCAACCTCGCAGTACTCAACTGGGCCCTCCATTTATTTGACGACGTTCGGCGCCGTGAAATGAACAAAGATCCGCAGGACTCTCGGTGGCGGCGCGTGTTCGCGGCCCCTTCGGCCCGACCGACGCGTGCCGTGATCGACAGTAGCGACGACGACACATCCTCTGTTTTGTGTCTGCAACCCTTCGGCCGCAAACACGACCTCCTCATCGACGGGGTGCCGCAGAACATCGGACGCATCAAGCTGCTCGAATTGGTGGCCTGCGTTGCCCGGAATCCTGGAGGGATTGATCGCTACCTCATCCAGGAAATGCTTTTCCCGGAGGTGAGTCAGCGCAGCGGCGCGAATTACTTCCGCCAGGTGGTCCATCGGTTCAAGCAGCAGACCGGCGTCACCCTGAATCGGTCCGGCAACCTGCTGTCCTTTCCATCCGACGTACGCGTCGTGACAATGGATGAGGAATGCGAGAGCTTGCTGGCATCGGCGAGCGGGCTCACCGACGAGGGGCGCATCGAGCGCCTCACCGCCGGCCTGAGGCTGATCACCGGCGCCTACCTTGAAGGCAGCACCCTCGGGTGGGCTGAGGAACGGCGGAACCACCTGCAGGTGGTACAGGAGGAAGCCCGACTTGAACTCGCCAACTTGCAATTCAAGTTCGGAAATCCCTCGGCTGCAAGGGAACTCTGCGAAGAGGTCTTGGCATCCAACCCATATTCCGATCCGGCCTATCGCATCCTGGTAGCGATCGAACGCAAGCACGGTAGCGAGACTTCATTGGTCGTGACATACAACCGGGCCCGAAAGGCGCTTGCGGAATTGGGATTACGCCCGGGTGACGCGCGCCGACTCCTCGATCAAGGCATTGTCCTCTCGACGCACGCTGCGAAGTGAGAAGCTCGCAAAGAAGTGTCAGCATTGGGTAATTCGCTTTAGAGCGTAATGCCAGCAGTAACGGGCTGACGCGATCGTGTCGTGAAAGCGCACCTTCGAGAGGGCGATCATGGACGACGTCACCAGCAACGAGGTACCACCCGTCACCGACTTCGATCATCACGATGCGAGCCTTACTCGAGAAGATGTGCTCGAGGCATACGCAGACATGCGTGAGCAATGCCCAATCGTTCATAGCCCTCGATACGGGGGATACTTCCACGTCACACGGCATGGGGCAGTTTGTAGCGTCACCTCCGATCCCGATTCCTTCAGTTCGGCCGACGGGATCATCATTCCCCCGGCCGAGGAACTCCCGCCGATTCCGCCTCTCGAGATGGAAGGAGGCGACCGAAAGTGGTGGCGCAACGTGATGCAGCCGCCCCTGAGGCCGGCCGAAGTACGCAAGTCGCAACCGGCGATTGACGCCATTGTGCGCGAACAGATAGACACTTTTGCCCAGGAAGGAGAGGCTGAGCTGGTGTCAGCCCTCGCTGACACTATCCCCGCCCTGGTCATCGCTCGGACAGTCGGGCTGTCCGCAGAGGCTGCGCCCCGTATGCGCAAGATAGCTCTGGCAGTACTGGCGTCCCTCGACACCGGCGAGGTTGCGCAGGCGACACAGGAGTTCTTTGAATTCACCGCATCTGAACTCGAAACAAGGCGACGCGATCCCACGGATGACTACTTATCCCAACTGGCCGCGGGTACGTTCGGAGGCCGGCCCCTGAACGATATTGAGGTGGGCGGACTACTTGTCGCCTATTTTATCGGGGGGCATCACTCGACGGCCGCATCCATCAGCGGCCTGCTGCATCACATCATGACCGAGCGCGGGGTGCGTGAAGCGCTGCTCGAAGACCCGAAAGCCTTACCGGGGATCATCGAAGAGAGCCTCCGTCTGACGACGCCGCTTGTCCACTTCGCCCGGACCGCGCTCCAGGACACGGAGGTCGAGGGAGTCCCCATTTCCGCCGGAAGCCGGTTGCTCATCAACTACATGTCAGCGAACCGCGATAGCCGCGTATTCGATGAGCCGGAGCGGTTCGACTACCGACGAGGTCGCAATCCGCACCTGGCCTTCGGCCATGGGGTTCATCTGTGCATTGGCAGCCATCTCGCGCGCGCCCAGTTGGCAAGCGTTGCGACTCAACTGTTCGGTCGCCTACCAGATATTCACATCCATGGGGATGCGCGCTTCACCGGACTTACCGGGGGGACTTTGATGGAGATCTCCGAACTTCCGGTGCGCTTCACACCGGAAGTCGCGAGCACTTAGGCGCAACACGAGCGCCCCGGGTAGCGGGATGTTACTCCTGATAGATCGCAAAACACTTGTTGGAGTTGAAGACACCAGTGGTGACCAAGTCCGACCACTGAAGCTCCATACCCAACTCATTCATTGCTCCCATCAGGCAGAACCAATTCAACATCTCGTGTTGGCCTCGCCGGATGATGTCATCGGGTGTGGTCTTCAACCATGCGTCGATGTCGCCTGATCGCAGCGCCTCGTAGAGCTCAATGTCTGACTCGGTATCGGGCCGAATATGCCAGAGTTCTTCATCGAGGAAGGCGTGTGACCAACTCGACGAGGCCACGAGTGCAACACGCTTGCCGGTACCGCGGAGTGCCCGGGCGACCTGGGCTCCAACCTCGTAGCATCGCTGCGGTGTTGGGCCGATTGGGTCGAGCTCTTCGTTCGCAATGTCCGCAAAGCGAGCCATACCACCCTTGCGGGATATCGCGTGGGCGCTATAGCAATTCACGGTCATAGGTAGCAGCGGATAGGGGAACTTGCGGCCCGCGTTCTCGTAGTCGAGAAAGAGTTGCGTGTTCAGTATCGCGTGCGGGAAATGGGCGCCGGACCGCTTCCGGTAGGAATACGCCATGTCTACACCGCGCCGGATAAGCGCATCGGCCAACGACTTCGCCAACTCAGGGACGCCCCGGATGGTGATCTCCGTATCGCGTGGCAGGTCCCAGATGTTGTCCTGATCGCGGTCATTGATGATCTCAAACGCCTCAACCTCAAGATCTGGATAAGCCAGGATGCAGAACGGTGGCACTACCTCCTCACGAAAGTTCTCGTACTGGTCATCGCCCCACACGAGGACGACGTCGGGCCCGAAGTCGTCGAGGGCTTCGCGGCACTTGGCCAGGCCGCTCACCAGTGCCTGACGGTGGCCAGCAGCGGCCGAGACCCCTCGATCCTCGCCCCATTCCTTCTGCATATACGAAGGCCAGCTGGCGGGATCCTTCTCTACTGCAGGAATGTCGGGATCCCGCAGCGTGTAGTAGAGGACCCCGGCCATGTCTTTGTCCTTGCCGGCGAGCAAGGGGTAGTGCGTGATGCCCAGCCCCAAGAAGTGCGTCTCGGTCATATCCCTCTTCCAATCTTCGATGTCCGATTGCTTAGCAGCCTGGTTGCGTTATCAGCCCCCACGCCTTTGGCGAACGCCTCACCCAGTCCCGTGCCGTTGAGTACCGAATTCACCAGATCAGCCGGGGTTGCGCCGGGGTAGTCGGTTCCAAAGACAACGTGATCGGGACCGACGCGCCGCGCGGCGGTGCCGAGCACGTCGGCGTCATAAGTGAGGGAGTCGATCCATAGCCGCGACGCCGAATCCAACACCGAGCGATCCGTCGGAGCGGCCGCCAATCCAAGAGACTGCCCGAAGGCTGTTCTGGGCAGCACACTTGGCAACGAACCACCACCGTGCGACAGGCATATCCGCACGCCGGGATACGCTTCGAGAATTCCGGCACGCAGAAGGTCCAAACCGGCAAAGGCGATCTCTGTTGGCATGCCGAGCCCGAAACCCAGCCGCGCCTGGCTAATCCGGACATCGACGCACTGATCGACGGGGTGCACGAGCACGGCAGCGTTGAACTGATCCGCTGCCGACCAGAATTCGCGAAGTGACGGATCCGAGAGCCGGATACCTGCGACTTCGGTTCCGATAGCGACTCCGACGAAGCCGAGTTCGGTCATACACCTGGACAACTCCGCGGCAGCGGCGCCGGGACTTTGAAGGGGAACCGCACCCAGAGCCTCGAACCGTCCAGATGAATGGGATGTGAACCCCTCGAGGAATCGATTCTGGCTTTGCGCCAGAGCGGTCCCCACATCCTCTGGAATGTCGTAGCAATAGGTGATCGGAAACGGCGACACGACTTGTGTCCGCACACCAAGGGCGTCCATGTCAGCCAGTCGGTCCGCCGGTGACCATGCGCGCTTATCCATTACTCGATACGGACGACCCTCGAAATGCACCTGAATGCGGTCCTCCGGCAAAGAGGAAACCGTTGGAACACTGGCGGAGCCCGCGCTGAGATCTGGCAGTCCTGGATCGATTGCATGGGTGTGGAAGTCGATCAGCCACGGCTCGGCGCTCCGCTCTGCTTCATCACCCATAGGCAGTGACACCCTCCTTGAGCTCCTTTCCGTACGGCGCAGACACGCCAGCGAATCGCTGGACCAGAGCCGTGGACTGGCGTGCAAGGATATGTGCGTCTATTCCGACCGCAACAAATCTGACACCGACATCTACGTACGCGTGGGCAAGATCCTCGGCAGTGGCCAGCGTCCCAGCAGGAAGCCCCTTTTCGTGAATCTTGGTAAACGCGGCCAACACCGTCTTGCGAACCTCGGGGTGTGCGGGCTGTCCCGGGTAACCGAGCGACGCGGCCAGGTCGGCTGCGCCGATGAAGACGCCGTCGATGCCGTCAATGTCGAGGATCTCGTCTAGATTTTCAATCCCGGTCGTCGACTCAACCTGTACGACAACGCAAATCTGGGCATTCGCCTCGGCAAGGTAGTCGGAATAGCGGCCCCATCTGCTCGCACGGGCTCCACCGACCCCCCGAATTCCCTCTGGTGGATATCGACAGGCGTCGACAATCGACCGGGCTTGGTCGGCCGTCTCCACCATAGGCACAAGGATGTTCGTAGCGCCGATGTCCAGGTACTGCTTCAAGAGCCATGACTCGCCGATAGGCACCCTCACGACGGGCTCGCATTGTGGATAGCCACCGATCGCGTGCAACACGGAAACGACCGATGGAAGGTCATATGGTCCGTGCTCGGCGTCGATGACCACCCAGTCGAATCCGGCTCCGGCGCAGATCTCTGCGCTGATCGGATCGCCGAGCGTGAGCCAACAACCAATCAGTGGCTTATCTCCGGAGAGTCGCTGCTTGAAATGGTTGATCGGAGTCGTCATCCGGAAGCCTCCATGGAGAAGGAGACAGTGCCGAGTTCGCCGTAGTCCGCAGTGAATACGTCTCCGGCCGTCACATCCACCAAACGGGTGAATGAACCACCGAGGATCAGTTCGCCCGCGCGCATACCCTGGTCCCATCGCGCCAACCGTCGTGCAAGCCAGGCGACTCCGTTGGCCGGGTGATTGAGAACGCCGGCAGCCAGACCGGTCTCCTCCACGACGCCGTTCTTGTGCAGAATTGCGCCAACACGGCGCAGATCCACATCCTGCGGCCGCACGGGCCGGCCGCCAGTCACGATCCCGGCTGAGGCGGCGTTGTCGGCAATTGTGTCCCTGACCGTTCTCGCTGTGCCCGTTGCGGAATCGATCCGTTCGATACGAGCATCGATGATCTCCAGCGCCGGGATGACGTAGGCGGTTGCCTCCAGCACCTCACAGACCGTGGTGTGGTCTCCCTCCAGGTCGCGACCAAGTACAAATCCCAGCTCAACCTCGACCTTCGGCGCGACGAAGGTGTCGAGCGGAATCCGTTGTCCGTCCTCAAAGAACATGTCATCAAAGAGCGTGCCGTAGTCGGGCTCGGTGATCCCCACTGCGCGCTGCATCGCGACCGAGGTCAGTCCGATCTTATGACCGCGGACTTCGCGTCCCGACTCTTGGCGCAGCTCGGCCCATGCTCGACTAACCCGATAGCCGTCCTCGATGGTCATGTCGGGGTAACGCTGGGTGAACTGCCGAACCTGCACGCGTGTCACCCTGGCGGTCTCGAGTTCGGTGGCCAGGGAGGCTGCCGCGTGCTCGTCGATTATGGGAAGTGCGCCGGTAGAGGCGATTCCGGCCATTGCGGCCGCTAGTTCTTGATGCCGAGGTGGTTGAAGAGGAGCGGCTGCATGATGTCCCACCGTTCCAGCTGCGCCCAGTGGCCGCACTTATCGAGAACGTGTAGTTCGGCTCGATTGAGATGTTGCAGCAGGTAGAGACTCGTCTCCAACGGAACGACGCGGTCTTGGCGGCCGTGGAAGATGAGCACCTCGTGGGGCAACTTCGACAACACGCTCGGCGGCAGAGCGATGGTCTCCATCCCGTTGCGCATCGAGCGGAACATCACTTCCTGCACTTCTTGGACTTGGGGATCGGTTGCGACGGCATACCGGGTTCGCACGATCTCCTCCATGCCCGGGAACGTCTCCGCATCGAACACGAAGCTGTGCATGAGCTGTCGGTATGTCGCCAAGCGTGGATCGGCATAGAAGTTCACCAATCGGATCAGTTCTTGGGGCGCCTTGGTGATGGGAGCTCCGATGGACCCCATCAGGGCAGCTTTGTCGAACCGATCTGGCGCCTCGGCCAAGAGATGAAGCGTTACGGCGCCGCCCATGGAATTGCCCAGGATGTGGGCCTTGCGGACATCGAGTGTGTCGAGCAGACCTTGAACCTGTTCGAGTCGCATACCCGTCCACGACATGATGTGCTCAGGCCGGCTATCGGGCAGCTCGGTCTTTCCGAACCCGACGAGGTCGGGAGCAATGACTCGGAAGTGTTCCGCCAGTTCGGGGATGATCGGTGCCCAGTTGGAAGCCGCGTGCGCTCCCGGACCCGAGCCATGCAGCAACACCAGTGCGGGTGCCGCCGGGTCGCCGGCGAGCAACACATTGGACTCCAGCGCCCCTGAGGGGATGCGGTCTTCGACCATCTCGTGCGAACTCATGAATTCTCCTAGTTATCTGGGCTCGAATCTCAACGAAATGCGGCGTGCCCCGTGAGGGCCTGGCCGATGATGAGTTGATGCACCTCGGAGGTGCCCTCATAGGTCAGCACCGATTCGAGGTTGTTGGCGTGCCGCATGATCGGATATTCCTGGGTGATGCCGGCGGCACCGAGGATGGTGCGGCATTCGCGTGCGATCGCGAGGGCTTCACGCGTGTTATTGAGCTTCCCGAGGCTGACCTGTCGGTGGTCGAGTTGCCCGGCGTCCTTGAGCTGACCTAGGTGCAGCGCGAGCAGCATGCCCTTACCGAGTTCGAGGGACATGTCCGCGATCTTGGCCTGGGTGAGTTGGAAGCTGGCTAAGGGCCTATCGAAGATCTCCCGTTCGGAGGCATATGCGATCGCGGTGTCGAGACAGTCCCGAGCAGCGCCGAGCGCACCGAACACGATGCCGAACCGGGCCTCGTTCAGACATGACATCGGGCCCGATAGTCCGACGACGCCGGGCAAGACCGATGAATCGGGCAGTCGGACGTTGTCCAATACCAGTTCGGAGGTCACCGAGGCTCGTAAGGACATCTTGTGCTTGATCAGCGGTGCGGAGAAGTTCGGAGTATCGGTGGGTACCACGAATCCGCGGACGCCGTTGTCGGTGTGCGCCCAGACGACGGCCACATCCGCAACCGAGCCATTGGTGATCCACATCTTGTTGCCCGACAGGATCCAGTCGGAGCCGTCACGCTTTGCACGGGTGCGCATTCCGGCCGGGTTGGACCCGAAGTCGGGTTCAGTCAAGCCGAAGCAGCCAATCGCATCGCCCGTGGCCATTCTGGGAAGCCATTCCTGCTTCTGTTCCTCTGACCCGTGCTTCCAGATCGCGAACATGGCCAGCGAGCCCTGCACTGATACCAGTGATCGCAGCCCCGAGTCGCCCGCTTCCAGCTCCATACAGGCAAGTCCGTAAGCGGTCGCGCTGGTGCCCGCGCAGCCATAGCCGTCGAGATGCATGCCGAGCGCGCCGAGGGCACCAAGGTCCTTGGCGAGTTCTCGCGCAGGGATCGATCCGGACTCGTACCAGGCGGCGATCTCCGGTTTGATGCGATCCTCGACGTACTTGCGAACCGTGTCACGGATCGCAAGATCCTCCTCGCCGAGCAGTGCATCGGTGCTGAAGAGCCCGAGGGGGGATTGGGTGGGCAGGGCCAAGGGATGTCCTTTCACAGGATGCTCCGTTGCTGAACGATCGGCGCACCCGGATGGAGTCCAGCCAGGGGGTTGGAACGCGTGCCGAATGCGATGACGTCCGCGGAGGAGTGCTTGGTTTCGTTCATCGTCTTGTCGGGGGCGTCCTGTGGGTCCTGTGGTGAGTCGAGATGGTTTCGCGAGTGAGCCATGGCTCCGTCGACATGGGCCTTGAGCAGCGACGATCCACCCTTGTCGTTACCCCGGGCGTTATCGCGGACGAGCGGACAGTTGGACGGGGGAACCTTGTCGAACCGGCACGGTGGGCGATATCGACGTCCCGTTGACTGACTGATCGGCTTCGAGTTAATGAGGCACGTAACTGTCCCTCGATAACTTGCCGGTCAACGGCCTTCAAGACCGCATCAGATCAGGAAGCAGGGTGGCCTCAGTGGGCGCAGCAAACACGGCGACGTTGTCAGCCGACGTGGATCTCCTCATCCGTGTCAGTGGGTTTCTAGCCTACGAGGCCGATCTGCTCGATTCCCATAACTACGACGAGTGGCACGCACTGTGGACAGACAACTGCCAGTACTGGGTTCCTGCGAACGGCGCGGACACCGACCCCATGCGGCACGTCTCCTTGATCTATGACGACGCGGAGCGACTGCAAGCCAGGATTTTCCGGCTCAAGCAGCCGACCGCATACACCCAGGATCCTCCGGCCCGGCTCTGTCGTGTGATTGGCAATGTCAGGGTGGTCGACGCCAACCCTGGGCGAGTCGTCGTTTCATCGCGATATGTCCTGGAGTCTGTGCGTCTGGGGAAACGTGAGTTCTACACCGCGGCTGTGACGCACGAGCTGGAGACGGCCACCGATCGAACCCCGTTCCTGATCAGCAAAAAGAAGGTTGTCCTGACGGCGAATGACGAGCCGCTTCCCAGCCTCCTCTTCATGCCCTAGGTGCTCTGACATGGCCGAGGAGCTCCGTAATGAGTTCGCCGCTGTTCACCTTGAGGTGGTGACGCTCGGCAATGGCCCGGTGCTGATGATCACCGACCTGAAGAGCGGTGCGAGCGCCCAGTACGACCCACTCGAATTGGAGACGCTTGTTTATCTGAGTGCGGCCGAACGAACTCACCTGCTCGACCCGGCCACGACGCGGTGGTCGGGGGAGGGCGACGCGCCGTCGGAGACTGCCGAGTACCTGTTCGACACCTACTTTCACCCACACGAGTCCGAGCCGTCGTCGGAGGCAATCTAATGAGTCAGTTCGCCCGCGCTGCAGTGCTTACCGGCCCGCGCCGTATTGAGATGGAGCGCGTGGAAATTCCCGCCGCTCAGGCCGACGACGGAGTCCTGGAGATTGAGGCGTGCGGGGTCTGCGGATCGGATGTTCCCGCCTTCACTGGTGACATCAGTGAGGTGAGGGCGGGGGCGCCGCTGCAATTGCCGCTGATCCTCGGACACGAAATCGTTGGACGCATCGCTGACATCGGCCCACTGGCCGCCGCACGGTGGGGAGTTTCGGCCGGCGACCGGATTGTGGTCGAACGCTGGCTGCCGTGCGGACACTGCGAACTCTGTCTCACGGGCGACTATCGCCTCTGTGTTCCGATGCAAAATGGCGCCCCCTTGTTCTACGGCGGAACGAGTCTCGATGTGATGCCCGGCCTCTTCGGCGGCTATGCCGAAGCTCTATACCTCCACCCGAACTCTGTGGTTTATAAGGTTCCCGAGGACATTTCGGCGCACCACGTTCCGCTCTTCACCCCGTTGGGTAACGCCATCTCATGGCTGCAGCGTCGGGGCGGCGTAGGGGTTGGAAGCCACGTCGCGATCATCGGGCCGGGCCAAGAGGGTCTGTGCGCAATCATTGCGGCAGTAGCGGCCGGAGCGCAGTCGATCACAGTTCTCGGGTTGGCTCAGGACCGCAAGCGTCTGGACCTCGCACTAAAGCTGGGGGCGACCGCGACGGTTGTGCTTGGTGAGGACGATCCCGTGGACGTGGTCCGCGGCGCCACTAGCGGGGCTATGGCCGAGGTGATTCTCGACGTGACGTCGGCACCCGACCATTCGCCGATCGAACTTGCCGTGGAGATTGCCGGGAAAGGCGCTCGAATCGTCATGGCCTCTGCGCATCCCAATCGCGCTATGACCATGCGGTCTGACCTAGTGATGTCAAAGCTCCTGACCCTGATCGGCGTCATGGGCCGTGATCGGGACTCGCTACGAGCCGCGCTAGCGCTACTGGCTTCCGGCCGGTCGAATATCGACGCCCTTCCATCCCAGGTGTATGCACTGGACCAGGCCCAGACGGCACTCGAAGATCTCGAGCATTCGCGTAACGACGGTCATGCTGTTGTCGCACCCGGCCATCCGAAAAATGAACTCTGACAACAGGAGGACCACGTCAATGAAGATCGTCGCAGACTTGATCCTGTGTGACGGATACGCGAATTGCGTCATTGCCGCCGAGGACATCTTCAGTATCGATGACAACGGCAAAGTGGAGATTCTGAATGTCAGTCCGCCGGAAGACCGCCGTGAGGCGGTGGAGGAAGCGGTGCGGAACTGTCCTGTCAAGGCGTTGAGTCTTGTTGAGGAATGAGCGGCATGACGATTACCACAGCGACCACGGGCGAACCCGCAAGACCAGTACAGCAATAACTTTCATTAGCCAAAGCGAAGGAGATCCACGATGAATCCGCAACTTACAGCTGAGCGTTCCTACTCCGACTTTGTGCGGGGTGGCGAAGTCCACAGCTCCGTATTCACGTCTGAAGAAGTGTTTCAGGCCGAGATGGAGAACATCTTTCAGCACGCCTGGGTCTTCGTGGCGCACGAGTCCGAAGTCCCGGAACCTGGCGACTATTGCCTCAAGACTGTCGGAGGCGTCGAACTCATCGTCGCGCACGGTGACGACGGAGTTATCCGGATCTTCTTCAATAGATGCCGCCACCGCGGCTCAAAGGTGTGCAGCGACACGACCGGCAGCGCGAACTTTTTTCGCTGCCCCTTCCACGGCTGGACATTCAAGAACACCGGTGAACTGTCGGGCGTGCCGTACCCGAGTCGCTACGAGAATCTAGACAAGGCGACCCTCGGACTTGACCAGGTCGCCGCGGTAGACCAGTACCGGGGTTTTGTCTTCGCCCGGATCAAGCCCGGTTATGAAGTCACGCTCACCGAGCATCTTGGTGAAGCCGCCGGCTACATCGATAATTTCGTCGGTGCTTCACCTACTGGCAGGGTTTCGCTGCGTGCCGGATGCCAGAAGGGTCTCTACCGGGGCAACTGGAAGTACATCGGGATGGACGGATACCACCCGAACTTCGTCCATAAGAGCATGCTCGAATTGCTGCGAAGGGCCGGAAAAGAAGAGTCTGCGTCAGGCCGATCGAATACCGACAAGTCAGCAAACCGCGCATGGGACCTCGGAAACGGGCACTGCCGCCTGGACTTCAGCCCCACCAAGAACACAGACTTCGGAAGCGTCCTCAACGTCGGTGTGTCGGACGAACCGGTCGTCGCTGACCACATCCAACGACTTATCGCCGCTAAGGGTGAACACGAGGCGCTGAGGGCCTTCGAAGACGGTCAGGATGCTCACCTGCACGTCTGGCCCAATCTGCAGCTCATCAGTGTGCACGCTCGGGTTCTCACCCCGATTTCGTCGGGTGTCACCCGCGTCGACGTGTACCCCGCCCTGCTTGACGGCGCCAGCGATGAGTTCAACGCTCGTCGGCTCCGTGCCCACGAGTACTTCTACGGCCCCATCGGTTTTGGCCAAATCGATGACTACGAAGTTTGGGAACGTGTGCAGGCCGGCCTGACATCCGACACCTGGCTTGTCATGACGCGTGGTGAGGCCCACGAGACGACATTCAGTGAGACCACCAGTTACGGCAACATCACCGATGAGATCACGCAACGCGGGCAGATGGCCGCCTGGATCAAGATGATGGATAAGACATACCGCGAGTGAAATGGTCCGCGCCGGTGAGGAAGCTCGAGAGACCCATTCCTGGCGGATGCGCCGGTAGTGCTCTGATGCGTGCCGCATGAAGTCGTACCGCGCCCATCGAAGGCTGGGCTAGAGCTCATGATCTGCTTCTGGAAGTGACAGACCTACTTGAGCGATGCGCTCTTCGAGGTTCGTTATGTACTTGCGGAACTTCACCACCTGCGTCTCTGAACTGTAGATGGAGTCCGCGAGCCATGCCGTCATTCGCGTATCTTTGAACGATCCGCAACGGACCGACTGACTAGGGAGTCGTCGTTGATCGTTCCCGATGGGCGAACCGATCCCGAGAAGCTGCGCGAACTTCTCGGGAATCCCGAAGAGACACACCTCGACCTCAAAGCGAAGGTCGATCTGACGAACAGCGCCGACAAACTGAAGTTCGTGAAGGACGCTGTAACGATGTCGAACCGCCCCCCAGGCGGTTACATCTTGGTTGGGGTTGACGACGCCGGCAACCCCTCTATGCCAATCGGCACCATCGCTGATCGAAGTCGGTTTGACGGCTCCCGTATTGGCGCCCTGATCCGTGGGTATGTCGAGGCCGATATACACGTTTTAGCTCAGGTTCAGGAGTTGGACGGCAACGAGATCGTCGTGATTTACGTGCAGAACCGCGGATTGCCAGTGCCCTTTAGCAAAGATGGTGAGTACGTCGATCTGAATGGCAGGCCGCAAAAGCTCTTTCGAAAGGGGGAGATCTTTGTACGGGAGGGTGCGGAGAACGTACCCATCCGGTTCGCGCATTGGCACGAAATATTGTCGCAGTTCGCGCTGAAGCATCGAGACGAAGGAGCCGCGACCGCGCAGTCAGTCCTCGGCCAGATCGTTTCCGCGCACGGCGTATCGCCCGCCGGTGCGTTCGACGTGCCGTTGCTACTGGATATGGACGAGCCGACATACTCGCGGGCTGTGGTTACGCTATTGCGAAATGGTGAGGACATACTTCTTCGGCAACTGATGCGCGCCCTCTGCAGCGGTAGCAGAGCGGAGACCTTAGAAGAATTCAATCGCACCTTGCTGAAGTGGACCGCATATTGCATCCAATGCCTTCACTCCGAGCGGCAGGACCTAGTCGCGGATGCAATCGCGAACCTGGTGGCCGCCTATAACGATCTTGACATCGACGTCGACGCCAACCGCCGACGACTCTCCGTCGTCGAACATGCATACGTGCTAGGTAGTTTCGCTGTCCGGCTCGAAGCGTGGGAATCCGTCACCGCGTTAGTCCTGCAACCTGTACCTTCTGAAACGCATGGGGATCAATACATGTGGTCCTCCTGGTTGCGTCACGGGCAGGTCCTCGCTAGCCGCTCAAACCTGACCGATGACAGTCGCGGCGGCGCAATCATCTCGGCCGCCCGAGAGTTAATGGTGGGACACCCCGCCCTGCGGCCGGATTTAAGCAATGCGCAGGTCCCAGCTCAGGACGTCACGAGTGGCGACCGTGCGCTCAATTCGCTCTGCGAGTTCGACATCGCCTACTGCCTTATAGTCGGCACACTGGGCAGTGGGCATGGGTCGGCATTTCCATCGTCCGCGGCGTTTGACGAAGCCCGAGCCAAGCCGATGGCGCAGAGGATCGTCTCCAGCAAGGGGATTCGGCAGCGACTGTTCCCTGGAGCGGATGATGCCAGGATCGCTGAATCAATCGATTACTTCTACGTATTGGCAGTGATCCAGTCTGGAAACAGCATCGGTAGCCGTTGGTGGGATATGCCTCAGTCGGTCGCGCAGTGGGTCAGCCAGCACCGTCCGGAAGGTTAGCGCCCCATTCAACGATGTCGCCTGCGCTGGCGGGGAAATCGAGCATCTGCGCGATCCGGGGCACCGCCGGGTTCTTTTCGCGCAACAAGCCTGACAGCGTGACTAGATGGTCGTCTTGCAGATCTTCCATCGGCGCAGTGCGCAGTCTGGCGCCCCGAGACGAAACACTGCTATTCAGATCCCCTGTGACGGTCCAGGTCGGACACCGGAATACCTCGGCCCTTGTCTGATGGTTCGTCTATTTTCGTTGCGTGGGGACTTTCAGCGATCTCAAAGCACAATTCGACTCGGTCAACAAAAAGAGGAAGGGCGATCAGTTCGAGTTCGTCTGCAAGTGGTTCCTTGAGAACGATCCCACCCAGTACAAGCAACTCCTGCGCCGCGTCTGGTTGTGGAAGGACTGGCCAGGCAACTGGGGTATCGATGCCGGGATCGACCTGGTCGCGGAAGACGCCGAGGGCCGGCTGTGGGCAGTCCAGGCGAAGGCATACGAAGGCACGGTCACCAGGTCAGAGGTGAACAAGTTCCTCGCCGAAGCCAGCCGGTTCAACTTCGCATACCGGATGCTGATCGCGACCACCGACCAGTTGTCCCCGACTGCCCAGCGCACGATGGAAGACCTCGGTGTCACCTTCATTGGCCTGACCGAGTTGGAGGAGTTCGACGACTGGCCGGCGAAGCTCACTGACCTTCGTCCCGCCAAGCCGCCCAAACCGAAGAATCCCTGGGACTATCAACGCGCCGCGATCAAAGATGTGGTGAAGGGCTTCCAGAGTGCTGATCGAGGTCAGCTCATCATGGCTTGCGGTACCGGCAAGACTCTGACGGCCTGGTTCATCAAAGAGAAACTGGCCGCCGAACGCACCCTCGTGCTGGTGCCGTCACTATCTCTTCTCAAACAGACGATCAAGGAATGGCGAACCGCCAACATCAACCGACCTTTCGATTCCTTACCCGTCTGCAGTGATGAAACCGTCGGGCAGGACGAGGACGCGGCCATTTCTCACACCAGTTATCTAGGTGAGCCGGCGGACACCGATCCTGAGGTGATCGCCGCGTTCCTGCGGAAGCGGTCAGGTCCTCGTGTTGTCTTCTCCACCTACCAGTCGTCGCCTCAGATCGCGAAGGCATTGGCGTTGGATGACGTTCCGGAGTTCGATTTGGTGATCGCGGACGAGGCACACCGAGTCGCAGGAGCGATGTCTTCAGATTTCGCCACGGTCCTGAATCCAGCCGCTATTAGAGCGAAGCGACGACTCTTCATGACTGCGACGCCGCGTTACTACACCGGTCGTGTCATTCGGCAAGCAAAAGAAGATGAGGACGAGATCGCTTCGATGGACGACCGCTCGAAGTTTGGAGAGGTATTCCACCGTCTGGGGTTTGGCGAAGCCATCGAACGTCGCCTTCTCACCGACTATCAAGTTGCGATCATCGATGTCGACGATGCGACATACCGCGATTGGGCTGAACGCGGGAAGCTAATGACGCTGAATGGCAAGAAGACTGATGCTCGATCGCTCGCAGGCCAGATCGGCCTTGCGAAGGCGATGCGCAAGTACGATCTCCGGCGTGTAATCAGTTTCCACGGACGAGTGAACCGTGCCCGGTCATTCGCGGCATCCATGCCCGAAGTGATCGACTGGATGCCCGCGCGGCAACGTCCGAAGGGATCACTTTGGGCAGCCTATGCCTCTGGGGAAATGTCGGCTGGCCAGCGCCACAATCTGTTGCAACAGTTGAAGCGACTCGATGACAATGAGCGTGGAATCCTAGCCAACGCCCGCTGCCTCGCCGAGGGTGTCGATGTCCCGACATTAGATGGTGTCGCCTTCATCGATCCGCGTCGCTCCGAGGTGGATATCGTTCAGGCAGTCGGTCGCGCCATCCGAAAATCAGACACCAAGTCCATCGGTACCATCGTTATCCCGGTCTTCATCGATACTCAAGAAGATCCTGAAGTCGCTCTCGATGACTCGGTCTTCAAACCAGTGTGGGACGTGATCAAGGCCCTCCGCGCCCACGATGACGAACTGGGGAACGAACTCGATGAACTGCGGCGTGAACTCGGCAGGCAAAAGGGTCGGCTGAAGCTTCCATCCAAGATACGTCACGACCTGTCGCCAAGCGTCAGTGCAGAATTCGCGAGTGCCTTCGACGTACGTCTCGTTGAGCAGACCACCGCTTCATGGGAATTTTGGGTCGGTCTGCTGGAGCGATACCAAGCCGAGAACGAACACTGCCTTGTCCCAGTTAAGACACGACAAGACGGCCACAAGCTTGGAGCTTGGGTAAACGAGCAGCGGACGCAGTATGTGAAAGGCACCTTGTCCGCTGAACGGGTGAGTCGTCTTGCCGATATCGAGGGCTGGACCTGGGATGCCCGCGATACAGCATGGGAGGACGCTTACAAGCTTCTTCAGGAGTACGTAGCGAAGAACGGAAGCGCCCTTGTACCGACGGCGTTCAAAACAGCAAGTGGATTCAAGTTGGGCCAGTGGGTCGGACTTCAGCGCCTGGCGCATGAGAAGACGACCCTTGCAGGGGAGCGAAGGGAAAAGCTTGAGGCGATTGATGGTTGGTGCTGGGATCGCAACGATTACCTCTGGGAGGAAGGGTTCCGTCACCTCGCGGAGTACGTCCAGACGCATGGCGGCGCGCTCGTACCCCTCAAGTACAAGTCAGACGACGGTTATGGGCTTGGCGGGTGGGTGAACAGTCAGAAAGTTCGCTACGGCAAGGGAACCCTAACCGCAGAGCGGGAGCAACGACTCTTAGGTCTGCCTGGATGGAGTTGGAGCGCGAAGGACACTTCGTGGGACGAGGGCTATAGCCGACTACTCCGATACATCGAGATCCATCACCACGCCGATGTTCCGCAGACATACGTCGAACCTGATGGATACCGGCTTGGGTCATGGGTCACGGTTCAGCGGACTGCCAGGAATGTGGGCCGGCTGAAAGCTGAACGGGAAGAAGGACTCGCGAAACTGCCCGGCTGGGTTTGGGGCCTCCGCGACACGAAGTGGGAAAAGGCGTATGCGCACTTGCTGCGCTATGTCGAAGAATTCCACACTGCGGCAGTCCCGCAGGGCTACATCGATGACACAGGGTTTAACCTAGGCGGCTGGGCAGCCACTCAACGCGGCCGGCGCAAGCAGGGCGCTCTTGCGTCTGATCGAGAACAGCGACTTGATGTTCTGCCGGGCTGGACCTGGGGTGTGTCATTCGAGTCCGAATGGGATGAGACTCTCCAACGACTCCTTGAGTACGTCGAGGTCCACGGTGACGCACGCGTGCCCAGCAGCTATGTAGTGGACGGTTGCCGACTCGGCGTATGGGTCGCGAAGCAACGCATCAAGTGGCGCAAGGGCAGCCTTGAGACTGATCGCGAGCGCAAACTAGAGGGAGTCGAGGGCTGGACTTGGGATCCTCTCGCCGACGATTGGGAGGAGGCCTTCCAATTACTCCTCGACTATGTCGAACTTCACGGGGATGCGCACGTCCACCAGCACTACATCACTGAAGCTGGCTTCCGACTTGGTAAGTGGGTTGCCCATCAACGTTCAAGCATAAGGCGAGGTGCCCTCGAGGCCGACCGCGAACGCCGACTGCTGGAGCTACCTGGCTTCATGTGAATGGTGCGAGAGCTGTCTCGGGGATCACTGGGTTGGGTCGCCCCACGGAGCGCGCTCAGATGCGATTCGATTTGGTCAGATTGCAACGCCGGCAAAGCACCTGGAGATTCTCGACGGTGCTCGCACCACCCTTAGACCAAGGAATCACGTGATCGAACTCAAGGTACGTCTGCTCGCCGCATTGCACACAACGGCCACCGTCGCGCTGCCAAACAGCGGTCTTAACGTGCTGCGGTATGACGCGACTCCCGTTCTCGCCCCCGCCCCCGACAACTAGAGTCCGGCGGTCAATCCGTAGAGCCGTTTCGATGATGGTCGCCGCCCACTCAGCATCCGAAACGGTGTACTGACCGCTCATCGACCCAGTCGTTCCTTCAAGCAAGAAACTTGTCGTTGACGTGACAACGGGCCGGTGAACCTTGCCGAGCGCGACCTCACCGCCATACCGGGGCGCACTGAATCGAATCTTGCGATTCGTCACCGCGAGAATGCCTTCCACGGGTACGGAACCGGATTTCAGCGGTCGCCACCGGGTGGCCGGCGCGGAGTAGTGACAGATTTCGTCGGAGGGCAGGTGCACGGCTAGTGCTGGAACGGTTGGGAGTTGGCCCTGGCGCACTTTCCCCAACATGCGTTCGCGTTGAAGTTGGGCATCCAGGGGTTGAGCCACAACCGCAGATACGTGCATTGCGTCTCGTGCATGACGAAATGTTGCCAGTTCCTCGTCGGTGACCATGCCGTCTGCCGACGCAAACGCGGCGTAGCGCCGCAGCCAGTCGTTCCTGATGGTTTCGGTGGCTTGAAGGGCTTCAGTGTCGGGAAGCGACACCGAATAGCACCACGCTTCTAGCTGCCTCCATTCCGGCCCAAGCGGCCCAGACCTTGCGAGGATGTTTGTTGCCGAAGCGAGGTACTGCCGTTGCAGTTCCCAAATGGCCGTCCGGCAGTTGGAGCAGTATGTCCGGAACTTTGCAGGGCGGCCGCAGCGAGCGCAGGTGCCGCCGTTCCTCGTCGCCAAAACGAAACTCCCTTCCGACCCGTCTAGGTGATCCAGCCTAAAAGGTCGAGCCGACGACCCCCCTGAGCCGTTGCTCTTGTCGGCCCCGGCTGCCACGATCACCCCATGGGAGGTTGGGAACATCCGGATGCCGTGTGCGGTCCGTCTCGCACCAAGATGCTGGAGTATGTGCGCGAGGAACTTGCCGATCTGCGGAATCAGCTGGAAGGCTTTCAAGCGCACCCTGCGAGGGATGGCAAGTGGAGACCGTACATCGAGCACCTGGAAAAGCGGATCAAGGAATGTGAGCGGGAGGAGCGACGCTGCCTCCGTGGGATGGGCGATTCCAAGTGACCATTTCTATTTGTAGCTGTGCGCCGGTACCCGCACTTCGCCCCGTGGCACTGGTCGTCGTCACTGTCTAACGTCGGCGCATGATCGGTGAACTGCACCCCACCCGTCGCGGCGGCTGGGCGATGGAAGCACCGACCGAATGCATCAACGGGCATCCGCTTGGTCCCCTCCAGGTGCTTGTCGGCCACCAGCCCTGCACCTGTCGCGGCAGCCACATCGGCCGGACGTGCCGGGTCTGCGACGCGACTTTCTACTGGCCGCCGACGGACCCGTCATGTTCGGTTTTGGCCGGCGCTGCTGCGGTGCGCTGAACGAGTCGGCCCGCCACCCTAGACGGGGCCGTCGGGGTCAGGAACACAAGAAAGTTGCGCCCGCAGTTTCGTTGTATCGCTGCTGACTACCTGCCGACTGATTCCGAGTTGTTGGGCGATGCGTGCCTGCGTCCAACCCGCCACCGACAACAACAAAGCCTGCGCCCGCCGCGACTTTATCGTCGTCCGCCTTCTGCTCGTTCAGCCAGCGCCGCCGCCAATCGGGTGATCAAGGTCCGGAGCATGAACTGCAGCGGCTTCCCGAGACCAGGCACCGGCGATACGAAGGTTGCGGTCCAGGTAAGACGGCTTCCACTTGGGAGCTTGTCGAAACGGATGTCCCCGCAGTAGTCCTTAACTGGCCAGAAGCCCGGAAGCGTGGTGGTGTAGGTGTGATGGTCGGGTCGGCTTCCGCCGGTAATCTCGTCGCGCACAGTGGAGCCGTTCATGCGTACACGCCGGATTCCGCCAATACCGGTCACAGGCGCGCCCAGCCGCTCCCAAGACGCAGTCGACACCGTTGGCATCCACTTAGGCCAATGCTCGACATCAAGGAAGGTGTCATAGAGCACCGCAGGCTCCGCACGCGACGATTGTTCGACACGGAACGACAAAGTCGCGGCCATGCCGCGAAAGCTACTACAGCTGCCAGATCCTGATGGGCCTGTCCAAGTCGTGCCTCCACCACACACAGCAAGCGGCCCGCCAACCTTCGGGGGGAGAAGGAGAGCTGGCGGGCCGTCGCTTCCGTTAGCGGAAGATGCCAACTATAGGTGCAGTTGGCGGTTATTCATACCAGTGGTCGGTTTTTGGCCCCTAGTTGTTGGCGAGGATGGTTTCGGCGCGGTCCTTGGCCCTCGCCACGTCGATCTCCGTCAAGCCTGCGGCGATCTGATCGGTCAGGGCGAGCGCCTCGCGGCTCGGGTGATCGCTGGGTGCAGTCACCGACAGGACGAGGGCTTGGGTGAGTGCTTCGCCGGCGCGGGCCGGGTTGGCCCGTTCGGCCGAGGCGTGATCCATCGCCCGCTGCACCAGGCTCATCAGGGCTGCCTTGTCGTCCTGTGTGAGCGTGGCGGGGTCGATGGTGGGCAGTAGTTCTGCCAGTGGGGGAGCGGTCTTTTCGGGTAGGTCGGTGATGCTGGACATGGGCTGTATACCTTCCGGTGATCCGGAACGGTTTCCACGCGGGTAGCCAAACCCATTGGTGAAGTATCGGTCAAAATATTTGGTGAAAGTTTGAAAAACGTAGTTTGACCTGCATCGATAGTGGTGCGCGATATTGGGATTGAAACAGTTTAAGCAGGTGGCCGCTCGCCTTTGGTCTACGTGGGCAGCCTGCAACTCCAGAGAGAGAAGCGACGCTGGCCGTGCGAGGCGGCGCGCAACGGCCAGAGGGGGGTACCCCCCACCCCTAGGACCGGCAACTGCTGAGCTGACGACTCGGACGGTTGGTGGCCGTGACGACAACCGATGTCAGCCACATAGACATCGTCAGAGGGAATCGCGGATCTCACGGAGGTAGCGCCTCTCCTCCCGCTCAGATTTCTTGATCTGCTTTTCCAGGCCTTCGATGTAGCGCTGCGAGTTGGGGTTGGGGTTGGATTCCCATTGATTTACTTGCGCCCGTAGATACGTAAGTTCTTCGCGCACATACTTCAGCAGCTCAGAGCGAGACGGACCGCATATCGGTCCCTCAATGAGTCTGTCTAGGGCGCGGGCGAGCTCCCTACCGGCTTCCGCCATGTCGCCGCCACGGGCTTCCTGGTCACGGTAGTTGCGAAGGTCGTCGGACAGCTGTTGTATCAGCTGCTGCCGCGTGAGGCCTAGTCCCATGGGCCGACCATAACTCTGGCTGCCGACGGACCATCGTGTCGGTGCTGGCCGGCGCGGCCTGCGGCCCGTTAGTTGCCTAGCCCCGGCACGTCACTCCTCGGTCTGCTCCTCGGCTCTCTCCGAAGGCTTGATCTTGTACTTATCCGAGAACTGTCCCGCGTTCATCATGATGCTCCACTTGTGCTCCTCGCCGGGGATGTAATCCCTGGGCGGGGGCGGTGGAGGATCAGCGATCCATCCGCGCTCAGCACTCACTGGTCTTCTCCACATCAGCCTTCCGCACAAGGGCGGGCTTGCGGCAACCGATGCTCTTGGTCGTGCTGAAGGTGATCAGGAATGTCTTTGCCGTGCAGCAACCCGCGAGCCTTGGCCTCCTGAACGAGCCGGTCGTAAACTGGACCCCTGCCGGGGTTCACATGCACAACGGTGCCGGTGCTGGCCCAGTAGGTGAGTTCCCCGAGAGTCCGGTCGCCCCGGACCAGCTTGAGGATTTTAGTGTCGGACCCCTCTCTGGGAGAGAAGGGGCCGACGATCTTGACGTCGCTCACGGGATACAACTTTCCTAGTGATGATGACGGTTTGTCATTGCGACGTGGCACCGAACCAGAACATGACCTGCCCACAATTCGGACACTGCCACTGAGGATGCTTTACGCCACCCAACGTCGCCACCTCCCGTACTGGTTCCACGTTAGCGCCGGGGTACGACATCGCGCTTGATAGCAGGTTTCTTGCTGCGCCCACCGGGTCAATGGTTAGGGACTACTCCTCGCTGGTGCCGTACTGCGCCCAGCCGCCCGTGTCAGGCGAATCGACCGGGATGGTGGTGCCGTCATCCATGATGAGGGTGAGCTGGCCGTCGACCATCGTGAGCTTTCCAGGCCTCCTCGACCTCCGAAATCTGGTGTCACGTTCTTCGATCTCTTCCACGGGCAGCGGCCAAGACCCGGCGCTCGAGTAGTCGGATCCTTCCATCGCTTGGTGGGCTTCGTCGCTGCCGCAGTCGCCGCAGATGGGGATGGAGCGGCATCGGGTGATCCGCGATCCGGCGGGGTACTCGGGCGGCTTCGGCAGCGGGCGTTCGCAGCGTGGGCAGAACCCGTGCTCGATGTTCCAGATGATGTTGTTGGCGGTGCCGGCTTCGTGCGCGTCGGTGTCGTTCAGGACGCTGGGATGCCAGTCGTGGGTTCCGGAGAACGAGCGGATCGTCATGTAGTTCAGCATGGCGTGGGGGTACGACAACATTAGAAAGCGACCGGCCCGCCACGCGGTTGAGAAGTCCTACTGTTTCGTAGCACGCAATCTGCAATCGACCGATGCGGTTGCTGCTGTAACTCAATCCGTGGCATCGGGTAGGAGGGCAGCAAAGTCACCGACCGCTGCGATCGCGTCGTCCGCAAGAGTCTGGGCTGCGAGCATCGCGTCGCGCAGTCGCTGGGCGACCTCAGGTTCAATCTCGGACGCGCACATCTCAAGAAACCACAGCCGACCGCTGAGTTCCTCAAGTCTGTCTCCTATGTTGAGGTTGGCAAGGTCGGCCAGCGTGAGCGCCGCGCACTCAGCGATGATCAATTGCTGTTCTGCTGTGTACATAGTCGGCTCCAAATTGTCGCAGTCTGCTTCCGAGATCGAACGGTCGTCTTCCCCGTCGGGGCCGGCTGATATCGGCACCCCTGTATCGGTATGGCGCTTCACCTCGTCTCACCCCACTCACGGGGAAGCCGCTCGTGTACAGCCTTGCCCTTGGCAGTGAGATCGCGATCTTTCCAATTCGGTACCTTTGGACCGACCGCAGTGGTGTCACCGTTTCCGCAAAAGTCAGTAGAGGTAGGCACACCCCTTTCTTGGGGTTGGGGGGGTACATACATTTCTGGAAACACTGTTGTCGTGTCGGTTCCGTCCTTGAGGGAGTACCGCCAGCGGGTGCTTTCAGCGCCACGCGAGTTTCGGTAGTTCTCTTCCCGAAGGGTGATCAACTCGAGCGCGTGAAGCGCCTGGAGTTCCCGATCGATCGTGTTGTGCGGTTTGTCGAGGCGTTTGCGGACGTCGGTTGGCGTTGAATCAAGGTGGGCCGTCAGGTCCTCCAGGATGGCGAGCCGAATCGGCGGCATTGAGTTGTGCGCACACCGGAGTGCTAGCCGCATCGCATTCGTGCGGTCCATGCCGACGGCAACGGCCCCGCGCACGATCTGGGTGAGTTGCTTGACGAATCGTGTCGGCATCTCCGCCGCGTGGGCGAACTTGACGTTGCCCCGTTGGTCGCGTTCGACCGCCGTCCGGGCTTTGGTGACGAGATCCGCTGCTGCAAGAAGCGTCTCGGTCTCGTGGGGATCCAGGCGCACTCCAGCGGTGTTGCAGCTGTCCAGGACCGTCTTGACAGCAGCACCCAGTTCTCGCTTCATCTGTGCCTCGGCCCCGGTGTTGGACATAGCTTGTCGTCCGCCGGCCATCCTGTTTTTTGAGGAGTCGAGTCGCAGAATTATGAAGCGATCACCCATCTCGGCGACGGCGGCATGGTGGGTGTCCCAGGCGGTGGTGACAGCGCCTATCAGTGAAATGTGTCCTTGCCACTCCAAGCGTCTACCGCCATCGGCGCCGATTTGTCGGAACCATGCGCCGTCGTAGATTTCGCGGAGGGCGCCGAGCACTTGGCTGCGCGAACTCACCGGCATGGACAGAATTGAGGTGAAGTCCTTCAGCACGATGACACCGCGATCACCGATTTCACGGAGTAGACCCCCTGTGGCGTCGCCGGCCCGTTCACCCTTGCTGGTGCCGGATAACAGAGCACCTTCGGACGCGATGGTGGACACGATGTGCGCACCGGCGTGACTGAGCGCTGTGACTGTTTCGGTTTTCGCGTTGCCGGGTCCGCCTACAAGGAGCAGCCATGCGGGGTCGCCGTCGAGACGATTCGCCGCCGCAACTGCAAGGGTGGCGTGGATAGCCTGCAGGTCGTAATCGCGGCCCAACCAGCGAGTGAATACGCGGTCAAGCTCGGCCAGTAAATCAGTCTCGACTGGGTCGGCGATTTCACCGTTCAAGAGACGTTCGCCGGTGGTCATGCGTTCCCCTCGAACGCCGCAGAGATCCACGCCTCGACGTCGGACTTCCTGAATTTCACGCGACGGCCAAGGCGAGCCGACTTCGGCCCGAGTCCGTTCGCCCGCCACCACCGAAGGGTCGCTACCGGTATGCCGGTGTACTGCGAAACTTCGGGGTAATCCCATAACACCTCTGTCATCAGTCCATTTACCTTTCCGGAGTGCTTTTCCCATTTGGTTGCCGTTTTGTCTCGGGACTTAATGCGACTTTTCAACAATAACTCGACTGGGTTCTGGGTTGTCAAGAAAATTCCAGAAAGTCGGAATAGAGTGCCACCAAAAACCGGTATCTAGCAGGACTTATTCGCTTTCCCGGATTCGGTCTACGGCAATCTAAACATTATCTCCACAAATGTGGAATCCCCCTCCACAAATGTGGAATCCCCCTCCGCAAATGTGGAATCATCTTCCGCAAATGTGGAATCACCTTCCAGGAATGGAGAATTTCTTTCAGAATCTGGAAACCGGAATCGTGCGGGCCCCTAGGCGCCGTCCGTCGAGCCGCGGCGACGGGATCCGACGGCCCCGGCGCACTCATAACCCTGGGCTAAAGCTGCCTAAGACGGATTATGTCAACGGATTGCTGCGGTACGCTGGATACCGTGACAGCACGAAACGAACGCGCCGGCATCGATGACCGGTGGCAGAAGCGAGTTAAAGGGCCGGGCGGCCAGATGCGCACCGAGAAGTCGGCGGTGTACGGGAAGGTCACCCGATGGCGGGTGCGGTGGGTAGACGAAAGCGGTGCCGAACGGACCAAGGTGTTCCACCGCAAGGCAGACGCCACGGGTTACCTCAACAAGCTGGCCGCCGACGTGCAGCGCGGCGACTACATCGACCCGCGCAAGAGCGCCGAGACATTCGGCACCGTTGCCGAGGCCTGGTACCAGACCAAGACCCACCGCAAGCCCAAGACACTCGTCGGTTACCGCTCACTGCTGGACACCATTGTGTTACCCCGTTGGGGTGACGTGAAGTTGAAGGACATCGACCACCAGGCCTACACCACGTGGCTCGGTTCCCTCTCAGTAGACGGCTCGCAGCGCGGAACGGCATTGTCGGCCAGCCGAGTCACGCAGGCGCACCAACTGGTCGGCGCGGTATTGAAGTTCGCACAGAGGTCCGGGAAGATCGCCAAGAACGTGGCGTTGGAGTTGGAGCGCAGCCGGGATCTACCGCAACCTACGGAGCGGGAGCGCCGGTATCTCACGCACGTCGAGTTGTTGGAGCTGGCGAAAGCCACTGGGCGGTTTGAAACGCTCACGCTAGTGCTGGGTTATTGCGGGCTGCGGTTCGGGGAGGCGGCGGCGCTACGCCGCAAGCATGTCGGTGATGGCGTGCTCACTATCCGCGCGTCGGCTACGCACGTGGCGGGTCAGGGCATCGTGGAGGCGAGCACCAAGACTCGGCGTGCGCGCCATGTGCCGGTGCCGGGTCCGGTTTGGGAACGGCTCAAGGCCGAGCTGCCCGACGATCCGAACGCGTTGGTGTTCCCACGCGAGCGCGGCGGTCTCCTTCCAAACGAGGAGTACCGGCGGGCCTTCAACAAGGCATGCGCCGAGGTTGGTATCGAGGGTCTGGTACCTCACGGGCTTCGGCACACCACGGCGTCTCTGGCGATCTCGGCGGGTGCGAACGTGAAGGTTGTGCAACGTATGCTGGGCCACGCCACGGCGGCGATGACGCTGGACCTGTACGGCCATCTGCTAGATGACGACTTGGCCGGCGTTGCTGACGCTCTGGGCAAGGCAATCGAAAGCACTGCGGTATCACTGCGGTATCCAGGGCCGGAGAGAGTTAGCAGCGAGTTGCTAGATAAGGCTTTATAGCAGCTTAGATGCTTAAGGGGCGGTAGCTCAGTTGGTTAGAGCCGCGGACTCATAATCCGTTGGTCGCGGGTTCGAGCCCCGCCCGCCCTACCAGACAGGGTGTGTGACCTCGGCCGATGCTTG
>WBZP01000361.1_pt1 | contig 62191 bp, 59 predicted proteins | sample 5204301 | NCBI WGS metagenome assembly WBZP01 (sample SAMN12412401, study PRJNA552823) | activated sludge metagenome | isolation source: activated sludge from nitrification reactor of wastewater treatment plant... | place: USA: Pennsylvania | collected 2017 | reverse complement strand
CGCTGCTGTGCGCCGCCGCCGTGAGCGGTTGCCAGCTCGGGTCCACCGAACCCGAAACAACATTCGCCCCTCAGGAGACCCCGGCCATGAACATCGACCAACTCCCCACCCTCAAAGAGACCGTCCCGGGGCTGCTCGACCTTATCGACGCGGTCCGGCGCGAAATCACCCGGCTGGTCCCCGCCACTGCCCCGTGGCGCTGGTCCGGGGAATTCTCGACCGGCGGGTGCGTGACGAACGGGGTGGAACTCGCAGCACCAAGTCTGGTGTCGGCGCACGCGTTCACCGAGGCGGAGTGGGCGCTGGTCCTGCCCGCCGTCACCCGGCTGACCGCCGAGGCCGGGCTCACCGGCACCAGTCAGGGTCCCGCGCACAAGCCCGGCAACTACGACGTCAGCTTCAGTAGCAAGGACGGACGCCGCCTGCGGGTGCTATCCCGCTACGCCATTGTGATCGGCGCCTACATCGGATGCCGACGCCCCGGCGACGGGCTCTGGGTCGACGGCCGCGTCCCGATGCCGCCGGACCCGCAACCGTGATTCAGCCGGGCAGCTTGCGAGCGACGTCGGCGGGCACCGTGTCCGGGCCCAGCGTCAACCAGCGCCCGCCCCAGTTCGCGGCGGCCAGCTGCGTGTACACCGCGCCGGTGCGCCGCTGCAGACCGTCGTCGCGCTCGTAGGAGTCGCGCGTGCGGGTCTCGTCGGCGACTGCCCTGTCGGTGGCGCGCTGGGCTGCCAATTCCACCGGAACATCAAGCAGCAGTTGATAATCCGGCTTCGGCAGACCGAACCTCTGGTATTCGAGCCGGTACACCCAGTCGACCACCTCGCCGTCGGTGTCCTGGCGTAGCCGGGCCGCGCTGTAGGCCGCGTTGGACGCCACGTAGCGATCCAGGAGCAGCACGTCGTTGCCGGCGAGAAGGGCGTCGATCTGCTCCCGCGCCCCGGCCCGGTCCAGCGCGAACAGCATCGCCATCGCGTACACCGACTCCGCCAGATCGCCGTGTTGACCGTGCAGCGCCTCGGCGGCCAGATCGGCATGGACCGACTGCCCGTAACGCGGAAATGCCAAGGTGGCAACCGACTTTCCGGCGTCGGCGAACACCGCGCGCAGCCCGTCGGTCAGGGTTCGCTTGCCGGCACCGTCGAGTCCCTCGATCACGATCAGCACCGCAGCAGCCTAGCCGCACGGCCGCCGGTCATGTGCGCGCGATCACCAGGTAGGCCAGGTAGACGGCGTAGGTGGCGACGAACACCGCACCCTCGACGCGGGTCACCCGCCGGCCCGGCCAGGATCAGGAACACCGGACGTCGGTCAGAACTGACCGCAGTTCGGCATGGTTGGTTCGCCGTTGAACCGCGCGGCGATCCACTGCAGGGCCGGTTCGCCGTCGACCACCATCGGCAGGCCGTGGTTGACGATCGCCTTGTTGAGGAACGGCGGTTCCTCGTTGGTGCGGAACTCGACGTCGGCGCCCTTGGCGCACCAGTCCCAGCCCATCTGGACGGCGGCCGTCCACGGCACCAGCGGGTCGTAGCGGTTGCTGTTGATCAGCACCGGCGCGTTGGGTTTCAGTGTGCCGATGCGCTGCTCCTGGAACAGCTGGATGAACACCGGGTTCTTCAGCAGCTCGTCGATCGGCTGATTGAAGTAGGGCTGCAGGTGCCGGAACATGAATTTGGCAATGGTCTCCGGGATGCACTGGTCCTTGACCTTGGCCAGCATGTCCTCGCCGCGTGGCGTGAGCACCGCCCGGATCTCGGCCTCGTGTTCGGGGTAGGCCTGGATGACGGAATTCAGTGCGTAGCCGACGACCCCCACCAGCAGGCTGCCGTCGGTGTAGGGGAACAGTTCCATCAGGTCGGCCACCGGCGCACCGGCGTAACTGCCCACCACGTTCAACTCCGGGGCGTAGCTGCCCGCCAACTCCGCCGCCGACGCCGACGCGCCGCCGCCCTGCGAGTAGCCCCAGAACGCGACGGGCCCGTCCGGGGTCAGCGACGTGCCGGGCAGCTTGCGGGCCACCCGCGCGGCGTCGAGCATCGCGTGCCCTTCCGAGAGCCGGCTGACGTAGGTGTGCGTGACACCGATGGTGCCCAGGCCCTCGTAGTCGGTCATCAGCACGGCGAATCCGCGGTTCACCATGGTGTTCACGAAGGCGCCCTCGTAGTTGACCATCAGGTCCGCGTACGGCGACCAGTGGATGCCCTGGTTGAACTGCCGCGACGGCGCGCACTGGTCCCCCTGGCCCTGCGTGCCCGGGCCGATGACGATCAGCGGTCGCGGACCCCGGCCCGGCCAGGCGTTGTACGGCTCGAAGTACGTGCCGGTGACGACGTCGGGGTTGCCGCGGGCGTCGGTGCTGCGGTACATGATCCGGGTTCCGGTGGCGTTGTAATTGCCGACCACACCGGACGGTTCGAGGATCAGGCGGGACGGCTCGCTGCGCACCAGGTCGCCCGGCTGGCCCGGCGGCAACGGATTCGGTGGCGTGTAGAACGCGGTGTATTCGTCCTCGTTGTAGTACGGATCCCAGTTGTCGGCCCGGGCGCTAGCCGCGAGAAGCGTTGGGAGACAACCGATCAGCACAGCAAGGAAAAACACCCCGGCGCGTTGCATTGCCGAACAGTAGCAAACTTGTCAGGCTCTGCAACTACGAATCCCGCGGTTGGCAGTTCGCGGGCATGGTGTAAAGGCGCCGAGCTCAGTATCGGTAGTGGTCCGGCTTGTACGGGCCCTCGACGTCGACGCCGATGTACTCGGCCTGGTCCTTGGTCAGCTTGGTCAGATGGCCGTCGAGCGCCTCGACGTGGATCCGGGCGACCTTCTCGTCGAGGTGCTTGGGCAGCCGGTAGACCTCGTTGTCGTACTCGTCGTTCTTGGTCCACAGTTCGATCTGCGCGATCACCTGGTTGGAGAAGCTGTTGCTCATCACGAACGACGGGTGGCCGGTCGCGTTGCCCAGGTTGAGCAGCCGACCCTCGGACAGCACGATGATCAACTTGCCGTCGCCGAACACCCACTCGTCGACCTGCGGCTTGATGTTGATCCGCGTCGCACCGGAGGTCTCCAGGGCCGCCATGTCGATCTCGTTGTCGAAGTGGCCGATGTTGCCCAGGATGGCCTTGTCCTTCATCGCCTTCATGTGGTCGAGGGTGATGATGTCCTTGTTGCCGGTGGCCGTGATGACGATGTCCGCGGTCTTGATGGCGTCCTCGACGGTGACGACGTCGAAGCCCTCCATCAGGGCCTGCAGCGCGTTGATCGGGTCGATCTCGGTGACCGCGACGCGAGCGCCCTGGCCCTTGAGCGACTCCGCGCAGCCCTTGCCGACGTCGCCGAAGCCGCAGATGAGCACGTTCTTGCCGCCCATCAGCACGTCGGTGCCGCGGTTGATGCCGTCGATCAGCGAGTGCCGGGTGCCGTACTTGTTGTCGAACTTGGACTTGGTGACGGAGTCGTTGACGTTGATCGCCGGGAACGCCAGCTCACCGGCCGCGGCGAACTGGTACAGCCGCAGCACGCCCGTCGTCGTCTCTTCGGTGACGCCCTTGACCGACTCGGCGATGGTCGACCACTTGGTCTTGTCCTTCTCCAGGCTTTCGCGGCACAGCGCCAGGAAGACCTTCCATTCGGCGGAGTCGTTGTCGTCGTCCGGCGGGACCACGCCGGCCTTCTCGTACTCCGCGCCGCGCAGCACCAGCATGGTGGCGTCGCCGCCGTCGTCGAGGATCATGTTCGCCGGCTCGCCCGGCCAGGTCAGCATCTGCTCGGCGGCCCACCAGTACTCCTCGAGCGTCTCGCCCTTCCAGGCGAACACCGGGGTGCCCGTGGGTTCCTCGGGCGTGCCGTGCGGGCCGACGACGACGGCCGCGGCGGCGTGGTCCTGGGTGGAGAAGATGTTGCACGACGCCCATCGCACCTCGGCGCCGAGCGCGACGAGGGTCTCGATCAGCACGGCGGTCTGCACGGTCATGTGCAGGCTGCCCGAGATGCGGGCGCCCTTGAGCGGCGCGACCTCGGCATACTCGCGGCGCAGCGACATCAGGCCGGGCATCTCGTGCTCGGCGAGGCGGATCTCCTTGCGGCCGAACTCGGCCTGGGACAGGTCGGCGACCTTGAAGTCGATGCCGTTGCGGGTATCGGCGGTCAGCGCAGTCATGTAGAGCCCTTCTGTGTTCGTCATGGCATGAATCGCACGGGTTATCGCGGCGCAGTCGAACGTGCGGACACCACCAGCCTGCGGGCTCGCGGGACAGGCGCAGTGCGCTCTGACGGCTAGGAGGTATCCATGACACCGTAGCGTTCGGCGAACGGTGTCATCAATCTGGCCAGATCACCGGCGACATCATGGTCCGCCTCGGGTGGCATCGACACATAGCTCATGGCCAGCCGGACGATCGCCCGTGCCAGCACTCCGGCGTCCTGTTCGGTGGCGTTGACCCAGCTGTGCATGAAGGCGTCGGTCAGCTTGGCCGACGCCCGGGTGATGATCGGACCGCTGTCGGTGGTGATGATCTGCAGGAGGTCGGGTTTGGCGGCGCCGGTCAGCAACGAGATCACCAGCGGGTCGCTCGCCGACTGCAGGAAGAACGACCGGAAGCCCTGCTGGAAGGCCTCGTGCACGTCGCCGACGTTGTTGTAGATCGCGTCGCCGACGGCGCCGACGAGCCGGTCGGCGAGGCGCAGCGCGTAGCCCTGCGCCAGGCCGTGACGCGACCCGAACTCGTTGTAGATGGTCTGGCGGCTGATGCCGGCCGACTTGGCGACGTCGGCCAGGGTGATCGACGACCAGTCCTTGGTGAGCAGCAAGTCGTGCATCGCGTCGAGCACCAGGTCGCGCAGCAGAACCTTGGACGCCTCGGCGTAGGGGATGCGGCCACGCGATGGACTCACAACGGCGACACTAGCGTTTCGTGCGGCATTGCCGTCGCTGCCGCGAAACTCCGAGTGTCCGCCCGGGCTCATCGGCGTGGGTCTTTCCGTCGCACGCGGATCAACCGCGCGCGACTTCGACCATGTAGAAATCGGACTTGGCGGCTCCGCAGTCGGGACAGCTCCAATCCTCCGGGATGTCGGCCCACCTGGTGCCGGGCGCGATGCCGTCCTCGGGCCAGCCCTTGGCCTCGTCGTACTCGAACCCGCACTGCATGCAGATGAAGATCTTGTAGTCGTCCACGTCAGGCTCCTATCTCGTCGAAGTCGATCTTCTCGCGCACCCCGCAGTCGGGGCAGCACCAGTCGTCGGGAATCTGCGACCATGCCGTTCCGGCCGGAAAGCCTTCCCGCGCAGCACCTTTGGCTTCGTCGTAGACGTAGTCGCAGACGGGGCAGCGGTACTGGTTCATGCCGACGCTCCGTAGGCCGCCAGGATCTTGGCGCGGCGACGGGGTTGGATGTTGACCTTGGTGATGTCGCCGCCGTAGTGCGCGAGCACCCGGTGGTCCATCAGCTTGCGCCACAGCGGCGGGAAGTACGTCAGGCCGATGAGAGTCGCGTATCCGCTCGGCAGCTCGGGGGCGCCGTCCATGCTCCGGAGCGTCTGATAGCGACGGGTCGGGTTGGCGTGGTGATCGCTGTGCCGCTGCAGGTGGTACAGGAACAAATTGGTGACGATGTGATCGGAGTTCCAGCTGTGCTCCGGCGTGCAGCGTTCGTAGCGACCGGATTGGGTCTTCTGCCGCAGCAGGCCGTAGTGCTCCAGATAGTTGACGTTCTCGAGGAGGCTGAACCCGAAGATCGCCGAGATCAGGATGTAGGGAATCAGCGCCGGGCCGAAGACGGCGAGCAGCGCTCCGTAGAGCACGACCGTCATAGCCCAGGCATTGAGCACGTCATTGGACGGATGCCACTTGCTCTTGCCGGCGCGCTCGAGCCGGGCGGCCTCCAGGTCCCACGACGACTTGATGCCGCCGAACACGCTGCGCGGCAAGAACTCCCAGAACGTCTCACCGAACCGTGCCGATGCCGGGTCCTCCGGGGTGGCGACCCGCACGTGGTGGCCGCGGTTGTGCTCGATATAGAAGTGGCCGTAGCCCGTCTGCGCCAGGGTGATCTTCGACAGCCAGCGCTCCAGGGAGTCCTTCTTGTGGCCGAGTTCGTGGGCGGTGTTGATGCCGATGCCGCCCAGGACGCCGACACTGAGCGCCAGGCCGATCTTGGTGGGCCAGTTCAGTCCGTGCTCGAAACCGAGCCACGCCAGATCGCTCGCGGTGAAAAGGTAGGCCCCCAGGACGACGCTCGCGTACTGGAACGGGACGTAGACGTAGGTGCAGTACCGGTAGTACTTGTCCTTCTCGAGACGTTCCATGACCTCGTCGGGCGGGTTCTGGCCGTCGTTGCCGAACACCATGTCCAGGGACGGCAGCAGAACGAAAAGGAGGATCGGGCCGATCCAGAACGGCACGGTCGCCGCGATATGCCAGCCCATCTCATTCAAGGCCCAGATCAGGGGCAGCATCACGAACAGCGCCGTCGGCGCGATCAGGCCGAAGAGCCACAGGTAGCGCTTCTTGTCGCGCCAGACGTAGTGCTTCGTCTCGGTTGTCGTCACGGGTTGCCTCCATGTGAGAGCCATCACTTTCTATCTGGACTATATCGACTCCTTTGTCTCCTGTCTAGACATTAGAGGTTCGTTTGTAAACTTGGCTGCGCCTCGGGATGACCCAGGGTGTGCCCTAGGCACGCCGAGGAGCCACTTAGGTGACTTTTCGGGCCGCCAAAGCTCACAAAGTGGCTCCCCGGGGCAACGCGAGCGGCAAAGCGAGCGGCAATCAGGGCCGCCACCCGGCGGCGCGCAACGCCTTCTCGGCCCGGGCCGCGATGCCGTCCGGGTTGTCGAGGTGCTCGGAGACGACATGGATCATTCGCCAGCCGCACTCCGCGAGGAACTCCCGGCGAGCGACGTCGTCGCTGCGCTGGAACCGGTTACTCCAGTGCTGGGCGCCGTCGTACTCGACGCCGACCTTCCATGCCGGCCAGGCCATGTCGAGGCGTCTGTTGCCCACGAGGTGCTGCGTCACCGGACGCGGCAGTCCAGCCCCGATGAGAAGAAGTCGCACCGTGGTCTCCTGCGTGGATTCCGCGCCTTCGTCGGCCGATTCGATCACTTGCCGCAATCTTTGGATGCCGCGCGCGCCGGAATGCCTGCGCGCCACGGCGGCGACCGCCGTCAGCGACACCCGAGTGGCGTTCAAGAGTGCGTCCACCTGGACCACGGCCTCGTCGCCGTCGATGCGACGGCCGATGTCGAATGCCGTGCGCGCGACGGTTGTGCACCGGATACCGCGCCGGGTGCAGATCTCGTCGGGCGCCAGGCGGTCCCGGTGGGCGGTGATACCAAGTGGCGCGCGGCTGTGTGTGGCCAGGATGTCGGGGGTGATGTCGTCGTCGATCCACCTGCTGCCGTGCAGGACCGCGGCCGACAGGCCGAGCATGGTCGCGGTCCGGCCGGTCGCCAGCCAGGCGCCGTAGACGCGATCGCGCGCAGTCGGTTCGAAATCCTTGGGCACGTAGACATTCCGGTACATGCGGACGTAGTCCCGGTTCAGGCGCTTTCGGGTGAGGCGGCCCGATGCGATGGCTTCGGAGGCGACGACGAGGTGTTTCATCACCGGCCATGGTGACCACCGGCGGCGACGGACGGTATTCAGCCGTGGCTTCGCCTGTGGATGAAGTAGTAGCGTCGCGGGGAATGGGCAAAGAGCACGCGATCGCGATCGGCGGCAGCATGGCCGGCCTGTGTGCCGCGCGGGTGCTGCCCGGCGCCGCCAGCCACACGGCCTGAGCATGTTGTTCTACCAGGACGGCCTCTGGGCGTTGACGACGTTCGGCGCCGCAAAGACCACCGCGCCGCACAATCTCGACGAGATGTGCGCGCTGGCCGAGCGGCGCTGACGGTCAGATCCCGATCGCGGCGCGGAACAGTTTCGTCGGCTCGTCGGCGATGAGGCGTATCGGGCCGTCGTCGGCGGGAACCCATGCGGCCGCGCCCTGTTCGAGGCGCAGCGTGGAACTCTTGGAGGTGACCTCGGCGCGGCCCGACGCGCACAACAGGATTTGCGGCCCGTCGTGGCCGCACGGGGAATCGACCTGGTGACCCAGGTGCTCGCCGTCGAGGGTGAGCACCGACACCGCGAATTCGTCTGTGGGCGTCCGATAGTCGACTTCGAAGCCCTCCCGCTCGACGGGCGGGTGCAAGGTCTGCGGCGCCGCGGGGGCGAAGTCGAGGACTCGCAGCAGTTCGGGAACGTCGACGTGTTTGGGTGTCAGCCCGCCGCGTAACACGTTGTCGGAGTTGGCCATCACTTCGACCCCGACGCCGTGCAGATACGAGTGCAGGTTGCCGGCGGGCAGGTAGATCGCCTCGCCGGGTTCCAGGTGCATCCGGTTGAGCAGCATCGCCGCGAGCACTCCGGCGTCACCGTGGTAACGCTCCCCCAGCTCCAGCACTGTCTTGGATTCGGCCTCGAATTCGGTTGCCCCCGAACGCAGATAGTTGATCGCGCCGCCGAGAACGGCCGGCACCAGGACATCCAGGTCCGGCTGCGGGAAGGTGATCCAGGTGGTGAACAGCGCGCGCAGGCCGTCGGCGTCACACTGGCCGTGCAGCAGGGCGATGAACGGGTCGAGCTCGGGAACCGCCAGGGCGCGCATCAGGTCGACGGTTCGCTCGGCAGGCCGGAAGCCGGCCAGCGCGTCGAAGGGCCCGAGCGCGACGAGGATCTCCGGCTTGTGGCTGCGGTCGCGGTAATTCCGCTCGGGTGAGGACAGCGGCACGCCGGCGCGTTCTTCGCGCTCGAATCCCTCGACGGCCTGTTCGGCGCTCGGGTGCGCCTGCAGCGACAGGGGTTCTTCGGCGGCAAGCACCTTGACCAGCAACGGCAGCGCGTCCCCGAAGCGGGCCCGCACCGCGGGTCCGAGTTGCCCTTCGGGATCGGCGGCGATGACGTCCAGCAGGGAGCGCTCCCCGTCGGGCGTCTCGACGTAGGCCGGGTCGGCGGGATGCGCACCGAGCCACAGCTCGGCCTCCGGATGCGCGGCCGGCGTCGACCGCCCGGTGAATTCGGCTATCGCCGTGCGCGACCCCCACGCATAGGTTCGTATCGCTCCGCGCAACAGTTCCACTTGTTCATTCCCCCAGCCGCAGATATACGGCGGCCATCTCGATGCGCAATGCCAGCAGTGCCAGTTGCTGTTCCGGGCTGCCGACCGCCACCGGGTCCGTCGCGGCGTCCGGAACGTCTTCGGCGCCAACGACATCGACCTCGGTGAACCGCTCCACCCGGGCGCCGAGTGTGGCCCGTTCGGCGGCCAGGGTAAGCGCCAGCACCCGAAGCCGGTCCGGCAGCGGACCGTCGATCTGCTCGTCGTGGAACAGGGCGTCCACGTCGCTCAGTGCGGCCCCGAACCGCGCGCCGGAGTGCAATGCCGCCAGCGCATCCGACAGTCCGGCCGCGGCCACCGCGCGGTGCCCGACCCGCAGCAGGACCGCCGACAGGTGCCGGGCCAGCGCAAGCGTCGCTGCGCAGTCACCGGCCAGCACCACGTTGCCGCCCGAAATCCGTTGCGCCAGAGCCTTTGCCGCGTTGGTGAACACCTCGCGTGCCGCGCTGTTGCGCAGCGCCTCGCCGTCCAGTTCGTCGGCCAGCCCCGGCAGGTCGGCCCGGATCGCGGGGTCGACGGCGTGCAGCGTCGCCAGTCCGGCGGCCAGGTAACGCGACAATGCGAATTCGTCGGGCACACCCAGTCGCGGCGCCAGCACGGCGACACGACCGGCCCCGGCATCGCGCAGCGGGCCCTCGAACGGCGCGGCCACCACCACGCGGGAGCCGCGGCGCACCCCGGTGGCCGTCGCGGCGGCGAGCGCCGGATCCCCGGGGTCGTCACCGGCGACGACGAGCACGTCCAGCGGCCCGACCCACGGCGGCGCCTCGGCGGCGGTGACGATCGGTTCGGCGGCCGAGCCGCCGAGGGTGGCCGACAGCATGGCGCCGGCCGATTCGGCCGCACCGCGCCCGGACACCCAGATCACCGAGCGCGGGCGGTCCCCGGTGCGCAACTGATCGAGGGCGCCCTCGTCGACGGTGGCGGCCGTCGCACGGACCTGCGCTCCGGCCATCGACACCGCACGCAACAGGCCGTCGTGGTCGGCGGCGATCAGTGCGTCGGCGTCGTCGAGGTCGCCGGTGGCGCGGGTGGTGTTCACGGCGCCGCCCCGGACAGCACGCGCCGAACCTGCCCGACGATGTCGTCGATGCGGTCGGCGTCGGGTGCTTCGGCGTTGAGTCGCAGCAGCGGCTCGGTGTTGGAGGTGCGCAGGTTGAACCAGACGCCGTCGCCGAGGTCCACCGTCACGCCGTCGAGGCGGTCGATCGAAACCGTCTGATCGGCGAAGGATTTCAGCACCTCATCCACGCAGGCCTGAGCGTCCTCGACGGTGAAGTTGATCTCGCCGGACGCCGCATAGCGCTGGTATCCGGCGGCCAGTTCCGACAGCGGGCCGGGCTGGCCGCCCAGGGCCGCCAGGACGTGCAGCGCGGCCAGCATGCCGGAGTCGGCGCCCCAGAAGTCGCGGAAGTAGTAGTGCGCCGAGTGTTCGCCGCCGAAGATCGCGCCGGATTCGGCCATCAGGGCCTTGATGTAGGAGTGCCCGACGCGGGAGCGCAGCGGCTTACCGCCCTGGGCGACAACGAGTTCGGGCACGGCGCGTGACGTGATCAGGTTGTGGATGACGGTGCCGCCGGGCTCGCGGGCCAGTTCGCGTTCGGCGATCATCCCGGTCACCGCCGAGGGCGACACCGGTTCGCCGCGTTCGTCGACGACGAAGCAGCGGTCGGCGTCGCCGTCGAAGGCCAGCCCGATGTCGGCGCGGCTGTCGACGACGAAACGCTGCAGGTCGACGAGGTTGGCCGGGTCCAGGGGGTTGGCTTCGTGGTTGGGAAACGAGCCGTCGAGTTCGAAGTAGAGCGGCAACAGCGTCAGTCCGGGGATCTTGCCGAGGACGGCCGGGGCGGTCAGGCCGGCCATGCCGTTGCCGGCGTCGACGGCCACCCGCATCGGCCGCAGCGCGCTGACGTCGACCAGCGAGCGCAGGAATTCGCCGTACTCGGGCAGCACGTCGCGATCGGTGGCGGTGCCGGCCGGGCCGTCATGGGCGGGCACCCCGGCGACCAGTTCGTCGCGGATGGTGGCCAGCCCGGTGTCCTGCCCGACCGGTTTCGCGCCGGCCCGGCACAGTTTGATGCCGTTGTAGGCGGCGGGGTTGTGGCTGGCGGTGAACATCGCGCCGGGGCAGTCCAGCAGACCGGAGGCGAAGTACAGCTGATCGGTGGACGCCAGCCCGATGCGGACCACGTCGAGCCCCTGCGCTTGCACGCCGGCGGCGAACGCCTCGGAGAGCCCGGGCGAGCTCTCGCGCATGTCGTGCCCGATGACGACCCGGGCCGCTGTGTTTTCTGTGGCACGCACCAGCCGCGCGAAGGCCGCGCCGACGTCCGTCACGAACGCGTCGTCGAGCTGCTCACCGACGAGTCCCCGGACGTCGTACGCCTTGATGACGGCGGCAACCGCGGACGCGGATCGCGACATGCTGGCTCCTGATGGCGGGGACGTTTGCTGTCAGCCTAGCCGTTGGCCCACCGCGGCAGGTCAGTCCGCGGGGTCGGGCAGTACCCGCAGATGTCCGCGGCGACGACCTGCGGTTTTCGGCCTGTCCAGTGGCGGGGCGAGCAGCCCGGGGGTGACGGCTTCGGCGAAGCCGTCCGCCATCCCGGAGTGGACGAATCCGTTCGACGGCAGTGCGGCGCCGTCGCGGCCCTCGCGCACGGCATCGGCCAACGCCACCAGATCGTCGTCGTCGGGGTATGACGGCAGCGGGCCGGCGTGGCGGACCAGCTCCCAGCCGCGCGGGGCCGTGATCCGTCCGGCGTGTGTCACGCACAGGTCCCAGGAATGCGGCTCGCGCACCGTGGCCAGCGGGCCGACCACCGCCGTCGAGTCCGAATAGACGAACGTCAGCGTCGCGACGGCGTAGTGCGGGCACCCGGGCCGGCAGCAGCGACGGGGAACATTCACGCCGTGAGGTTATCGTGCCCAAACTCTCCGGCGGCGCCGGACACGCAGCCATCTGCAGCCGATGTGGAACCGTTACGATCGGCCGGTGAGGCGTTCCCCCGGCAGCCGCGCGTCCACCCGGCACGGTCGCGAGTTCCGCGGGCCGCTGTTCCCGCAGAACCTGCCCGGTTGGCGCAGTCGCTCCGAGCGGTTCGACATGGCGGTGCTGGAGGCCTACGAACCCATCGAACGGCGGTGGCAGGACCGGGTGGCCAAGCTCGACGTGGCCGTCGACGAGATTCCGCGCATCGCGCCGCGCGATCCGGAGAACGTGCAGTTCCCGCCGGAGGTGGTCGCCGACGGCCCGGTGGCGCTGGCACGGTTGATCCCGGCCGGGGTGGACGTCCGGGGCAACGCGACGCGGGCGCGAATCGTGTTGTTCCGCAAGCCGATTGAACGGCGCGTCAAGGATTCTCTGGATCTCGCCGATCTACTGCACGACATCCTGGTGGCCCAGGTGGCCACCTATCTGGGTGTCGAGCCGTCGGTGATCGATCCGTCGATCGAGGACTGAGCCCCCGCCGACGTCCGCCGCGCCGGGGAGCCACATAAGTGACTTTTCGAGCCGGGCAGGGTCAAAAAGTGGCCCGCCGCGGCCAAACAACGCGGGTCAGATGATGCCGCGCTTGAGGCGACGGCGTTCCCGCTCGGACAGGCCGCCCCAAATGCCGAAGCGCTCGTCGTTGGCCAGGGCGTACTCCAGGCAGGCGTCCTTGACCTCGCAACCCAGGCAGATCCGCTTGGCTTCCCGGGTGGACCCGCCCTTTTCGGGGAAGAAGGCTTCCGGATCCGTCTGCGAGCACAGGGCGCGCTCCTGCCATTCGCTGTCCGCGGGTTCCTCCGCGGGCTCGATCGAGTCGGGTACCAGACTCAGGTGGGGACGGGTGCCGAACTCGGACGTCCCCCCGGATGCCGGACCGATGTTGGTGTGCGGGATCGGCCCGATTGCGCCGATAAGGTGCTGATAGGACATGTTCCGCCTCCTCACCTTCGTTTCGTCAATGCACGTGTGCTGTCAGTAATTTCCAGGCCGTTGTTGCTCTATGGCCAACCCAATTCGAACGTGTGATCGAATCTCGGTCTGCGACACCGGATATCGGGTTGCCGGCCGGGAAATGACACTGATGTGATTAGACACGCGATGACTGTCAGGGTCAAGCGCTGGAGCGAAAATTCATACCACTATTTCCCGACATTTCGGCGGGGCGGGCACTTGGCGTGTCGTGTGACGATGCACACGGCCGGTTTTCGGCGTGTCCGCATGGCCCGGTTAGTGTCTTCCGCTGTGAAGGTGACGGTTCTGGTTGGCGGGGTCGGCGGTGCGCGCTTCCTGCTCGGCGTCCGGAAGCTGCTCGGCTCGGGTTCCGATCACGAGTCGGCCGCGGTGGTCAACGTCGGCGACGACGCCTGGATGCACGGCGTGCGCATCTGTCCCGACCTGGACACCTGCATGTACACCCTCGGCGGCGGCATCGACCCCGAGCGCGGCTGGGGCCATCGCGACGAGACGTGGCATGCCAAGGAGGAGCTCGCCGCCTATGGCGTGCAACCGGATTGGTTCGGGCTGGGCGACCGCGACCTGGCCACGCATCTGGTGCGCAGTCAGATGTTGCGGGCGGGCTACCGGCTCACCGATGTCACCGAAGCCCTGTGCGCGCGCTGGAATCCGGGGGCTCGGCTGCTGCCGGCCTCCGACGACCGCAGCGAAACACACGTCGTCATCACCGATCCCGAGACCGGCGAGCAGCGGGCCATCCACTTCCAGGAGTGGTGGGTGCGCTACCGCGCGCAGGTGCCCACCCACAGCTTCGCGTTCGTCGGGTCCGAATCCGCCACCGCGACAACCGAAGCGGTGGCCGCCATCGGCGAGGCCGACATCGTGTTCCTGGCGCCCTCCAACCCGGTGGTCAGCATCGGCGCGATCCTGGCGGTGCCCGGTATCCGCGCGGCGCTGCGCTCCACGTCCGCGCCGATCGTCGGCTACTCCCCCATCATCGGCGGAAAGCCGTTGCGCGGGATGGCCGATGAATGCCTGACGGTGATCGGCGTGGAATCGACCTCCGAGGCGGTGGGGCGGCATTACGGTGCCCGCTCGGGAACCGGGCTGCTCGACGGCTGGCTGATCGCCGAGGGCGATGTCGCCGAGATCGACGGCGTGGCAGTGCGGTCCATTCCCCTGCTGATGACCGACCCCGAAGCGACTGCCGAGATGGTGCGCGCCGGAATCGAATTGGCCGGCGTGACATTGTGACCTCCGAGCACGGCGCGGCCGCACCGGTGCAGATCCTGCCCGTCGAGGGCCTGCCGGACTTCCGGCCCGGCGACGATCTGACGTCGGCACTGGCCGCGGCGGCCCCGTGGCTGCGCGACGGCGACGTCGTCGTCGTCACCAGCAAGGTGGTGTCCAAGTGCGAGGGACGCCTGGTGCCCGCTCCCGAGGATCCCGAGGAGCGGGACGCGCTGCGGCGCAGACTCATCGACGACGAGGCGGTGCGGGTGCTGGCGCGCAAGGGCCGGACCCTGATAACCGAGAACGCGTACGGGTTGGTGCAGGCCGCCGCCGGAGTCGACGGCTCCAACATCGGGTCGGCCGAATTGGCGCTGCTGCCAGTCGATCCCGACGCCAGTGCCGCCGGGTTGCGCACGGGGCTTTCAGAGCGGCTCGGTGTCGACGTGGCCGTCGTCATCACCGACACGATGGGCCGGGCGTGGCGCAACGGCCAGACCGATGTGGCGATCGGCGCCGCGGGTCTGCCGGTGCTGCACGGCTATGCCGGGTCGATGGACACCCACGGCAACGAGCTCATGGTCACCGAGATCGCGGTGGCCGACGAGGTGGCTGCGGCCGCCGATCTGGTCAAGGGCAAGCTGACCGCGATCCCGGTCGCGGTGGTGCGCGGCCTGGAGGCCGCCGACGACGGTTCCACCGCGCGGGCCCTGGTGCGCGCCGGCGAGGAGGACCTCTTCTGGCTCGGCACCGCCGAGGCTCTTGAACTGGGTCGTCAGCAGGCCCAGCTGCTGCGGCGCTCGGTGCGCCAATTCGACTCCGCGCCGGTCGATCCGGCGGTGATCGAGGCCGCCGTTGCCGAGGCGCTGACCGCGCCCGCGCCGCATCACACGCGTCCGGTCCGGTTCGTCTGGCTGCGAGATGCTCTGCGGCGCAACGGTTTGCTGGATGCGATGAAAGACCGCTGGCGGGCCGATCTACTCGGTGACGGGCGTGCCGCTGCTGCCGTGGAGCGCCGGGTGGCGCGCGGGCAGATCCTGTTCGACGCCCCGGAGGTGGTGATCCCGTTCATGGTCCCCGATGGTGCGCACACCTATCCCGATGCGGCGCGCACCGCCGCCGAGCACGCCATGTTCACCGTCGCGGCCGGCGCAGCCGTGCAGGCGCTGCTGGTGGCGCTGGCCGTGCGCGGCGTGGGCAGCTGCTGGATCGGTTCGACGATCTTCGCCGCCGATCTGGTGCGCGCCCAGCTGGATCTGCCCGCCGACTGGGAACCGTTGGGCGCCATCGCGATCGGTCATCCCGAGGGCGGCCCTTCGGCCCCGCGCGCGCCGGTCGGCACCGACGGTCTGCTGGTCGAGCGGTGAGCGTCCGCGACTCGGTGATCGCCATCCTGAGCGACTGGACGGCGCCCGACGACGCCCAGGACGCATTGCGCCAGGCTGTGCTCGCCTTCGTGCTGGGCCGGCCCGACGCCTGCGAACGTGCTTGCGTCCCAGGGCATATCACGGCGTCGTTGGCGGTGCTCGATCACACGCGGGGTTCGGTCTTGTTGACACTGCATCCGCGGCTGGGACGCTGGGTACAGCTGGGCGGGCATTGCGAGCCCGAGGATGGCGATATCGTGGCCGCCGCGTTGCGCGAGGGTGTCGAGGAGTCCGGGATCGCCGACCTGGTTGTCTCGCCCGAGCTTGCTGCCATCCACGTTCACCCACTGACCTGTTCGCTCGGGGTGCCGACCAGGCATCTGGACCTTCAGTTCGTCGCGGTGGCGCCCGCGGGGGCGTCGATAGCTTTGAGCGACGAGTCGCTGGATCTGCAGTGGTGGCCTGTTTCCGCGCTGCCCGAGGGGGCGGACCATGCGCTGACGCGTCTGGTTTCGCGCGCAGTAGAGGTCGCGTAATGCCCCGACACTTCCGAGGTAACACCCGGCACTTCCGAGTAACACCCGTCACTTCCGAACCCGCGCGGGAGACGTTCCCCCGGTGTCCACCTCAGCGCGACAAGGAGCGACCAGGTGAGACATGTCGGAGCCCGATGCAAGTCTGGCGGCCATGGCACGAAAAATGTTGCGCGGGATCGAGCTTCGATACCTGCTCACCCTGATGCTCACCGAAGAGGGAGCGATGACAGTGTCCGACATGTGCTTCGAGGTGGAGCAACGTGGCTTCGACGTCCGAGGTCGGCCCTCCAAGGCCGTATCGGACGCGTTGCGCTGGGAAGTCAGATTGGGCAGGGTCATCCAGGTCGAGCGGGGCGTCTATCGCTATGGTGACGTTCCCCGCTCCACCGAATACCGGATGCGCCGGCGCGTGGCGGAGATCAATCGGCAGGCCAGTTTGCTCGCCGACGATCCCGGCACCAGCGATGACCCGTGGCAGGACCACCTCAATCGATTGCTCTGAACCCGCGAGCCCCGATCCTGTCCCACCCCGTCGCTCATTGTCGCGCCGAGGTGGACAGCCGAACAACGTACCTGGCGGAGATACGCAAGTGACACCTGTTACTCGACGCCCAGATCGGCAGCCTATGACTCGACGCCCGAGGAGGCTCACACGTCGCTGGAATACCGAATGCCGCAGTCGGGCAACACGACTCCCGGCCATACCCGGGCGCCGCGCAGCAGCTCGCAGCGGGCCCCGATGTCGGCCCCGTCGGCGATCACACCGTCGCGGATCAACGCCCGCGGGCCGATCCGCGCGCCGGCGCCGATGATGGAACGTTCGATCACCGACCCGGCCTCCACCTTCGCCCCGTCGAAAATCACGGCGCCGTCCAGTCGCACGCCCGGGCCGATCTCGGCGCCCCGGCCCACCACGGTGCCGCCGATCAGCAGCGCCCCCGGCGCCACCGACGCCCCGTCGTGCACCAGCGACTCGCCGCGGCGGTCGCCCAGCGCCGGTGACGGCGCGATCCCGCGCACCAGATCCGCCGAGCCACGCACGAAGTCCTCGGGCGTGCCCATGTCACGCCAATAGGTGGCGTCCACATAGCCGCACATCTTGACGCCGTCGGACAGCAGATTCGGGAACACCTCGCGTTCGATGGACACCTCGCGGCCGCGCGGGATGCGGTCGATGATGGCGCGGTCGAACACATAGCAGCCGGCGTTGATCTGGTCGGTCGGCGGATCCTGCGTCTTCTCGAGAAAGGCGGTGACGCGTCCCGATTCATCGGTCGGCACGCAGCCGAACGCGCGCGGATCGGCAACCCGGACCAGGTGCAGCGTCACCTCGGCGTCGTTGTCGTAGTGAAACGCCAGCAGCGCCTTCAGGTCGGCACCCGAGAGCACGTCACCGTTGAACACCAGCGCGGTGTCATAGCGCAACTTGTCGGCGACGTTGGCGATCCCGCCGCCGGTGCCCAGCGGTTCCTCCTCGAAGACGTAGTCGATCTGCAGCCCGAGCTTGGAGCCGTCGCCGAATTCGCTCTCGAACACGGCGGCCTTGTACGACGTGCCGAGCACCACGTGCTCGATCCCGGCCGCCGCGATCCGCGACAGCAGATGGGTCAGGAACGGCAGCCCGGCCGTCGGCAGCATCGGTTTGGGCAGCGCCAGGGTCAGCGGCCGCAATCGCGTCCCCTTGCCGCCCACCAGCACGACGGCGTCCACCTTCTTCGGATCGAAGTCAGCCATCGCGCCTCCTCATGTCCCGCCGCGCTTTACGCACCACGAGGCCTGATCGTACGGCCAAGGCGGCCCGCATGGCCCACCTCAGCGGAGCTCGTGACCGGCCGGTATGCCGCGACGACAGGTACGTCCACGTGCTGTCGTGGTGGGCCGCGAGGTTCCGCGCGGGATCGCGGCCCGTCGAATGCCCCTTGTCGTGCAGAACCTCGGCCGACGGCGCGTACACGTTCAGCCAGCCGGCGTGGCCGAACCGCTCCCCGAGGTCGACGTCTTCCATATACATGAAGTAGCGCTCGTCGAAGCCGCCGATCTGGTCGAAGGCCGCGCGGCGGACCAGTAGGCACGAACCCGACAGCCAGCCGACCGTCCGTTCGCTGGGCGTCTCGCGGTCCTGCCGGTAGGCGGCGGTCCACGGGTTTTTCTTCCAGAACGGGCCGACGACGGCGTGCATGCCGCCGCGGATGACGCTGGGCAGGTGCCGCGCCGACGGGTAGACCGACCCGTCGGGATCCCGGATCAGCGGCCCGACGGCGGCGGCCCGCGGCCAGCGCTTCGCGGCGTCGAGCAGCGCGTCGATGCTGCCCGGCGACCACACCACGTCGGGGTTGGCGATGAGCAGGAACTCCGAAGGCGACGAGTCGAACGCGGCGGCCGCGCGGTTGACCGCACCGCCGTAGCCGAGGTTCGACCCGGTGCGCAGCAGCCGGGCATACGGGTAGCGCCGTTCGGCGGCCTCCGGGGCGCCGTCGATCGACCCGTTGTCGGCGATCACCACGTCAACGGGCCGATCGGTCGCCACCGACAGCGACGACAGGAACCGCTCCAGGTGCGGTCCCGGTGAATAGGTCACCGTCACCACGGGCAGTTCGTCGGTCACGGCGTCGAGGGTATCGGCTGCATCACCAAGGCCTGCCACGCCGGGGTCGGCTACCGGGATCGCGGGCGCTTCGCCAGTAGCCTGGGCTGATGCCTGCCCGGGTTCTGCGCGTCCTCGCCACGGTGTTCGCCGTCATGATCGTGGTGACCACCGGCGTCGCGTGGACCACGCTGAACTCGTTCGAGGGCGGCATCAAGCACATCAGCACCGCGGCCCTGGGCGGCGGCGGGGACGACGGCGCCATCGACGTCCTGTTGGTGGGCGTGGACAGTCGCACCGACGCGCACGGCAATCCGCTGTCGGCCGAGGAGCTGGCGACCTTGCGGGCCGGCGACGACGTGGCCACCAACACCGACACGATCATTCTGATCCGCATCCCCAACAACGGCCGGTCGGCCACCGCGATCTCGATCCCCCGCGACTCGTACGTCAATGCACCGGGTCTGGGCAAGATGAAGATCAACGGGGTGTTCGGCGAGGTCAAGCTCGACACGATGAAGGAACTCATCGAGAACGAGGGCATGGATCCGGCCGAGGGCGAGAAGCGCGGCATCGAAGCCGGCCGCGAGGCCCTGATCAAGACGGTCGCCGAGCTCACCGGCGTGACCGTCGACCATTATGCCGAGATCGGCCTGCTCGGTTTCGCGCTGATCACCGATGCGCTCGGCGGTGTCAACGTGTGTCTGAAAAACCCCGTCTACGAACCCCTTTCGGGTGCCGACTTCCCGGCTGGCTGGCAGAAGCTGAACGGCCCGCAGGCGCTGAGCTTCGTGCGGCAGCGCCACGACCTGCCGCGCGGCGACCTGGACCGGGTGGTTCGTCAGCAAGCCGTCATGGCTTCCCTTGCCCATCAGGTGATTTCGGGCAAGACGTTGTCCAGCCCGGCGACGCTGAACCGCCTCGAGGGTGCGGTGCAGCGCAGCGTGGTGCTCTCCGACGGTTGGGACATCATGAAGTTCGTCGACCAGTTGCAGAAGCTGGCGGCCGGCAGCGTGGCGTTCGCGACCATCCCGGTGCTCGACGAGAACGGCTGGAGCGACGACGGCATGCAGAGCGTCGTGCGGGTGGACCCCGCCCAGGTCGAGGAATGGGTGAACGGACTGCTGCACGACCAGGCCGAGGGTAAGACCGAGCAGATCGCCTACAGCCCGGACAAGACCACCGTCGACGTGCTGAACGACTCCGACGTCAACGGCCTGGCCGCCGCGGTGTCAGAGGTGTTGGCGGGCAAGGGTTTCACGGCCGGACAGGTCGGCAACAACGAGGCCGAGAAGGTGTCCGCCACCCAGGTGCAGGCCGCCACCGTCGACGATCTGGGCGGCCAGGCCGTCGCCCGTGAGCTCGGCGGGCTGCCGGTGGTGGCCAGTGCGGCGGTTCCGCCGGGGACCGTGCGGGTGGTGTTGGCCGCCGACTATGTCGGTCCCGGTTCGGGGCTGGAGGGCTCGCTGGAGTCGGCCACCGCGGATCTGGCCGCCGCCGACACCGGGGCCACCGGAGACGATGCGCCGCCGGCGCCCTCGCCGATCCTGACCGCCGGATCCGATGACCCGCAGTGCGTGAACTGACGCTGACGGGCGCCCTGCTCGATCCCCTGCTGCGCGACAACCCCGCCGGGCCGCGGATCACCTACTACGACGACGCCACCGGCGAGCGGGTCGAATTGTCCACGGCCACCTTGGCGAACTGGGCGGCCAAGACGGCTAATCTGCTGCGCGACGAGCTCGGCGCGGGGCCGGGGACCCGGGTCGGGGTGCTGCTGCCGGCGCATTGGCAGACGGCGGCGGTCCTGCTGGGGATCTGGTGGATCGGCGCCGAGGTGGTGCTCACCGGTACCGCCGACGTGGCTTTCTGCACCCGGGACCGGCTCGACGAGGCCGGTATGGGCGAGGTGGCCGTGCTGTCACTGGACGCGTTCGGGAAGGGTTTCGACGATCTGCCGGTCGGGGTGACCGACTACGCGACGGCGGTCCGGGTGCACGGCGATCAGGTTGTGCCGGAACGGAATCCGGGTCCCGCGCTGGACGGCCGGTCGGTCGGCGAAGTGCTTGCCGACGCCGCCGGTGCGGGGTTGACGGCCGGTGACCGGGTGTGGTCGGCGCGGGACTGGTCGACGCCCGCGGAGCTGATCGCGAATCTGGTGGCGGTGTTCGCCGCGGGCGCGTCGCTGGTGCAGGTCGCCCATCCCGATGCCGGGTTGCAGGAGCGGCGGATCGCCACCGAGAAGGTCACCCGCGTTTTCAGCGCTCCCTGACACGAGGTCACCGCCCGCGTTTTCAGCGCTCCCTGACACAAACTGCGAGTAGACCTCGCAGGCATTACTGAAAGCGATAGCCTGGGAACCATGCGGGAACCCCTGGATATCAGCGCGATCCGCGCGGCCGCACCGCACTGGCGCGTCGACGTCGTCGAGGAGACGGGCTCGACCAACGCCGACCTGCTGGCCCGCGCGGCCGCCGGTGAGGACATCGCCGGGGCGGTGCTCATCGCCGAGTATCAGACGGCGGGCCGCGGCCGGCACGGCCGGCACTGGTCGGCGCCGCCGCGCTCGCAGGTGGCGATGTCGGTCGGCGTCGACACCAGCGGCATCCCGACGGACATCTGGGGCTGGTTACCGCTGCTGGCCGGTGTGGCGGCGGTCGAGACGGTCCGCGAGTACGTCGACGCCCGGCTGAAATGGCCCAACGACGTCCTGGTGGGCACCGGCAAATTGGGCGGGATCCTGTCCGAGGTGGCCAATGCCGGCGTGGTCGTCGTAGGGATCGGGCTCAACGTGTCAATCACCGCCGACGAACTGCCCGATCCGCGGGCCACCTCACTGGAACTGCTCGGAGCCACCGTCGACCGCACGGAGCTGGCGTCGAACCTGTTGCGCGCGTTGACTTCCCGGGTGCAGCACTGGCGGGACGCGTCGGGTGCCGACGGCGACCTGGTCGACGATTACAAACGCTACAGCCTGACGCTGGGCACACCGGTGCGGGCGGTGCTGCCGGGTGACACCGAGGTTCAGGGCACCGCGGTGGGCGTCGACGAGTTCGGGCGGCTACTGATCGACGACGGCACCGCGATCGTGACGGTCTCCGCGGGTGACATCACGCAGTTGCGGCCGGGCGAATAGCGCGGTCGGGGCCGCGCGCCATAACGCATGACGTCACGAAAGCTGGGAACACCCGCCGAAATACGCAGCGGTGTTCGGTTCGGCCGTGCGCGGCACGATGTCAACGGACAGTGATGTCGACCTATTGCTGGTACGCGAACACGAGAGCCGCGACTGGGAGGTCCGGGTCGATCAGCTTGCCGCTGCCATCACCAGCTGGACCGGCAACGACGCCCGGATTGTCGAGTTCTCAGTGCCTGAATTGCGCGCTGCGGGTTCAGAGCCGATGCTGCAGGAGATCCTGGTGCACGGACTTACCGTTGCGGGTTCACGTTCGTAGCTCTTGAAACAACTGCGATCGGCGGCGGCTCGAACGAAATGAGTGAGCGAGTTCGGCTGAGTTCGGCCAACATTCGTCATGGACGCCTGCGAAAGGCATCGGAGTTTCTGGATGCCGGACTCGTTCTCGATGACGAGATGGCGGACGCGGCGATAGCGCTTTTCGTGAACGCCGGAATAGCCGCGGCCGACCTCACTTGCGGCGCACGCCTCGGGAAGCACTCTGCCAGCGACAGTCACAACGCCGCGACGACGCTGCTTGCGAAGGCTGAGCCAGGCATGGAGAAGCACTTACGCACGTTGTTGAACGTGAAGTCCAAGGTCGCCTACACCCATCACCCGGCTTCCCGCGAAGAGCACAAGAAGTCGAGACGCGCTGCCGAACTCCTCGTGGAGGCCGCTCGACGCGCCGCAGCGAGCGCTGGTACCGGCTGACGCCACCGCCCAGCGCCATCTCGGAGACGGGCCCCTTGCCCGGGTATGAGCGACAACCCGCGACACGGTGAGGCAGCGGTTCGTTGGGGCGAGCCGGGTGCCCACGGAGTCGCTCGTTGTCGCGCAGAGCCGGGCACATCGGGAACCCCTTCTGCCGAGGTACAGAAGTGACGGCTGTGGCGCGAAGGCCGGCGCGACGAGAACTCAGCGCAGCAGCGCGCGAAATGACGGCCCGCTGAACCTGGTTGGTGCCCTCGCAGCTGCGCACGGCTTCGACCGTCATCGCCATGAACTGCACGGCTTTGGAAATCAGTCGCGCGCGCATTTTCGATGAGTCAACGCCAACACTTCCAGAATGCTGACAACTGACTTACAATTCGCCCATCAGGTGCTGAATCCGGCACGGAGGGGGGTGCCCTCTGACGGACATCCACATCGGGCGCCTACTCGTCGCCGCTGCCCGAGAATCATAGCGAGACAACGCTTTGCGCCGCCATGCAGGCGCGAATGACTCGAAGCACCCAATTGGGTTGCCAGTCACCATGAACCAAGTTGCTAATCACCATGAACCAATCGGAAGGGGACTCCCCATGTCCCGAATATCCATCACGCAAGATTCCCAATTGTTAGTCCTTGCTACGGCGATAGGCGCGACAGGGTTCCTCGCGGTCTCAGCTCCCGCGCAAGCGGACCGGATGTTCCCGCTCGCCCCAGCCTGTGATCAGTTCGGCTTCAGTGGGTCTGCCGTGCTCAGTCAGTCCAACGGTTACCACGTGACGCTCAGCGGGGTGAACGGGTCGTCGGCAAGCGGGGGGCAGGCGATCGCCACGAGCGACGACGGCCGCACCAAGACGTTCGGAAGCATCAGCAGCGGCGGTATCAACGGCCGGAGCGTCAACCTGACGATCGTCTGGAGCGAGAGTTCGAAGGGAATCTACAACGGCACGGTGGGTGACGACGGCCAAGTGCACGGCGGAAACACCTACGACGCAATGCACCCGGGGTCGACGGCGTCCTGGGACACCGTCACTGCGCTCTCATGCCTTACCCCTGTCACAACACCCCCGCCGCAACCGACCACCACGACCACAACCACCACGACCACCACAACAACCGCTCCCAAGCAGCCGACCGCAACGGTGACCGGGGATGTGGACGTCTATGACGCCAAGAACGAACCGGACGGCACCGGACGCGTTATCGGAATGCTGCAGGCCGGGAGCCAGGTGAACCTCGTCGGAAGCTGCGCGCCGGACTCCTGGTGCCAGGTCTCCGGCCCCGCCGTGCCCAACGGCCAGGGCTGGGTATGGGGACATCTCCAGTTCTGACGGCTTCTCAGCCGAGGCCCGACGAGCGATTCAGCGCAGCAGGGCGCGCGACATGACGACGCGTTGAATCTGGTTGGTTCCCTCGTAGATCTGAGTGATCTTGGCGTCGCGCATCATCCGCTCGACGGGGAAGTCGACGGTGTAACCGGCCCCGCCGAACAGCTGCACGGCGTCAGTGGTGACCTCCATGGCCACATCGGAGGCCATGCACTTCGACGCCGCCGAGATGAAGCCCAGGTTGCCTTCGCCGCGCTCGGCGCGGGCGGCCGCGGTGTAGACCAATAGACGCGCGGCTTCGACCTTCATCGCCATGTCGGCGAGCATGAACTGCACGGCCTGGAAGTCGGCGATGGACTGGCCGAACTGCTTGCGGTCCTTGGTGTATTCGATGGCCGCATCCAGCGCGCCCTGGGCGATGCCGACGGCCTGCGCGCCGATGGTGGGCCGGGTGTGGTCGAGGGTGGCCAGCGCGGTCTTGAAGCCGGTGCCGGGATCGCCGATGATCCGGTCGCCGGGAACCCGGCAGTTCTCGAAGTACAGCTCGGCGGTGGGTGACCCCTTGATGCCCAGCTTGCGTTCCTTGGGTCCGACGGTGAAGCCTTCGTCGTCCTTGTGCACCATGAACGCCGAGATGCCGTTGGCGCCCTTGTCGGGATCGGTCACGGCCATCACCGTGTACCAGGAGGACTTGCCGCCGTTGGTGATCCAGCACTTGGCGCCGTTGAGGATCCAGTCGTCACCGTCGGCGCGCGCCCGGGTGCGCATGGACGCGGCGTCGGAGCCGGCTTCGCGTTCGGACAGCGCGTAGGAGGCCATCGCCTCCCCGGAGGCGATGGCCGGCAGCACCTGCTGTTTGAGTTCGTCGGAACCGCGCAGGATCAGGCCCATGGTGCCCAGCTTGTTGACCGCCGGCAGCAGGGACGCCGACGCGTCCACCCGGGCGACTTCTTCGATGACGATGCAGGCGGCCACCGAGTCGGCGCCCTGCCCGCCGTACTCCTCGGGGACGTGCACGGCGTTGAAGCCGGAGGCGACGAGGGCATCCAGGGCTTCCTGAGGGAAGCGCGCGTGCTCGTCGACGTCGGCGGCGTGCGGCGCGATTTCCTTCTCGGACAGCGCGCGGATCGCGGCCCGCAACTCCTGATGCTCCTCGGGCAACTGGAACAAGTCGAACGACGGATCTCCGCCCCATGCAGCCATCAGGCCCTCCTTAAATTACTAGCCGGTAATTTTACGTGATGCCCGCTTCGGCACCAACCGGGCCGGCTGCTTCCAGGGTATGACCGCCCGGGCACAAACTCAGTCGAAGTGTCGGTCGATATCCATCCGCTCATGGAGGGTGCGCACCACATCGATCACGCCGCCGACAATCCGGTAATACAACGTGTGGGGTCCGACGGAATGCTTGCGGTAGCCGGTTCGAACTTCGTCGCACGCGAGGCCGAGCTTCGGATTCTCGCTGATGCGCTCGACCGCGCGCTGAATTTCGCGCAGATATTCCTCGGCCTGGCGGTCGTCCCAGCGCTCAGAGGTGTAGTCCCAAATCCCTTCCAGGTCGGCGCGTGCGGCGGGTGAGAGTACGTACCGGCTCACCGTCCGCGTCTGCCCGAGATGAATTGGTCGAAATCGAACGGCGTCGATTCGCCGCTTTCCTCACCGGCAATAAGCGCCTGACGCAGTGCGCGCAACCGGGTCTCACGGTCTTCGAGCAACCGCAACGCGGTACGCACCACGTCGCTTGCCGAGCGATAACGGCCGGAAGCCACCTCGTCCTCGATGAACGCGCTGTAATGCTCATTGAGACTGAACGACGTGTTCTTGCCCACGCACCGAGGTTACCAATTATTGGTATCGGTGCCACTACCCGAAGCGAAGCCCCAGATACGACGCCGGTAACGGCCACGGCCCACTCGGCAATACACCGGGTATCAACAGAGAGGCAGCGGCCATGCGAACCGAATTCTTATCTCACGATCAGGTTTCTCGCACGTTCGCCAAAGGTCGGGCCCCTACCGTCGAACCTATGCCCTTCACGTTTAGGCGTCACCAGGCCGAATGCGACTGCGGTTGGCTCGGTCCGCGCCGAATGCTGAGGGGCGCTGCCGTCGTCGACACCTATCAGCACGCAGCCATGCACCTGATCCCGACGGATGTCAGTAACCCGTTCGTGGCCGAACTGCCCGTGTCGTCCGCCCGCTGATCCCCCCTACCCAGCGCTCCCGGAAGCTAGTCGCCGAGCAGTTCGGCCCGCAACGCGCCACATTAACCGGCGAGACTGCCCGTATCGTCCGCCTGGTGAATACGGGGGCAAGCCTCGGTGGGCCTTCGGCGACCTTCGGAGCCAACGGCCAGACAACGTTCCGTTTCGGCGTTTCCGCGCTGCGGACCGTCGACGCCTCGTAACACCCGCCACTTCCGCACCAGCGCGGGAAGCGTTCCCCAACTGTCCACCTCCGCGCGACAACGAGCGACCAGGTGAGACGGGCCGGAGCCGAGTAACACCCGCCACTTCCGCACCGGCGCGGGAAGCGTTCCCCAACTGGCCACCTCCGCGCGACAACGAGCGACCAGGTGAGACGGGCCGGCGTCCGACGCAAGTCTGGGCGACGAGATGCGGGGCGCGTTGCGGAGTCAATCGGCAGGCCGAATGGCTCGCCAATGATCCGCCACCAGCGACGACCCGTGACCACCTCAATCGGTTGCTCTGAACCCGAAAGCCCCATCACGTCCACCCTGTCGCTCGTTGTCGCGCGGAGGTGGACAGCACAACGAACGGACTCGGCGGAAGTACGCAAGTGACGCCTGTGGCGCGCGGTGTCGGCCCGTCGAACGGGATCAAGGGTCCTACACGCATGACGGCGGTCGAGGAATCACGGGAACCGCCCAGGATCTGGCAGCGACGTATGCCTGGCCAAGGCCGCTGCTAGGCATCGCCCAGCAGCTTGGCCCGTAGCGCCTGATCCTTTTGCAGCACCAGATCGGCCAGATCGGCCTGAAACGCCGCCATCCGCTGCCGCAGGCCGGGGTCAAAGGCGCCGAGGATCCGCACCGCCAGCAGGCCGGCGTTGCGAGCGCCGCCGATCGACACGGTGGCGACCGGAACGCCGGCGGGCATCTGCACGATCGACAACAGCGAATCCAGGCCGTCCAGACGCGCCAGGGGCACCGGGACGCCGATCACCGGCAGCACGGTGGCCGAGGCGACCATCCCGGGCAGGTGCGCGGCCCCGCCGGCCCCGGCGATGATGACCTCCAGGCCGCGGTCGGCCGCCCCGCGGGCGTAGTCGAGCATCCGGCCCGGGGTGCGGTGCGCGGAGATGACGCCGACCTCGAAGGGGACCTCGAACTCGGCGAGGGCCTCGGCGGCGTCGGCCATCACCGACCAGTCGCTGTCGCTGCCCATGATCAGGCCGACCCGGGGGCTATTAGTCACTTGCGCTATCCCATCCATTCCGCGTGCGAAAGCCAGTGTGCCGCCCGGGCCGCGCGCTCCCGCACGCCGGTCACATCCTCGCCAGCCAAGCCGACGACGTTGACGTGGCCGAGTTTGCGGCCGGCCCGCTCCCCCTTGCCGTACATGTGCACCTTGACGTCGGGCATCCGGCCGAACAGGTGGTGGATGCGCTCGTCGACGGTCATCGCCGGCGTCTGCTCGGCGCCGAGCACGTTGGCCATCACGGTCACCGGGGCGCGCGCGGCGGTGTCGCCCAGCGGGTAGTCCAGCACGGCGCGCAGATGCTGCTCGAACTGGCTGGTGACGGCGCCGTCCATGGTCCAGTGCCCCGAGTTGTGCGGCCGCATGGCCAGTTCGTTGACGACGAGCTCGCCACCGACCGTCTCGAACAGTTCGACGGCCAGCACACCGACCACCCCGAGTTCGTCGGCCAGCCGCAAGCCCAGCTGCTGCGCCTCGGCGGCCAACTCCCCCGATAGCTCCGGCGCCGGCGCGATCACCTCGACGCAAATGCCTTCGCGCTGAACGGTTTCCACCACCGGCCAGGCTGCGCCCTGCCCGAACGGCGACCGCGCGACCAACGCCGAGAGTTCGCGGCGCATCGCCACCCGCTCCTCGACGAGGATCGGCACCCCGTCGGCCAGATACTTCGCGGCCGCCTCGGAGGCCTCTGAGACCGAGGAGGTGATCACCACGCCGCGCCCGTCGTACCCGCCGCGGATCGTCTTCAACACGACCGGGCCGCCGACCTCGGCGGCGAACGCCTCGACGTCAGCCACCGAGTCGACGGAGCTGAACCGCGGCACCGGCGCGCCCAGGGCCGCCAGCGCCGTCCGCATCGTCCACTTGTCCTGGGCGTGCACCAGGGCCGACGGCGGCGGGGCGACATTCACGCCGTCGGCGACGAGCTTGTCCAGCAGATCGGTCGGCACGTGTTCGTGGTCGAAGGTCAGGGCCGTGGCACCGTCGGCGGCGCGGCGCAGGGCGTCGTAGTCGGTGTGCGATCCGAGGACGACGTCTGGGCTGACCTGCGCGGCCGGGTCGGCGGGGTCGACGGCCAGCACGCGCAGCGTCTGACCCAGCGCGATCGCGGCCTGATGGGTCATTCGGGCCAGCTGACCTCCGCCGACCATCGCGACAACGGGAACCTGCGTTTGAGAGCGGCGCGACACGGCAACTATGGTGTCATGACCTGCAGCAAAAGCACGATTCAGCACCACGGCGTGCGGTTCCGTACACTGGCTAATCGTGTCCTTCGCTGATGCCACGATCGCGCGCCTGCCGCGGCCGATCCGTCCGTTCGCCGAACGGCACCACGAACTGATCAAGTTCGCCATCGTCGGGGCCACCACGTTCGTCATCGACTCGGCGATCTTCTACACCCTCAAGCTCACCGTTCTGGAGCCCAAGCCGGTCACGGCCAAGATCATCGCCGGCATCGTCGCGGTGATCGCGTCGTACATCCTGAACCGGGAGTGGAGCTTCCGGGACCGCGGCGGCCGCGAGCGTCATCACGAGGCCCTGCTGTTCTTCGCGATCAGCGGCGTGGGCGTGCTGCTCAGCATGGCCCCACTGTGGGTGTCCAGCTACGTCTTCGGGCTGCGGGTGCCCAACGTGTCGCTGACGGTCGAGAACGTCGCCGACTTCGTCTCGGCGTACATCATCGGCAATCTGCTGCAGATGGCGTTCCGGTTCTGGGCGTTCCGCCGCTGGGTGTTCCCCGACCAGATCAGCCGCGATCCCGAACTGGTGCTGGAGTCCACGCTGACCGGCGGCGGATTCATCGAGGCCATCGAGGACGAGTTCGAGGCGCGCCACGCCAATGTGACGCCGCTGCGACGGCGCCGGGCTCAGCGTCGGAGGGTCGACACCGAGTTCGACGACATCTCCAAGTCCTCCTGATCGAGGGCCTACGCCCCCGCCACCGGTTTGCGGCGCGCAATTCGACCGCCGAGATTGTTGACGGGCTCGCCACGATTATTTGCTGATAATCACCGATCGCAGAGAAAAGCGTGCATGGGACAATTCATCGGCGGTCGAACCACATTCGCCAGAATTGCGTCAGCTTGGTGACTCGTCGGAGTCCAGCGTGTCGAACACCTCGTGGTACAGCAGCGCGTGCACCTGCTCGACGCGCGGAATGTCGTAGAACTCCAGGGGATCCTGGCTGGCCGACTCGACGATCAGGGTGCCGGTGCGCAGCATCCGGTCGAACAGCCCGTGCTGGAACTCCACGCTGTTGATCCGGGCCAGCGGGATGTCGATGCCGCTGCGCGCCATCAGCCCGTGCCGGAACATGACCCGGCGGTCGGTGATGACGAAATGTGTTGTCCACCAGGTCAGGAACGGCCACACGGTCAGCCAGCCGACCACCACCAGCCAGATGGCCAGGATCACCAGGGAGACGACGGTCTTGGCGTTGGACGCCCAGCCCAGGGTCTGGATCCAGGCGGCGGCGAACGAGGCGAGCGCGGTGGCCAGCAGCAGGATCAGGATGGGTCCGAGCAGGCGCTTCCAGTGCGGGTGGCGGTGCAGCACCACCTGCTCGTCGCCGGCCAGGACGTTGTCGGGATATCCCACTCGCGGAGTGTAGCCCCGGGCAGCTCAGTAGGCGCCGGAGTGGCTGAACACGGCCTTGGCGGTGCTCATGGCGATCACGAGATCGCTGACCATGGACCAGTTCTCGACGTAGGACAGGTCCAGGCGGACCGAATCCTCCCAGGACAGATCCGAGCGCCCGCTGATCTGCCACAGCCCGGTGATCCCGGGACGGACCAGCAGCCGCCGACGGGTGCGCAGGTCGTACCTGTCGGCCTCACTGGGCAGCGGCGGCCGGGGTCCGACGACGCTCATCGAACCGTCGAGGACGTTGAAAAACTGCGGCAGTTCGTCAATGCTGTAGCGGCGCAACAGTTTCCCGATCCGGGTAATCCGCGGGTCGTCACGCATCTTGAACAGCACGCCGCCCTCGGACTCGTTGAGGTGCGCCAACTCGGCGACTCTCTTGTCGGCGTCGACCACCATGGTGCGGAACTTGACCATCCGGAACGACTGACCATCGAGACCGACGCGCTCGGATAGGTAGAACACCGGGCCACGACTGTCGAGCTTGATCGCCAGGGCGGCCAGCGCCATGACGGGTGAAACGGCGATCAGGAATGCCGAGGCGAAGGCGACATCGAACGCGCGCTTCTGGAAACGCTTGGCCCGGCTGTAGCGGGGCGCCTCGACGTGGATCAAGGGCTGGCCGGCCGCCAGCTGCACTCGCAGCCGCGGTGTCGCCACGTCGACCATGCCGGGCGCCAGGATCAGGTCGACGTCGATCTTCTCCAGTTCCCAAGACAGGTCACGAATCTCGTCGGGGGTGAGGTGGCCCGAGGTCAGCACCACGGTGTCGGCCCCGCAGCGGCGGACCGCCTCGGCGATTTCACAGTCGTCGAAGACCACATGGCCGGAGTCGCCGTCCCGCAGGCCCGGCCCGTAGGCGCCCACCAGACGCAGTCCGTCGGCGGGGTTGCGGCCGAATGAATCGGCGAGGTGGCGCACCGAGCGTGGGTTGCCAACGGCCAGTACGGCATTGGAGAAGTCGCCCCGCAGTCGGGCGTGGACGAGGTAGCGGCGGGCCGCCCACCGGCTCAGCAAAAGTCCGAAGAGGCCAAAAGGTAGTGCTATGGCGAGATATCCGCGCGCCAGGTCGATTTTCAGCAAAATCGAGATGACGGCGACCACGCCGAATACCGCGAAGGTGGCGGTGAAGACTTTCCGCGATTCATCCAGACCATTGCCGAACAGTTTCGGTGAGCGGCTGGCGTTGATGGTCAGTGCCGCCATCCAGATGGCGACGATCAGCACGGAGACGACGAAGTAGCTGAACCCCGTCGATTGCAGTGCGGTGCTCGAATTCAGCTGCGGCAGTTCGCCGAACCGGATGGCCTGCGCCAGCAGGACGGCGGCCAGGACAACGGCGAAGTCGGAAACCAACAACCAGCGCCCGAACCGCTGCTGCATGGCGTGGAGTCCCACTTTCGCGCCCACGGCGGTGACCGCGTCACCCAATCCGATTGCGGCTACGTCTGCCATCGCCGCACTCCCCCTCGATACATCGCTTCCCCCCGACACATCGTGTGGCTGCGTCATATCCTGCCACGCCTGCCGCCGGTCGGCACCTCGAGAAACGGCGGGTTGGTGGACTTGTTCAGGCGTGGCGGCCATCGAGGTCAAACGGTGCGCGACGCGACGGGCACCGAAGAACCCGAATGGACCGCTCGCTACCGTCATTGCTCCCCCCGATGGGTGTTCGTGGCAGCACGATAACCCAAATCAGACGATTGTCCCACCCGAAAATCGCGTTTGCTGGACAGCGTCGGAGCAGCCGAAAATCGGCTACCTCCAAGTAGAATTTGCCAAATCTGACGATCGGCTAATCATTCGCTGCGGCCGAAGATCGTTGGCACAGTTCGAGTACCGGCGGCACCAGTGCCGCGATCTGCGCTCCCACCGTGGCGAACACGTCGGCATCCTGGCCGATGGGGTCGAGCACATCGGCGACTGCGCCGTCGCCGGCGTGCGCACGCAGCGTTGCCAGATCTGCAACCAGGCGCGCATTTTTTTCTTCAATCAACCAGGCCGCTTCCCGCAGCGTGAACGTCCGTCGCAGCTTGTTCGGGGCGACCTCCAGCACGGCGTCGCGGTGCGCACGCGTCATGGTGAGGATCAGGTCGGCCCCGGATGCAATGTTCTGGGTCAGTTGGCGCGCGGCGAATCCGCAGGTGTCGCCGCCGAACTCCTCGAGGACCGTTGCCGCGTTCGGGTGGATCGGGTGCCCGATGACGGCATGCGTCCCGGCGCTGGAAGCGGTGAAGTCGGAGATGCCCAGGCGCTCGGCGTGGGCGACCGCCAACCGCTCGGCGGTGGGCGACCGGCAGATGTTTCCGGTGCAGACGAACAAGACGTGCAGTGTGGGCTCCTGTATTGACACCTGCCGAGCCCTGGCGGTCGGCGTATGCCACGATAGCCGCGTGAAGGGCATCATCCTGGCCGGCGGCTCCGGTACCCGCCTTCACCCGATCACGCTGGGCGTCTCCAAGCAGCTGATCCCGGTGTACGACAAGCCGATGATCTACTACCCGCTATCGACGCTCATGCTCGCGGGAATCCGCGACATCCTGGTCATCACCACGCCCCACGACGCGGGCATCTTCGAACGACTCCTCGGTGACGGATCCCGGTTCGGGGTTTCGCTCACCTACGCCCAGCAGCCCTCCCCCGACGGTCTGGCGCAGGCATTCACCATCGGCGCGGACTTCATCGGCGGCGACAAGGTCGCCCTGGTACTCGGTGACAACCTGCTCTACGGAACCGGTCTCGGCACCCAGCTAACAAAGTTCGCTGACATCGAAGGTGGCGCGATCTTTGCCTACTGGGTAGCCGAACCCTCGGCCTACGGAGTGGTCGAATTCGACACCAACGGCATGGCGGTCTCCCTTGAGGAAAAACCCGCAAAACCCAAGAGCAACTACGCAATTCCCGGTTTGTACTTCTATGACAACGACGTGGTCGCGATCGCGCGCAGCCTGTCACCGAGCGCGCGCGGCGAGTACGAGATCACCGACGTCAATCGCGCCTACCTCGATCGGGGACGCCTTCATGTGCAGGTGCTGCCACGAGGAACAGCGTGGTTGGACACCGGGACCTTCGACCAAATGACCGACGCGGCGGAATACGTGCGGACTATCGAACGCCGCACCGGGCTAAAGATCGGGGTGCCCGAGGAAATCGGTTGGCGCCAGGGCTATCTCACCGACGACGAGCTGCGCGCGCAGGCCGAAGGGTTGATGAAGTCAGGCTACGGAAGGTACTTGCTCGACCTGTTGGATAGAGGCGAGTAGTGGCGCGCCTGCTGGTCACCGGTGGCGCGGGTTTCATCGGGTCCAACTTCGTCCACCACGTGGTGGCTCACACCGGCTACGACGTCACGGTGCTCGACAAGCTGACCTATGCCGGCAACCGCGCATCCCTCGCGGATGTGCCTCGAGAGCGCATGACTTTCGTACATGGCGATATCGCCGATGCCGCACTAGTCGATGACCTGATGCCGATGGTCGACGCAGTCGTGCATTTTGCGGCCGAGTCGCACAACGACAACTCGCTGGATGACCCGGAGCCATTCCTGCACACCAATCTGGTTGGCACGTTCAACTTGTTAGAGGCTGCCCGCCGGCACGGCACCCGCTTCCATCACATCTCCACCGACGAGGTCTACGGCGATCTCGCACTCGACGATCCGGCAAGGTTCACCGAAGCGACGGCTTACAACCCCTCGTCGCCGTACTCCTCGACCAAGGCCGGCAGTGATCTCCTGGTGCGCGCCTGGGTCCGATCTTTCGGGGTGGCCGCTACCATCTCGAACTGCTCCAATAACTACGGGCCATACCAGCACGTCGAGAAATTCATCCCGCGTCAGATCACCAACATCCTGCGCGGTGTCCGACCCAAGCTCTACGGGGCTGGCCACAACGTGCGCGACTGGATCCACGCCGACGATCACTCCTCGGGTGTGCTGACCATCTTGGAGAAGGGCCGCATCGGCGAAACGTATCTGATTGGGGCCGATGGAGAAAAGGACAACAAGACCGTCATCGAACTCATCCTGACACTCATGGGCCGGCCCGCCGATGCCTACGACCATGTCACCGACCGTGCCGGCCACGACCTGCGCTACGCGATCGACTCCTCCAAACTGCGCGACGAACTGGGTTGGCAGCCCCGATACCGCGACTTCGAGCAGGGTCTAGCCGCGACCATCGACTGGTATCGCGACAACGAAGACTGGTGGGCACCCGCCAAGGACGCTACCGAAACGTTCTACGCACGCCGGGGCCAGTGATCGATGGAGTACGGTAAAGCCTTGCGTGTCAACATAACTCCGATTCCCGGTCTGCTGGTATTGGAGCTACCGGTTCACGGCGACAACCGCGGCTGGTTCAAGGAGAACTGGCAGCGGGAGAAGATGATGGCTGCCGGGCTGCCGGATTTCGGACCGGTGCAGAACAACGTGTCGTTCAACGACGCGGTGGGGACAACCCGCGGCATCCACGCCGAACCCTGGGACAAGTACGTCTCGGTAGCCGCCGGGCGCATCTTCGGGGCGTGGGTGGATCTGCGTGACGGGCCAACCTTCGGCACCGTCTTCAGCACAGAACTCGACCCGTCGCGAGCGATCTTCGTGCCCCGCGGTGTCGGGAACGCATTTCAGACCCTTGAACCGAAGACGGCCTACATCTACCTGGTCACCGATCACTACTCCCCCGACGCCGTCTACACCTCGGTGAACCTGGCGGATGAGACGCTTGCCATCGAGTGGCCGATTCCGCTGGCACAAGCAGAACTCTCGGCGAAGGACCGCGCGCATCCCCGACTGACCGAAGTAACACCGGTGTCACCGCGCAAGACGCTAGTGATCGGCTCGGGTGGTCAACTCGGTCGGGCCCTGAGCGAAATGTATGGTGATGCAACGCATGTCGAGTTCGTCGATTTCCCAGAGTTCGACCTCGCTGATCCGGACCTGGGCGCCGTTCGGCGCTGGCGAGACTACGACACCATCATCAATGCGGCTGCGTACACCGCGGTGGACGCCGCTGAGACCGAAGAAGGGCGCGCGACCGCGTGGGCGGTCAATGTAACCGCGATGACCGCCTTGGCGCGGGTCGCCATCGACAACGGGATCACGCTGGTCCACGTGTCCAGCGACTACGTTTTCGATGGCAACTCGGAGCGGCCGTACCGCGAAGACGACCAAGTGGCCCCCCTCGGGACGTACGGACAGACCAAAGCAGCCGGAGACCAGATCGTGGGAACGGTGGCACGCCACTACATCCTGCGGACATCGTGGGTGATCGGCGATGGGCGGAACTTCGTGCGTACCATGCTGTCCCTCGCCAAGAGCGGAACCGATCCCGCTGTTGTCGACGACCAGTCAGGCCGCCTGACCTTCACCTCTGAACTTTCCCGCGCCATAAGACATCTGCTTGAGACACGGCAGCCTTACGGCACCTACAACATCACCGGCGCGGGGCCGGTGATGTCGTGGGCGGAGATCGCGCGGCAGGTGTTCGCCTTGGCCGGTCACGACCCCAAGCGGGTGCGCGCCGTCAGTACGGAGGAGTATTTCGCCGCAGCCGCCGGGCCGATCGCCCCACGCCCGCGTAGGAGCACCCTCGACCTGACCAGGATCGAATCCACAGGATTCACGCCCGCTCCGGCCAATGCGTCACTTGCCGCTTATGTGCATGCCCTAGTGCGGATCGATGATGCATCGAGGTAATCCCGCAGATGTATTCGTGCCGTGGCGATGTTGACATGGCGGCGTTAGCATTCAACTTGCCCGACCCGGCCAGACACGAGGATCCCTTGCCAACTCCAGCCGAAGACCGACCGACCGTCCGGATACTCGGAACGCACGGCGTGCCGGCGAACTACGGGGGGTTCGAGACCGCGGCCGAGAACGTCGCGCGATATCTGGTCGATCACGGCTGGCGCGCAATCGTGTACTGCCAGACCGATCACGACGGCCCGACGTACGAAGACCAGTGGGACGGCATCGACCGGGTCAACATCTCGGTACCGAATCTCGGCTGGCTCGGCACGGCGAAATTTGACTGGCTCTCCATCCTGCATGCCGTCCGGCACCGAGACGTCTGCCTGACATTCGGTTACAACACCGGGATCTTCAATCTGCTGCAGCGGCTTCGCCGCGTGCCGAACGTCATCAACATGGACGGCATCGAGTGGTCGCGAAAGCGCTGGGGCCTCCTTCGCCAGGCGATCCTGTACGTGAACGAACGTTTCGCCGCGCTGTTCGGAAATGAGCTGATCGCCGACCACCCGGAACTCAACATCTATCTGCGGACCCGCGCGCCATCCCGAAAGATCACCACCATCACGTATGGTGCGCACCGCGTTGACAACGTGTCGGCGACTGCACTCGAGGCGTTTGGCCTTGAGCCCAATTCCTATCTCAATCTTATTGCTCGCCCGATCCCGGAGAACTCGATCCTGGAACTCGTGCAAGGCTTTTCGGCCAAGGAGCGAGGTGTCAAACTCGCCATCCTGGGCGACTACGATGGCGAAACCGACCCGTACCATCGTGCGGTCCTGGAAGCTGCGAGTCCAGAGGTTGTATTCCTCGGTGCGATCTACGATCCCGACACCGTCCAGGCCCTGCGCTACCACTCACTGGGCTACCTGCACGGTCACACCGTTGGTGGCACCAACCCTTCGCTGGTTGAGGCGCTTGCGGCGGGGAACCCGGTGATCGCCCACGACAACAAGTACAACACGTGGGTTGCCGGAGAAGCCGCTCTGTACTTCCGAACACCCGCGGATGCCGAGAAGCGCATCGACCAGCTTCTCGAGGACAGTGAACTGGCCGGGCGCATGGGCCGGGCGGCCCTGGAACGCTACGAAGCCGAGTTCACCTGGGATCACGTCGCGGGCCAGTACGAGGAGTTGCTCCGCAAGGCGAGGGGGAAGTAGTGGTCAACGTCGCGATCATCGGCCTGGGCAAGATGGGGTTGTCTCACTTCTCGATCATCAACGCGCACAACGACGTCAAAGTCGTCGGGGTCTGTGACTCAAGCGGATATGTGCTGGACATCCTCGGCAAGTACACCGGGGTAGCCACCTTCAACGATATGGGCAAGATGCTGGACTCGGCGAATGTGGAGGCAGCGGTGATCTCAACGCCGTCGAGGTTCCATGCACCGATGGTACGAGACTGCCTTGAGCGCGGGATTCACGTTTTCTGCGAGAAACCGTTCTGCCTCGACCCCGCGGACTCTGTAGCGCTGGCCGAGCTCGCTCGCAACAAGGATCTAGTGACCCAGGTCGGCTATCACAACCGGCATGTGGGCACCTTCCGCGAACTCAAGCGAATCCTCGACAGCGGCGCACTTGGCAGGGTGACGCATGTGCTCGCCGAGGCATACGGGCCGGTGGTGCTGAAGCCGAAGGGAGGCACCTGGCGTAGCAAGAAGGAGGAGGGCGGCGGCGCACTGTATGACTACGCTGCCCATCCGGTCGATCTACTGACGTGGTACTTCGGGCGCCCCGACTGGGTTGCCGGAACCGTTCTGGGTCAGGTGTTCTCAGCTGAGACAGAGGACGAGGTGTTTACCACGCTGCGGTGGCCCGATGGCATCAGCGGGCAGCTCTCGGTCAGCTGGTCCGATGACTCGCACCGCAAGATGACGACGCGGATCTCCGTTTGGGGCACCAACGGCAAAATCTACGCCGATCGTCAGGAAGTGCAGGTGTACTTGCGCGATGCCACATCGGCCCCTGCCGGCTACGGCCCCGGCTGGACAGTTCGGTACACCACGGAGTTGACCGAGGAAGTCGACTTCTACGTCCGCGGCGAGGAGTATTCCGCGCAGCTGGACAACTGGGTGAAACGGATCGCCGGAGGCGATCTGTCGGGGTCGGCCGATTTCGCCGCGGCGTCGATCACCGACGAGGTGCTTCATACGATTGTCAACGGCGCTGACGCTGGTATGCACGCCGTGACGGCGCTCACGAGCACCGATGCCGCGCGCTCGGAGCCGCCAACCACATTTGGCAGCCGGTTGCGAAAGCGTTTGCGCAGCATCCGCATCCGGACGAAACGGTAGGAGCCGCCGTGGACCACCTACTGTTCGGTGACAACCAGTTCTTCGGCGTGAACCACATGTCGGAGGAAAAGGCGCGTGCACAGGCCATGCGCTTCCAATCTCTCGACGCGATCATGTCGGTGCTCGACGCCGCCTATGACACAGGCGTGACGACGTTCATGTGCACTACCCACGACCGCATCGCCGACGTCGCCGACCGCGTGCGCGCAAATCCGTCACGATACGAAAATCAGGCGTTCTATCCATGTATGCCGTACGCGCACAAGTACGCCAACGCGATGGCCGAGGCGGGCATGTTCGGGGCCATCAAGCAATTCCTTCCCGACGGCGGCTTCCTCGATGCCGCGATGCGCGGCGGTAAATCATTCGCACGCAAGGACATCGAGGGTGTCATCACGCTGCTGATTGATGCCGAGATGAAGATGTTCCACGGCCTGAAGACACCGGTGGTCTTCCTGCAGAATGTCGTCGTCGATTTCCTGCTCGGTATGGGCTTCACCGAGGCCTTCCGGATCTTTGCCGAACACGTGACCACCAAGTACCACGCCGAGCCGGGATTCATCACCATGAATATGCCACGCCTGCTCGATGCGCTTGACACGGTCGGCATCGACAATCCGATCGTCTGCTCGAACATCAACAAGATCGGGTTTCGGATGTCCGGCGGCATGGACAGCTACATCGACGCACTGAACAACCGGAAATTCCGTGCCGTCGCGATGTCGGTGTTCGCCTCGGGCGCCATTCGGCCCGACGAGGCGATCGAATGGGTGGCATCCCTGCCCAATATCGAATCGATTGTGTTCGGCGCATCGAGCCGCGCCAACATCGAATCCACTGCGGCGCTAGTCAACAAACAATGGCACACCGAGTCGTCATAGCGACCAACGCCACCGACGATCAGGATCGGCGCAAGGCCGTCCGCCGGCGCCGACAGCAATTTAGGTCATGCCACAGCCGATGCTGCCACAGTCCGCAATGAACGCCGTCGACACCGTGACGACGTCCATACCGTTTAATTCGAGACGCCGGGCGTCGCGTCATTCAGGCTCAAGTCCGTTAGGCGAGTCCCCGTTACTGAGTCCACCCGGTTCGAGAGTCGAGTTGGTTGATCCATTCTCAGTTGATGCTGCGGGCAACTGGTGCATGCGTGCACCTGCACGCCGCAGCGTGCTCGGCCGGCGTGCGGTAGCCCAGCGCTGAGTGGCGGTGTCGCGTGTTGTAGTCGGCCTTGAAGTTGTTGATGACCAAGCGGGCCTCGAACAGGGCGTTCCAGTGGTTGCGGGTTGAGGCACTCCTTGCGCAGGCGGTTGTTGAACGATTCGATGTAGCCGTTGTCCCATAGGCAACCCGGCGGTATATAGGTCATGCCGACCTTGCCGTTGCAGAACCGTTGCAGCAGCTTGGGAAACCAACTCCGAGCCGTTGTCCATCCGGAGCACCTTCGGCGGGCCGCCGTTGGCGGCGAACACCTTGGTGAGTTCATCGACCAGGTGCTCACCGGTGATCGAGCGTTCCACCATGTCCAGCAGCGAGACGCGGGTGTGTTCGTCGATCATCGACGCGATCTTGATGGCCTTACCGTCGACGGTCGAGTCGAACTGGAAGTCGATCGCCCACACCACGTTCGGGGCATCGGCTTCCACCGGCGGCACCGAGGAGACATCTGGCCGCTTGCACGGGCTGTGCACACGGACCTGCAGGCCCTCCTCGCGCCACAGCCGGTGGACCTTTTTCTTGTTGACCTCACGGCGCTCGTCGTAGCGCAACGCCGCACAGGCACGCCGGAACGCGTGACACGGGTGTTTCTTGGGCGTAGGAACGCACCAGGCCCGCATTTCGGCGTCGGGAGCCTCAGGGGTCTGCGCGACAGGCCGGCGGCGGTAGGTGGACCGGGCCAGCCCAACGGCCTTGCACGCCAACCGTTCCGACATGCTCAACGTGGTCGTTAGGGGCTCAGAATTTTTCCGTTCGCGACCTCCCGCAGCACGTCCTTCTCCAGCTCGGCCTCGGCCAACAGCCGCTTGAGGCGGACGTTCTGCTCGCGCAGCTCTTTGAGCTCCTTGGCAGCGTCGGTGTCCATACCGCCGTAGATACGCCGCCAGTTGTACAGCGTCGCCGGCGATACACCGAGTTCGGTGGCGATCTCCTCACCGTTCTTGCCCTCGGCAGCCAGCTCATCCGCACGGCGCAGCTTGCGCACGATGTCCTCCGCGGAATGCTGCTTACGACCAGCCATGTGTTTCATCGTCCCTTCCGGCCCGACCTCGGGCTATAGGACTCTAAGACTGGCTGGAGTCATTCAGCGGGAACACGCCACCGGGTCTTACGGATCTAAGCCTGCTTCGGTTTCGTTGAGGGTGCTCATGCGGGTGTTCCCTTCTGGAGTTGTGCGCGGATTTCGTCTCCAGTCTTGCCGCTGATCTCGCGAGAACCTTGATGGGTGGTCCACCAGCCCGGGCGCGGTGCCGTACTTGGGGACCCCGCGCGGCAACAGCCTGACTGGACTAAGGTGTCGCACAGCCAACACACGGCTACCGAAGCTGGGGGATGCATTCGAATATGTCATTGCTCGAGGGATACCAAAAGGAAGCTCGGCGTCGGGACCGGCGCGCAGCCCGCGAACACCAACGCCTCGACATCCAAGGCCTACGGATGGTCGCGGTGCTCACAGTGTTCGCATGCCACCTGTGGGGTCAACCACGCGGCGGGTTCGTCGGCGTCGATGTCTTTTTTGTGATCTCCGGGTTCCTGATCACCGGCAACCTACTGCGCATGGCCGAAACCCACGGAAACGTGTCGTTCAAGAAGTTCTACTGGAACCGCGTCCGTCGCATCGTCCCCGCCGCGACGGTCGTCCTCGCCCTCACCTACCTAGCGTCTGCAGCAGTGTTCCTGCCATTCAGAACCCACCAGATCGGGATCGACGCCGTCGCTGCGTTCTTCTTCCTGTCGAACTGGCGCTTCGCCGTCGAAGGCACCGACTACTTCGCCGCGGCGGCCGAAACCGTGTCGCCTATCCAGCACTACTGGTCGCTGTCCATCGAGGAGCAGTTCTACTTCGTGTGGCCGGCGCTGATCTTCGTCATCGGTGTGTTAATCCTGCGGAAAGCGTGGACCCATCAACGCCGCATGGCCATGGCCGGCATCGTTATGGCCGCGATCGTGGCGGTATCCTTCGCGTGGGCGCTCTACGAGACCGTTACATCGCCCACGTGGGCATACTTCAACACGTTCTCCAGGGTCTGGGAGCTCGGCACCGGGGCGCTCCTGGCCATCGCATCCGGAACATTGGCTCGCATCCCCCACAGGGTGAGACCACTCCTGTCGTGGTCAGGCCTGGTACTGATCACCGTCAGCGTGATCCTGATCGCTGAAGGATCCACAGCATTCCCAGCGCCATGGGCGTTGCTCCCGGTTGCCGGGGCTAGCCTCGTCATCGCCGCGGGCACCGGAAAAGAACCGACACACCAAGCATTCCTGCGGAACCCTGCGAGCACGTACATCGGCGATATTTCATACTCGCTCTACCTGGTGCACTGGCCGGTGGTCGTGATTCTCGGTTCGGTGATCCATCCCGGTCTGTTGTTTTCAATGGCGGCGGTGACGTTGTCATTCGCCCTGGCCATCGCTTCGTACCACTTCGTGGAAAGTCCTCTGCGGCGCGCAGATAAGATCACGATACGCACGGCTGCCAGAAGAATTCGCACGTTCGACTTGAGGCCGTCACGAACCGGCCAGGGCGCTGCGTTGGCGAGTGTCGGACTCTTGGTTGTCGCCTTGTGCGCGTACTCCCTCCAACCAGTTGTCCGTCATCAGCTTCCGTCAGCCGAGGACGTGGCCAGCGCCGGCGTCACGCCCACTGCCCGTGACGCACTCCCAGCAGCGATCCCGGGCGGCACGCTGACCGTGCAGTTGCAGACCGAGATACAGGCAGCCCTCCACGTCACCGATTGGCCCATGCTGGACCCTTCAATGGAAGCGGTGATCAGCGGCCCTGAGGCCGCACCCGAGGTTTCCCAATGCGGCGCCATCGCCGCACCGGTGGCCGAATGCACGTGGGGCTCAGGCAGCGCGACGACACGGATCGTGCTTGTCGGAGATTCGATCGCACTGTCATATGCGGGCGCTCTACGAGAGCTCGCGCTGAACTCCGGCGGCCGCGTACAGGTCACAGCGATGCCGCTGCCCGGCTGCATGTTCGTCGACGATCTGATCGACAATGACGACCGCGACCTGGTTGAAGCCTGCCCCGGACGCAAGCAGCAACAGATCGACCTTATCAACAGCACCCATCCCGATGTCGTGCTGATCTCGAACTCCTACACCAGGAAGGAATTCTTCGCTACACACAAGACCGTCGCACCATTCCCCTGGCGCGACTCGATGAGCCGCATCGTCGACAAATTCCGGAGCAACGTCGGCAAGGTGGTTTTCTTATCGCCGCCGCCGGCAAGTGTCAACATCGCCGAATGCTATGGGACACGCGCCAACACCCCGGCTGACTGCACCAGTAAGGTCACCCAGCAGTGGAGTTCCATGGCGAGTGTCGAGCTGGAACTCGCCAAGACTGTTGGCGGTGCGTGGATCGACTCCAGGCCTTGGTTCTGCAGTGATCGGTTGTGCCCCAGCTTCGTGGCGTCTTTGCCGACGAAACATGACTTGGTCCACATGTCCCCTGCGTACGGGATCAAGATTTATCCGATGATCAACGAATCCTTGGCCGCTGCCGGGGTGCTCTAGGACGGCACCTGCCTGACCAGCCCGACCGCATCAGCACTGTTTAGTCGGATCTTCCCTCCGCCCTAGCGACCGCCTGCGCGGGAGTGGCGATTGCAACGTGTTTCGTCTGGACATAGCGGATTACGTCGGCCAGGCGTTGAGCACCGCCGCCCTCGACGTTGAATTTTCCGTCCCCCGCGTGGACGACGAACACCAGGATCTCTCGGTTGGCGATCGCGGCGTCCACTTGCGCGTAATGGTCGGTGGTGATGGTGGTGTCGGTAATCGGGATTCGGCGGATCGCGTAGCGAGTGAGCGGTTCTTGGGAACTCGACGCACCGCGGCGGGTGGTGGCGAGCGCGTATTCGTAGTAATGGCTGACGGTTTCGCGCAGTTGCGGGTTTTCTTCACCGAACGGGTAGGCGAAGCCGTGCACGTGTATGCCGTGGCGTTCGTAGTCTGCCCGGTTGTCGATTTCGTTGACTTGCTCGGCCGGGGTCATCTGGGTGAGATGGTGATGGTCGATCGTGTGGGCGATGATCTCGTGGCCTTGGGCCTGGAGCTGATCGACTTGTCGCCAGGCGAGGGTTTTATTGCCGTTCGGGAAGTCGGACGGAATAGCGAAGCCGACTTTGATTCCGGCGGCGTCGAGGATCGGTTTGATGACCGCCCAGTCCTGCCACGGCGCGTCATCGAAGGTGAAGGCGACGACCGGCGTGGGTTCGTGGGGCGCGCCGGCCGCGCCGCCACACCCAACGAGTAGGAGCAGTAGTGCGATGCTCGCTGCGAGTCTGCGCATGATGAAAGGTCACGTTACCGAAGCTCAGTAGATCCCGCGGAGTTGGCCGCGGTCACCCTTCACGCGCCCGTGACCGCGTTGACCGCGCTCACTGAAATTCCCCACTGACGCTCATCGAAATTCCCCACCCGTGTGGCTCCGCCGAGAGGGGCGGGCCTCCTTCGATGCTGCTGGTGTCTGACGCCTGCAGCACTGCCCGAAGGAGGCCCGCTTTCTCATGCTCACATGGGAGGACGATTTGGAAGTACATGCCCTGGCCAAGCGTGGTTGGACGATCTCAGCGATCGCCCGCCACACCGGTTTCGACCGCAAGACGGTCCGCAAGTATCTGGCCGGTGACGGCACACCCGGGGTGCGTGCCCGACCCGACCCGGATCCCTTCGGCCCGTTCGTGGACTACGTCACCGCGAGGCTGACCGAGGACCCGCACCTGTGGGCCCGCACCCTGTTCGACGAACTCGAGGACCTGGGGTTCGGACTGTCGTATCAGAGCCTGACCCGCAACATCCGCACCCGGGATCTACGCCCGGCCTGTGAAGCCTGCCGGACCGCCACCCAACGGCCGAACGCGGTGATCCCACACCCGCCGGGCGAGGAAACCCAGTGGGACTGGCTGGAATTGCCCGACCCGCCCGAGTCGTGGGGGTGGGGCAAGACCGCGCACCTGTTGGTCGGCTCGCTCTCGCACTCGGGGAAGTGGCGTGGCTATTTGGCGTCGTCGGAGGATCAGCCGCACCTGGTCGCCGGCCTGGACCGGGTGACCCGCGGCCTGGGCGGCGTCTCGCGGGTGTGGCGCTTCGACCGGATGGCCACGGTCTGCGATCCGGGTAGCGGTCGGGTGACCGCGTCGTTCGCCGGGGTGGCCAAACACTACGGCGTCTCGGTGGCGATCTGCCCGGCCCGGCGCGGCAACCGCAAGGGCGTGGTGGAGAAGGTCAACCACACCGCCGCGCAACGCTGGTGGCGCACCCTGGCCGACGACATGACGGTCGAGGCCGCCCAGGTCAACCTGGATCGCTTCGCCCGGGTCCGCGGTGACACCCGACTGCGGGCCACCGCTGACGGCCGCTCCTCGGTCGCCGTGGTGGCCAAGTCCGAACCGCTATCCCCGGTGCCGGCGCAGGCGTATCCGGTGATCGTGGCCGAGGCCCGCACCGCGTCGCGCCAAGCGATGGTGTCCTACCGCGGCAACCGCTACTCGGTGCCTCCGGAGCTGGCCGCTGCCCAGGTGGTGGTGTCGCATCCGGTCGGCGGGCAGTTCTGCGATATCGCCACCACAAGCGGGATCGTGATCGCCCGGCACCGGATGGCCGCCGACGGGCTCGGGGTGATGGTGCGTGACAGCGGCCATGTCATCGCCCTGGACACCGCGGCGATGGCCACCGCAGCGACCGGACGCCCGCACCGCCGCAAGGAACGCATCCCACCGGGCCCGGCGGCCAAAGCCGCTGCCGCACAACTACTCCGGATCAAGCAAGCCGACAGCTCCGTGCATCAATCCTGCACTCCGTCAACCGATTCCACCGTCATCGATCTGTCCGCCTACGAGCGGGCCGCCCAGAACAGGACCCTCCAATGACCCCCACACCCCGCACCCCCAGAACCGCCACCACGACCACCGTCGAGGAGTCGCCGTCGGCGGCGGCGAGTCGTTATCAGCAGCTGCGTTCGCACCTGGCCGAACTCAAACTGGCCGCGGCCGCCGAAGCCCTACCCGCCGTCCTCGACCAGGCCACCGCCGAGGGACTGTCGCTGACCGTCGCGTTGGAGCGGCTGCTGGCCGTCGAAGTCGAGGCCAGCACCGCCCGCCGGTTGGCCGGCCGATTGCGGTTCGCCTGCCTGCCCACCCCTGCCACCCTCGACGACTTCGACGTCGACGCGGCCGCCGGGATCGACCGCAAGCTCATCGACGAGCTCGGTACCTGCCGCTACCTGGAATCGGCGACCAACATTTTGCTGGTCGGGCCCCCGGGTACAGGAAAGACGCACTTGTCGGTCGGATTGGCAAGGGCCGCAGCACATGCCGGCTACCGCACCTACTTCACCACCGCCGCCGATCTGGCCGCACGCTGCCACCGTGCCGCCATCGAGGGACGCTGGGCCACCACCATGCGGTTCTACGCCGGCCCGACGCTGCTGGTGATCGATGAACTCGGGTACCTGCCGTTGCCCGCCGAGGCCGCTTCGGCGCTGTTTCAGGTTGTCTCCCAACGGTATTTGAAGACCAGCATCGTGATCACCACCAACCGGGGGGTGGGAGCCTGGGGAGAGATCCTCGGCGACACCACCGTGGCGGCCGCCATGCTCGACCGCCTGCTGCACCGCTCCGTGGTCATCAACCTCGACGGCGAGTCCTACCGACTGCGCGACCACCAGGCCGCCGCCGAAACCCTACGCCGCACCACCACCGGCACCCGCCAACCACTACACTGACCGCTGCTCACAGGTGAGGAATTTCGGCGAGCACACCTGGAGACTTTCGATGAGCGCGATCACCCGCGATGGGTCGCCCCCGCAGAGGTCATCGGTTCACCTGAATAGCCGCTGGCACTCCCCGATGCGAGCAGTTCGATTTCCGCTTTGAGGCGTTCGATTTCCTCAGCTTGCGCGGCAATCAGTTGCCCTTCACCGAGTCGCTGGTCCTTCTCGACGACGCGCCGGTGGCGTTGGTCAGAGTCACGACTGCGTCCTTCCCAACCTTGAAGGTCTGCCGAGGGATGGTCGAGTCATTCGGAGTGGTCCCGAACTTATGACCTCGTGGTCGTCGAAGGTGCGGCTGCATTGCTTGCCGTTGTGCCGGGGCGATTGGAGGCCGTGCCAGGCACGGCCCGTTTTTTGAAATCTGGTGGCGAGTCCCCGTTACTGAGTCCACCCGGTTCTAGAGTCGGGTGTCCTCCGCGGAATGCCGTTTACGACCAGCCATGTGTTTCATCGTCCCTTCCGGCCCGGCCTCGGGCCGTAGGACTCTAAACTGGCTGGACTCATTCAGCGGGAACACGCCACGTTATCTGGGCGCCACGAGCGCTCAATGCCTCTACTCAGGGAGCTACGACGGGAGAACGGTAACCGTAGAGCCCAATTCGCGCCCTGTCGCCGATTGCCAGGCGGCAAACTGCTCAACTGTCTCGCTCCGTTGATGCTGCAACTTTGTTCCGGTCTTCAACCTGATTGTGTTGTTTCGCGTGACGTATCCGACGGGCGGGCCGATCGCGTGGTAACTGTACGCACCATGGGCATCATCGAAAACGTTGTTTTCGATTGTGATGTCAACCGGGGTCTGCAGTCGGTATGTGAGCAGATGGACTCTGACCTGCTGATCTGGGCGTACTCCGGAGAAGACACCGTATCCAGCGCGCTCACATCGGTTCCCCTGAACCAATATCCGCACGAATCCGGGCGAATTCCTATTAGCATTTTCAGACCAAAGCTCAATCGTTTGGCCGCAATCATGAATGTAGTTGTTGCGAACGGTCATGTCTTCCCAGAAGACTTCGCCGCCGCTTGGGTTGCGGCCCTGAGGACTCCAGGCGACGTCGTAGACATGCGCGATCTCGTTATTCTCGATTGTCCAACGTCTCACATTCGGCCAGTTTTCGATCCCGTTGCCATAGCGTACGTTGCCGGGAAGATTTCCCAACCGCGAGCCGCCGATGTAGTCAATCAAGCAATTATGCACACGTACATCAGACCCACTTCCGCGAATGCCACATCCACCCGATCCGGTGATGTGGACATCGCTGATATCGTTACCGCCTTGCTGGCAGTACACGACAGTGCCGCTAACACCATAGGCGTTACCATTAGGCGCCGCTTTGATGTCAGAGGCGACAGTTGCCGGGTTGGCTGGAGCTCTGACGTAAAGCGTACTACGCGGAATGTCGCAAAAAAAATCCCAATCGTCGTACAGATCGGCCAGATCAAATTTGAGCGAGGGTCTTACGACATCGTTTACGACCAAGAAGCCGACGTTCGCGTCGCTGGTATCCGTATATCCGTCATGCGTATCAGGCGAACCGAGGTCGATCATCCAAATACGATCAGTGTGCTGTTGCCAACCTCGTGGGCGATTCAGAAGTTTGTACATCGTAAGGATGGGCCTTGGCCCTGTGCCATACGCGCCAATCCGACATCCAAAAGGCAAGTTAAGCTCACCGTAGAAAGTGTCGCCGCGCCTGAACAGGAGCGCGGACCCATCGGAGGGTAATGACGAGTTGGCCTTCCGAATAGTAGCCCAGGCTGTCGTCGCGGTAAGCCCATCCGCGGTATCATTGCCCGAATTTGAGAGGAAGAAAGTCTGAAATTCTGTCGACGATGGCAGTGCCCGCGCGCGAGGAGTCATCTCGTTTCGGATCGGAGCCGACACGGCGCCAACCGCAATCCCGTACCTTGCAAAACGTAACAATTCACGGCGTGAGAAAAGTGGACTCACTTGATGTTTCACTTCCAGTTGATAATTAGCGGACCCACTAGCTGGAGCGATACTTTGAAGTTGAGGACATTTGCACCACAATCCGGCAAAAATCCATAGGGCCTTCGTAAGGATTGCCGGAACGTCGCACAACGACTCTACTAGTCGCACTGGGCAATAAGGACCCTGCCGACCGCCGCCTGCCAGTGACGTTGATCACGATGCCCGCCGGCGCCAGTTCGCTTGCCGCCGGCCAACGTGACATGCTTCGCGCTTCGCTCGCTAGCCCCGGGGGGTCGCTCATCGTGGCTGTTTACGAGTGGCCAGGCTGATACTGCGGGTGAGCACCGGCACAATTCAGACCGATTCTCGGTGTCGGACTACAAGGGCTGGAAGCTCATCGTGGGCGGACAGCGCGTCCTTCGTGCGTCTCAATGGGGACGCCAAAGCAACCAGACAGACCATAATCGCGTAGCTCGAAGGCCAGACAAGGACTTCAAACGTTCCGAACATCGCTAGAACCGCGATGATTGCCCAACTAAATTGCCGATCACCACGGAAAGCACCCCACAAGAGGAACCCCAGGATAGCTACTGCGCCCATTACCCCACTAATTGCGAGAGCAGACACAAATTGGTTATCGACTGCAAAGAAATCTCCTATGAACAAACCAGAGCCATACAGTCTATCCGTTGAGTTGAGCCCATTCCCGATAAGCACCTGAGTCGGGTCTTGCTGAAAAATTCTTCCGAGTGCACGAAGAGAATCACCCCGGTGCGCTACTGACCCCGAATTGGAGAACCGTGACAACACGTCCGATGACCACAGATCCAACCCAACTGCGAAAAGAAGCAGCCAGGCCAGTCCATAGATGCCGATTAGCGCCCGTTTCCACCGCCCTCGCGCTGAAAAAAGGATCAGCAGAGATGCGATCGCAATACCTGATCGACTGCTCGTTGCGAACATGGCTGCATACAGAAACAGCAATGTTAGGACATTGAGTGACGTGCGCCACGGCCGCGCTCCAATCACGAGGGCTATGCCGATCAACAGCAGGAACGCCAATAGCAGAGGATGGCCGAGCGAACCTTGTGCGCGTATTGCCCCAGAAAATATCTCGGACGCGAATGCTTCGGGTCCGAGGGACTTGCCCTGCTGGTAAAAATAACCCCACACAGGACCGATTCCAGCGGTTACCTCTAACAAGCCATGAGCGCCCTCAATAACGGCCATAATTATGATGGCGTTGACGACAACCCGACGGTCACGATCGTCACACGCTAGGCCGAGTGCCATGACCGATGCACCGACCGCGGTCACCAATGCCAATGATTGCCAAGAACCGGGCGAAGTCGGGTTTATTGCGGTCGATAACGCCACAATCAGCAGATAAGCAGAAAGGAAGGCAGCCGGCACAGGAACCCTCTGGAATATCTGGCTTTCCAATCGCAACCTTGACAATAACCCGACCGCTGTCACAGCAACAACGAGTAGAGGAACGCTTTTCGCATAGGAGCCTACCAGCGCTTTCTGCATAATCGGTACAGCGATCAGTGGCACAAGGCAAACCGCGAGGCATATGCCGACCCAAGGGCGAGGCTGGCGCGAGGTGTCCATCGTCACATTATGGCCCACGCAGCCAGCCCATCGCTCGGCTACCACCGTCGCGGTGGAGCGATCTGCAAAATCGCTGCTAGCGCCGCAGTCGTGTTCGACAACACCAACCATCATTGATCCCCGACGTTCCGGCCGACGGCACCAGCCAACTAGAGCTTTCACCTGTACCAGGCGCTCATGAACTCCGCCGTACACTCAACGCTTTGTAGACCTCTCGTAGGACCCCCTTCCGGAGCAGCGCAGTGGCCATGAGAACGCAGACGAGAACTTCGGTCGTCAACACCGAGATTGCGGCGCCATCGGCACCGTACTTTCTCCCTAACCACAGGAGCAGTGCGACATTTACCAATCCACTGGAAACCACAATCCAAGAAAACTCCCGTTTCATACCTAGATTCACCATCCCCAGCGTCCCAAAAGCTGTATTGATTGCACTTACAACGCAGACAAGGCTAAGTATCTTCAACACCGAAACCGACCCACCGAAAGAGCTTCCGGCAAACAGCCGAATAACAATGTCCGATAGAAAGAATAAGCCTCCGCATACCGCTAGACCCACGAGGCTAAGGGCGGCTGTCAACCCCGCGAGCATGATCAGCGCATTGCGCCGGTCTTGCGAAAGTGCCCTGCTAACTCGAGGAAAAAATACTGTTGATATCGCCCTCGAGGGAGTCTGCGCCGCAAACCTCAGCTTATCCGCAGCAGAAAACAGACCGACCTCGTAATTGCCTTTGACCGCGCCAAGTATTACGGTGTTCAATGTCGAATAAAGACTAAATGCAATATTCGAGACGAACAATGGCCAAGAGTCCCGGCTCACCTCCATCGCCGACTTGAACTTTGGCCGTATAAAGCCGGTCAGTAATTTCCATCTTGCGATCAATCCTGCGCAAATGATGCCAGATACTATATAGCTGCTAGCCGACAGAAACGCCGCAAGGGCGGCGTCGGATGGTTGCCTCACAAATAGTATTATCAAAGGTACAAGAAGTACACGAGCGACAATGTTCACTATCGACACTTCGCGCACTCGGCCCAATCCCAGGAAAAGCCATTGCGGAAATATGAGCGTTCCAGCTAGAACGGGCAAGTAGGCGATAGCAACCCCGAAGATGTCTTGAAATGTAGGCACGCAAAGAATAACCGCCAAGATGACGATTCCACTCCCAAACATCAGTATCAGACGGGCATACTGAACCGTCCAGAAGTATCTGGTGACCTCCTCGCGACTATCGCGAATCTTGGCGATATGCTGTGTAGCGCTTAGAATGAATCCAAAATCCACGATGATTATGCCGAATTGTACAACTGCGAGTGCAAGTGAATACTTTCCAAACGCGCTCGGTTGCAGTGCTCGCAGAATCCACGGAGCCGTAACCAATGGCAGCAGTAGCGTAGCCAATTGAACAGCACCAACGTAGAGTACATCGCGAAATGATCGCGAACGTCCCCCTGCTCCGACTGCCTTATTGAGTGACCGCCAAATGCGAATTTTGTTGACCCCTTTCATCCGAGATGACACTGCTGAGTCAATACTTTGATTCCATAAGAATGCTTCTGCGTCGGTACAGGCCGAGCCGAGGTTGCATAGCCCGATGAGAGGTCTGCATGCGGGTGATGCGTGCGATGGGTCTGCAAGTGGCTCGTAGCAGTCCCGCCCTGAAGGCACCGCAAACGCAGCCATTCGCCCAATTGCATCCTCGGCCCCGAGCACATCTTCATCTAACTGATTCCCAGTAGTTTTCTTCGCATTTGCAGGTCACCGGCAAGAGCACGGCGGCCGGCCCCATGTTCCAAGTCGACCCGTGACTGCGTAAAACGCGGTCCACCGCAGCGCGATCTCAATCGCGCCACCCCATAGTCCTGGCCAGCTCACAAAGGTGGCACGCGTCTGGGCAACGAATACCCGACCAGCCAGCGCAGGCAGTTCTAGGTAATTGCAATATCGTCGATGGCGCTCTGCGGGCATCTGGCACCGCACTGATCCTGGCTGAAACCCGTTCAAGTGTCACCTTCAGCGGCGAGCGCTCCAAGCCCGACCTGCCTTTCAACATCGCCACGCTCCGATTCCGAGCCGCATGTGGACTTTTGCCGTGCGGCCACCACGCTCAACTGGTTGAATCTACTGAGTCTCAGTCGCCTCCGTCGTCCCGTCTCTTCGGGATGGTCGTGGGGGTAGATCACAGGAAATGGGGAAGGTGTGTTGGACGGTACGCGAGTCGGCGCTGTCGGCGTGTTTGGTCTCGGTTACGTGGGTTGCGTCTCCGCCGCCTGTCTCGCATCGCAGGGATACCGAGTCATCGGCGTGGACGTTAGTGAGGGAAAGTTGGCATCCCTTCAGCGCGGCCGCAGCCCGGTGATCGAGGAAAGAATTGGTGAACTCACTCACGAAGTGGTCGCGACCGGTATGCTCACCGTCACTCCCGATGCCAATTACGCGGTCAAACACACCGACATCTCGTTGATATGCGTCGGGACGCCTTCCACTCCCAGCGGAGGGCTATCGACTGCCTTCCTCGAACAGGTCACTCGCGAGATCGGACATGCTCTCGCGGAGCATGAGGATTGGCATGTTGTGGTGTACCGAAGCACAATGTTGCCGGGCACCTGCGAGGGATTGCTTATTCCGTTACTGGAGCAGCTGTCCGGCAAGCGCGCTGGTGTTGACTTCGGTGTATGTGTCAATCCCGAATACCTGCGCGAAGGAACCAGCGTCGCAGATTATTTCGACCCACCAAAGATTGTCGTGGGCGCGAGTGACCCTCGCTCCCATGATTCCGCGATGGCCCTTTACGAGGGGCTGCCGGGGCCGCGGTACCCGGTACCCATCAGGATCGCAGAAATGACGAAATACGTGGACAACAGCTTCCACGCACTGAAGGTGTGCTTCGCGAACGAGATTGGTGCAGTGTGCTCATCACTCGACTTGGATTCGCACGCAGTAATGGACATCTTCCTCGCCGATACAAAGCTCAACCTGGGCCCCGCCTACCTCCGCCCCGGCTTCGCATTCGGGGGTTCCTGCCTTCCCAAGGACGTCCGCGCACTAACACACTTGGCACGGCGCAGTGAGGTCGACATCCCCCTCCTTACCAACGTCATCGCTTCCAACGATAGCCACTTGCGTCGCGCGCTCGAGCTCGCCGTTTCAGACGGCCGGCGCAAGATCGCGATCTTTGGCCTTTCTTTCAAACAGGGAACAGACGACCTTCGTGAGAGTCCGATGGTCGAACTGGTCGAGCGCCTGATCGGAAAAGGCTTTGATGTGCGGATCTACGACGCGAACGTCAACCTGTCGCGACTAATCGGCGCCAATCAGTCCTATATCAACGAGAAGCTCCCGCACGTCGGCGAACTACTCGTCGACGACGTCAAGGCGGTTACTGAACATGGCGACATCTTGATCGTTGGCTCGCGTGCGCCCGAGATCATCGAGGCCATCAACGGGGTTGGAGATGAAAAGCTGGTGATCGATCTTGTCCGACTTCCTGACGCAGCCCGGCGTCGAAAGGAGGTGGCCAATTACCGCGGGATTGCGTGGTAGACGACGATGAAGATCGGACGCGTAATGCGACGCGAAGTCGTGCGCTCTACGCCACGCCCCGCGCCGAAACAGGCCAGGGCACTCTGGGTTTCGTCGAGCCTGTCAACATACGGCGGAATCGCTACTTTCGTTCGAAACATGCGCGACACCCCACTGTGGGAGGACTGGCACATCCGCCATGTCGCTACCCACACCGATGGCTCCAAATTTAAGCGCGCAAGAATATTCGCTACCGGATCGGCGCATTTCCTTCTCGAACTCGTTTTTTACCGGCCAAGCGTCGTGCATCTACACACTTCAGAACGCGGTAGCTTCTTTCGCAAAGGACTCTTGGTCTGGGTTTCATCCCTTTTTCGGATACCGACCGTCTTGCATATGCACGGCGGTGAATTTCATGAGTACCACGACGCCGCGTCCGCACGGACCCAGCGCATTATCCGCGCGACTCTTGAGCGCACGGATGCGGTGGTGGCCCTGGGCAATGCATGGGCCGTGCGTCTGAAGCGTGCCGCACCTGATGCTCATGTAGTGGTCATCCCGAATGGGATACGGCTACAAGATGCAGTCAACCAGGACGCTGCCGACCATGTCCAAGTGGTTTTCCTTGGCGAGTTGTGTGATCGAAAGGGAACCACTGTTCTTATCGACGCCTGGGCGGCCATGACAGCGACCGAGGGCATAACGCCGACGACTCTGGTCATCGCTGGTTGGGGCGAAGTCGAACGTGCCCGTACGCAGATCGCGTCACTAGGAGTCACTGACAGCGTTCATCTCGCAGGCTGGCTATCGGCACCACAAACACACGAACTTCTCGCCCATACCCACATATTGGTGCTCCCCTCGATCAACGAAGGACAGCCTATGGCCATTCTTGAAGCAATGACTAGGGGAATCTGTGTCGTTTCCACGACGGTCGGCGGCATTCCAGAAATGATCGGCGAAGCCGACGGTGTTCTCGTGAAGCCAGGTGACCCGGGCGAATTGGCCGACGCCCTGTTCCGCATGGTGTGCAACGCCGACGAAAGACACAGACTCGGTGCTAACGCCCGGCAACGCGTCCAACGCGAATTCGACGTCGATGTCGTTTCCCGGCGGCTTGAAGACCTGTACCGCGAAATCACAACTGGTGGATCACCGGTATCCGGCATTGAGCCATCCCCACTACTCGGCGAACGCCTTGGCTCAACAAAGCGCGTAGGTTACGCATGACCCTCATTAGTGGGTTAGCGAGTCAATCACGAGAGAAGCCACACTATGCCGACAGATCGGCAAGGATCGCATCAAGGACCAGGATGGAAAAACAAGTTCATCCGATACACGGGTGCAGAAAGCATGTTTGAGCCGAATCCAGCTGTCGGCGTCGTCCCTAGAGATCTCGCAGTTCTCATTGTCTCCTACCGAGCCGCCGATAAACTGGCGAGCTGCCTGAGTTCGGTTACCAAGCAACTTCCGGGTTGTGAGATTTATATTTGGGATAATTCAGGCCCCAATTATAGTGATATCCGAACGTTGGCGGAGAAATGGCCAGCCATCCACTGGCACTTTAGCGATAGCAACATAGGATTCGCCGCAGCTGTGAATCGACTGGCTGCGAAAGCATCGACGAGTGATCTACTGTTACTAAACCCCGATGCGCTGCTTCTTAATCCGCTTGAATCCACCATCAGGGAATTGCGCCGACCGGGTGTAGCCGCTGCGGGGCCGCTGGACGCAGAATTAAGCGCAGGTTCAAGTTCGCCCGCAGGCGCCATCAAACGCAAGCCTTGGGACACCTCATACAGAAGACTGACCATTCTGAACTTTTTCGGCGGGGCAAGCGGCTTAGAATACCGGCTACGCGGAACACCCTTTTCGTATCGGTATAAGGCGCAGCCAAGAGACATCGACGGATTCCTGAGTGGTTCGTGCCTGGCGATTTCACGAGCTGCCTGGGACACAATAGGTGAATTTGACGAAGAGTTCTTTCTCTATCAGGAGGAGGCCGAATGGCAGCGACGTGCGATCAACGCTGGCTGGACTATCCGTCTGGCTGACGAGATTGGGATGCGTCACGAATCGAAGGGCACCGTTGCCGGGGATGCAGTCCGCACTATGCGTTCAGAGGACCTCGCTTTCGCCGGTGCTGTCCTCATGGGCGAACGTTGCTTCGGAACTTTTATCGCAAACCTCTATCTTGCCTGGACGTGCGTCCTGAGAAAGGCGAAAAGCCTAGCCACCGGACGACCATCCATCAACCTAGATGTCGTCTTGACGGCCGGCCGAACAGATGCCGATATTTCCGTGGTCCCGGAGGCTATAAAGTTGTCGAATGCAGGCCGATCTGTCGCTGTCGTGTCGTTAGGCCCATTGGGTAATTTACCTCAACAACTCCCTCCTTCCGTCCGATTGTTACGCCGACCGTGGTGGTGTCCCTCTATTGGGCCGCACAAGGCGCATTACTTTGCACAAATGATGGGATCAACGAAACAGGAAAGGAATTTTGTTCGGTTATACAGAGTAACGCACCGCAGTATGGAGTACTCGAGCGCCGCCAGCATAGTTTCCAGTAACTAGGCCTCTGCCCAAAGGCGGGACGTAGAACCGTTCGAAACCGCTAGCACTCCCCGAATTACCTTCGGATGTGGAGATTTCAAGCGAGTTGGGATCGAGCGTCTCGGAAGATGCTGATGGATCGCTCATTTGCCGCCCCTACCACCCGATGCCTGGCGGGAGATAATGCCGTCTTGAGAACATTCGCCACTGCGGCGATTATTCAGACGTTAGGTGGACTAGAAGACAAGCCGTTACTGCAAACAAATCGAACTCGAGAAAACGAAACATTGCTCAGTTTCGCCGGCCATTTGCCTTGGAAACGGATTGGAACACCTCGGTTAGGCGCTTGGCGGCGATCGGTCCCTCGTAGTGTGTCGCGTAATGCCGACGCGCGAGTTCTGCTTGTCGTGCCACCTCCTGAGGATCAGCCAGTGCGTTGATGGCTCGCGTTAGACCGCCAACATCGTCGATGCCGGTCACACTAAGACCCTCTGGTTGATATTCGGGCAGCCCGCCAGCTTCTGAGACGAGCGTGGGTACTCCCAGGTACATGGATAAGACTTGGACGCCGCTTTGCGATGCCTTTCGGCTGTGGATCAACGACCCTTTGGATGCCGCTAAGCCTGCGACGACGTCGCTATATCGATAGGATCCGCGGTGCCAATGGGTGTGGGGTGGCAAGGCGCGCGGGATGTCGCCGCCGCCATAGATGACGAGTTCGTCGCCACGCCATTCACTACCTTCTACGTGCTCCTCCCAAGCAGAGAATATGACGTCGTGGTTCTTGTAGGGCTTCTGTCGACCGACCAGGATAAAGTTGCGTCGCTCTTCGGCAGGAACGAAATCGGGGGCCAGATCCGGAGCAAGGTCACTAGTCAGGGGAGCCACGAAGATCGGATCCTTGGCGAGGCCGTGCGACTTAAGGCTGCGGCGAACGTAGTCGCTGAAAACTACGGTCGCATCGGCTTTGGCATCCCACCGGCGAAAGAACATATGGTTCCACCAGGGCAGCTCGTCGGTCTCGTCATGGGGGGCATCGTCGTGGACGAAGCGGATGCGTGGTGCCAATCGCGCGAGGGCCCGCCAGCGGGGGTCACGGAGCATTTCAGTAACGACGACATCCGGTTGGAACCGGACGGCTTGGCGGTAGGCCGACAAAAACGGAAGCCAGCCCTTGGTAGGGAGAGGGCGGCCGATCAGTTCGACCTCGTAGCTACGAATGCCCTCGGGTTCGGGGTGCAGCGGAGCTGTCACCAGCATGACGTCGACGCCTAGGCGCTGGAGGTTCTCGGCATGGATACGAGCTCGTGGACGCAACCATGGAGACAGCCACAACACGCGCATGGGAACACCTTGGGTTTATTGATCGAATAAGTACACTGACAGCTTCTGTGACACGCGCCTACTACAGCGCTATGACGCCTCGGTTGCCCTCCCGACAGAATCGCCAGCCGCGGGTTCGGACGTCGTATCCGACGACTCCAGTTGCGTTTGGCCTTCGCCGTAATAGCCGTAGTTATAGCTGTAGGACGCACCTCCGCGCGTCGGCGTCATTGTGAACACCGTTCCCAGCACCGAAGCGCCGACATCCTCTAGATTCTTGATCGCATGCGCGAGCTGATCACGTTTCGTCTGACCGAACCGCGCCATTACCAGTACGCCATCGGAACTGTTAGCGAGAATCGCAGCGTCGGTCACGGCCAGCAACGGCGAGGAATCCACAATGACGTAGTCGAACCGGGATCGCAGATCACTTAGTACTTTCTGGGCTGCAACCGACCCGAGCAGTTCGCTCGGATTAGGCGGGACGGCGCCTGCAGCGAGCAAGGTCAACCTGGGGAAACGAGTTTCCTGCAGCGCATCGTCGAGTGATACCGCGTTGCTGAGGACGGTACTGAAGCCAACGGTACCTACCGCACCGAGGTATTGGGCCAGCTTCGGCCGTCGCATATCCCCATCGACGATGGCGACGTTACGACCGGCCTCAGCCAGCGCCAGTGCCAGATTGATCGCAGTGGTGGACTTGCCCTCTTCGGGTAGCGAGCTCGCGATGACGATTGCGCGTGGCGGATTGTCGACCGACAGGAACTGGAGATTGGTACGCAGTTTCCGGAATGCTTCGGCGATCGACGAATTATCCCTATCGAATGAGATCGCCGGCTCTTTGCGCCGTTCCTTGTCTGTTGGGATAGTTCCCACGAGGCCGACCCCTGTAATACCTTCGAGAATCTGCCGGCTCTTGACGGTATTATCGAGTCGGTCGCGCAATAGAGCAAGGCCGACTCCCAACAGTAGGCCACCGAGTAACCCTAACGCGATATTGCGTGGCTTATTTGGAGCTACCGGATGGTCGGGGACAGAAGCACGCTGCTCAACTACGACTCGGGCGTTCGGCGCGGATCCGTCTGCGGGAGTCTCCAAGTCCTTTACCACCAAGGCGAATTCGTCCGACAAGGTGTTCGCGATGTCTCGCGCACGCACGGGCGACGGATCCGTGGCGACAACGTCGATCAGAACTGTTCCGGGCTTCGCTGTTGCCGAAACTTCGCGTTGCAATTCGCTAGCGGACATGTCGAGGCCTAACTTGTCCACGGTGCGTTGCGCCAACGTTTCTCCCGTGACCAACTCGGAATATGACAGCACCCGTTGTTGTGAATACAGCCCCCCCTGATACAACTCAGTGACCGAGTCACCGGCCGCCGTTGAAACGAACAACCTGGTCGAGGCCTCATATTGCGGAGTAGTTGTCAGGGTTATTACCACTGCCAACAAGAGCGCAGCTACCGTCGTCACACAAATCGTGACCCACCGAGCACGCAGGAGAATTAGGAGATCCTGCAGATTCAAAGCGACCCCTTCATCACTGATTTTTCTTGCAACGCGTCCCCCTGCCGACTCTGCCCACTACCCCGTTCACGGCGACGATTCCTGCACGACCAGGAGCCGAGTATCTGTGCCTGGACCTTACCGCCTCATCCGACGTCGGACGCGTCCTACTTAGCCGCTGCACGCAGGCACCGATACCTTGGGGGTAACCTCATCCACCAACGGTTGAATCGGCACCCTCGCCTCGCCTGGCGCCGTCGGTTCAGACAGGTGGAACGTTAGTTCACCGGATTTGCCCGGCGGAACAAAAACCTGCACTTCGAACGTGGGGTGACCCTGTTCTGAACCGGTAAAAACCGGCACCTTCTGACCGTCGGCGAGCACGCTCTTCAGTGTCGCGCCCTTGGTGCCCACCAGTCGGACCGATGTCAGCATTGTGCCCTTCGGGGTCCGGATCCTGTCTTTGAGCTCCCGGGTCAGGCCCGCCATGCCCGCCACGAAGTCCGGCAGCGGCTCGTTCGGCGGCGCAACGTTTTTCAACCGGACTGTGATGGTGGAATTCCGCTTGTCGCCCTCACAGCCATCGGCAACGTACTCGATCTCCCGGCGCAGATAGTAGTCCATCTTGTTGCCGCCGAGGTTGTTGAGCACCACATTGGCGTAAGGCGCCGCATCGTCGGGGATCACGTGGGCCAGCGGGGTCTGCTCGAGCGCCTGCTGCTCGGCCGGCGTGGCGCTCCACACCGAAATCCGGCCTTCACTGACCGCCCTACCGAGCGCATCGAGCAATGCCCGCGGCGATTCCACCGGCCCGGTAATCTTCTCGACCACCGCGCTCGCAATATCCTGTAGGTACTTCTTCCGTGCCACCTGGTCGTCCGGGAAGCGTTTGTAGGCAGTCGATTCCGTCAACTCGACCACATTGTCCTTGTTGACCTGCTCACCGTCGGGCATCGTGACCGGCCCGACCGCGCCGAGGATGTAGCCGAGTGCGATCGGGTCGATGGCGACCACGCCGTCGACACTGTTGCCGGTCTGCTGGACCCACATCGACTTCCATATTTGCGCCGTGTACGGAAAGTGCGCGCTGAGATTGCTGTTGCGGTAGTCCGTCGTGACGGCCGCGAAGCTGTATTGCTCGGCGAACTCGGGACCGAGGTCGATGCTGGAGAAGTTCTTGTCCAGCTCGGTGTTCGGGCCCAGCTGTTCGACGGAGGGTTTGCCGTTGTCGAAGTGCAGGACGCCGAATCCGCCTAGCAGGCCGCCGGTGCCGCGGGCCTCGGCGTTGGTCTGGAAACCCATGAAGTAGGCGCGCGGGCCGTCGGCGCCCATCATCGGCGGGGCGATGCGTGCGGCCAACGCGGTGTTGTCCAACAGCGTTGCCACATCGGATGTCTGGCGTTGCAGTTGGGTGCGGGCATCCTGCAGGGACGCCACGTAGTCGGGATCCCGGATCGCCTTGGCCTGGTCATTTAACCGGGCGGCATCCGTGGCGATCTTGGTCAGGTCGGGCTCTTTTTGCCGGAGCAGTTCCACGTCGACCCGGCCATCCCTCATCAGGCGGTCGGGAGACAGCGCCTCCCCTACCGTGGTGGCCGGCTTGAGCACGTCGGCGGCCAGGCCGAGCACCACGTCGGACACCTGCTGACCGGTCTTGAACGGACTGCCCAGCCACGGCACCACCGAGGCGATGTTCCACGGCACCGAATGTGTGGCGTCCCTAGCCGATTGTGCTTGCGCTCGGGCCTCGTCGGCCGCCTTCGAGGCCTCCTGTGCGTCACCCTTGAGGAGCGCGTCCTTGGCGCGTTGCGCGCTGGTACGGGCCTGCTCCAGATGAGATTTCGCCTCCTGGGCGCGGAAACCTAGCCAACCGGCGAATGCGACGGCGATGAGCAGAAGTGCGCCGACGGCCCACAAGAGCCGCCGGCGACCTACCAAACCTTCGTTATCGTCGTCCGCGAGGCGGTCGTCCGTCACGGGCGACCCTCAGCGGGCGACCCCGTCTCGATGACTAACAACCGTGTCCAACAGTGACGCTGGACCGCAGGTACGGCCCGATCCGCAGGCTCACACCGAACGCGCACACCTGGAAGTCGACCCAGCCGGTCAACGCCTTGTAGAGCGGCTTCAGGAAACCCGGGATCAGCGACAGCGGGGTGAAGACAAGGACGTCTTCGTACGCGGGGCCCGAGGGGGGTTCGCGGTTGGTGCCGATCCAGATCCAGCCCCAGTCCAGTGGATTGAGCGTGGACTCGTCGATGTCCTGATGGATGAACGGCGCGAGCGCAATGTCCGAGCTCACCAGGTTGGAGACCGGCGCCAGCGGCGACGGCATGGTCGGATAGGCGCCCGCCGCGACCGGAGTCAGGGCGGCAGCGGTTACGACGGCGCAGGCAGCGGCGCCCACCTGCAATTTGGTCTTTGCGTCAGAGAATCTCGAAGCAACGCCCGACATTTCCCCCACCTTCCCTCGACTAGAGCAGCGATTCGTGAGTGAACAATCGCAGATCCTCAGCATCCTGTCAACCGATTCAGCCGCAGGTCAGAGCATAAATTTTGGCGTTCTTGCAACGTTCAGATTTCGTGCACGTTAAGTGTTTTCTCAGCAAGTCGGACGCCGGTTCGTCGCCGGTTCGCGACCTGCATTTAGCAAATAATTCGTCGGTCTTAGCAAATAATGCGCGGATCCGAGTTCCGAACGACCCGGACGCCCCCAGCGGCTTCTTAAGGGAAAAGTAAGGGCCACCCGTGCCGTGTCGGCGCGTCGCCGATACCATCACGTGCATGACGAGCGTGATCGATCCGGAAAAAGACACCGCCGAGCAGCACACCGACATCCACACCACCGCCGGCAAGCTGGCCGATCTGCGCAGACGCGCCGAGGAGGCGCTGCACCCGGTCGGCGAGGCCGCTGTGGAGAAGGTGCACGCCAAGGGCAAGCTGACCGCCCGCGAACGCATCCTGGCGCTGCTCGACGAGGGCTCGTTCGTCGAACTCGACGCGTTGGCGCGCCACCGCAGCACCAACTTCGGCCTGGCCGACAACCGGCCGGTGGGCGACGGAGTGGTCACCGGCTACGGCACCATCGACGGCCGCGACGTCTGCATCTTCAGCCAGGACGCCACGGTGTTCGGCGGCAGCCTCGGCGAGGTCTACGGCGAGAAGATCGTCAAGGTCCAGGAGTTGGCCATCAAGACGGGCCGGCCGCTGATCGGCATCAACGACGGCGCCGGCGCCCGCATCCAGGAGGGTGTGGTCTCCCTGGGCCTATACAGCCGGATCTTCCACAACAACATCAAAGCCTCCGGCGTCGTCCCGCAGATCTCGCTCATCATGGGCGCCGCCGCCGGCGGGCACGTCTACTCCCCCGCGCTCACCGACTTCGTCATCATGGTCGACCAGACCAGCCAGATGTTCATCACCGGCCCCGACGTCATCAAGACCGTCACCGGCGAGGACGTCACCATGGAGGAACTCGGCGGCGCGCACACCCACATGGCCAAGTCCGGCACCGTCAGCTATGTGGCCTCCGGCGAACAGGACGCCCTGGACTACGTCCGCGACCTGCTGGGCTACC
>WBZP01000235.1_pt1 | contig 62296 bp, 57 predicted proteins | sample 5204301 | NCBI WGS metagenome assembly WBZP01 (sample SAMN12412401, study PRJNA552823) | activated sludge metagenome | isolation source: activated sludge from nitrification reactor of wastewater treatment plant... | place: USA: Pennsylvania | collected 2017 | reverse complement strand
GCCGAATCTCTTTCCGGTGGCGCGCATTACCACCTCGCGCTGTGGCATGGGTTCAATCTGCCGCTGCTGCTGTCGGCGGCCGTCCTGCTCGTCGGCACCGCTTCGTTCGTGGCCAGGGCCCGGCTACCGCGCGCCGGCGGGCGGTGGTTGCCCCTGGGCAACGCCGACCGCATCTACGACGCCGCGTTGCGCGGCCTGGAGTTCGTCGCGTTCAAGGTGACGGGGGCGACCCAGCGCGGTTCACTGCCCGCGACGCAGTCGGCGATCCTGCTGACACTTGTCGCCCTGCCGGTGACAGTGCTGACCCTGGGCGCCCGCGACAAACCCGAACTGCGACTTTGGGAGGGTCCGCTGCAACCGGTGATCGCGCTACTGATGGTCGGCGGGGCGCTGGGCGCCACCGTGATGCGCAACCGACTGGCCGCTGTGCTGCTGGTCGGCATCACCGGGTACGGCTGCGGGGCGATCTTCGCGCTGCATGGTGCGCCGGATCTGGCGCTGACGCAGTTTCTGGTCGAGACACTGACGCTGGTGTTCTTCGTGCTGGTGCTGCGGGTGCTGCCCGCCGAAGCCGACGCGGAGAACATGCGGCGGGCCCGGCTGCCCCGCGCGCTGCTCGCGGTCGCGGTAGGTGTCAGCGTCACGGCGCTGGCGTCGTTCGCGATGGCCGCCCGCCACACCGCGCCCATCTCGACGCTGCTGCCCGACGCCGCCTACCTGCGGGGTCACGGCGCCAACACCGTCAACGTCATCCTGGTCGACATCCGCGCCTGGGACACCCTCGGCGAGGTCTCGGTCCTGGTGGCGGCGGCCACCGGGGTGGCCTCACTGGTGTTCCGGCACCGCCGGTTCGGTGCGGCCCCACGGGTCCCGCCGGCCGGAGGGCAACCGGAGACCACGTCGGACATGCCCTACAGCCCGGCGGTCGGCGACATCACGTGGCTGCGCGGCAGCGAATACCGCGACCCGCGCTACCGGTCCCTGGTACTCGAGGTCGCCACCCGCGTCATCTTCCCGTTGATCATGGTGCTGTCGGTCTACTTCTTCTTCGCCGGACACAACACTCCCGGCGGCGGCTTCGCCGGCGGGCTGACCGCGGGCCTGGCCCTGGTGTTGCGCTACCTGGCAGGCGGGCGTTACGAACTCGGCGAGACGCTCCCGCTGGACGCCGGCAAGATCCTGGGTGCGGGCCTGGGACTGTCCGTGGGCACCGCGATCGCGTCGCTCCTGCTCGGGGCGCCGGCGTTGTCGTCGGCGTTGATCGAGCTCGACGTTCCCGTGCTGGGACACGTGAAGTTCGTGACGGCGTTGTTCTTCGACCTCGGCGTGTACCTGATCGTCGTCGGACTGGTGCTCGACGTCCTGCGTAGCCTGGGCGCGCGCCTGGACGAGGAGATGATCAGGTGACGGCCGTCCTCTCGGTGCCACTGGTGCCCCTGATCCTGATCGGGGCGCTGGTCAGTTGCGGGGTGTACCTGCTCCTGGAACGGAACCTGACCCGAATGTTGTTGGGCCTGTTGCTGATCGGCAACGGCATCAACCTGCTGATCCTGACCGTCGGCGGACCGTCGGGCAGTCCCCCGATCCGGGGACGCACCAGCGCCGGCAACACCACCACCGCCGACCCGCTGGCCCAGGCGATGATCCTGACGGCGATCGTGATCACCATGGGCGTGGCCGCCTTCGTGCTGGCGCTGACCTACCGCTCGTACCGGTTGAACACCGATGAGGAGGTCGACGACGACGCCGAGGACACCCGGATCGCCGAGGACCACGGCATCGAGGCCGACTTCGACGAAACCGGCTCGGCGACAACATCTCCCGACACCGACGAGCCCGGGGAGCTCGACGCGCTGCCCGGGGAGCGGTCCCGATGACGTCGACGCAGCTCGGACACGCGCTCGCCGCGCTGCCGGTGCTGGTGCCGCTGATCGCCGCGGCGCTGACCCTGGTCGCCGGGCGCCGGCCCCGCTTGCAGCGGTTCATCACGCTGACGGCACTGACCGCGGTGACCATCGTGTGCGCGGCGCTGCTCTACCTGACCGATCGGCACGGCACCATCGCGCTGCAGGTCGGCGGCTGGGGGCCGGACCGTCCCGGCTTCGGACCACTGGGCATAACCCTTGTGGTGGACCGGCTTTCGGCACTGATGCTGGTGGTGTCCGCAGTGGTGCTGCTGGCGGTGGTGTGCTACGCCATCGGGCAGGGCATCCGCGACGGCGACGAGCGCCAGCCGGTGTCGATCTTCCTGCCGACCTATCTGGTGCTGTCGGCAGGGGTGTGCAATGCGTTCCTGGCCGGGGATCTGTTCAACCTGTTCGTCGGGTTCGAGATCCTGCTGACCGCCAGCTTCGTGCTGCTGACACTGGGGGCCAGCCAGGACCGGGTCCGGGCCGGCATCGCCTACGTCATGGTGTCGATGGTGTCGTCGCTGATCTTCCTGTTCGGCATCGCGCTGGTGTACGCCACGACCGGGTCGCTGAACATGGCCCAGATCGCCGTCCGGATCGACGCCGTCAGCCCCGGCACCCGCACCGCGGTATTCGCCGTCCTGCTGGTGGCCTTCGGCATCAAAGCCGCGGTGTTCCCGTTGTCGACGTGGCTGCCCGACTCGTACCCCACCGCGCCCACACCCGTCACCGCGGTGTTCGCCGGGCTGTTGACCAAAGTCGGTGTCTACGCGATCATCCGGGCGCATTCGCTGCTGTTCCCCGGCGGCGCCTTGGACAACGTGCTGATGGTCGCCGGCGTGCTGACGATGATCATCGGCATCCTGGGCGCCATGGCCCAGAGCGACGTCAAACGGCTGTTGTCGTTCACCCTGGTCAGTCACATCGGCTACATGGTGTTCGGCGTGGCGCTGTCGAGTCGGTTGGGGATGTCGGGGGCGATCTACTACGTCGCGCACCACATCGTGGTACAGACCACACTGTTCCTGGTGGTCGGTCTCATCGAGCGGCAAGCCGGCGCGTCGACGTTGCGGCGCCTCGGCGGCCTGGCAGCGGCCAGCCCGGTGCTGGCGTTCGTGTTCGTGGTTCCGGCGCTCAATCTCGGTGGTATTCCGCCGTTCTCGGGCTTCATCGGCAAGGTGGCGCTGCTGGAGGCCGGCGTGCAGCGCGGCTCGGTGCTGGCCTGGGTTCTGGTGGCCGGCTCGGTGCTGACCAGCCTGCTGACGCTGTATGTGGTGACCCGCGTGTGGACGAAGGCATTTTGGCGGCCCCGGGTCGACGCCCCCGAGGGCGAACTCGCCGATGCCGCTCCCGTCGCGCTCCTGGAGGACGCCGACGACATCGCCTTCGCCGACCGGGACGACGTCGGCCGTATGCCGGCGGGCATGCTCATCCCCACGTTTGGTCTGATCGCCGTCGGCCTGGCTCTGACGGTGGCAGCCGGGCCGATCTTCGCCTACAGCGAGCGGGCCGCCGCCGAGATCATCGACCGTGGCCAGTACATCGACGCGGTACTGGGGGGTGCAGGACCGTGAGGCACCGCCTGCGTGCCGCCACCCTGCGGGTATGGGTGCTGGCCTGGCTGACGCTGGTGTGGATTCTGTTGTGGGGCAACATCTCGGCGGCCAACCTCCTCAGCGGGTTGGCGGTCGCACTGGTCATCACCTATCTGCTGCCGCTGCCGCCGGTGCCCGTCGAGGGCCGTGTGCATCCGATCGCCTTGGCGCGCCTGGTGATCCTGGTCGGCTGGTATCTGGTGTGGTCGAGTTTCCAGGTGGCGTGGCTGGCGATCAGGCCGGGCCCGCCACCGCTGACCGCCGTGTTGCGGGCACGACTGAACATCAAGTCCGATCTGGTGCTGGCGCTGGCCGTCAACATCATCAACCTGATCCCCGGCTCCATCGTGGTGGAGATCGACCAGGTTCGTCGGCTGATTTACGTGCACCAGCTGGACGTCGGCTCCGACCGCTCGGTCAAGCTGTTCTACCACCAGGTGCATCAAGTCGAACGACTGCTGACCGCGGCCTTCGAGCGGGACAACGAATGGCATCCGGTCGCACGACCCGGAGAGGTGAGCGAATGACGATTCGGAATCCGCCGAGTGGCCGCGTCGGTACGCGACACGCCGGACGGGGACGTACGAACACGGCCGCTCGCAGGATGATTCACCCGCGGCGGCACCCATGAGCGGCGTCTGGATCGCGGCGAGCATCATGCTGGTCCTGGCCGCCGGCACGACGATGTTCCGGCTCCTGGCCGGGCCCGGCACCCTGGACCGCCTGGTCGCCCTGGACACCCTCATCGCGGTCACCATGTGCGGGGTGGGCACATGGGCGGCCTACAGCCTGGACACCACCGTCACCTACGGCCTGGTGGCGCTCGCGTTGATCAGTTTCGTCGGCTCGGTGAGCATCGCCCGCTTCCGGGTCCGCGACGTCGACCGGACCGGAGACGCCTGATGGGGTGGACCGATATCGTCTGTGCCGTAATGATTCTCGGCGGCTCCGCGCTAGCTCTCACCGCGGCCGTGGGCGTCGTCCGCTTCCCCGACACGTTGTCGCGGATGCACGCGGCGACCAAGCCGCAGGTGCTCGGCCTGCTATTGGTGCTCGCGGGCGCGGCCGTCCGGCTGCGGGGGCATCCGGATGTCGGCATGATCGTGCTGACGGGCTTGTTCACGCTGATCACCGCGCCGGTGGTGGCACAGCGCGTCGGACAGCTCGCCTACCGGGAACAGAACGTGCGCGACGACCACCCCGGCTGAGCGTGCGTGTTTGTACACCGCGGCACGGCGTGTCGCGTACCGGAGCGGACTCTCGTGGCGGGCGACCTCAGTCGTCGGCCAACTGGAACCGCACCATGGCCGTGACGGTCTCCACCGCTTCGCGCAGCGCCGCCAGTCGCTGGACCGGTCCGGGCGCGGCCAGCACGGCATACTTGTCCGCCGGACCGATCGGAACGCTGGCCGCCAGGGCGTACAACCGGTCGCCGGGGCCGGCCGGCAGATCGCCCAGGATCTCGTCGCGGGGACGCAGCCGGATGTCGCGGGCGCCGGCGATCAGCTCCAGCAGCGCCCACACGTCGTCCTCGAGCGCGAAGACATCGGCCGACGCGACGTCGCCGGGCTCGTCGGGCCAGTCGTCCAGCAGAGCCCGCGGATACGGGTTGTCCGGCAGCCACTCGGCCACCCGGAAGCGTTCCTGCACAACACATTTCAGTTGATAACGACCACGCCCGTGCTCAGCGAACTCCACAATGCGGGCCAGCGCGCCGACGTCGTGCCGCTCGTCGCCGCCGCCCACCTCGCGCCCGCGGGCGATCAGCACCACCCCGAAGGAGGGATCCGCGGTGGCCAGACAGTCCTCGACCAGCGCTCCGTAGCGTGGCTCGAAGACCCGCAACGGCAGCGCCTCACCCGGCAGGACCGCCGACTGCAACGGAAACATCGGGGTGGGTACGCTCATCATCGCCACGATAGCCGACAACGGTTCGCGAGCTGTGATTTCGCGCCCGCGGCATCGGATGCCGGCCCGGTGTGGGGAACGTCAGAGAACGAGTTCGGCCACCAGGGCGTCGACCACCGCACGCAGATCGCCGTCGTGTTCTTCAGCGACCCGGCGCTGCCTCTGATAGGACGCGCCCAGGCGCGGGATATCGGCGACCCGGGACAGTTCGTCAACGCAATTCAGTGATCGCGCAACGGGTTCCAGTCGAGCGAGCATGTGGTCCAGGTCCTCGGTGACCAACCGCTCGTTGCTGTACGCATCCAGGATGATGATGGCGTCAAGGCCGTATCGCGCTGCGCGCCACTTGTTTTCCTGCACATGCCAGGGCGGCATGGTGGGCAGGGACTCACCGGCCTCCAGCCGGCGGTCCAGGTCGACGATCAGACAGTGGGTCAGCGCGACGAGCGCCGAGAGTTCCCGGATGTTGGACACGCCGTCGAAGATGCGCACCTCGATGGTGCCCAGATGCGGGGAAGGCCTGATGTCCCAACGCACTTCGTTGATGTGGTCGATGATGCCGGTCTTCCTCTGGTCTTGCACGAAGCCTTCGAACTCGGCCCAGGACTGGAAGTGGAACGGCAGCCCGGCGGTGGGCAGCTGCTGGAACATCATGGCGCGGTTGCTGGCGTAGCCGGTGTCCTCGCCCTCCCACCACGGCGACGACGCCGACAATGCCAGTAGGTGCGGGTAGTAGTTGAGCATCGAGGTGATGATCGGCATCACCTTGTGCGCGCTGGACACTCCGACGTGCACGTGTACACCCCAGATCAGCATCTGACGGCCCCACCACTGGGTGCGCTTGATCAGCTCGGCATAGCGGGGCGCGTCGGTCAGCTTGGCCGACGACCACCTGGCGAACGGGTGGGTGCCCGCGCAGAACAGCTCCATCCCGCGGTCCTCGACGACCTGCCGCACCGTGCGCAGCGTGGCCGACAGGTCTTCCATCGCCTGGCCGCTGTTCTCGCAGATGCCGGTGACGACCTCGACGGTGTTGCGCAGCAGCTCCTTGTGCACATTCGGGTGCTCGCCGAGTTCGGCGATCACCGCGGGCGCCTCGTTGCTCAGGTCCCGGGTGACGGCGTCGACGAGAGCGAACTCCCACTCCACACCCAGCGTCGGCCGGTAGGAGCCGGCGAAGTCGATGTGCGCCGGGCTAGCCGCCGATGATGACACCGCACGCGACCCGCTTACCGGCGTCGCCGGTGGACATGGTGGTCTCGTCCGGTCCCGGGACGCCGTTGGGCTGGGTGTAGCGCTCTCCCGGGATCTCCGCGAAGTTGTCGGCCTTCTCGTGGATGACGATGGCCGTCTTCTGCCCGGAGGTCAGCTGCTCCTCGGTGAACGCATCGGTGGTCGTGACCATCGTGCCCGAACCGTCGGCGAGCACCTGCAGGGGCGGCAGCTGGCCGCTCATGTCCGCACCTTCGCCGGTGTGCCCGGGGGCGTTGAAATGGCTACCGGCGGAGAGAAAGTCACCGGGGGCGCCGCCCGTCGGGGCCACGGAGTTCGCCTCACACTTGCCCACCGAGTGGATGTGCATACCGTGGAAGCCCGGCGCGAGCTTGCCCGGACCCGAGGTCTGCACGGTGACGGTCGCGTGGCTCTCGGTGAAGTCGAAGGTGGCCGTGGCGACCTGTTGACCGGCGGCGTTGAGCATCGGGATCTCGAGCTTGCCCGTCTCCGTCTCGACCGTGGCGTGCTCTTGCCCACCGGCCGCCGCAACCGGCGTCGACGGCGCCGGCGAACCGGTCCAGATGGGCGGATTGGTGCCCGGGCTGGTCGCGGGAACCTGCCCGGGAGGCGCACACGCGCTCAGCAGCGCGACGGGTGCGGCGAACAGGACGGCGGCGGCGGTTTTCACGAGCGGCGTGACCATGCACAGCAGCCTAGCCGAGTCGACGATGCCGCCCCGGTACGGGGCGGCGGAGGAGCGAGGCAGTCGGGCTAGCCGAGTCGACGATGCCGCCCCGGTACGGGGCGGCGGAGGAGCGAGGCAGTCGATGTCAGCCCGTGACCAACACTACGACGCCCGGTGGTTGCTCCGCGAGCTCGGGGATGCGCGGTTCGACCGGCGCCTGCAGCAGTTTGCCCACCGCTTCGGCGGACTGCTTCTCGCCCTCGGCCTCGCCGAAGTACACGGTCGTCGCGGTGACGTTCGGGGGGGCCGCCAGATTCCCGGTCTCGGCGACGGTCCAGCCGTCGTCCCGCAGCCGTCCGGCGGTGCGGTCGGCGGCGCCGGCCACCTCGGAGATGTTGAACACCCGGACCTCGGCACGGGGTGCCGGCGCCTCGGAGGTCGCGGGGGCCGCGCTGGTCGGCGAGGTCGCCGGTGAGCTCTCGCCGCCGGAATCGTGGCCGCCCACGGCGTTCAGCGCCATCAGCAGGAAGACCACGCCGAGGAACAGCAGGACCATCACGATGGCGCGCAGCGGCAGCCGGGAGGAGTCGGGAACACGATCGTTCATCGCGCTGAGCCTATCGGGCCGGGTCAGGTGACCTCAAAGCCGAGTCTGCGGGCGGCCTTGGCCTTCTGCCGGCTGGCCCGCTGCCGACGCAGCCGTTTGACCAGCATGGGGTCGGCAGCTAGGGCCTCCGGGCGGTCCACGAGCGCGTTGAGGACCTGGTAGTAGCGGGTTCCCGACATGCCGAAGAGTTCCTTGATGGCCTCTTCCTTGGCCCCGGCGTACTTCCACCATTGCCGCTCGAAGGCCAGGACTTCGCGCTCCCGGCGCGTCAGCCCGTCGGTGACCTCTGCGTCGTCCTCCACCCGCTCGGCCCGTGCCATGGCGCCGTCCATATCTCTGTTGGGCCCTTTCGCCGGCTTGTGCCAAACCAGAATCGCTCGCGTCGTTCGGCGATATTCAACCACGCCGGAAACATCTGGGACGGCAGCCGAGTCCGCGCGTCGGCTCACTTAAGCTTGCGGGTCATGGCTGTCAGACCAATTGTGATCGTGGGGGATCCCGTCCTGCATGAGCCGACCCGGCCGGTGCCGGTCGGCGACGGCGGTTCGTTGCCGGCGGATCTGGCCGAACTCATCGCCGACCTGTACGAGACGATGGACGCCGCCCACGGTGTCGGATTGGCGGCCAACCAGATCGGTGTGCCGTTGCGGGTCTTCGTCTACGACTGCGCGATGGACCGCGGTTCCGCCGAGCGGAAGCGCGGCGTGGTCGTCAACCCGGTGCTGGAAACCTCCGATATCCCCGAGACGATGCCGGATCCCGACAACGACGACGAAGGCTGCCTTTCGGTGCCCGGCGAGTCCTTCCCGACCGGTCGCGCGGCCTGGGCCCGGGTCACCGGCCTGGATGCCGACGGCAATCCCGTCGCCCTGGAAGGCACGGGCCTGTTCGCCCGGATGCTGCAACACGAAACCGGACACCTCGACGGCTTCCTCTACGTGGACCGTCTGGTCGGCCGACACACGCGGGCCGCCAAGCGCGCGGTGAAGGCGAACGGTTGGGGTGTGCCGGGCCTGTCGTGGATGCCCGGCGAGGTGCCGGACCCGTTCGGGCACTGACCGATGGCCGGAACCGGGCGGTTGACGTGACGTGGCCCGCGGTCGGTAGCCGGGTCTCGCTGCGTTACCGCTCGGGACCCGCCGAGCACACCGACGTGATCGGTGTGCTGGAGGCGACCGAACCGGGGCTTCGAATCCGCACCAAGTCCGACGGACTCGTCGACGTCGACCCCGCCGATGTGGTCGGCGTGCGGGAGATCTCCTACCGACCGGTGCGGACCTCCGAGATCCGCGCCCTGGAGCAGGCGGCCGCCCTGGCCTGGCCCGGGGTGGAGCAGAGATGGCTCGGCGGCTGGCTGCTGCGGGCCGGTCACGGCAGCACCAGCCGAGCGAACTCCGCTGTCCCACTGGATGTTTCCGCGGACCTGCGGGCGCTGCCGGAGATCGTCGAGTGGTATCGGGCCCGCGGCCTGCCGGCGTGGCTGGCGCTGCCGGAGCGGCTCCTGCCGGTCCGGGCGGCCGGGGTCAAACCGACCCGGGTGTTGGTGGCCGACGTGATCGGCGACGCCGGCGGCGATCCGGGCGGGGTCGCGTTGTCCGGGATTCCCGACGCCGACTGGCGGGCGGTCCACGAACGCGACGTGCCACTCGACGTGCTGTGCGCGGTCGTTGACGGCGAGGTGGTCTTCGCCTCGATGCCCGGGATCGCGGTCGGACGCGGCGCGGTCACCTCCGCCCCGGACGGCACTCGTTGGCTGGGCGTCGCCGCGGTGCGGGTCGCCCCGGAGTTCCGCCGGCAGGGTCACGCGCGCCGGGTGTGCGCGGCACTGCGGGCCTGGGGCCGTGAGCGCGGCGCGCCACGGGCCTACGTACAGGTGCTGGCGGACAACGGGGCCGCCGCGGCCCTGTATGCGTCGACGGGTTTCCGCCTGCACCACACCCTCCGGTACGTCGAGGCCGCGGAGTTGCCGCCGCCTACGATCTGATGCATGCGCCTGGCCACCTGGAACGTCAACTCGATCCGCACCCGGGTGGACCGGGTGGTCGACTGGCTCGAGCGCGCCGACGTGGACGTGCTGGCCATGCAGGAGACCAAGTGCACCGATGACCAGTTCCCGACGATGCCGTTCGCGGCGCTGGGCTATGAGGTCGCCCACGTCGGGCTCAACCAGTGGAACGGGGTGGCCATCGCATCCCGCGTCGGACTGCGGGACGTCGAAGTCGGCTTCGAGGGCCAGCCGACGTGGAGCGCCAAACCCGAGGCCGACGCGGCCGCCGAGGCCCGCGCGCTGGGGGCCACCTGCGGCGACGTTCGGGTGTGGAGCCTGTACGTCCCCAACGGTCGCACCCTGGCCGATCCGCACTACGCCTACAAGCTGGATTGGCTTGCCGCGCTGCGGGATACGGCCTCCGGCTGGCTGACATCGGATTCGGATGCACCCATCGCGCTGGTGGGGGACTGGAACATCGCACCCACCGACGAGGACGTCTGGGACATGGCGAGCTTCCAGAACAGCACCCACGTCTCCGAGCCGGAGCGGGCCGCGTTCCGGGCCATGAACGACGCCGGGTTCGTCGACGTGGTGCGGCCTTTCACGCCGGGCCCGGGCATCTACACGTACTGGGACTACACCCAGTTGGCGTTTCAGAAGCGCCGCGGGATGCGGATCGACTTCATCCTCGGCTCACCGGGCCTGGCCGCCCGGGTGGCGGGCGCCGAGATCGTCAAGGACGAGCGGCGGCCCAAGAAGGGCACCATCGCGCCCAGCGATCACGCGCCCGTGCTGGTGGAACTGGCCTGAGCAAGTCCTCACAGTGCCGCCCCGCAGAACGTGAGCAGAGTGTGACCGACGGGCAATCCAGGGAAAACTCGACGCAATAGGCCAAACCTACGGTGGGACCCATCATCCCCGGCAACGACGGCGTGGGAGCCCTTCGAGGACCGGGAGCGTCGCCCTGATGGCCGCCTACACCTACACCCGCAAGCACCACATCAGCGGATGGAATCCCGAGGATCGCGAGGCCTGGGACAGCGGCGGGTCCGCGATCGCCAGGCGCAACCTCATCTGGTCGATCATCTGCGAGCACATCGGCTTCTCCGTGTGGTCGCTGTTCTCGGTGATGGTCCTGTTCATGTCGCCCGAATACGGGATCTCACTGGACCAGAAGTTCGTGATCACCGCGACCGCGACGTTCGTCGGCGCCTGTCTGCGGATCCCCTACACGCAGGCGACCGCCAGGTTCGGCGGCCGCAACTGGGCGATCTTCTCCGCGATCGTTCTCGTCATCCCCACCGCGCTGGTGATGATGCTGATGTCGAACCCGGGCAGGTTCGGGTTCGGCTGGTTCCTGGCCGTCGCCGCGCTGACGGGGCTGGGTGGCGGCAACTTCGCCTCGTCGATGACCAACATCAACGCGTTCTACCCGCACCGGCTCAAGGGCTGGGCGCTGGGCCTCAACGCCGGCGGCGGCAACATCGGCGTACCGGCGATTCAGCTGATCGGGCTGTCGGTGATCTGGCTGGCCGCCGATCGGCCCGAAATCGTCTGTGCGATATATCTTTTTGCACTCGCCCTGGCGGGGTTCGGCGCCGCGGTGTTCATGGACAATCTGGACCACCAGACCTCCAGCTACCGCTCGATGGTCGACTGCCTCAAGTACCGTGACACCTGGCTGATCTCGCTGCTCTACATCGGCACCTTCGGATCGTTCATCGGGTTCAGTTTCGCCTTCAGCCAGGTGCTGCAGATCAGCTTCAAATCCGCGGGCAGCGCCAACCCGGCCCTGGCGGCGGCCCAGATCGCCTGGATCGGTCCACTGCTCGGCTCGATCGCACGGCCCTACGGCGGCAGGCTCGCCGACCGATTCGGCGGCGGCCGGATCACGACGATGTGCTTCGCCGCGATGATCGCGGCCTCGGCGATCCTGGTGGCGGCAAGCACGATCGCCGACGGCCACGCCAAGCACCGGATCGACAGCACGCAGCTGATCGCGTTCATCGGCGGCTTCATCATCTTGTTCCTGGTCTCCGGCATCGCGAACGGTTCGGTCTACAAGATGATTCCGACCGTCTTCGAACACAAGGCGCGCGCCGACCAGTCGCTGTCGGTCATGGAGAAGGTGGGCTGGTCGCGCACGATGTCGGGAGCGCTGATCGGTATCGCCGGCGCGGTCGGCGCGCTCGGCGGCGTCGGCATCAACCTCGCGCTGCGCACCAGTTACAAGGCCAACCAGTCGGCCACCGCGGCCTTCTGGGTCTTCCTCGGGTTCTACGTCGTCGCCGCCGCCGTCACGTGGATGTTCTACGCCCGGCGGGAGATCATCCTGCACGCCCACGATGCGCGGGTTGCGTTGCCCGCGGCGGCCGTGCCGGCCTGAACACGGAGCGAATCAGCCATGGAGACAAGGAAAACCGTCGTCGTCGGACACGGAATGGCGGGCCACCGGTTCGTGCAGGAGATGCGCGCCAGGGACGCCGACGGCAGCCACCGGATCGTGGTGCTCAGCGAGGAGCCGGTGGCCGCCTACGACCGCGTCGGACTGTCGAGCTACGTGGGAGCTTGGGATCCATCGGCTATGGCGCTGACCGGAAACGACTATCCCGGTGACGATCTCGTCGAACTGCGACTCGGGCAGGCGGCGGCCGACATCGACCCGGCGGCGCGCACGGTCACCACCTCCGGCGGTGATCGGATCGAATACTCCACCCTGGTGCTGGCCACCGGCTCCTACCCGTTCGTCCCCCCGGTCGACGGCAGCGACAACCCCAGGGCCTTCGTCTACCGGACCCTGGCCGATCTCGACGCGATCCGGGCGACCGCCGAGGCCGCCGGGCCGGGCGCGCCGGGCGTGGTCGTCGGCGGCGGACTGCTGGGCCTGGAGGCCGCCAACGCCCTGCGCCTGCTCGGGATGACCCCGCACATCGTCGAATTCGCGCCCCGGCTGATGCCACTGCAGGTCGACGACGGCGGTGGAGCCGTACTTGCAAGCCTGGTCAGCGCACTGGGCCTGTCGGTGCACACCGGCGTGTCCACCACGGCCATCGCCGATCGTGACGACACCGGCATGCTCGCCGTCAGCCTGTCGGACGGCGCTGTCCTCGACGCCGCGCTGGTGGTGTTCTCCGCCGGTGTCCGCCCACAGGACACCCTGGCCCGGAAGGCCGGTCTGCAGGTCGGCGAACGCGGCGGCGTCATCGTCGACACCGCCTGTCGCACAAGCGATCCGCACATCTACGCGATCGGCGAGGTCGCCGCGGTGGATGGCCGATGCTACGGCCTGGTGGCCCCGGGTTACACGATGGCCGAGATCGCCGCCGCACAGATCCTGCGCGACGGCGACACCCGGTTCGCCGGCGCCGACATGTCCACCAAACTCAAACTGCTCGGTGTCGACGTCGCGAGCTTCGGTGACGCCATGGCCGTCACCGACGGAGCACTGGAGATCGTCTACTCCGACCCGGTGGCCGGTACCTACAAGAAACTCGTCGTCGCCGACGACGGACGCACCCTGCTGGGCGGCATCCTGGTCGGCGACGCCGACGCCTACGCGATGCTCAAACCGATGGTGGGTCGTGAGCTCCCCGGAGACCCCAGCGCGCTGATCGCGCCGGCCGCCGGCGCCGAGATGGGCCTGTCGGCGTTGTCCGACGACGCCGAAATCTGTTCCTGCAACGGCGTTTCCAAGGGTGCCATCTGCTCGACAATCGCCGCGGGCGCGTGCACAGTCGCCGATGTCAAGGTCTGCACATCGGCCGGCACCACCTGCGGCGGGTGCGTGCCCAGCATCACCAGGCTGCTCGCCGACTCCGGCGTCGAGCTGTCGACCTCGTTGTGCGAGCACTTCACCCAGTCCCGCGCCGAGGTGTTCTCGATCGTCGCCGCGACCGGTATCCGCAGCTTCAGCGAACTGCTCACCCGGTTCGGCACCGGCGCCGGCTGCGAGATCTGCAAACCCACCGTCGCCTCGATCCTGGCGTCGACGTCCAGTGACCACATCCTCGACGGCGAGGCCGCGGCACTGCAGGACACCAACGACCACTTCCTGGCGAACCTGCAACGCAACGGAACGTATTCGGTGGTGCCCCGGATGCCCGGCGGGGAGGTCACCCCGGATCAGCTGATCGTGATCGGGCAGATCGCCAAGGACTTCGGCCTCTACACCAAGGTCACCGGCGGCCAGCGCATCGACATGTTCGGCGCGCGGGTCGAGCAGTTGCCGCAGATCTGGCGGCGGTTGGTGGACGCCGGAATGGAGTCCGGGCACGCCTACGGCAAGAGCCTGCGGACCGTGAAGAGCTGCGTCGGCTCGACGTGGTGCCGCTACGGCGTACAGGACTCGGTCGGCATGGCCGTCACACTGGAGCGGCGCTACCGGGGCCTGCGCTCACCGCACAAACTGAAGCTGGGCGTGTCCGGATGCGCCCGCGAATGCGCCGAGGCCCGCGGCAAGGACGTCGGGGTCATCGCCACCGAACAGGGCTGGAACCTCTACGTCGGCGGCAATGGCGGCCAGAGCCCCAAACACGCCCAACTGCTGGCATCCGGCATCGATGACGACACCCTGATCCGCTATATCGACCGCTACCTGATGTTCTACATCCGAACCGCTGACCGGCTACAACGCACCGCGCCGTGGCAGGAGTCCTTCGACGGCGGGCTGGAAAAGTTGCGAGCCATCGTCTGTCAGGACAGTCTTGGCATAGCTGAAGACCTGGAAGCGGCCATGGCCAGGCACGTCGCGGGCTACCGCGACGAATGGGCCGCCGTCCTCGATGACGCGGACAAGCTGCGACGGTTCGTCTCTTTCGTCAATGCCCCCGATATCCCCGATCCGACGATCGCCTTCGACGAATCGTCGGGGCGCAAGGTACCCGTGTTGCTCGGCTCGCCGGGCATCCGAGTCAGTGAGGAGTGATCATGACCATCCTGGAAACCGACCGGCACGCCGGTGCGAACGCCGCCCGAGACTGGGTCGCGGTGTGCCCGGTGACCGACCTCACGCCGGGCCGCGGCGTGGCCGCGCTGCTCGACGAGGAGCAGGTGGCGGTGTTCCTGCTCGGCTATCCCGACGGCTCGCCCGACCTGCGGGCCATCGGCAACATCGACCCGTTCGGGTATGCCGCGGTGATGTCGCGCGGCCTGGTGGGAACCCGGGGCACGGTGCCCACCGTCGCCTCCCCGTTGCTCAAGCAGGTCTTCTCGCTCGACACCGGCGTGTGCCTCGACGATTCGTCGTACGGCCTGCCGGTGTACCCGATCCGGGTACGTGCCGGCGTGGTGGAGGTCACCCGATGGGCGGACGCCGCTTGACCGGCACGTCCGATGACCGCGAGCAACCCCTGACCGGCTTCACCATCGGTGTCACCGCCGCGCGCCGGGCTGACGAGTTCGCGGCACTGCTGGAACGGCGCGGGGCCGCGGTGCTGCACGCGCCGGCGATCCGGATCATCCCGCTCGTCGACGACGACGAACTGCGCCACGCCACCGAGTCCGTCATCGCCGACCCGCCCGACATCGTCGTCGCGACCACCGGCATCGGGTTCCGCGGCTGGGTGGAGGCCGCCGACGGCTGGGGACTTGCCGACGACCTGATCGACAAGCTCGCCGGAACCCGGCTGCTGGCCCGGGGGCCGAAGGTCACCGGGGCAATCCGGGCCGCCGGACTACACGAGCAGTGGTCGCCGCCCAGCGAGTCGTCCTCTGAACTGATCAGTGAACTGCTCGACGAAGGGGTCGAGGGCCTGCGCGTCGGCGTGCAGTTGCACGGGGCGACCACCGACTGGGAGCCGCTGCCCGATCTCTGCGAGGTGCTGCGGGAAGCCGGCGCGACGATCATCCCGATCCCGGTCTACCGCTGGGTTCCGCCGGACGACCCGGTCCCGATGACGTCGATGATCGACGCCGTCATCGGCGGCGGGCTGGACGCCGTGACCTTCACCAGCGCGCCGGCGGTCGCGTCGATGCTCGGCCACGCCGACAAGCTGGGACTGCTCGACGGGCTGCTGCATGCCCTGCGCGTCTCGGTTCCGGCCATGTGCGTCGGCGGTGTCACCGCCGCTCCGCTGCAAGCGCTGAACGTTCCAACGTTGCAGCCCAACCGTTTCCGGCTCGGTGCCCTGGCCCGCCTGGTCGCCGACGAGCTGCCCAGACGGGCCCAGTCGCTGCGGGTGTGCGGGCATCAGCTGAGCGTGCACGCGGCCAGCGCCGTGCTCGACGGGCGGGCTCTCACGCTGTCGGCTTCGGGCCTGGCGCTGCTCAAGGCGCTGAGTGTGGTCCCCGGACAGGTCGTCAGCCGGCAGCACCTGCTCGAACAGTTGCCCGGCGGCGGCACCGACACCCACGCCGTGGAGATGGCGGTGACCCGACTGCGCGGCTCGCTGGGCGACCCCAAGATGATCCAGACGGTGGTCAAACGTGGCTACCGGCTGGCCGTCGACCTGGAGTATGACGATGGGGACGACGGTGAGAATCCCACGCATTGAGTTTCAGCCGATCCTGGTGGCACACGGAACCCGCTCGCCGCACGGCGTGAATACCGTTGCGCGGCTGGCAGAACGGGTCGCCGACCGGATCGGACCCACCCGGGTCGCCTTTGTCGACGTGCTCGGGCCGTCGCCCACCGAGCTGCTGCGGCAGACCGAGCGCCCGGCACTGATCGTCCCCGCCTTCCTGGCGTCGGGCTACCACGTCCGCACCGACATCCCCCGGCACGTCGACGCCAGCGCGCACCGGCAGGTCACGGTCTGCGACAACCTGGGTCCCGATCCGGCGCTGGCCGCGGTCATGCACGACCGGCTGCTGACGGTGGGCTGGCAGCCGGGCGACGCCGTGGTGCTCGCCGCGGCCGGCTCGTCGGACCCGGTGGCACTTGTCGATATCGCCACGGCCGCAGGGCAATTGGGACACATCATCGGCGACGAGGTCGCGGTCGGCTACGTGGCCACCGGCCGGCCGCGGGTAGCCGACGTGGTCGCCGAGGTACGCCGCCGGCACCGTCGCCGGGTGTTCCTGGCCTCGTATCTGATGGCGCCCGGCCTCTTCCACACCCGCCTGAGCCGGTGCGGCGCCGACGGGGTGACCGCCCCACTGGGCGCCGACAGCCGGATCGCCGACGTGATCGTCGACCGGATCCGGACCGCGTCGGCCCGCTGCGCCCCGACTCGCGAACTGACAGCATCCTCATGAACGCGGCCGACACCGTCGACTCGCTCTGCGCGTATTGCGGAGTGGGCTGCGGACTGGTGTTGCACGTCGAGACACCGACCGGATCGGCGCTGCCGATGATCACGAAAACCACTGGACGCCAAGATCATCCGGCAAACTTCGGCCGGCTGTGCACCAAGGGATCCACCACCGTCGACCTGCTGGCCGCACCCGGCCGGATGGCGAAAGCGTCGCTGCGAACCGAACGGGCCGATGCCCGGGAGTCGGCCGCCCTGGACGAGGTGATCGCCCACACCGCCCGACGCCTGCGGGACATCGCCGACGAACACGGACCCGACTCGGTCGCCCTGTACGTCTCCGGGCAGATGTCACTGGAAGCCCAGTATCTGGCCACCAAGCTCGCCAAGGGCTTTCTGCGCACCGTGCACGTCGAATCGAACTCGCGGCTGTGCATGGCAAGCGCCGGAACGGGATACAAACAGTCGCTGGGCGCGGACGGACCACCCGGGTCGTATCAGGACTTCGACCACGCCGACGTTTTCCTGGTCATCGGCTCCAACATGGCCGACTGCCACCCCGTCCTGTTCCTGCGAATGATGGAGCGGGTCAAGGCGGGCGCCAAACTCGTCGTCGTCGACCCCCGCCGGACCGCTACGGCCGCAAAGGCCGACCTGCACCTGCAGATCGCCCCGGGCACCGATCTGGCGTTCCTGAACGGCCTGCTGCATCTGCTCGTCGAAGTCGGCGCGGTCGACCGTCGCTTCATCGCCGACTACACCGATGGTTTCGACGATCTGCTTCCCCTGCTGGCCGACTACCCGCCCGCCGAGGTGGAACGGATCACCGGCATCGCCGAGGCCGACCTGCGCCGCACGGCACAGTGGATCGCCGAGGCCGACGACTGGATGAGCTGCTGGACCATGGGGCTCAACCAGAGCACCCACGGCACCTGGAACACCAACGCGCTGTGCAACCTGCACCTGGCCACCGGCGCGATCTGCCGCATCGGCAGCGGGCCCTTCTCACTGACCGGCCAGCCCAACGCGATGGGCGGACGGGAGATGGGCTACATGGGCCCCGGCCTGCCCGGTCAACGCGCGGTCACCTCGGCGGCCGACCGCGAGTTCGCCGAGACGGCCTGGGGACTGCGGCGCGGCACGATCCGTGCCGACGTCGGCGCCGGCACGATCGACATGTTCGAGCAGATGGCCGCCGGCACGATCAAGGCGTGCTGGATCATCTGCACCAATCCCGTTGCCAGCGTGGCTAACCGGGCCACGGTCGTCGACGCCCTGCAAAGCTGCGAGCTGGTCGTGGTCCAGGACGTGTTCGAGGACAACGAGACACTGCGTTATGCCGACGCCGCGCTGCCGGCCGCGCTGTGGACCGAATCGACCGGCGTGATGGTGAATTCCGAACGCAATCTCACCCTGCACCAGCCGGCGACGGCGCCACCCGGCGATGCGCTGCCGGACTGGGAGCTCATCGCGCGGGTCGCCACCGAGATGGGATACGGCGACGCGTTCGCCTACTCGTGCTCCGAGGACGTCTTCGAGGAACTCAAGGGCTTCTGGAACCCGGCGACCGGCTGGGACCTGCGCGGCGCATCGTACGACCGGTTGCGCAGCACGCCGCTGCAGTGGCCCTGCCCGCCGGGCGATTCCGCCGACCGGCATCCGTTGCGCTACCTCAACGACGGCCGCAGTCAGACCAAGCTGGTCCGCGCGGACGGCACCGAGCCCGCCCTGGCGTTCCCGACCGCCAGTGGCCGCGCCGCCTTCCACGCACGGCCCCACCTGCCGCCGCAGGAGCTGCCCGACGACGACTTCCCGATGCTGCTCAACACCGGGCGGCTGGCTCACCAATGGCACACGATGACCAAGACGGGCCGGGTCGACAAGCTGAACAAACTCAATTCCGAACCGTTCGTGGAGATCCATCCCGACGACGCGGCCGCCCTGAGGATCACCGACGGGGATTCGGTGCGCATCTCCTCGCGTCGCGGGCAGGCCACACTACCGGCGGTGCTGACCGACCGGGTCCGGCCGGGCAACTGTTTTGCGCCGTTCCACTGGAGCGACATGTTCGGGCCGGGCCTGGCCGTCAACGCGGTCACCAACGACGCCGTCGACCCCGATTCGCTGCAGCCGGAATTCAAGGCCTGCGCCGTCGCGTTGACCAGGGTCGCGGTGGCCGAACGTGCCACGCCCGGTGTTTCGGGCCTGGCCGGCGCCCTGGGACTCGGCGACGCGCCGGATCCGCCCGTGCTGGACTCCGTCGCCCGGCAGTACCTCCTGGGGCTGATCACGGGACTGGACAGTCCCGGCGCGGCGCCCGGGGTGCCCGTCGTACCCGCCGACGCTCCGCTGGGCGCCGCGGCCCGGGCCTGGGTGAACGGCCTGCTGGCCGGGATGTTCTCCCGATCCCTCGATGACCGCGAAACCCCCTCTGCGACAGCGGACGACGCTACCGTGGAGGTGCTGTGGGCATCCCAGACCGGCACGGTGGAGGACTTCGTGCCCGCCGTGGCGGAGTCGCTGGGACAGGCGGGAATCGCGGTGCGGGCACGCTCGCTGGACAGCGCCGGACTGCCGTCGCTGACCGGTGGTGGCACCGTGCTGATCGTCACCAGCACCACCGGCGACGGCGATCCACCCGACAACGCCGCGGCCCTGTGGCACCGGCTCAGCGCCCCCGACGCGCCCACCCTCGACGGGCTGGATTACGCGGTGCTCGCGTTCGGTGATCCGAGCTACGACGAGTTCTGCGGCTTCGGACGCAAACTCGACGCTCGCCTGGCCGAACTCGGTGCGCGGCGCATCGCCGATCGTGTCGACTGCGAGCCCGACTATCGGCGCCCCGCCGGCGCTTGGCTGGAAACGGTGTCGGCGGCCCTGCGGGAGCGGGCGACGCCGCCGCCACCGGCCCCCCCGTCGACACCTCCGGTCAAAGCCGGCTACGGCCGCAGGAATCCGCTGTTCGCCAGGCTGTCCCGAAACGTCCGGCTCAGCAAGCCGTCTTCCGGTAAGGACGTCCGCCAGATCGGCTTCGAATTGCCCGGCGGCACCCTCGATTACGAGGTCGGCGATGCACTCGCCGTGCGGCCGCACAACGATCCGCTCTACGTCGAGCACTTCCTGGAACTGACCGGCCTGGACGGCGAGCAGGGTGTCGAGGTCGGCGGCGAGACGACCCCACTGCACCGCGCGCTGCACGAACACCTCGAGATCGCCAGGATCACCCCGGCGTTGCTCGACTTCGTCGGCAGTCGGCATCCGGCCGCCGACCTGGGCGCCCTGCTACGACCGGAGAACCGCGCGGCGCTGGACACCTGGCTGTGGGGACGGCAACCCCTGGACCTTCTCGACGACTACCCGGTTTCGGTTTCCGTGGACGATTGGCTGTCGGTGCTCCAACCGATTGCGCCACGTCAGTATTCGATCTCGTCAAGTCCCAAGGAGGATCCGCAAGAGGTACAGCTGACAGTTTCGGTCGTGCGGTACAACCGTGACGGCGCCGGCCGCCGCGGGGTGTGCTCGACGTACCTGGCGGATCGCGCGGGAGATGCGCCCGTCGGGATCTGGGTACAGCGCTCCGCGCATTTCAAACCGCCCGCGGATCCCGATGTTCCGATGATCATGATCGGGCCCGGCACCGGCATCGCGCCCTTCCGCGGATTCCTGCACGAGCGCCGTGCACTCGGCCACACCGGCAGGAACTGGCTGTTCTTCGGTGAGCGCCACGCGTCGAGCGAGTTCTACTATCGGGAGGAGATCGAAGGCTTCCACGCCGACGGGCTGCTCACCGAACTGGACCTCGCGTTCTCCCGCGACCAGGAGGCCAAGGTCTACGTCCAGCACCGGATGCTGGAAAAAGGACCGCAACTGTGGCGGTGGCTCAACGAAGGCGCCCACGTCTACGTGTGCGGCGATAAGGAACGGATGGCCAGGGACGTCGACGCGACGCTGACGCAAATCGTCGCCCAACACGGCAGGCTCGCCGGCCCGAGCGCCGAAGCCTACGTCAAAGCCCTTGCCGCGGAACGCCGTTACGTCCGCGACGTGTACTGAGCCCGTCTGGCGGTAGGTGAAGCCGACGAGGAGCCACTTGAGTGACGTTTCCGGCGACTTCGGATCACAAAGTGGTCCCTCGCCGCATCATCCTCAGGCGGTACTGGGTTGCCCGACTCGTCGGCGGCCCGTCAGGCCGCGTTGTCGGCGCCCGGGTCCGTGCCGTAGCGGCCCGGGTTGAACAGCGAGGCCAGCGCGCCGATCAGCATCATCACCGCCGCCGCGCCGAACACCACCGTCAGCCCGGAATGGAACGGTTCGGTGATCAGCTCGGGGAAGAAGGTCTGACCGGTCAGCACGTCGGCATTGACGCCCGGCATGTGCAGCGCGCCCGACGGAGCCAGCAGTTCGGCGATCGGGTTGTAGCCCAGGAACGCCGCGAACAGGCTGCCGACGGGCGGCAGGTTGGCGATGTCATGGGCCACACCGGCCGGAACCCCCTGCGCGACAAGCCCGTTGCTCATCGCGGTCGGCAGTGTATTGGCCAAGCCGACGATCATCAGCGAGAAGAAGATGCCGATCGACAAGGAGTTGCCGCCGTTGAAGAACGTCGAGCGCACGCCGGAGGCCGCGCCACGCTGCTCGGCAGGCACACTCGACATGATCGCCGCGGTGTTGGGCGCGGTGAAGATTCCGCCGCCGACGCCGTTGAGGAACACCAGCACGGCGAACATCCAGTAGTCGAAGTTCACCGGAATCATCAGCAACGCAATGAATGTCGCCGCCATCAAAAGCATGCCGCCGACTGTGAAGGGCCGCGCGCCGTGCCTGTCGGACAACGATCCCGCGATCGGTCCGGCCACCAGGAAGCCGACCGTGGCGGGCAACAGGTAGATACCCGCCCACAACGGGGTGGATTCGAAGCTGTAGCCGTGCAGTGGCAGCCAGATGCCCTGCAGCCAGATGATCAGCATGAACTGCAGGCCGCCGCGCCCCATCGAGGACATCAACCCGGCCAGGTTGCCCATGCCGAACGACTTCGACTTGAACAACCGGATGTCGACCATCGGCTGGGCCACCCGCAGTTCCACGAAGCAGAACACCACCAGGAGCAGCAGACCCGCGCCGATCGCGCCGAGCACCGTGGGATTGGTCCATCCGGTGCTGTGCCCGCCGTAGGGCTGAATGCCGTAGGTGATGCCGACCAGCAGTACGGTCAGGCCGAGGCCGAAGGTCAGCGTGCCCGCCCAGTCCAGCTTGCCCGGCGACCTGGTACCGAGTTCTTTCAGCGAGCGCACACTCCAGATGCTGCCGATGATGCCGATGGGCACTCCGACCCAGAAGATGGCCTTCCAATGCCACTCGGAGAGCACGCCACCGACGAGCAGGCCCAGGAAGGACCCCGCTACCGCGACCACCATGTTGATCCCGAGTGCCATGCCGCGCTGATTGGCCGGAAAGGCGTCGGTGAGGATCGCCGAGGACGATGCCATCAGCATGGCGCCGCCCACCCCCTGGACCACCCGCCAGGCGATCAGCCAGACCGCCCCGGCGCCGAGGTCGAACGGGTCGAACGACAACGCGATCGCAGCGAACGTGAAGACGATGAAGCCGAGGTTGTAGATGCGTACCCGGCCGAACATGTCGCCGAGACGGCCAAAGGGCACCACCAGGACCGCGGTGACGACGAGGTAGCCCATCAGCATCCACAGCAGGTAGCTGACATTGCCGGGGGCCAGCGGGTTCAGGCCGATGCCGCGGAAGATGGCCGGCAGTGAGATCAGCACGATCGAGGCGTTGATGCTGGCCATCAGGATGCCCAGCGTGGTGTTGGACAGCGCAACCCACTTGTAGCGCGGGTGGTCGTGGTCCATCCGCACCCGCCGGCGGGCGGTGGCGGCCTCGGCGTCTTCGGCGGCCTCAGCGTTCACGGCGCGCGCGCCTCTCTCAGTCGTCATTCGTCATCCAGTCAGCGTTTCGCGGCAAGAAACTTATGTTAGCTATACAAATCAGCCCGAGGCAATTCGTACTCCCGCACCAGGCCGACAATGCGTTAGGTTGGACTCGTAAACCACGGGAGCGCGCACCAAGCGTGCTGAGAGGACGGCTGGGGCCGTCGACCGTATGAACCTGTCCGGGTAATGCCGGCGTAGGGAGTGAGCGATGAGCATTTCTGTCGGACCGATCTCGGGCAGCACCAAGGTGTACCGAAACGGCGTCCCGTTCCGGCGTGTGCACCTGAGCAACGGCGAGCACCTCGACCTGTACGACACCTCCGGGCCCTACACCGACCCGCGCGCCACCATCGACCTCGACAGCGGCCTACCCAAGCGCCCCATCACCCGTGACCGCGGCACCCAGCTGCAACGCGCCCGCGTCGGCGAGATCACCGCGGAGATGGCATTCATCGCCGAACGTGAAGGCGTGTCAACGGAATTGGTGCGCTCGGAAGTGGCAAGGGGCCGCGCGGTGATCCCGGCCAGCCACCACCACCCCGAGGCCGAACCGATGATCATCGGCAAGGCGTTCGCGGTGAAAGTCAATGCCAACATCGGTAATTCGGCCGTCACATCCTCGATCGAGGAGGAGGTCGACAAGATGGTGTGGGCCACCCGGTGGGGCGCCGACACGATCATGGACCTGTCCACCGGCCGCGACATCCACACCACCCGCGAGTGGATCCTGCGCAACTCCCCCGTACCGGTCGGGACCGTGCCGATGTACCAGGCCCTGGAGAAGGTCGGCGGCGATCCGACCGCGCTGACGTGGGAGGTCTACCGCGACACCGTGATCGAACAGTGTGAGCAGGGTGTCGACTACATGACCGTGCACGCCGGGGTCCGGTTGCGCCACATCCCGCTGACCGTCGACCGCGTGACCGGGATCGTCTCGCGCGGCGGGTCGATCATGGCGGCGTGGTGCCTCGCGCATCATCGGGAGTCGTTCCTGTACGACAACTTCGCCGCACTCTGCGAGATCCTGGCCCGCTACGACGTCACCTTCTCCCTGGGCGACGGACTGCGCCCCGGCTCGATCGCCGACGCCAACGACGAGGCGCAGTTCGCCGAACTGCGCACGCTGGGCGAGCTGACGAAGATCGCGAAGGGCCATGGCGTACAGGTGATGATCGAGGGCCCGGGCCACGTTCCGATGCACAAGATCGTCGAGAACGTCCGCCTCGAAGAGGAACTGTGCGACGAGGCGCCGTTCTACACGCTGGGCCCGCTGGCCACCGACATCGCCCCCGCCTACGACCACATCACCTCCGCGATCGGCGCGGCCATCATCGCCCAGGCCGGCACCGCGATGCTGTGCTACGTCACCCCCAAGGAGCACCTGGGCCTGCCCAACCGCAAGGACGTCAAGGACGGCGTGATCGCCTACAAGATCGCCGCGCACGCCGCCGATCTGGCCAAGGGTCATCCACGCGCGCAGCTGCGCGACGACGCACTGTCGCGGGCCCGCTTCGAGTTCCGCTGGGAGGACCAGTTCAACCTGGCCCTGGATCCCGACACCGCCCGGGCGTTCCACGACGAGACACTGCCGGCCGCACCGGCCAAGACCGCGCACTTCTGCTCGATGTGCGGACCGAAGTTCTGCTCGATGCGGATCACCGGCGACATCAGGGAGGCCATCCGCGCGGGGATGACGCAGAAATCGCAGGAGTTCGCCGCACACGGCAACCGCGTCTATCTACCCTTGGACTCGTGAAGTTCCTACCTCTGACCCCGCCGGGTCAGACGCCGCTACGGGTGCTGACCATCGCCGGATCCGATTCCGGCGGCGGCGCCGGGATCCAGGCCGACATGCGCACCTTCGCGATGCTCGGGGTGCACGGCTGCGTCGCGGTCACCGCGGTCACCGTGCAGAACTCGACGGGCGTCAAGGGTTTCCACGAGATCCCGCTGGACGTCATCGCCGGGCAGATCAGCGCGGTCACCGAGGACATCGGCATCCAGGCCGCCAAGACCGGAATGCTGGCATCGTCGGAGATCATCGGCACCGTCGCCGAGACCTGGCGCGCGGAGGGACTGACCGTGCCGCTGGTGGTCGACCCGGTATGCGCGTCCATGCACGGCGATCCACTGCTGCACCCATCGGCACTCGATTCGCTTCGCGGCGAACTGTTTCCGTTGGCGACGCTCGTGACCCCGAATCTCGACGAAGTCCGGCTGCTGGTGGACGTCGACGTCGTCGACGCGGACACCCAGCGCGAAGCGGCCCGCAAACTGCACGCACTGGGTCCGCAATGGGCACTTGTCAAAGGTGGACATCTGCGGTCCGCACCGGACAGCCCCGACCTGCTGTACGACGGCACCGACTTCTACGACTTCGCCGCCCCGCGGGTGGACACCGGCCACGACCACGGTGCCGGTGACACCCTGGCCGCGGCGACGGCCTGCGCTCTGGCACATGGCTTTTCGGTTCCCGACGCCGTTGGGTTCGGCAAGGCCTGGGTCACCGAATGCATTCGCAACGCCTACCCGCTGGGGCACGGCCACGGCCCGGTGAACCCCCTCTTCAGGCTCGCCGATGGAGATTGAAACCATCGCGGGCATCGCCCATCAGCCCGACGGGACGCCAGCGGGGACGGTGGTGCTGACCCACGGCGCCGGTGGCAGCCGGGAGTCACCGATGCTGATCCGCATCTGCGACGAGTGGGCCCGCCGCGGCTGGCTGGCGGTGCGCTACGACCTGCCGTACCGGCGCCGCCGGCCCAAGGGCCCGCCGTCGGGGTCCGCCGCGGCGGACCAGGCCGGCATCGTCGAGGCCATCGACTGGGCCCACAGCCAGGGCCACGGCCCGGTGATCGCCGGCGGGCATTCCTACGGTGGACGGATGACCAGTGTCGTCGTCTCGGCAAGCGCCCCCGTCGACGTCCTGACCCTGTTCTCGTATCCGCTGCACCCGCCCGGCAAGCCCGAACGCGCCCGCACCGAACACCTGCCGAACATCACCGTCCCGACCGTGTTCACCCACGGCACCGCCGACCCGTTCGGCACTCTCGACGAACTGCGTGCCGCCGCGACCCTGGTCGCCGGGCCGGTCGAGATCGTCGAGATCACCGCCGCCCGGCATGACCTGGGCTCCAAGACGCTGGACGTCCCCGCGCTGGCCGTCGACGCGGCGCTGAGAATGCTGGGCTCTCCGGCCACGGCGGTTCCCGCCCGGATTCGGCGACGTTAGTCCCTGCGTTTCGGGGCCTGTCGGGCCTCCTGAGCATCCGGTACCACCGGTATCGTGTCCCGCATGACTGCGGAGCAATTCGACGTCGTGATCGTCGGCGCCGGTTTCGGCGGGATCGGTGCGGCCATCCAGCTCAAACGCCTGGGATACGACAATTTCGTCATCCTCGACCGCGAGGACGACCTCGGTGGCACCTGGCACGCCAACCACTACCCCGGCCTGGCGTGCGACGTCCCCACCACCACGTATTCCTACTTCTTCGAACCCAACCCGAACTGGTCGCGGATGTTCACCCCCGGCCCGGAGATCAAGCAGTACGCCGCCGACGTCGCCGACAAGTACGACGTGCGCCGGCACATGCGGTTCAACGTCAGTGTCGAGGGCGCCCGCTGGGACGAGGAGGCCCGGCACTGGCAGGTCAACCTGGCCGACGGCAGCACGCTGAGGGCGCAGTACCTGATCACCGCCACCGGCTTCTTGTCCCAGCCACACACGCCGGACATCCCGGGCATCCACGACTTCGACGGGAAGGTCATCCATACTGCCGCGTGGGACGACGACTTCGACCCGGCCGGCCACCGCATCGCCGTCATCGGCACCGGCGCCACCGCGGTGCAGCTGATCCCGGAACTGGCCCGGACGGCCGGCGACCTGACGGTCTACCAGCGCACCCCGATCTGGGTGGTGCCCAAGCCGGATCTACCGCTCGGGGCGTTGGCCCATCGCCTGTTCGCGCGGGTTCCCGCGACGCAGCGCGCGGTCCGTGCCGTCACCGATGCGATCTACGAGTGGATGGTCTACATCGGCGTGGTGAACCACAAGAAGTTCCGCGGGCGTGGAAACATCTCCGCGGCTGACCTCGCCAAGATGCACCGGTTCGTCTCGATCCGGGACAAGGAACTTCGCGCCAAGCTGACACCGGACTACGAGTTGGGCTGCAAGCGCCCGACATTCTCCAACAATTACTACCGCACCTTCACCAAGCCGAACGTGCACCTGCAGACCGACGGCATCGATCACATCACCACCGACGGCATCGTCAACAACGACGGCACCACCACTCCGATCGACACGCTGGTGCTGGCCACCGGTTTCGACCTGTGGGAGGCCAACATCCCGGCCATCGAGGTGATCGGGCGCGGCGGTCGCAATCTCGGAAAGTGGTGGCGGGAAACCAAGTTCCAGGCCTACCAGGGGGTGAGTATGCCGTACTTCCCGAACTTCCTGAGCCTGGCCAGCCCGTTCGCGTTCCTGGGCCTGAACTTCTTCAACACCATGGAATACCAGATGCGGCACATGGACCGGTTGTTCGGCGAGGTCCGTCGGCGCGGGGCCACGACGTTCGAGGTCACCGAGGATGCCAACACCGCCTACCGTGACCGAATGACCGAGTTGCTGGGCGAGACGGTGTTCGAGAACGGCAACTGCGCGTCGGCGCGGTCGTATTACTTCGACCCGAAGGGCGAGGCCACGCTGTTGCGGCCGATGTCGCTGCGCGACGCCCTCGGTGAGGCATCCCAGTTCCCGCTGTCGGACTACCAAATCAACTGAGAGGCAACATCTTCCAATGGCTGATGACGTGACACGTGGATCCCGGCTGGCTCGGATCGTTGCGCTGGCCGTCGCCGCAACGGGGTTGACGCACCTCGTCAAACCGCAGGCCTGGGAGCCGCTGACCAAGCCGGCGTTCCCGAACAACACCCGTCGGCACGTCTACACCAACGGCGGGATCGAGACCGCGCTCGGCCTCGGCCTGCTGAGCAGGCGCACCCGCAAGGCCGCCCTCGGCGGCTTCCTCGCCTACGGTGCTTATCTGGGCGCGAACGCTTTCCGAAATGGTCGCTGAGACGCAGAATCGTGATTAACATAGCGGCATGCTCACCAAGGTCCGCCAGCTCCTGAGCTACGAGTTCACCGTGGCCGAACTGATCGGGCTGGGCCTCATCCTGGCCGCTCCATACCTGGTCATCGGGGCGGTCTGGTCGTTAACCCACACCGAGCATCTGCGCAACATGCACGGGCTGGACCTGGTGGTGTCCTTCCTCGGTTCCATCGTGTCGTGGCCGGTGCTGCTGTTCGCGAACGTGTGCATGACGTGAGCGCGGGCGCCCGGCCGTTGGCCACCGCCGACACTCGGATCCAGATCTCCCGACGGACCGCCCGCTGGGACGACCGGCCCGTCACCGTCGCCGACGCGATGGACTTCTGGTCGTTCGCCGGCGCGGCGGCAAATGTCGTCATGCAACTGGCGCTGCCCCCGGTCGGCCACGGTGTCGCGGAGAGCACCGTGACGTCCGGCAGCCTGCTGCACCATCCGTGGAAACGCGCGCGCACGACGCTCAGCTACCTGGCGGTGGCCATCCTGGGAACCCCGGAGGACAGGGCCGCCTACCGAGCCGCCGTGGACCGCGCGCACCGTCAGGTCCGTTCGACACCATCGAGCCCGGTGAAGTACAACGCCTTCGACCGGGACCTTCAGATGTGGGTCGCCGCTTGCCTTTCGTGGGCCTCGAGGACACCTACCAACTGCTGCGCGGTGAACTGTCCGCCGAGCAGGCCGAGGAGTTCTACCGCTCGGGCTTCACCCTGGGCACCACCCTTCAGGTTCCCGAGGACCTGTGGCCGCCCACTCGCGCGGAGTTCGACGACTACTGGAACGCGGCCTGCGCGAAGGTGTCGATGGACGACACCGTCCGTGGCTACCTCATCGACCTGATCAATCTGAAGATGATCAACCCGATGTTGCGGCCCGGCAACCGGATGTTGCTGAAGTTCCTGACCGCCGTGTTCCTGGCGCCGGTGTTCCGCGACCTCCTGGGCCTGAAGTGGTCGCCGGCCCGGCAGCGGCTGTTCGAGTGGCTCTTCCTGCTCGTGGCATTCATTACGTCACTCTCCGGTCGGCTTCGGCCTGCTGGCAGACGATCTGGATCCGGCGCTCACCGCGTCGTGGATCAGGCCCGCCGCCGCCGATTCCCGCATCGCCGGCGACTTCGCGGCCCTGGCCCGTGGCATCGGCCGCACCGACCTCACCGAGGTCGCGCCCCGGTTGCATCGGTTCGGCAAATCCGTGCGCCTGGTGTGGGGCACCGCCGACCGCTGCTTCACCACGAAGCTGGGCCGGCGGTTGGCCGCACTGTTCCCCGACGCCACCCTGGTCGAGGTGCCGGGAGCCAAAACATTTGTGCCCCTGGATAATTCTCAGGCGGTGGTCGACGGGATCCTCGCGGTCAACGGAGTGGCCTCGCGACGGTGAGAGCGTGCCTGTCGTGTCAGCTCTCGTTACGCGCACGGAAGGCCTCGACTGCGGTCGGCAGTGTCGGGTAGACCCGATCCTCGCCGACCTCGGCCAGGAATCCGGCGGCCTCGAGATCGTCGCGCAGATCCTGCTTGACCCGCGCCATCGCGAAAACGATTCCACGGTCGGCCAGTTCACGGCGAAGCTGTTCCATGGCGTCGACCGCGGTGATGTCCGGGTCGATGTTGGTCTCACAGTTCAGCACGAACCATTCGACCGGTCCGGTGGCCTCGTCCACCGCACGCATCGCGCGCTCGCGGAAGTCCTGGGCGTTGGCGAAGAACAGCGGTGCGTCATAGCGGTAGACCACGAGACCGGGAACCAGTGTGGCATCTGGATAGTCGTCGACGTCGTGCATGCCCGCCATCCCCTCCACGTAGCCGAGCACGGCGTCGTGCGGGCGAGCGACCCGGCGCAGTAGGTCGACGATCGACAGCGCGATGGCGAACAGCACGCCATAAAGCACACCCAGCAGCAGCACCGCGATCGTGGTCGCGATGGCCAGCATGAACTCGCTGCGGCGGAACCGCGCCAACCGGCGAAACTCGCCGACGTCGACGAGTCCGATGGCGGCGTAGACCACCAGCGCGCCCAACGCCGCCATCGGAAAGTGTTCCAGCAGACCCCGACCCACAAGCATGACCACGACGACCGTCGCCAGCGCGGTCAGCGAATAGAGCTGGGTCCGACTGCCCACCGCATCGCCGAGCGCCGTGCGGCTGCCGCTAGAACTCACCGGAAAGCCATGGCTGACTCCGGCCGCCATGTTGCAGACGCCGAGAGCGCGAAGCTCGGCATTCGCCTGGATGTCCTTACCCTTGCGGGCCGCGAACACCCGTGCGGTCAGGGTGTTGTCGGAGAAGGCAACCACCGCAATACCGAAAGCCGGTATGAGCAGTCCACGCAGATCGGCGACGGCTACGTCCGGCAGTCCGAGATCGGGCAGGCCGGCCGGGATCGCGCCGACCACGTCGATGCCCTTGTCGTCCAACCCGAACACCACCACCAGCGCAGTGGCCACCAGCACCGCGGTCAGCGCGGCGGGCACCCGCGGCAGGTAGCGACTCAGGGCGAACAACAGCACCAGCACGCCGGCGGCCAGCAGGCTGGTCGACAGGTGGAAACCGCCGAAGCCGGTGATGAACGAACGGATCTGGTCCACGAACCCGTCGCCCTCGACCGCGACACCGGTCGCCTTCCCGAGTTGACCCGCGATCATGATGACCGCCACCCCGGCCATGTAGCCGGCCAGGACCGGACGGGACAGCAGGTCGGCCAGAAAGCCCATCCGGCACAACCCGGCCACCAGACAGATCACCCCGACCAGCACGCCCAGCGCCGCGGCCAGCGCGGCGTAGCGGGCGGGATCGGCCAGTGCCAACGGCGCCAGGGCGGTGGCCGTCATGATGGCCGTCGTCGACTCCGGGCCGACCGACAACTGACGTGACGAGCCCAGGATCGCGTAGACGAGCATCGGTATCAGCGCGGCCCACAGCCCGGCGACGGGCGGCAACCCCGCGACCGTCGCATACGCCATCACCTGGGGGATGAGGTACGCAGCAACCGTCACGCCGGCGACCAGGTCTCCACGCAGCCAGTCACCGCGATAGTGCCGCAGCACCGGCCATCCCGGCGCCCATGTCGACATGGTGCTCATCGGTATCGATTCGACCACACTGTTGCGGGTACGCGACGCAAGACGGTGCTGGTTTCAGCGGCCACCGACCCAAACCACGAGTAGACGTCGCAGTCACCGCTGAAACCGATCCGCGCCGTCGCCTGATCATCGGTATCGCCGACTTCACCTGGCACATCGGCGATCTCACGTTCACCGGCATCGCGCTGGTGGTGAGCATCGGACTGCTGCCACTGCTGCACTACGGCTTGTGGATCATGCAGCGCAGCTTCGTCGACTCCCTGACCGATCCGCTGACCGGATTGACCAACCGGCGCGGCCTCGCGTGCCGTAGTGGCCCGTCTCGGCGGCGAGGAGTTCCTCGTCATGGTCGCGCTGTCGGGCACCGAGGTCGCTTCGGTCGCCGAGCGCATCCGCCGTGCGATCGCACTGCCTACCGACCCGCTGGTCACCGCCAGCATCGGCGTCGCCACAGCGGAATCGGGAACCGACGGCCAATTCGACGTCCTGCTCAAGTGCGCCGACGACGCGATGTACCAAGCCAAGCGGCTCGGTGGGGATCAGGTGATCCTGGCCGCACTGCCTCTCCCTATTTCGGCTCCACTGTATGACGGGTGCGCTCCTCCCGCGGCGGCATCCCGGTACGGCCGGTGATGTCGGTGGCGTAGAAGCCGACGGCGAAACCCGCCCCGGCGCCCTGGATGCCCAGTGCGGTCTTGTCGATGTGCTCGATGGTGTCCGTGGCCTTGTGGTAGTTCGGGTCGAACGGTTCGCCGGCCCGGCCGTTCCACAGCTCGGCCTGTTCGTCGTTCATGTTCTCCTCGGCGCCGGCGAACAGTCCACCGGACGGTATGCCGGCCAGTGTGAACGCGTCGTAGTCCGAGCGGCCGTCGAACCCGGTGTCCTGCGCGGTCTTTCCGGCCGAGGCGAGGTAGGAGACCAGCAGCCGCTCGATGGCGGCCGACCCCTCCGGCACCCGGGGCACCCTTTCGTCGCGCGGCACCTTGGTCGACTGATCGCCGTCGTACGTGAAGTATCCGGCGTTCGGCGAGCCGAGCATGTCGAAGTTGAGATACATGGCGATGTCCCGCAGCTGGTCGACGTTCAAGGACTCGATGTAGCGCTCGGAGCCGACGAGCCCGTCCTCCTCGGCTCCCCAGAACGCGAACCGGACGGTGTTGTGCACCATCGGCGACGGCCCCAGCTGCAGCGCGGTTTCGAGCACCGCCGCCGCGCCCGATCCGTTGTCGTTGATCCCGGGTCCCACGTCGACGCTGTCCAGATGCGCCCCCGCCATCACCACGTCGGCCGTCGAGCCCGTCTTGGTCTGCGCGATCACACTGTGGACGGGAACCTCACGGTCGTTCACCTCGAGTTTGACCGTCACCGGCCCGGTGCGGCCGCGCAACGTCGCACCGTCGGCCTTGGTCACCGCGACGACCGGGATCTTCACCTCGGTGGTCGACCCGAGATTGCCGCCGAACTCCTTCTCGTCGGTGTTGTCGGCGACGACGAGCGCGACGGCGCCACGCGCCACGGCGACCTTCATCTTCTCGGCGAACTCGCATTCGCCGCGGTCGACGAGCACCACGGCCCCCTGCACAGGCAGGCCGTCGTAGTCCGATGCCGTGCAGCCCGGCGAGTCGTCCCCGGTGGGGGCGGCCACCAGGGGCCCGGACACCCCGTCGGGCGGTGTGCCGATGCTGTACATCAGTCCGGCGGCCTTGAACGCGTCGGGCCCGGCGCTGACGGTGGCCGGCTCCGAGTCGAACAGCCGCACCTTGAATTCCGGGGTCTGCACGTCGAAACCTTTGTCCCGTAATGCTTTCGACACGTATTCGACGCTGGCCTCGTACCCGGGAGTGCCGATCGCCCGGGTGCCGCCGTTCGCGTTGGCGATGTCCTGCAATTTCTGCAGGTGCGCCATCATGGCGTCGACGGTGATCCGCTGCTCGAGATGGGTCCCGAACGCGTGCGCCGCCGGAGCGACGGCCCGCGCCGATTCGGCGGACCGGGTGCAACCGCCGACGGCGACCACCACCGCGAGCGCAGCGGCGACCCGCTTTCCGTTCCCGCGCTGGATCAGTGGCACACGACCACCGTAGACGGTGGCCACTGCGGTTGAGCGGACCCGAGCGGGGCACACTGAACGCATGGCTGCCAAACGTGTGGTGTTCGTCCGCGCCGTGAATGTCGGCGGGGCCACGCTGCCGATGGCCGAACTGCGCGCACTGGCCGAAGACCTGGGCGCCACCGACGTGTCCACCTACATCGCATCGGGCAATCTGCTGTGCACCCCGAAGGGCGCCGCGGTCGCGTTCGACCGCGCCCTGGAGAGGGCGATCGCGGACAGGTACGGCTATTTGCGGGAAGTGATCGGCCGCACCCCGGCGCAACTTCGGGCGGCCCTCGACGCGCATCCGTTCGACGTCGTCGAAGACCGCTTCTCCTATGTCCACTTCCTGACTGGCAGGCCAGCCGCCAAGGCCGTCAAGGCTTTCGAGGACACGGACTTCGGCGGCGACGAGGCGAAGGTGATCGGCACGGATCTGCACATCCGCTATCGGGACGGCGCCGGGAAGTCGGACCTGGACGCCAAGTCCATCGCCAAGGCGCTCGGCGTGCAGGGCACCGGTCGCAACCTGAACACCATCCGCAAGCTCGTCGCACTGGCGGACGGCTGATCCCTCAACGGCATGCCTCGACCACCAGTTCGGCGACGGCTCGCATGCCGGCGGCATTCGGGTGGAACGGCGCGGGGCCGCCGAGCGGGATGACACCCGCGAACCCGGCGCCGGCGGCCACGGGTCGGCCGCGGCGGCGTTCTCACCACGGCGTATTCAGAGCGCCGGACTGGACGCCTGCGCCCAGAACCGCTTCGGGATCCGTCCGGCATGGCGGGCCAGCCAGCCGGCCGTCACGGCCGAGGCCATCGCGGCGGCCATCGCGGGCGGGTCGGCCGCCCGGGTCACCGCACTCGCCAGAAGCACCGCGTCGCAACCCAGTTCCATCGCCAGGGCGGCGTCGCTGGCAGTCCCGATACCGGCGTCGAGGATCACCGGCACCGCGGCCTCGGCGACGATCATCTCGATGTTGTGCGGGTTGGCGATTCCCAGACCCGTGCCGATCGGCGACCCCAGCGGCATGACCGCCGCGCAACCGGCGTCCTCGAGACGACGCGCAAGCACCGGGTCGTCGGTGGTGTAGGGCAGCACCGTGAAACCGTCGTCGACGAGTTGCTCTGCGGCGCGGATCAATTCGACGGCATCGGGCAGCAGGGTGCGCTCGTCGGCGATCACCTCCAGCTTGACCCAGTCGGTCTGCAGCGCCTCGCGGGCCAGCTGCGCGGTGAGCACCGCCTCGGCGGCGCCGCGACAGCCGGCGGTGTTGGGCAGCGGGGTGATGTTCAGTCGGCTCAGCAGATCCAGCACGCCGGTGCCGCCGGTGGCGTCGACCCGGCGCATCGCGACCGTGGTCATCTCGGTACCCGACGCGATCAGCGCCTCCTCCAGCACGGTCAGGTTGGCCGCCCCGCCGGTGCCGAGGATCAGCCGCGAACCGAACGTCCGTCCGGCGATGGTCAGCATCGGCTCAGCCACCCTGCACCGCCGTCACGACCTCGACGCGGGATCCCTCGTGCAGCGAAGTGCCCCACTGGGATCGCGGGATGACCGTCCAGTCGACGGCCACCGCGACGCCCTTTTCGGGGAAGCCGAACTGCGCGAGCAGACCGGCCACGGTCAGGTGGTCGTCGACGTCGGCCTGCTCGTCGTTCACCAGGATCTTCATCAGAGTGCTCCTCCAACAGTGACGGCGCCGAGTTCGGCCGCGATCCGCTCGGCCGTCCACGGTGCGAGCAGAAAACCGGAGCGGCCGTGGCCGGTGGCCACCAGGGTCCGCTCGTCGAGCCGGCCGACGATGGGCAGGTTGTCCGGCGTGGCCGGCCGCAGTCCCGCGGCGCATTCGGCGAACTCGTATTCGCCCAGTGCCGGCATCACCGCGCAAGCGTCGTCGAGCAACTCGCGGACTCCGGAGACCGCCGGCGCGGTGTCCCGGCCGTGCTCGTACTGAGTGGCACCCACCACGATGCCGTCGGCCCGGGGCACCAGATACACCTGCCTGCCGTGCACCCGTGCGCGAATCACGCGCTGCGGCAACGGCATACAGCCCTTGCGCCAGCGCAGCCGCAGCACCTCGCCCTTGACCGGCCGCACCCGCAGACCCGGCCACAACGACGGGGCGTCGATCCCGTTGGCGATCACCACGACGTCGGCGGACACCTCGGCGAGATCGTCGACCGCGCCGGCCCACGTCACCCCCAGACCGGCGCACACCCCGGCCAGCGCGCCGACCAGTCGCCGATTGTCCACCGCGAGTTCGGTGACCGCCCGGAAACCGTGCCGGATCCCCTGCGCCAGAAGCGGTTCGACGTCGCGGGCGGCGGAGGTCACGGTGACCGCATGTCCTTGCCCGGCCAGCCAGTCGGCGACGGTGCGCAGGTCCTCGGCGTCGGCGCGGTCGACGGCGACCACCAGGGATTCGCGGGCGGTCACCACGTCGGCCGGCAGCCCGGTCAGATACGACCGATTCCACAGCGCCAGCGATTCCAGCCCGATCCGCAGCAGTTCCTCCTCACCCGGCCAACCCTCACTGTGCGGGGCGATCATGCCGCCGGCCACCCACGACGCGCCGCGCTCGCCGGTGTCGTGCACACGCACCGTCCACCCGTCCTGCGCGGCCCGGCGCGCGACGGACAGTCCGATGACGCCGCCACCGATGACGGCCAGTGTGCCCATTCGAGTTCCTCCCTTCGCCGGCATGACCCGGATCAGGTGCAACGGTCAGGGCCACCCAGCTGCTCCAGGCCCACTCTCAGCCCGGTTCGCCGGGCTCCCGTGATGTCCAGTCCAGGGTACGCAACGGGTTACCCTCGGCTCGTGCACCCACCAATGCCGCTTCCGCTGGACCGGCTGTCCACCGCCCTGCTCTACCTGTGCACCGATGCCCGCCGGGAACGCGGCGACCTGGCCGAGTTCGCCGACGCAGCGCTGGCCGGCGGGGTCGACATCATCCAGTTGCGCGACAAGGGCTCACCCGGTGAGCAGCGTTTCGGCCCGTTGGAAGCCCGTAGCGAGTTGGAGGCGCTGGAGATCCTGGCCGATGCGGCCCGCCGGCACGGCGCGCTGTTCGCGGTCAACGACCGCGCCGACATCGCCCGCGCGGCCGGCGCCGACGTGCTGCACCTGGGGCAGGACGACCTGCCGCTGCACGTGGCGCGCGACATCGTCGGCGACCGGCCGGTATTGGGCCGGTCCTGCCACGACGTCGCGCAAATGGAGCACGCGGTGAGCGACGACGCGGAAGTTCTGGACTACTTCTGCGTCGGCCCCTGCTGGCCGACGCCGACCAAACCCGGCCGGCCCGCACCGGGCCTGGACCTGGTGCGCGCGACCGCCCGGCGCAATCCGGCCAAGGTGTGGTTCGCCATCGGCGGCATCGACGAAGCCCGGTTGCCGGAGGTGCTCGACGCGGGGGCGACGCGCGTAGTGGTGGTCCGGGCGATCACCGGCGCGGACGATCCGCGGGCTAGTGCTGCCCGGCTGGCGGCTGCGCTGGGTCGGGCGACACCGGCATAGCGGCCGTCACCGCCCGCAGCCGCTGCCAGGAGGCCGCGAATCCGGGATGCAACGGCAGGTCGGCCACCTCGTCCTCGGCCACCCAGCGCAGCTCGGAGCTCTCCCGGTTGGGCACGGTGTCCAGCAGGCCGGGGGCGTCGGCGATGACCGTCGTGTAGGACCAGTACGTCCCGCCGTCGGCCGAGCCGACCTCCGCGGTCACCACGCTGGTGCGCACCCACACGTGCTCGGCGGGCAGCCCCGCCTCCTCGTGGGCTTCGCGCACGGCCGCCTGCTCGGCGGTCTCGTGGCTGTCGCGGGCGCCGCCGGGCAGCGCCCAGGTGCCGCCCTGATGACTCCACGGCGCACGGTGCTGCAGCAGCACCGCCGCGCGGCCGTCGGGTCGAAGCGCCCGCAGCAGCAATCCGGCGGCACCGTGCCGGCCCCAGTAGTGGGCACCGGATTCGGCGACCACCCAGCCGTCACCGTCTCCATGCACGCGTTCAGGATAAGGGCCCGGCCGGCGACCGGTTGAAGTCCCGCGGTGATCCAGCCACATCCGTCACACGAATGCTCTTAGACTTTGCTTATCCCACTGAGTGAAGGCGGTCCGCAGAGGTGACGGTCGAACTGGCGCACCCGTCGACCGAGCCGCTGGCGTCCCGGTCACCGGCCGGCGTCACGCAGCCGCGCTGGGCGTTCCTGTGGACCACCCCGGGCCGCATCCTGACGATCGGCATCATCCTGGCCGCCCTGGGCGTGGCCAGCGCCGTGGCCACCTCGACGACGATCAACGAACGCCAGCAGGCCCTGACCACCGTGCTCGACCACACCGAGCCGCTGTCGTTCGCGGCCGGTCAGCTCTACACCAAACTCTCGGTCGCCGACGCCGCCGCGGCCACCGCCTTCATCGCCGGCGCCGAACCCCGCCCGGTCCGCCAGCGGTACGAACAATCCATCACCGACGCCGCGGTCGCCCTGACCCGCGCATCCAGCGGGCTGACCGACGAGCCGATGCAGGACCTGCTGGGCCGGATCAGCGCCAACCTGGCGGTCTACACCGGTCTTATCGAGACGGCCCGCACCAACAACCGGGCCGGCAACCCGGTGGGGTCGTCCTATCTGGCCGAGGCGTCGGGGCTGATGCAGGAGACGATCCTGCCGGACGCGCAGCAGCTCTACAAGGAAACCTCGTCGCGGGTCGAGGCCGAGACCACCGCGTCGACGCGGATCCCGGCCCCGGTGATCCTGGTGCTCGTGACGACGATCGTGTTCGGGCTTTTCGCCCATCGCTGGCTGGCCCGGCGGACGCGACGGCGGGTGAACATCGGGCTGATCGCCGGCGGCCTGGCGATCATGGTGATGGTGATCTGGGTGGGCACGGCGCTGGCGGTGTCGACCGCGACCAGCCGCAGGGCGCAGGACACCTCGGCCGACTCGCTGAATACCATCACCAGTCTGGCTATCACCGCGCAGCAGGCCCGCGCCGACGAGACCCTGTCACTGATCCGCCGCGGCGACGAGACCATCCGCAAACAGTCCTACTACCAGCGCATCGACACAATGCAGCTGCAACTTTCGACCTATCTGGAGGGCAACCGCAGCCCGGAACGCGCCGCGCTGGGCGACGCCGAGACTCTGCTGTCGAAGTGGCGCGCGGCCGACGAGCGGATCAACGCCTACATCTCGGTGGGCAACTACCAGGCCGCGACCCAGGTGGCGCTGGGCACCGGCGAGGATGACTCCACCCCCGCGTTCGACAAACTCGAGCAGGCGCTCAACGAGGGTATCCGGGCCAGCCGCGACCAGCTGCGCTCCGACATTCTCAACGCCCGCCGGATGCTGTCCGGCGCCACCGTGGGCGGAGTCGTGCTGTCGTTGAGCGCCGCCCTCGCCGTCGCACTGGGACTGTGGCCACGGATGAGTGAATACCGATGAGCACCCACATGTTCCGCCTCTGCAGCCTGCTGACGGCCGTGACGTTGACGCTGGCCGGATGCGGCCAGACCACGCCGGCGCCGACGCCGCCCGGGCTGACCCTGGCGCCGCCCACCCCGGCGGGGATGACGGAGGTGCCGCCCCAGGAGGCAGGGCAGCAGGACCGCGACGACGACTGTGACCGCACCGCGAGCCTGCGGCCGTTCCCCGACCCGGCCCGGGGCGCCAAGGCGGTGGAGAACATCCGCAACCGCGGCCGGCTCATCGTCGGACTGGACATCGGCAGCAACCTGTTCTCGTTCCGCGACCCCGTCACCGGCGAGGTCGCCGGCTTCGACGTCGACATCGCCGGGGAGGTGGCCCGCGACATCTTCGGGAGCCCGACCCAGGTCGAGTACCGGATCCTGTCATCGGCCGACCGGATCAGCGCCCTGCAGAACAACCAGGTGGACATCGTCGTGAAGACGATGACGATCACCTGCGAGCGGCGCGAGCTGGTGAACTTCTCGACGGTGTATCTGACTGCCTACCAACGCATTCTGGCTCCCCGCGATTCGCCGATCACCTCCGCATCGGATCTGTCGGGCCACCGGGTCTGCGTGGTGCCCGGCACGACGTCTCTGGACCGCGTCCAGCGGATCACCCCGGCGCCGATCATCGTCTCGGTGGTCACCTGGGCCGACTGCCTGGTCGCGATCCAGCAACGCCAGGTCGACGCCGTGTCCACCGACGACACCATCCTGGCCGGCCTGGTGGCCCAGGATCCCTACCTGCACATCGTCGGTCCGACCATGAGCCAGGAGCCATACGGGATTGGCATCAACCTGAGCAACACCGGCCTGGTGCGCTTCGTCAACGGCACGCTGGCCCGCATCCGCGCCGACGGCACCTGGACGGCGTTGTACCGCAAGTGGTTGTCGGTCCTCGGCCCGGTGCCCGCTCCCCCGATCGCACGGTACGTGGACTAGGACATGGCCGACTCCCCGCGCCCCGAGAGCCCCGAGACCGCTGTGGACGACGGCCCCGGCACCCAGCCGGCGGAGATGCTGTTCGACACCGCATCCACGCTGCGGCCGATGGCCACCCAGGCGGTGTACCGACCGGAATTCGATGACGAGGACGGCGTTTCGCTGCCCAGCGCCGGCACCGAGCCCGAGGACCACACGACCGCGGTGACCCGAGCGGTCTCCCCTGCACGCCGGCTCGGCGGCGGCCTGGTCGAGATCCCACGGGTTCCGGCGATCGACCCGCTGGCCGCACTGATGACCAATCCCGTTGTGGCCGAATCGAAGCGGTTCTGCTGGAACTGCGGCAAACCGGTCGGCAGGTCCAGCGCGGACGGCGAGGGGCTCTCCGAAGGCTGGTGCCCCTACTGCGGCAGTGGGTATTCGTTCCTGCCGCAACTGGGGCCCGGCGACATGGTGGCCGACCAGTACGAGATCAAGGGCTGCATCGCGCACGGCGGCCTGGGCTGGATCTACCTCGCGGTCGACCACAACGTCAACGAGCGACCGGTGGTGCTCAAGGGCCTGGTGCACTCCGGCGACGCCGAGGCGCAGGCGATCGCGGTGGCCGAGCGGCAGTTTTTGGCCGAGGTCGCTCACCCGTCAATCGTCAAGATCTACAACTTCGTCGAGCATCCCGACTCCCACGGCGAACCCGTCGGCTACATCGTGATGGAGTACGTCGGTGGCACATCGCTGAAACAGAAAGGCGGCCACCGCCTTCCGGTGGCACAGGCGATCGCCTACATGTTGGAGATCCTGCCCGCGCTGGGCTATCTGCATTCCATCGGCCTGTGCTACAACGACCTGAAACCCGAGAACTTGATGCTGACCGAGGAACAGCTCAAGCTCATCGACCTCGGCGCGGTGTCGCGGATCAACTCGTTCGGATACCTCTACGGCACACCGGGTTACCAGGCTCCGGAGATCGTGCGCACCGGCCCGACGGTGGCCACCGACATCTACACCGTCGGGCGCACCCTGGCGGCCCTGACACTCAAGCTGCGCACCCACCGGGGCCGCTATGTCGAAGGCCTGCCCGACGACGACCCCGTACTGCGTCAGTACGACAGTTTCGGACGGCTGCTGCACCGCGCCATCGACCCCGACCCGCGCCGGCGGTTCCGCTCGGCCGACGCGATGTCGGGTCAGCTGCTCGGAGTGCTGCGCGAAGTGGTGTCGCAGGACACCGGAACCCCGCGTTCGGGCCTGTCGACTGTATTCAGCAGGTCGCGTTCGACTTTCGGTGTCGACCTGCTCGTCGCCCACACCGACGTCTATCTGGACGGACGGCCGCACTCGGAGAAGCTGACCGCCGCCGAGATCGTCAGCGCTTTACCGGTGCCACTGGTCGACCCCAACGACGTTGGCGCCAACGTGCTCAGCGCCATCGTGCTCTCCCAGCCGATCCAGACGCTGGATTCACTGCGGGCGGCCCGGCACGGCACACTGGACACCGAAGGCGAGGACCTCAGCGAGTCCGTCGAGTTGCCGCTGATGGAGGTCCGCGCACTGCTCGACCTCGGGGATGTCGCCAAGGCCACCCGCAAGCTCGACGACCTGGTCGAGCGGGTCGGTTGGCGATGGCGGCTGACCTGGTTCCGCGCCGTGTCGGGACTGTTGACCGCCGACTACGAAACGGCGACAAAGCATTTCACCGAGGTACTCGACCACCTGCCCGGCGAGCTGGCGCCCAAGCTGGCCCTGGCTGCCACCGCGGAGCTGGCCAGCAGCACCGCGGAGGAGCCGTTCTACCGGACGGTGTGGAACACCGACAACGGCTCCATCTCGGCGGCCTTCGGCCTGGCACGCGCACAGTCCGCACTCGGCGAGCGCGAGGCCGCGGTCCGCACCCTCGACGAAGTGCCGCCGTCGTCACGGCATTTCACCACCGCGCGGCTCACCAGTGCCGTCACGCTGCTGTCGGGCCGAACCATCAACGAAGTCACCGAGGAACAGCTGCGCGAGGCGGCCCACCGGGTGGAGTCGCTGCCCAGCAGTGAGCCGCGGGTGCTGCAACTGCGCGCCCTGGTACTCGGAACCGCCCTGGACTGGATCGCCGACCACGAGGCGGCGAGTAACCACATCCTGGGCTTCCCATTCACCCCGCACGGGTTGCAGCTCGGCGTCGAGGCCGCGCTGCGAGCCCTGGCCCGGATTGCGCCCACTCAGGCCCACCGCTACGCCCTGGTCGACATGGCCAACACCGTACGCCCGATGAGCACCTTCTGATTCCCCCTTCTTCCTCCCGCGAGCGTGCGTGTACGTGCGGCGACACGCCGTGCGCGCCGTACACCGTTGCGCCTTCGGAGTGACTGGCGGCCTGACTGACGTGTTCCTACACTGCCCGCGTGGATGTGCTGGACGTCGACGTGACGGGCCTGGGTGCGCTTGCCGTGCGTTGTGCGTCCCGGGTAGCCGAACTCGAGGCCACGTGCGTGCGTCCGTCAGCCCCTCGATGAGCAGGCTCTCCTTGACCTGGTCGTGCCCGGAAACGTCCATAGCCCCGTCGCTCCACTCTTGCTGACTACCTCCCATGACAACGTTGTCTCGGATGCTTCCCTCTCCCCGCGAGGGCGCGTTCTTGTACACCCGTACCGGCGTGTCGGCGTACAGACACGCACGCTCGCGGGATGGGATGGGATGGGATGGGATGGGATGGTCAGAGCACGGCGACGCAGTCGCGCGCGATGGCCAGCTCCTCGTTGGTCGGTATCACCAGCACAGTGATCGGTGAGTTTTCCGCGGAGATCACCCGCGCGCCGCGGGCCGGGCTGTCGTTGAGGTGCTCGTCGAGCTCGATGCCCAGCGGCGCCAGCCCGGTCAGCGCATCCCGGCGCACCATCGCATCGTTCTCCCCCACCCCGGCCGTGAACGATACGACGTCGGTGTTGCCCAACACCGCCAGGTATGCCCCGATGTACTTGCGCAGCCGATGGATGTAGACGTCGTAGGCGAGTCGTGCTGCCGCATCGCCGTTTTCGATGAGTCGGTGCAGTTCCCGGAAGTCGTTTTGACCAGCGAGCCCGAACACGCCCGACCGCCGGTTGAGCATGTTCTCTATGTCGTCGATGCCCATTCCCGCGGTGCGTGCCAGGTAGAACAGGATGCCAGGATCGACATCACCGCTGCGGGTGCCCATGACAAGGCCTTCCATCGGGGTCATCCCCATGGAGGTGTCGACGGGACGCCCGCCGACGATCGCAGAGGCCGAGGCGCCGTTGCCCAGATGCAGCACGATCTGGCTGATGCCGGCCGGATCCGTCCCGAGGAATGCGGCGGCCTGCTCGCTGACGTACTGATGCGATGTGCCGTGAAACCCGTACCGGCGCACCCCCCATACCGCCGCGATCTCGCGGTCGATCGCATAGGTGGCCGCCGCGTCCGGCAGGTCGTGGAAGAACGCCGTGTCGAACACCGCCACCTGCGGCACATCGGGCAGCAGTCGGCGAGCCACGTCGATCCCCAGCACGCCCGGCGGATTGTGCAGGGGGGCAAGGGGCGCCAGTTCTTGCAGCCGGAATTTCAGCGCATCGTCGATGACAGTCGGCCGATAGAATTCGCGCCCGCCGTGCACCACGCGATGGCCCACTGCGACCAGACCGAGTGTCTCCAGATGGCCACCCACCTCGGCGAACATCTCGAACGTCAGGCGCAGTGCGGCATCGTGGTCGGCGACGCGGCGTTCGCGGCTGACCTTGAGTCCCCCGAACTCCAGGGTCGACAGGGCATGATCGCTGCCGATTCTCTCGACGATGCCGTGGGCCACCGAGATCCCCGGATCCGGTTCCACCAGACTGTATTTCAGCGACGACGAGCCGCAGTTGAGGACCAGGACGGTGCGTTGCAAGCTAGTTCTCCTGGGCCTGGATCGCCGTGATGGCGACCGTGTTGACGATGTCGGAGACCAGCGCTCCCCGGGACAGGTCGTTGACGGGCTTGTTGAGTCCCTGCAGCACCGGCCCGATGGCAACCGCCCCGGCGCTGCGCTGCACCGCCTTGTAGGTGTTGTTGCCGGTGTTCAGGTCGGGGAAGATGAGCACGGTGGCGCGGCCGGCGACCGGCGAGTCGGGCATCTTGGTGACCGCGACGGACGGTTCCACCGCGGCGTCGTATTGGATCGGTCCATCCACCAGCAGATCTGGGGCACGTCGGCGCACCAGATCTGTTGCGGCACGGACCTTGTCGACATCGGCGCCGCTGCCCGAGCTACCCGTCGAATAGGACAGCATCGCCACGCGGGGTTCGATGCCGAACTGCGCGGCGGTGCGCGCCGAGCTGATCGCGATGTCGGCGAGCTGCTCGCTGCTGGGGTCCGGCACGATCGCGCAGTCACCGTAGGCCAGCACCCGATCGGCCAGGCACATCAGGAAGATGCTGGACACCGTCGACACCTCGGGACGCGTCCGGATGATCTCGAACGCCGGCCGTACCGTGTGTGCGGTGGTGTGCGTCGCACCCGACACCATGCCGTCGACGATGTCGTTGTGGACCAGCATGGTCCCGAAGTACGAGACGTCGTGGATGGTTTCGCGGGCCTGTTCAACGGTGATGCCCTTGTGCTTGCGAAGTTCGGCGTACTGCTCGGCGAACTGGTCGCACAGTTCGGAGGTGCGCGGGTTGAGGACGATCGCCGTCGAGAGGTCGACGCCGAGTTCAGCCGCCCGCGCCCGCACGGTGACCTCGTCACCAAGGATGGTCAGGCCGGCCACCTCACGTCTCAGCAGCCGGCCCGCGGCCTTGAGAATGCGGTCGTCGTCGCCTTCGGGCAGCACGATCCGCTTGCGGTCGGCGCGCGCCCGCTCCAGCAGCTGGTATTCGAACATCTGCGGTGTGGTGACGGTCGGGATCGGGATGGCAAGCTGGGCAAGCAGATCCGCGGTGTCGACGTGCCGGTCCATGAGGGCCAGGGCGGTGTCGATCTTGCGTTGCGAGTTCACCGTGACCGGCGCGCGCGCGGCGGCGGCAGCACTGGCCGTTTCGAACGTGTCCAGATCCGTGGCGATGATCGGCAGTCGCAGTCGCAGACCGTCGACCAGCGCCGCGATCGACGGATGCAGCGGCAGCCCGCCGTTGAGGATCACCGTCGACAGCGACGGAAAGCCCTCGGCCGCATGGGCACTCATCACGGCCAACACCACATCGGAACGGTCGCCGGGCGTGATCACCGCGAAGCCCTCCTGCAACCGCTCCAGCACGTGTTCGGCCGTCATGCCGGCGGCCAGCACGCCGAGGGTCTCGCGGCCCAACAGCGTTTCGTCGCCCTTGATCAGGGTTCCTCCGACGGCCCGCAGCAGATCACCCACCGACGGCGCAACCAGGAACGGCTCCTCCGGCAGGACATACGATTTCGGGCCGAACCGGGCCAGCTCGTTGGTCAGCTCCGCCATTTCGGCCGGCTCGCACCGGTTCGCGACGATCGCCGCGGTGTGCGCATGCTGTCCGCCGATCTCCGCCAGGCAGACGTCGATCATGTGCGCCACCTCGGTCGGCGTGCGGTCGCGCGCATGCACGACGAGGATGACGGGGGCCTCCAGGTTGGCGGCAATGCGGGCGTTGACGGACAGCTCACTGGGACTTGCGACATCGGTGTAGTCACTTCCGACGATCAGCACGGCGTCGCATCCGACGGCCATCCGGTGGAAGCGGTCGACGATGTCGGCGATCGCGGCGCCGGGATCCTCGTGCAGATGCTGGTAGTCGACACCGACGCAGTCCTCGTAGGACTGCCCGGCGGTGGTGTGCGCCAGCAGGAGTTCCAGGATGTAGTCCCGCGTCTCACCGAGCCGGGTGATGGGCCGGAACACCCCGACGCGGGGCACCATCGACGTCAACCGGTGCAGGATGCCCAGCGCAACCGTGGACTTGCCGGTTCCACCTTCCGGCGAGGCGATGTAGATGCAGGTGGCGATGCCGGATCCGGAGGTCACGAACTCCACCCTGCCACGACACAGCCCGGCGGATCGGCGTCGGCAGTGTCGAGAACGGGTACAGGTGTGAAATAGTTCGGTGCAGAAGCGAGCATGGTGACGACACAGCAACCGATTCCCCTCGGCGCGCAGGCGCGATTCGCGCCGGATGAGCTGGTCGTGCGCCCACGCGACGTCCAGTTCTCGTTTGGCGATTCGCCGTTGCACTGGATCCCGGGCGAGCCGTACGCCTCCCACGCGGTGACCGCCCTGAATCTCTTCCTGCCGGCGGCGGACCGATGGTTCAGCAATCTGCTGTCCGACGTCCTGGCATACGTCAACGACGAGCACCTGCGCGAGGAGATCGTCGGCTTCATCGGTCAGGAGGCGGTACACGCCAGAACGCATGACCGGGTCCTGGTCGACTATCTGCGACGACACGGAATCGCCCCGGGGCCCTTTCAACGCCAACTCGACTGGATGGCCGGTCAGTACTCGGATCGCGGTCCGGCTGATCCCCGACGGCGGCGGCGGCGGGGGGTCGGCCGAGTTGCACGACAAGGTGACGGTGCGCACCGATGACGAGCATGGACTGTCGTCCGCGCCTGAGCTGCTGGACGGGGTGGACGAGAAGACGGCGGTCTACGCATGCGGTCCGCCTCCGATGATCGATGCCGTCCGCCGGCACGTCGCTGCGGGCACGGAGTTACATGTCGAACGCTTCTCCGCGCCGTCGGTGTCGGACGGAATGCCGTTCGAGGTGCAGCTGGCGCGCACCGGCGAAATCCGAGGGCGGCCGGCTGGTCCTGGATCTCTGAGGCGAGCCGATTTCAACGCTCGTGGACTTCCTCGAGCACTGTTCGGCCCAGGTCCGAATAACGCTGCGGATCAAGGCATTTCAGGACCAGCGCCGACAGGACGCCGCCGACGCCCACGATCGCCACCACCCAGGGAATCGCGTGGAAGATCCAGTCCGACGACGCGGTGCCCGCCGCGAACGACGCGTTCTCGGCCAGCAGGTAGATGACGTAGAGCATGCCCACCCCTCCCAGCAGCGGTGCCAGGAACGTGCGGAACCAGTGGGCGGTCTCCGGATGTCGTTTTCCCACATGGAAATAGGCGATCACCGCGAACGCGGCCAGGGCCTGGACGATCATGATCGCCGTGGTGCCCAGCAACGCCATCAGGCCGTACAGACCGGTGTAGGGATCGCGCCCGGTCAGCGCGAAGAATCCGACGACGAGCGTCGCGAACGCGGTCTGCGCGAAGCCGGCGATATGCGGCGAGCCGTGCACCCGGTGAGTGGCACCGATGGTCCTGCGCATGCCCGGGATGACGTTCTCCCGGCCCACGGCGTACAGATAGCGGGCCGCACAGTTGTGGAACGCCATACCGCACGCGAATGACCCCGTCATCAGCAGGATCTTGAACAGGTCCACCGCCCACTGTCCGAGATGCTCATGCACCGGGTTGAAGAAGATGTCACCGGCGGTGGACGAATCCTGAGCCAGGGCAACGGCATTGCTCGGTCCGGTCCCGACGATCGCCAGCCACGACACCAGCACGTAGAACACACCGATTCCGATCACCGACGAGACGACGGCAACCGGGATGATCTTCTTCGGGTTGCGCGACTCCTCGCCGTACATCGCGGCCGATTCGAAGCCGACCCAGGACCAGAAGGCGAAGAACAGCCCGACGCCGGCGGACCCGGCCACCGCGACCGCCGATCCGCCCGGCCCGGCCACCGTGGTGTCGAGGCCGTGAAAACCGTTGAGCGGGTTGAGGGATCCCCACGACCAGCCCTGCGGACCGCCGCCGGTGAACAGCACCGCGCCGGCCATCATGGCGAGCATCACGATCTCGGTCACGAGGAACACCCCGAGCACCCGGGCGGCCAGGTTGATGTCGAAGTAGGTCAGCACGGCGTTGACCGCCAGCATGGTCACCGCGAACACCGGCCAGGCCACGTGTCGGCCGAACATCGAGCCGAACAGGTCCTCCCCGAAGAACGAGAAGATCCCGATCAGCGAGGCCTCGAAAACCATGTACGCCAACGCGGTCATGAAGCCGGCGCCGAGCCCGACGACGCGCCCCAGCCCGTGCGAAACGTATCCGTAGAAGGCGCCGGTGGCGGTGATGTGCTTGCTCATCGCGGCGTAGCCGATCGCAAAGAGCGTCAGCACGACCGTGGCGACCAGATATCCGGCCGGCGCGTAGGCGCCGTTGCCGAAGCCGACCGCGATGGGCACGTTTCCGACCATCGCGGTGATCGGCGCCGCGGTGGCGACCGCCATGAACAGCACGCCGATCAGCCCGATTGCGTCGGGTCTGAGCCGCTGAACCGTGGTCTGCGACGAGTTGATCTCGCCGATTTCGCTCATCGACGTCAGCCCAGCTTGCGTAGCCGCGGCTCCAGGTCACGTTTGAACAGTTCCAGGAACCGGCGCTGGTCGTGGCCGGGAGCATGGAACACCAAGTGGTTCAACCCGTATCCGACGTACTCGCCCACCTTCTCGACCGCCTGGTCGGGATCCGATGCCACGATCCAGCGCTTGGCGACCTGTTCGATGGGCAGCGCGTCGGCGGCCTTCTCCATCTCGATCGGATCATCGATGGAGTGCTTCTGCTCCGCGGTCAGCGACAGCGGCGCCCAGAACCGCGTATTCTCCAGTGCCAGTTCGGGATCGGTGTCATAGGAGATCTTGATCTCGATCATCTTGTCGATCCCGTCGACATCCCGCTCGGCCAGTGCCGCGCCCTCACGCACGGCAGGCATCAGCTTGTCCTTGTACAGTTCCTCGCCCTTGCCCGAGGTGCAGATGAAGCCGTCACCGGCGCGGCCCGCGTACTTGGCCACCGCCGGTCCGCCGGCCGCGACGTAGATCGGCACGCCGCCCTCGGGCACGTCGTAGATCGACGCGCCCTTGAGGTGGTAGTAGTCGCCGTTGAAATCGACGCGTCCACCCCCCCACAGTTCGCGCATCAACCGCACCGACTCGCGCAGCCGCGCGAAACGCTCCTTGAACTCCGGCCATTCGCCGGCGTAGCCGGTGGCGATCTCGTTGAGCGCCTCGCCGGTGCCCACGCCAAGGAAGATGCGATCGGGGTAGAGGCAGGCCATCGTCGCGAAGGCCTGTGCGACCACCGCAGGGTTGTACCGGAACGTCGGCGTCATCACCGAGGTGCCCAGAATCAGGCGCGTGGTGCGCTCGCCGACCGCGGTCATCCACGCCAGCGAGAACGGCGCATGCCCACCGTCGTGCCGCCACGGCTGGAAGTGGTCGCTGACCGTGGCGCTGTCCATGCCGTGCGCCTCGGCGGCCACCGCCAGTTCGACCAGTTCGCGCGGCGCGAATTGCTCCGCCGATGCCTTGTAGCCCAGTTTCAGTTCGGGTTTGAGTTCAGCCACTCTCCTTTTCTACCCTCCGCCTTTAAAATCGCGGAATGGCACCTGCAGGGGGAGAGCTGGTCCGGGTCACCGACGTCGTGCACATCGCGAAGACCGACCTGGTCAACTGGACGGTGGTGATCGACGGGGACGGGGTCCTGCTGATCGACGCCGGCTTCCCGGGCCAGCGCGCCGAGGTGCTGGCCACCCTCCAACAACTCGGCGCCGCGCCCGACGATGTGCACGCAATCCTGTTGACCCACGCGCACATCGACCACTTCGGCACCGCGATCTGGTTCGCTGCCGAGCACGGCACCCCGGTGTACTGCCACGCCGATGAGGTCGGGCACGCCAAGCGCACCTACATCGAGCAGGCCTCACCGCTGGCGGTCGCGGCCCACGCCTGGCAGCCGCGCTGGATCCGGTGGTCGGCCGACATCGCCCGCCGGGGGGCGTTCGTCAAGGCCGGCATTCCGACGGCGCAGACACTCACCGCCGACGTTGCCGCGACGCTGCCCGGCAGCCCGATCGCGATCCCCACGCCGGGGCACACCGGCGGGCACTGTTCGTATCTCGTGGACGGTGTCTTGATCAGCGGCGACGCGCTCGTCACCGGCCATCCGACGTCGCCGCGGCGCGGGCCGCAGTTGTTGCACCCGGTGTTCAACCACGACGAGGCGGGTTGCGTCCGCAGTCTGGGCGCCCTCGCCCTGCTCGAAACCGACGTCCTGATCCCCGGCCACGGTGACGTCTGGCGCGGGCCGATCCGGGAACTGACGGAGCAGGCCGTCGCCGCACGGTGACGGCGCCGATCAGGCGGCCGGGCCCCCGGAGCTGAGCGGGGCCTGGATCGTGCGGCCCGCGGCGCGGTAAGCGTCAAGGGCAGCGGGCGCGAACCTCGCGACCTTCATCAGCGAACCCAAGAAGAACCAGTGCCTGTACGTGTAACCCATCAGCTGGTTGGCGCGGTCGTACACCTCGGCGGTCGGGACGATGTCCAGCACCGCGACACGGGTAACCGCCGCGGGGTGATCGAGCGCCATCCGATAGGCGACGCGACCCCCGCGGTCATGGCCGCACACGGCGAATCGGTCGTGACCCAGCGCGCCGATCAGCCCGGACCGGGGTGGTTGCGCGATGGACTTTCGCTCGCCAGGTCCGAGCCCTCCCACGAACTTGACACATGTAAAGTTCGCACCATGGACAACATCAGGGGCAAGACCGTCGTGATCACGGGGGCCGCCCGCGGCATCGGCTATGCCACGGCCAAAGCCCTGCTCGCGCGGGGTGCCCGGGTGGTCATCGGCGACCGCGACGTTGCGGCGCTCGACAAGGCGGTGACCGAACTGATCCGAACGGGCCAGGCGACCGGCTACCCGGTGGACGTCACGGACGCCGAGTCGTTCGCGGTGTTCCTCGACAAGGCCCGCGCCGACGGCACCGGGCAGATCGACGTGCTGATCAACAACGCCGGGGTGATGCCGGTCGGACCGTTCCTCGACCAGTCCGACCAGGCGATCCGCACGTCGATCGAGGTCAACTTCTACGGTGTGCTGACCGGGTGCCGGCTGGTGCTGCCGGAAATGGTGAAGCGTCGCAGCGGGCACATCGTCAACATCGCCTCGCTGGCCGGCATGGTCGCGGTCCCCGGTCAGGTCGTCTACGCCGGCACCAAGTTCGCCGTCGTCGGGCTGACCACCGCGCTGGCCGACGAGTTCGCACCGCAGGGCGTCAACGTCAGCGTCGTGTTGCCGACGTTCACCAACACCGAGCTGATCTCCGGCACCACAACGTCATTCGCGCAGAAGCCGGTGCAGCCGGCGGAGATCGCGGCCGGGGTGGTGAAGGCGCTCGACAAGCCCGCAATCACACATCTGTCGGTGCCGGGGCCACTGCGCGCCGTCGGCGCCATCACGCAGCTGCTCTCACCGAATGCGCGGCGCTGGCTGTCGCACAAGCTGGGCAACGACACGGTGTTCTTGAACCTCGACAGTGCGGCCCGTTCGGCCTACGAGCAGCGCGCCCGGACCGCGACCGGCGTGCTGGAGGAACGGCCCGGCGACTGACCCCCTTCGGCGCGGCCGTGCACAAAATCCGGGCAACCGGCGGCGTGTCGTGGACTGACACGCACGCTCGCCGTAGTTGGTCAGCTGACTCCCGCCGCCCCGGCACGCATGATCGCCGCCAGGTCCTCGCGCGACGACGCGCCCACCCGCTGACAGGCGCGGTACAGATGACCCTCGACCGTGCGTACCGAGGTGACCAGGCGATCCGCAATCTGTTTGTTGGAGAGCCCCGCGGCCACCAGTTCGGCGACCTCGCGCTGCCGTCCGGTCAGCGGGGTCGGTGACACCGGACTGCGGGTGGCCGGCGTGCACAGCCCGCCGCACTCCGCGGCCAGCTGCGCCGCGATCGACGCGGCGTACAGGCCGCGGCTGCGCGACTGCGCGCCGGTCAGCAGCACCGCCGCCTGGGCCGCCGCGTCGGCGGCCGTGCACCGGTCACCGCTGCGCCGGTATTCCTCGACCACCCCCAGCAGCGCCTCCCCGTCGCCGCGGTTCAGTGAATCGGCATGTGCGGCAACGGTTCTGGCCAGCGAAAGATCAAGTTCGCCGGACAGTTCGCGGGCCCCGGCGGCGATTGCGGCGATCCGTTCGCCGGCGTCCCACTGCGCGGCGGCCTGCAGACAGGCCAGCTCGTGGGTCGGCTGGCCGCGTTCGCGGGCCACCGCCGCCTCGGTCAGCACCGTGTCCACGGCGTCGGTCAGCGCCCCCGCCGCGGCCTGGGCCCAGCCGGTGGCCAGCGCGAACGCCGACTGCATGAACAGGTAGTCGGCGGGTACCACGGCGCGCGCCTTGGCGAGCATCTCCGCGGCGGCATCGCCCTGGCCGAGCTTGGCGTACGCCTCGGTCAGCGCGAAGTAGCACGCCGGCCCAAGGGTGGCGACGCCGTGCCGTTCGGCCGAAGCCAGCGCCTCGTGCAGCAGCCGGATCGACTCCCCGAGTTCACCTCGCAACAGCGCGGCGTGGCCCTGCAGGAAGACCAGGTTTGCGTACGGCCGGCCGGGGGCGTCGCGGGCCAACTCCGACAGCACGACGGTCGCACGCTGGCATTCGTCGAGGAGCCCGTTGAGCCGGCAGGCCCGCAGGTAGACGCCGCCGAACCAGAACCGCATCGGGGCGGTCTCGTACGATGCGGTGGCCCGTTCGATGGTGTCGTAGGCCAGCGGGACGACCTCGGCGGTGTGGCCCAGAGCACCGGCCGACATCACCAGCGCCAGCGCGGCCATGAGGGCGTTGAGATCCGAGAGTGTTCCGGAATCTATTGCCGCCTTTGCCTTTTCCTCGGCATCGGCACAACGGGCGTTGACGACGTCGACGCAGGCCTCGACCGCCAGCCGCGCGGCCTGTTCGGCCCCGGACTCGTCCTCGGTGCCCAGCTCGGCCAGGATCGCTGCGGCGTCGGCCGGCCGGCCCAGGACCCAGATCATGTTGACCGCGCGCATCAGCGCCCACACCCGGCGCTCGGCATCGTCGGCCGGATGCAGACCCGCCAGGAATTCGTCGGCCTGCTCCCCGCCCCGCGTCGCGAGAATGCAGTGCGCCCGCAGCCGGGCCGCCGCGGCCGGGTCGCCGGCGGCGGCGGCTTCGGCGAAACGTTCGGCCAGGTCGATGTCGAGCATCCGCATTGCGTGCTCGCCGGCCTCCAGGAACAGTTGCGGGTCCGGCGGCAGATCGGAATCCAGCGCCAGCTGCGCACGCACCACGGTGCGCTGCGGGTCGGCGTCACCGGCAGGGGCGTGCTCGCCCAGCAGCCGGGCCAGCCGGCCCCGCAGCTTCGACCGGTACATCTCGCCGGCCGCCGTGCGGCGCAACTCGCCGAACAGGGGGTGAGCGAACCGGGCCAACAACCGGCGTCCGGTCCGTTCGACCCGCACCAGGTTCATCCGCTCGGCGGTCTCCAGGTCCCCACGCGGGACAAGTTCGAGCAACACATCGAGATCCAATGGTTCACACAGGGACAACGCGTCGAGAACGAGCGCCTGCTGGGGCGGCAGCTGATCGAGCCGGTTGCCCACCAGGTCGCTCATGCTCTGCGAGACCGCTACGTCACCTTCGTCCCACAACCACACCCCGGCCACCTGGCGGATCTGGCCGGCGGCGACCTGGTCCTTGACGAGCTGCTGTATGAACAACGCGTTGCCGCCGGTGAGCCGCCAGAACCGCTGCGCGCTGCGCGCGTCGACCGGACCCCCCAGGATCTGCTCGACGACATCGCGGGTCGCCGCCGCCGACAGCGGTTCCAGGTCGAGCCGGTAGAGCAGCCGGTCCTTCCACAGCGCGGTGACGGCGTCGGGTTCCCCGGTGCCCGTACGGACCGTCACCACCAGACGGACCTCCCGGGTCTGCGCCAGTTGGTGCACAACGTGCGCGGAGAAACCGTCGAGTAGGTGCGCGTCATCGACGCCGATCACCATCCGGCCGTGACGTTGTTGCGCCACAAGGGCATTGATGACACGGCGAACGCTGGGTGCGGACTCCGTGGCGGCGTCGCCGAGAGTGATCGCAAAGGCGCCCAACGGAATCGGCCGCGCCGACGCGGTTGCGCTGACCCAGTTGGTGCGCGTGCCGTTCCCCGCGGCCAACCCCACCAGTTCACGCGCCAGCCGGGTCTTACCCACCCCGGCGGGACCCGCGATCACCACGCCGGCGTAGTTGCCGGCGCCAGTGAGCGCACGCCGCAGCGCCGCCAGTTCATTATCCCGCCCGGTCAGCGTGTCACCGCTGGTCACACCGCGAATTATACCTACCGAACTATCGTTTTCGGGCCAGTGCGTGATCCAGATCGGATATCAGATCCTCAGTGCCCTCCAGCCCCACCGAGATCCGCACCACGGCGTCGCCGAGGCCGATCGCCGCCCGGCCCTCGGGTCCCATCGCCCGGTGCGTCGTGGTGGCCGGATGGGTGATCAGGGTCTTGGCGTCACCGAGGTTGTTGGAGATGTCGATGACCCGCAGGTTGTCCAACAACTCGAACGCCCGTTGCTTGCCCTGTCCGTCGGGCGCGTCGAGTTCGAACGTGATGACGGTTCCGCCACCGGACATCTGCCGCGCGGCGAGTTCGTGCTGCGGGTGCGACGCGAGGTACGGGTAGCGCACCCACCGCACCGCCGGATGCCCCTCCAGGAATTCCGCGACACGCAGCGCCGCGCGGGTGCTGTAGTCCACCCGCACGGCCAGCGTCTCGAGCCCCTTGAGCAACACCCAGGCGTTGAAGGCGCTCAGCGCCGGGCCGGTATGCCGCATCAACGTCTGCACCGGGCCGTCGATGTACTCCTTGTCGCCGAGGATCGCCCCGCCGAGTACCCGGCCCTGCCCGTCGATGTGTTTGGTCCCGGAGTAGACCACGACGTCGGCGCCCAACGGCATGCCCTGCTGCAACAGCGGTGTGGCAAAGACGTTGTCCAGAACCACCTTTGCCCCGGCCGCGTGGGCAAGCTCGCTGACCGCGGCGATGTCCACCAGGGTCTGCATCGGGTTCGACGGCGTTTCGAAGAACACCGCCTGCGTCGGGACCGATAGCGCGCGCTCCCATTGCGACAGGTCGTCGCCGTCGACGAACACGGTCTCGACGCCCCAGCGCGGCAGGATCTCGTTGCACACCACGAAGCACGAACCGAACAGGCTGCGCGCGGCCACCAATCGGTCGCCTGCCTTGAGCAAGGCGCCCAGCGAGGTGAACACCGCGGCCATCCCGCTCGCGGTGGCGAAGCACGCCGGAGCGCCCTCGATCAGCCGCAGCCGCTCCTCGAACATCGAGATGGTCGGGTTGCCGTAGCGCGAATAGACATAGCGGTCGACCTCGCCGGTGAACGCCTTCTCCGCAGCGGCGGCCGACTCGTAGACGTATCCCGAAGTCAGGTACATCGCCTCGGCGGTCTCGTCGAAGCCCGACCGCAGCAGGCCGCCACGCACACCGATGGTGGCCTGGCTGACGCCGTCGGGCAGAGGCGCCGGCATCCGCACGGACGGAACCGGATCGCTCACGACTGCACCCATGGGAGTCCGACGGCCTTCCACCCGGTCCCGCCGCGGTGCTGGTGGTCGTCGAGGTTGCCCTCGAACCCGTCGAGCATGTTGTAGGACGGGGCGATGCCGGCCGCCGTCGCGGACTCGGCCGCGCCGATCGAGCGACTGCCGGAGCGGCACAGGAAGATCACCGGACGGTCGGCACGGGTCGCGCCGCCACGGCCGACCTGAGCCGTCAGGTCGTCGACGAACCCGTCGTTGTGGGAGCCGTCGTTGCGGTTCCATTCGATGTAGACCACGTCGCGGCCCAGCGCGGAGAGGTCCGGCACGCCCACGAAGCGCCATTCGGCGTCGGTACGGACGTCCACCAGGACGGCGTCGGGATGTGTTTCCAGCATCTCCCACGCCTGCTCGGGCGTGATGTCACCTGCGTAGCTCACGATTTCAGAGTGTTCCACACCCCGGTTACGGCCGATCAGGTCCCCAATTCGGCGTCCACGTAGCACCAGCGCCAACGCTCGCCCGGTTCGATGGAGCGCATCACGGGATGTCCGGTGGCTTCGAAGTGCCCGGTGGCGTGCCGGCGCGGGCTGGAGTCACAGCAGCCGACGTGACCGCAGGTCAGGCACATCCGCAGGTGCGCCCAGTTGTTCTCGCCCAGCTCGGCACAGCCCTGGCAGTCGGCGGCCAGCGGCGCCGGCTCGGGCGCGCCGGCCGCCGCGGACAGGTGTGCGCACCACGGGGCCGGGGCCGGCGGGAAATCCCGGTTCCGGCGTCTCACCGGGTGCGCCCGTGATGCAGCATGGTGTCCAAGGATAGGAGGTGCGCCGGACGTGTCTGCCGAATTGTTGGCCGTGCTCGTGTCCGCGGTGCTGGTGTCGGCGGTCGCACGACGATACAACCTGTCGTCGCCGCTGGTTCTGGTGCTGACCGGGCTGGTCTTCGGAATGATCCCGGGACTGCCGCACCTCACCCTCGACCCGGAACTGGTGTTGTTCGTGATCCTGCCGCCGCTGCTGTGGACGGCCGGGCTGGAGAGTTCCTACGTCGCGCTGCGGCAGAACATCAAGCCCATCGGACTCCTCGCCGTGGGGCTGCCGCTGGCGACCACCGTCGCCGTCGGCTTCGTCGCCTACCACGTGGTGCCGGAACTGACCCTGCCGGCGGCACTGGTGCTCGGTGCGATCGTCGCGCCGCCGGATGCGGTCTCCGCGACGGCGATCGGCCGGCGGCTCGGGTTGCCGCGACGCATGATGACCCTGCTCGGCGGCGAGAGCCTGCTGAACGACGCGACGGCGCTGACCGTCTACAAGGTGGCGCTGGCGGCGGCGATCGGCGCCGCGCAGAGCTGGGGGCACGCGGCGGGGGTGTTCGCCCTGGCGGTCGTCGGCGGTGTCGTGGTCGGCACCGTGATCGGGTGGGCGATTGTCGCGGTCCGGGATTGGCTCGACGACGAACTGTCCGAAAGCGCCATCGGGCTGATCGCACCGTTCGTCATCTACCTGCTCGCCGAGGAGGTGCACGGTTCCGGCGTCCTGGCCGTCGTGGTCGCGGCACTGATCTCCGGCCGGCACTCCACCGAGGCCGGCTATGCGACGCGCCTGCAGGACTACGCGGTGTGGCGCAGCGTGCAGTTGCTGCTGGAGTCGTTCGCGTTCCTGCTCATCGGGCTGCAGCTGCCACAGGTGCTGCGCGAGCTCAGCGGGGTCCCGCCCCGGGTGGTATTGCTGTCGTCGGTCGCGGTGTTCACGACGGTGCTCGTCGTCCGGATCGCCTGGATGTTCGCGTCCACGGCACTGCTGCGGATTCCCGCCCGCGACGGCGGCCCGCCCCGAAGACCGCCCGGCGCACAGACATTCGTGGTGGCATGGGCCGGCATGCGCGGGGTGGTGTCGCTGGCCGCCGCATTCGGTGTGCCGTTGACGACGCTGTCCGGCGCCCCTTTCCCGGGCCGGCCGTACGTGGTGTTCCTGACGTTCGTCGTCGTGGTGGGCACGCTGCTGCTGCACGGCCTGACCCTGCCGTGGTTGATCCGCCGGCTCGGTGTCGGCGGCAGCGACACCCATTCCGACGCGCTGGCGATCGTCGGCGCCCGCACCCGCGCGGCCGACGCGGCCGAGGCCAAGCTGGACGAGGTGATGGCCAAGAAGCTCGGGGCGGGAACCGGCCCGGAAATGGGGTCAGACGTCTACGAACATGCCGCGGGCATGTTGCGGCACGCCAACGACCGCCGCCGCAACAGCGCCTGGGAGCAGGAGCTCGGCCGTGGGCCCGAGGAACTCGGCGCCAGCCCCAGCGACGCCTACCGCAAACTGCGCCTGGCGATGCTGTCTGCGGAGCGCGCCGCGATGATCGGCGAGCGCGACGCCGGCCGGATCGACGGCGAGGTGCTGCGGGATCTGCTGCACGAACTCGACCTGCAGGAGGCGGCGTTCAACCGCGGGTGAATTCGACGGTCCCGCTTGGGTACCTTGATCGCGTGACCTGGGACCGCTTCGCCCTCGCCGTAACCTCGCGCCGCTCCTGGGTCTGGGTGCTGCTGGCCGTGGTGGCCGCCGGAGCGCTGATGGGCCTGGCCGGTGCGAACGACTCGGCCTCGCAGTCGCCGGTTTCGCTGCCGTCCTCCGCCGAATCGGCCCGGGCGGCCGAGTTGGCGGCCCGCTTCCCGGGCGATGATCGGGCCCCGGCGATCCTCGTCCTGACCCGCGCCGACGGCGGCGCCCTGACACCCGACGACCGGGCCGCCGCCGACGGCGCGCGGCAGCGGATCGCGGCGGCCCCGCTGACGGTGTCCGACGACGGCGAGGCCGCCCTGGCGGTGGCCCCGCTGGACTCGGGGTTGTCGGGGTTCGCGCTGAACGACACCGTGAAGTCGTTGCGCGCCAAGGTATCCGACGGCCTACCGGACGGCCTGACCGCCCAGATCACCGGTGGGCCGGCGTTCGGGGCCGATATCGCCAATGCGTTCTCCGGGGCCAACGTCACGCTGCTGGCGGTCACGGCGTCGGTGGTGGCTGTCCTGCTGATCCTGACCTACCGCTCACCGGTGCTGTGGCTGGTGCCGCTGCTGGTGATCGCGGTCGCCGACCGGGTCGGTGCCGTTGCCGGCGAGCGCGTCACCGCGGCGGCCGGGCTGACCGCCGACGGCTCGACCGCCGGGATCACCAGCGTGCTGGTGTTCGGCGCCGGCACCAACTACGCGCTGCTGCTGATCTCCCGCTACCGGGAGGAACTGCGCCGCGGCAAGGCCGGCCCGCCCGGCCGAGCGTGCGGTTTCGTCGACGACGCGCCGGGCGAATCTCGAATTCCGCACGTTCAGCACGCGTCCGACGACCACCGGGCCGCCCTGCGCACCGCGGTCCGCACGGCCGGCCCGGCCATCGTGGCGAGCAACGCCACCGTGGTGCTGGCCCTGCTGACCCTGCTGTTCGCCTCGGCGCCGAGCACCCGCAGCCTCGGCCTGCAGGCGGCCACCGGCCTGGTGGTCGCGGCGGTGTTCGCACTGGTGGTATTGCCCCCGCTGCTGGCGTTGTGCGGCGTGCGGCTGTTCTGGCCGTTCATCCCCCGTCCGACCGGCGGCGACGAAGACGCCGTCGCCACCGGCGTCTGGCACCGGATCGCCACGGCGGTGGCCCGCCGCCCGGGCTGGGTGGCCGCGACCTCCGTCGCCCTGCTCGCGGTGTTGGCCACCGGCCTGTTCGCCACCCCGATCGGTCTGTCGCAGACCGAGCAGTTCCGGGTGACGGCCGAATCCGTCAGCGGCTACGAGGCGGTGGCCGCGCACTTCCCGGGCGGGCTGACCGATCCGACCCGGGTGATCGGCAGCGCCGACCGCGCCGCGCAGCTGCAGCAGGCCATCACCGGCACCCCCGGGGTGGTGTCCGGAACCGAATCCGGCCGGACCGACGCCGGCCTGGTCCAGTTCTCCGTCGTCACCGACGCGGCCCCGGCCACCGACCAGGCCTTCGAAATCGTTGCCGCACTGCGTGATTCGATCCACAACGCGGACCCGTCGGCTGTCGTCGGGGGCGCCGACGCACAGGCACTGGACACCCGCGACGCGGCGGTGCGGGATCGGCTGGTGCTGATCCCGGCGATCCTCGCGGTGGTCCTGGCGGTGTTGTTGGTGCTGCTGCGCTCCGTCGTCGCCCCCCTGATCCTCGTCGCGGTGACGGTGCTCTCCGCGCTGGCCGCGCTCGGCATGGGCGGTTGGGTCAGCGTGCACCTCTTCGGGTTCCCGGCCCTGGACAACAGCACGCCGCTGTTCGCGTTCCTGTTCCTGGTCGCACTCGGCGTCGACTACACCATCTTCCTGGTGACCCGGGCCCGCGAGGAGACCCGCGTCCACGGCACGCGCGACGGCATCGTGCGGGCCGTGTCGGCCACCGGCGCCGTCATCACCAGCGCCGGCATCGTGCTGGCCGCGGTGTTCTGCGTGCTCGGCGTGCTGCCACTGATCGTCTTGACACAGTTGGGCATCATCGTCGGCCTGGGCATCCTGCTGGACACCTTCCTGGTCCGGACCGTGGTCATCCCGGCGATCTTCACCATCATCGGGCCGAAAGTGTGGTGGCCCAGCGACATCGAGCCCTCGTACGGCAGGCACGCACGACGCTAGCCCTGATTTCCTCGCTCCTCCTCCGCCACGTTCCGTGGCAGCATCGTCGACTCGGGTGACCGGGTCAGGTGCTCTTCTCGTCGTGGCGCAGGTCGATCACCCCGGATCGAACCAGCGCCAGAACGCTGACGATCAGCACCCATACCGGGAAGACCAGCGCGATCCACATCGACAGGTCGCTGATCAACAGCAACCCGACCGCCGAGGCGTAGGTGGTGTACACCAGCCAGCGCTGCATCAACCCCGTCTTGAGCCAGATGGTGGCCAGCGAGATCATGAACACCGCGGCCATCCGGATCGCGTAGGTCTTGGTCAGTGCCAGCAACTCCATCTGACCGAAGGCGGCGACGTCGTTCTGTGCGCCCACCGCGTCGATCAGGTGGCCGCTGGCGGCCAGACCGGAGCCGATCGCCGAACTGCTGAAGACCATCGCCAGGAACAACAGGCCGCTGCCGAAGAACACCGTGGAGAAGAACCGGTCCTCATAGTTGCCCAGACCGTCACGCACCACGCCGATGAACCACAGGAAGCTGATCCCGGCGAACGGCATCAGGATCGAGGCGATCCGCAACCGCGCACTGCCCGCGTCCAGCCACTGCGACCCCGGCACAGCGCCCTCGGGCAACGCACTGTGGATCAGAATGATGCTGGCGCCGAACAGGATCGCGAACAGCACACCGGCCAGGCCGGCAGCCCGAGGGGTGGACAGACGATGCGGCGAAGACATACTGACATTGAATCAGGGCCGAGCCGGAAACCACCGGATCATCGGTCGACGCTGCCGGCGGCGTCGGCCACCGGTGGCCTCAGGGCTGACCGGGTAGCAGGCGGATCATCAGGCCGTTGGCCTCGGCGAGCAGGTTGCCGTCGGGTCCGTGGAGTTCGGCATTGACGAACGCCTTGCGGCCCTCGGCCTCCCGGATCCGGCCCCGCGCCGTCAGGTCGGTGTCGATCGGGGTGACGGCGCGGTAGTCGACGTGCAGGAAACCGGTCCGGCTGATCGGTCGGCCGGCTGCGTGGATGACCATGCCGAACACGGAGTCGAACAGCAGCGGCAGCACGCCACCGTGCACGGCGCTGTTGCCGCCCACGTGAAAGCGGCTGAACCGGACCCGCAGTTCCACGCCATCGGGTTCGAACCTGTCGACGAACCACGGCGGCATCAGCAGGCTGCCGGCGCCGGGCAGGTCCGGCACGCGTTGCGCCGGGCCCACTCCTTCGGGCGCCTGGTACGGATCCAGCAGCGCCACCAGGCCCTCGACGCGGTCGGCGGCGTCGACCCAGACGTCCGGCCCCGGATCGGCCGACACCGCCAGATCCTGCAGCCGCCGCATGGCGGCCAGGAACCGACCGAAGCCGGGCCCGGGTTCGGCGGCCTCGAAGACCGGGAAGCCGCCGTGCCGGTCGTAGTCGGGGTCGACCCGACGGGGATCCAGCCCGTAGTCCGCCATCAGCGGGACGCCAGGATGTCGCGCCGCACGATCGTCTGCTCCCGTCCGGGGCCGACGCCGATGCACGAAACATGAGCTCCCGCAAGTTCTTCCAGACGCAGCACATAATCCTGCGCGCGGGCAGGCAGATCGCCGAACTCGCGGGCCGACGAGATGTCCTCCCACCAGCCCGGCATCTCCTCGTAAACCGGCACGGCCCTGGCGATGTCGCTCTGGGTCATCGGCATCTCGTCGGTGCGTTTGCCGTCGACGGTGTAGCCGACGCAGATCGGCACGGTCTCCAGGGACGACAGCACGTCGAGTTTGGTCAGGAAGTAGTCGGTGATGCCGTTGACCCGGGTGGCGTACCGGGCGATGACGGCGTCGAACCAACCGCACCGGCGGGCGCGGCCGGTGGTCACACCAACCTCGCCACCGGTCTTCGACAGGTAGGCGCCGAACTCGTCGAACAGCTCGGTGGGGAACGGACCGGAGCCGACGCGGGTGGTGTACGCCTTGAGGATGCCCAGCACGGTGGTGATCCGGGTGGGACCGATGCCCGATCCCACGGCCGCACCGCCGGCCGTCGGATTCGACGACGTTACAAAGGGATACGTGCCGTGGTCGACATCGAGCAGGGTGCCCTGCGAGCCCTCCAGCAGCACGGTCTCACCGTCGTCGAGCGCGTTGTTGAGCAGCAGCCGGGTGTCGGCGATCCGGTGTTTGAAGCCTTCGGCCTGACCGAGTAGGCCGGCCACCACCTCGTCGGCGTCCAGCGCCTTGCGGTTGTAGATCTTGACCAGCACCTGGTTCTTGAATTCCATTGCGGCACCCACCTTTTCGGCGAGCAGGGTTTCGTCGAGCACATCGGCGGCCCGGATGCCGATGCGGGCGATCTTGTCCTGATAGCACGGGCCGATTCCGCGGCCGGTGGTGCCGATCTTCTTGTTGCCCATATATCGCTCGGTGACCTTGTCGATCGCCACGTGGTAGGGCATCAACAGGTGCGCGTCGGCGGAGATCAGCAGCCGGCCGGTGTCCACGCCGCGGTCCTCCAGACCGGTCAGCTCGGCCAACAGGACACCCGGGTCGACGACGACGCCGTTGCCGATCACGTTGGTGACGCCGGGCGTCAGGATGCCCGACGGGAT